>Ga0126306_10000558_pt1 | contig 17673 bp, 21 predicted proteins | sample Plot27_FD_92592 | JGI IMG/M metagenome (GOLD analysis project Ga0126306, IMG submission 92592) | Serpentine soil microbial communities from UC McLaughlin Reserve, CA, USA - Plot27 | ecosystem: Environmental > Terrestrial > Soil > Grasslands | place: USA: UC McLaughlin Reserve, Lake County...
CTTCGACGGGCTCTCGCTCGTCGACCAGCACAAGCTCGTCTACGCGGCGCTCGAGGAGCCGCTCACGGACGGGACCATCCACGAGTTGCGCATAAAGACGAGAGGAGCAGCGTCATGAGCGAGCTGAGAGAGCAGATTCAGGAGATCATCGAGAAAGAGCCCGTGGCGCTGTTCATGAAAGGCACGCCCGGCTTCGTCATGTGCGGGAACTCGCAGCGGGCGCTCGAGGCCCTGCGGTCCGCGGGCGCCCCCGTAACCGCGGTGGACATCCTGCCCGACCCCTCGTTCAGGCAGGAGCTCTCCGCCATCTCGGGTTGGCCCACGATTCCGCAGGTCTTCGTCCGCGGAGAGCTGCTGGGCGGCGCCGACATCGTCCAGGAGCTGGCGGCGAGCGGCGAGCTCGAGCAGAAGCTCGAACAGGCGCTCGGCGACGACTATCGCGCAGGGCGCGAAGAGCGCGTCAGCGCGCTTTCCGCCTAGCATCGCGGCCGGGTAGCCGGCCTCCGGAGGCCTGCGGCAGACCGCAAGGTTCGTCAGCCGGCCGCATCTCTCACACCGGAACCGAGTTCTCGCGCGTGAGGCCGCGCAGCTGGAAGCGTCGCTGCGGCGCCTCCGGAGTCGCTACATGACCTAACGACTTTCGTTAGTATGGCTAACGATGTCCGAGATCGCGCCACCATCCGTCGTCCCGACCGAAGTCGCCCGCCGGCTTCGCCCGGTCCTGCTCAAGCTCAACCGCGAGCTTCGTCGCGAGACAGCGGCCTTTGGCGTCACCGGGTACCAGGCGGCGCTCCTCAACATGATTCGCAAGTCGCCGGGGATCGGCGTGCGCGAGCTCGCGGGTCGCGAGCGGATCGCGCCGGCGTCGATGTCCGTCGCGGTCGCGCGGCTCGAGAAGGGCGGATTCGTCCACCGAACCGACGACCCGCTCGACCGTCGGCGTCAGGCGCTCTGGGTCACGGAGGCGGGCGACCGCATCCTCCGAACGGTTCGGACGCGACGAACGGCCTGGCTTGCGGCCCGGCTGAACCGTCTGCCGCCCCAGAAGCTCGAAGCCGTCCTCGACGCGATCGAGCCGCTCGAAGACCTGCTCGAGGAGGAGGAGGAGCGCCTGTGAGCGCGGCTCTCGTCGCGCTCAACGAGCGAACCTTCGCCAGCCTCAGGAAACACCGCAACTTCCGCCTCTTCTTCACCGGCCAGGTCATCTCGGTAAGCGGCACCTGGATGCAGAACGTCGCGCTCGCCTGGTTCGTCTACGACCTGACGCGGTCGCCCCTCGCGGTCGGGATTCTCACCTTCTGCCGCTTCGCGCCGCAGACGCTGTTCGTCCTCTTCGCGGGCGTGCTCGCCGACCGGGTGGACAACCGCCGGCTCGTGATCACGACGCAGGCTGCATCGATGGCCGTCTCCGTTGCGCTCGCCGCGCTCGCCTTCTCGGGCGGCGCCCAGGTCTGGCAGGTCTACGTGCTCGCACTGCTGGCCGGGATGGCGCAGGTCTTCGACTCGCCCGGCCGGCACGCGCTCGTCTACCAGATGGTCGGCCGCGCCGAGCTTCCCAACGCGATCGCCCTGAACACGAGCGTCTTCAACGCGTCGCGCGTCGTCGGGCCGGGGATAGCCGGCCTGCTGATCGCATCGGTCGGCGTCGGCGCCTGCTTCGCCGTCAACGCACTGAGCTTCACGGCGGTCCTGACGGCGCTTCTGCTGATGAATACCCGGGAGCTGCAGCCGGTGGAACGCGCCGACCGGCGACCGACGCTCCTCGGCGAGGTGCGTGAAGGTCTGTCGTTCGCACGCGGCGACCAGCGCGTTCGCGTCGTGCTCCTGCTCGTCCTCGTGGTCGGCACCCTCGGCGTGAACAACGGCGTGATCCTCCCCGTGCTCGCGTCCGAGCTGCACGCCGGGCCCGAGGTCTTCGGGCTCCTCTCGGCCACATTCGGCGCCGGAGCGCTCCTCGGCGCGCTCGCGACCGCCTCGCTCGGCCGTGCGAGCTGGAAGGTGCTGCTGATCGGAACCACCGGCTTCGGCGCCGCAATGCTCCTCGTCGCGCCACAGTCGACCGTCGCCGCATGCGCCGCGTTCCTGCTCCTCGCGGGACTGTGCTTCACCCTCTGGAGCGCGAATTCGAACTCGCTCCTGCAGCTCACCGCGCCGGACCACCTACGCGGGCGCGTGCTAAGCCTCTACTTGTTCGCGTTCCACGGCCTCGCGCCGGTGGGCGGCCCGCTGATCGGCTGGCTGATCCAGGTCGGAGGCACCGACCTTGCATTCCAGCTCGCGGGCGGCTCCGCGCTTGCGATGGCCGCCATCGCTGCGCGGGCCGCCCCAGCGAGCGCTACGCCGCTTCGCTGAGAATCTGATCGATCCCGCCGCGGACGGCGTCGGGCTCCGCTCCGAGGCGCTGAAGCACCTCGACGGGCCGGCCGCCGGCCGACAGCAGCGCGAGCAGGATGTGCTCGCTCCCGATCCACGGGTGCCCGAGCGCGTGCGCCTCGCCGACCGACGACTCCAGCACGCCCTTCGCCTCCTTCGAGAAGGGCAGCCGACCGCGCGAGGGCTCGCGAACCGCCTCGCCGCCGACCTCGGTGCGCAGACGTTCGAGCTCGACGCTCTGAGCCGCCAACGCGCGCGCGGCCGTGCCGCGCTCGACGGCCGCGAGGCCGATGAGCAAGTGCTCGGGCGCGATCTCCTCGGCGCCGAGTGCATGCGCCTCCTTCTGCGCCCGCATCACGACGTGCCGTGCGACACGCGTGAAGCGGCGAAGTCCGAACCGCCTGTGCCTGCGGCCCGACTGCCAGCCGATCCGGGCGTGGATCGGCTCGTCGCCCTCGACGATCTGGTGCACGCGCTGGTGGCTGAGGTCGAGCTCCTCGGCGATCTCACGCATCGATCCTCCGGCGGCGTGCAGCCGGCGGATGGCGTGGTGGTAGTCGAGCTTCGCGCGATCGGCGTCGTGCTGCAGCTCGAGCAGGCGCGAGCGAAGCTCGCGCGCTTCGTTGAGTGTGGCTTCGTCTAGCGTCATAGACGTCTAGTGTACTAGACGGGAGCGATCGCTGTCCAGAGGGATCAGCGGACGCCGGGCAAACGCCGATATCGCGGACGATCGATAATTCGGCGGGGGCGGCCCGCGCCAAGTCCAAGGAGGACGAACATGAGTCAGGTGCGGAAGCCCGCCGAGCTGATCGCCTCGATCCCTCGGCACGAGGAAGGCCAGACCATGGCGGAGTACGCAGTCGTGCTCGCCGTGATCACGATCGCCGTCTTCGGTGCGCTCGGACTGCTGTCCGGGAACATCGTCAACGCGATCGGCCGCGTCGCCGGCTACATCACGTAGGCGTTCTACACGCACGACGGCGGCCGCGCCCCACCGCGCGGCCGCCATGCTGCTCGCGGTCACCGTGCCCGATTGCTCGCAGGGCAGTCAAGACGCCCAAGTGGGGCAGCCCCGCTCACCCATCGCGAGGGAACCTGTTTCAGGGATCGTGGGCGCCTCCGTTTCGACCGATATCTGCGGCGTCGGTAGTCCAACCTGCGGCGTCGCGGCCGCGTCTCACCAAGTTGCGGAGGTCTCCACATGACCGATAAGAGGTTCTTGTCGGACGAAGCCGGTCAGACGATGGCCGAGTACGGCGTCGTGCTCACCGTGATCACGATCGCGTGTCTCGGCGCGCTCGGTCTGCTGGCGGGCAACGTCATCAACGCCCTCGGACGCGTCGCCGGACTCATCCCCTGAGTCGAGGGACGGTGGGCGCCCGCGCGCCCGCCGATGATACGGCCATGCGCTCGCTCTTCCCCCTCGCCGTGGCGCTGCTCGCGTCGCTGACCCTCGCTGCCTGCTCAGGCGGCGATAGTGTCGCGCTCGACCCGGTCGCCAACGCCGCCACGCGGACCGAGTCGGCCGGCTCGTCGCGGATGCTGATGGAGATGTCGCTCGGCATGCGCGGCCAGAAGTTCTTCGTCAACGCCGAAGGCGCGATGGATTACAAGCGGCGTCGCGGCTGGCTCCTGATGGACTTCAGCCAGCTCGCCGCGCTGAATCCGAGCGCGCCGAACCTGCCGCGCATGAAGATGCTCTTCGACGACACGACGATCTGGATGCGAGTGCCGCCGATCCTGACCGCGGCGACCGGAGGAAAGCCTTGGGCGCGCACGACGCTCGGAGGGTGGTCGAACGCGTTCGGCGGCATGCAGCAGCCCGACCCGACGCAGATGCTCGACTCACTCCGCGGGATCAGCGGCTCCATGAGGGCGGTCGGCAAGACCCCCGTTCGCGGCGTCAAGACCACCCACTACAGCGCCGACGTCTCGCTCGACAAGGCGCTCGCCGAGACCCCGCGGCCTCAGCGGAAGACGGCGAAGGCGGCGCTGAAGATGTTCGGTCGCCTGGAGAACATGCCGGTGGACGTCTATATCGACGACGCCGGCCGTGTCCGCCGGATGGACATGGAGTACAAGCTCCTGAGCGCCGGCATGACCTTCGAGGCCGAGGTCAAGCTGGAGCTCTTCGACTTCGGCACGCGCGTGGCGTTCAAGCGCCCGCCGGCGAGTCAGGTCGTCGACTTCTCGTCTCTACCCGGCGCGGGCGGCTAGCCGATCTGCCAGGTATCGCCGGCGTGCAGCAGGCCGTACAGGTCGCTCTCCCGCTTTGCCTTGGCGTCCTCGAGCTGCCCGGTCATGAGCTCGTCGTAGGACGGGCGCTCGACGTTGCGGAAGACGCCGATCGGGAGCGGGCCCGTCGGGCCATGCGCCAGCCGTGACAGGCCGAACGCCAGCGACGGGCTCTCGCGCTGCTCGTCGTGGACGAGCAGGTTCTCCTCGCCGACCTTCGACGTGTCGACGAGCTCGACCGTGCCGTCGCTGCGCTGGATGACGCCGCGCTCGCCGTCGGCGCCGAAGCGGATCGGCTCGCCGTGCTGCAGCACGATCCGGTTGTCCTTGTTGTCGCGGACGACGTCGAACGCGCCGTCGTTGTAGACGTTGCAGTTCTGGTAGATCTCGACGAAGGCGGCTCCTTTGTGCGCCGACGCCTTCCGGAGCACCTCGGTCAGGTGCTTTCGGTCGGTGTCGATCGATCGCGCGACGAAGGTCGCCTCCGCTCCGAGCGCGAGCGAGATCGGGTTGAAGGGCCAATCCAGCGAGCCCATCGGCGTCGATTTCGTCACCTTGCCGAGCTCCGACGTCGGCGAGTACTGGCCTTTCGTCAGCCCGTAGATCTGGTTGTTGAACATCAGGAGCTTGATGTTCACGTTGCGGCGGAGCGCGTGGATCAGATGGTTGCCGCCGATCGAGAGCGCGTCGCCGTCGCCGGTCACGACCCAGACGGACAGGTCCGGGCGGGACACCGACAACCCGGTCGCGATTGCCGGCGCGCGTCCGTGGATCGAGTGCATTCCGTAGGTCTCCATGTAGTACGGGAAGCGGGCGGCGCAGCCGATCCCGGAGATGAAGACGATCCGCTCGCGCGGGATGCCTAGCTCAGGCATGAAGCTCTGCATCGCGGCGAGGATCGCGTAGTCGCCGCACCCCGGGCACCAGCGGACCTCTTGATCCGTCTTGAAGTCCTTGGCGGTCAGCCGGACGAGTGGCTTGCCCGTGCCGTTGCCGTTGCCGTCGCTCACAGCATCGCCTCCATCGCCTCGGCCAGCTCGTCGGACCTGAACGGCTGCCCGCTGACCCGGTGGTAGCCGACGGCGTCGACCAGGAAATCGGCGCGAACGAGCTTGACCAGCTGCCCGAGGTTGATCTCGGGAACCAGGATCTTCGGGTAGCGCCGCAGCACGTCGCCCGTGTTGCGAGGGAACGGGTTGAGGTGGACGAGGTGCGCCTGCGCCACCTTCTTCCCGTCGCGTCGCAGCCGGCGAACCGCCGCCGTGATCGGCCCGTACGTCCCGCCCCACCCGAGGACGAGCAGATCGGCGCCGTCGGGGTCGTCGACCTCGAGCTCCGGGATGTCCGCGGCGATCCCGGCCACCTTGCGGGCACGCATCCTCATCATCAGATCGTGGTTGTCCGGATCGTAGGAGACGTTGCCGGTCGAGTCGGCCTTCTCCAGCCCGCCGATCCGGTGCTCGAGGCCCGGTGTTCCTGGGATCGCCCACGGGCGGGCAAGGGTGTCGGGGTCGCGCTTGTACGGCAAGAAGTCGCCCTCGTGCTGCGCGGGCTGGGCGAACTCGACGGAGATGTCAGCGAGCGCGGAGACGTCGGGCAGCAGCCAGGGCTCCGACCCGTTCGCGAGGTACGCGTCGGACAGCAGGTAGACAGGCGTGCGGTACTTGAGCGCGATCCGCGCCGCCTCGATCGCCGCGTCGAAGCAGCCGCCGGGGGTCGGCGCCGCGACGACGGGCACGGGCGACTCGGAGTTGCGCCCGAACAGCACCATCAGCAGGTCGGCCTGCTCAGGCTTGGTCGGCATGCCGGTCGAGGGGCCTGCGCGCTGGATGTCGAGGATGAGCAGCGGCAGCTCGAGCATGATCGCCAGACCGACCGTCTCCGCCTTCAGGACGACGCCGGGGCCGCTCGAGGTCGAGATCCCGAGCGCGCCGCCGAACGAGGCGCCGAGGGCGGCGCCGACTGCCGAGATCTCGTCCTCGGCCTGGAACGTACGAACGCCGAAGTGCTTGTAGCGCGCAAGCTCCTCGAGGATCCCCGACGCGGGCGTGATCGGGTACGCGCCGAGGAAGAGCGGCAGCTTCGACTGGACGCCCGCGGCGACGAGGCCGAGTGAGAGCGCCTGGTTGCCGGTGATGTTGCGGTACGTCCCGGGTGGGAGCTGCGCAGGGCCGACCTCGTACGTGACGGCGAAGTCCTCGCTCGTCTCGCCGTACGCCCAGCCCGCCTTGAACGCCTTGACGTTCGCCTCGGCAATCGCGGGCGCGTTCGCGAACTTCCGTTCGAGGAAGCCGATCGTGCCCTCGGTCGGGCGGTGGTACAGCCAGGACATGAGACCCAGCGCGAACATGTTCTTCGAGCGCTCGGCCTCGCGCTTGGTGACGTCGATCTCCTTGAGCGCCTCCAGCGTGAGCGTCGTCAGCGGCACGTCGTGCACGTGGAACTCCGCCAGCGTGCCGTCCTCGAGCGGGTTCGACGTGTAGCCGGCCTTCTCGAGGTTCCGCTCGGTGAACGCGTCGCGGTTGACGATCAGCGTCCCGCCCTTCGGCAGGTCGCGCAGGTTGGTCCGGAGCGCGGCCGGGTTCATCGCGACGAGCACGTTCGGCGCATCGCCCGGCGTGAGGATGTCGTGGTCGCTGAAGTGGATCTGGAAGCCCGAGACGCCCGGCAGCGAGCCGGCCGGCGCTCGGATCTCGGCGGGGAAGTCGGGCAGCGTCGACAGGTCGTTGCCGAGCACCGCGGTCTCGCTCGTGAAGCGGGATCCGGTCAGCTGCATGCCGTCGCCGGAGTCACCCGCGAACCGGATGATCACGCGGTCGACTTGCTCGACGGGCTTCGCCATCGAGTTGAGGCTAGCACCGCCCGCCGCGCTGATCAGAACGCGTACGAGCGCGTGCGCGGCTCCTAGTGTTACCCGGGCCTGATTAGACCCGCTGCAGGTGGTTCTCGTTGAACGCGTCCGGGTATCGGAGTCCGTAGCCGATCGCCCGGTCGATGCCGATGTGGGCCAACCAGATCAGGCCGAGCTCCACGCCCGTCGTCCACTCGCCGATCATCGCCGCGCTCGCGAGGAGGATCGGACCGACGTACGTGTGCGCCGCGTCGTAGGTGATCGCTCCCGCCCGCCGCCCGCCGACCAGGCCGAGGAACGAGAGATCCGGGGCGAGGAAGAGCACGACCAGCAGCAGGAGCGAGTAGTCCTCGCGGACGTATAGGGCCAGCGCGGCCGCGAACAAGACGAGGCCCTCGGCGCGAAGCAGGATCGCGGGCAGGCGTGGGAGCACGCGGGCGACTTCGCGCCCCCGGCGACCCCTCCTCCCCGGCGTCTAGATGCTGACGGCGTCCGGGCTGACGCGGACGACCGTGATGCCCCACGCTTCGCCGGAGGCGAACATAGCGTCGGGGTCCACCTCGTCCGCCCAACCCAGGAAGTGCCGCGCGGGCTGGTCGTCCGTCGAGCCGAAGACCCCGGCCCGGTGCTGCTTTCGAGCGGCGCCGTCGAGCCCGAGCTCCAGCGCGTCCATCCTCGCCTGCGCCTCCTCGGCGGCCGGCCCTTCGGCGTAGCCCTTGCCCATCAGCCCGCCTCCGCCAGCAGCCCGCGCAGGTCGAGCGGCTCGGTGAACATCGTGAACTCGCCGTCGGCGCTCCTGGGCCACTCCTCGCGCGGCCGGTCGCGGTAGAGCTCGATGCCGTTGTCGTCCGGGTCGCGCAGGTAGATCGCCTCGCTGAACCCGTGGTCGGATGCACCCGAGAGCGGCACGCCGGCCTCGACCAGCCGTTTCAGGGCTGCCGCGAGCGCCTGGCGGTCCGGGTACCGGATGGCGACGTGGTAGAGCCCCGTCGTCCCGGGGGGCGGCGGCGAGCCGCCCTTCGACTCCCAGGTGTTCAGCCCGATGTGGTGGTGGTAGCCGCCCGCCGAGATGAACGCGGCCTGGTCACCCATCCGCGCGAACTCCTCGAAGCCCAGCACGTCGCGGTAGAAGCCGAGCGCCCGGTCGATGTCCGAAACCTTCAGGTGGACGTGCCCGATGTCGACGCGCGGGTCGATCGGCTCGCTCATGCCCCGAAGCCTAGTCAGGCGGAGGCGGCGGCTTCGGAACGTCGTCCGAGAGCTCCTCGGCGCGCTCCAACGTCTCGTCTGCCTCGACTTCGGCCTCGCGTAGCCGCTGCTTCGCACGGGCTTCCTCGAGCTCCGCCTCGGTGGGTTCGTGCTCGCTCACTCGATCGGCGGATCCGGATCCGGAAGCGGCGGAGCGGGCTCGGGCGGCGGCGGCTGCGGCTCGGGATCCGGCGGCTCGGAGGGCGGCCTAGGCGGCTGCGGGTCGATCACCGTCACGTAGAGCGAGTGCCCGCGACGGAGGAGTCCGAAACGGCAGCCGCGCCGGACCGTATGCTCGAACCCCATGCCGGTCGAAGCCGACATCACGCCGCGCGGACCCTTCGCGCTGCGGCTCTCCGCCCGCGGAAGCGTGGTCGGTCGCAGCTACCGCGACGGCGTCTTCGCCGTTCTCATGGAGGTGGACGGCCGCAGCGAGCGCGGGATCGCGGCGCAGAGAAAGGACGGCTCCTTGCGCCTGCGCGCGGAGACCGAGGAGGGCTTCGAGCAGCTGCGGTTCGTCCTGGCGCTCGACGACGACCACTCCGAGTTCCTACGGCGCTTCGGGGACGACGAGCTGATCGGCCCGGCGACCAGGCACCTGCGCGGGCTGCGGCCGCTTCGCACCGCCACGGTCGCGCACGCCCTGCTGCGAGCGGTGGCCGCCCAGCTGATCACGATGCAAGAGGCGCGCGACATCGAGCGCCGGGTCGCGCGCGTCGTTGGCGTGCCGCCGACGCGCGGGGCGCTGGCCCGCCTCGCGCCCGCCGCGCTGCAACGACTGGGCCTCTCCGCCCGCAAGGCCGCCTCGCTCGTCCGCATCTGCCGTTCGATCGACCTCGAGCGGCTGCGCGGCCTTGACGGAGACGCGGTCGCGGCACGGCTCCTGCGGGAGCGGGGGATCGGCCCGTACTCCATCGGCGTGGTCTTCATCGAAGGGCTCGGACGTTACGACCGCGGCATCAACCGCGACCTCGGGCTCGTCAAGCTCATGTCGCTGATCGAGGGCCGCTGGGTCGAGGCCGACGAGACCGACGCGCTCCTCGCACGGTACGACGAGTGGCAAGGGCTTGCGAGCGTCTACCTGCTGGCCGGCTGGGGCCGCGGCCTGATTCCCGTCAAGGTGACGCCCGCGGAGATGCGCCTCAGCCGCATCCGCACCCGCTACGCGGCCTGATCGGTGCGGATCCTTTGCTCGACCGGCGCGGTGACGCGCCATCCGAAGCGCGCCGATCACCGCCTGATCGCAGACGCTCGCGACCTGCCCTGCGCAGGCTTCGAGCTGTCCATCTATCCCGGCTGGGTCGAGGACGTGGACGCCGTCGCGGAGGGCATCGCCGCGCTCGCTCTACCGATCGAGTCCGCGCACGCCGAGAAGGTCGTCGGCGCACGGCTGAGCGAGGGCGACTCGCGAGCCGTCGAACGGCTGGAGCGCAGCGCAAGGCTGGCCGCCCGCGTCGGAGCGCGCCTGCTCGTCCTCCACCTCTGGGAGCTGCCGCTCGGCGACCGGCAGCTGGAGCGCAACCTCGACCTCCTGCCCGCCTGCGCGGACGTAGCCGAGCGGGCCGGCCTCGCGCTTGGCATCGAGACGATCCCGTGCAGCGTCGGGTCGCCGCTCGCGAACGTCGCGCGCGCGGTCGAGCGGGAGCCGCGATGCGTCGCCGTCCTCGACACCGAGTTCCTGGCACTGCACGGCGAGCTCGGCGCCGCTCCCGGCGCTGGACTGCCGATCGGCCACGTGCACGTAAAGGACTTCGCCGGCGAGATCCGCCACGGCGACCCGCGGACGCGCTACCTGCTTCCCGGGGAGGGCGCGCTCGACCTCGACGGGTTCCTCGACCGGCTCGGCGCGGACGGGTACGACGGCACCGTCACGCTCGAGCCCTCCGCGGTCGACCCTGACGGCGGCCTCGACCGTTCCCGGTTGGCGGCGATTGCGACCGCACTGCGAGCCCTAGACTCACGCCATGGCTCCTGACCCGCGCCGGATCGCAATCCTCGGCTGCGGCAAGATCGGCGAGGCGCTGCTTGCCGGCCTCCTGACGACGGGCTGGCGCAACACGGACGAGATCGTCGTCACGGGGCGGCGCGACGAGCGGCTGCTGGAGCTGACGGAGCGGCACGGTGTCACGGCGACCCGCTCGAACGCCGAGGCCGTCAACGGCGCAGGCGTGGTCGTGATTGCGGTCAAGCCTCAGGACTTCGACGTGCTCCTCGGCGAGATCGGGGGGCTGCTCGCGCCCGACCAGGTGGTGCTCTCGATCGCGGCAGCCGTGCCGACCGGAACGATCGAGCGACGGCTGGCGGAGCCCGTCCCCGTGCTGCGGGCAATGCCGAACACGCCCGCGACCGTCCACGAGGGCGTCGCCGGCCTCTGCGCCGGGGCGCACGCCCGCGAGGCGCACCTCGCCGCCGGCGAGGAGATCCTGGCTCACGTCGGCCGCGTCGTCCGCGTCCCCGAGACGTACATGGACGCGGTGACCGCAGTCTCGGGCTCCGGGCCCGCCTACTTCGCGCTTCTCGCCGAGGCGATGATCGAGGCGGGCATCCTGCTCGGCCTCTCGCGCGAGATCTCCACCGACCTCGTCGTGCAGACGATGCTCGGCACGGCGAAGCTCCTGCGGGACGAGAAGATGCACCCGGTCGAGCTGCGCGAGATGGTCACCTCGCCGGGCGGCACGACGATCCGTGCGATTCACGAGCTCGAGCAGGCCGGCGTGCGAGCCGCGTTCCTCAACGCGATCCAGGCCGCGATGGTCCGCTCGCGCGAGCTCGCCGCCGGCGAGCCGTGAGCGAGCCCGAGCTTCGAGTTCTCGGCAGTCCGGACGAGGCGCTCCAACACGCAGCTCGCGAGCTCGCCGAGGCAGCGCGCGCGGGGCTGCACATCGCGCTCTCCGGCGGCTCGGTGGCGGAGGCCTTCCGGGGCGCGGCCGAGGCCGAATCGGACTGGAGCCGCGCCGAGATCTGGTGGAGCGACGAGCGGTGCGTCCCACCGCAGGACGAGCGTTCGAACTACCGCCTGGCGCGAGAAAACCTGCTCGACCGGGTGGCGCAGCCGCCGCGAGCCGTCCACCGGGTCGAGGGGGAGCTGGAGCCACCCCGAGCGGCGGATCTCTACGACGAGGAGCTCGACGGCGTCCACCTCGGCCTCGCCTTCCAGGGCATCGGCCGCGACGGGCACACCGCCTCGCTCTTCCCGGATGATCCCGCACTGGTCGAGGTCGACCGCCGGGCCGTCGCCGTCCACCGCGACGACGTCGACCGCGTGACGCTTACCCTTCCAGTGCTGTGCGCGGCCGAACTTGTGTTGTTCCTGGCATTCGGAGCGGCGAAGGCCGAGGCGATTCGGCGCGCGTTCGCCGAGAAGGCGAGTCGCGAAACCCCGGCCAGCCTGGTCCGATCGAACGCCGGGCGAACACTCGTTCTGCTCGATCGCGCAGCAGCCGCGCGGCTGCCTTCATAGACAACGGTCGCACGAACGGTTTATAAACAGCGAGAGATGGACGCGCCTACGCCCGCGCCCGAGCCACTGGAAGTCCTGACCATCGATCGCCCTGAGCAGATCAAGGCTCTGGGGCACCCCCTGCGCCTGCGCGTGCTCGAGTTGCTCGGCGAGACCGGCGAGGAGCTCTCGAACCGCGAGCTGGCGAGCCGCCTCAAGGTCGACCCCGGCCACCTCCATTTCCACGTCAGAATGCTCGTCCGTGCGGGCCTCATCCGCCCCGTCCAGGGCGCCGGCCGCGCACGCGAGAAGCCGTATCGGGCGATCGCGAAGGCGATCCGGGTCGCGCCCGAGCTGCTTGGCACGGGTTCGACGGACATCCACGCCGCGATGCTCGAGGAGGTCCAGCGGGGCTGGGAGAAGTACGGGCCCGAAGGTCGGTTCCGCAGCGCGCAGCTCACCGCGCGGCTGAAGCCGGAGCATGTTCGCGAGCTCTGGCAGGCCTTCGTCGAAAAGGCGGAGGAACTCGAAGACCCGGACGTGGACCCCGTCCTGGTCACGCTGGTGTCACACCCCTACACCGAGGGGGAGTAAGTCGCGGGGGAAACCATGTTTCCCCCACGGGCCCCCTTCTTCATGGCGCCGCAGCTCTCAAGCCGGCAGTAATGGAGAAACGAGGTCGGCCTCCAAGCCTCGCGGATCGGCAAGTGCCTGCAGGACGAGCACCGTGTCTGCGACCGGCACGCCTTCGAGATGCTCGTCTCTCGTCTCGAACGACTCCAGCACGCTCTCGACGGCGAGGATGAAGCCGGGCCGGTCGCCGGCGGCGAGCGTGGCAAGGGCGTCGGCGACGTCGCCCGGGAAATCGTCGCGCTCACGCAACGAGGACGCCAACGGCCGCGCCTCGTCGTCCTCGCCCAGCACGAGCCTGGCCAGCGTCCCGGCGTAGCGGCCGATCGGTGAGTCCGAGTCTGCCGCATCCGCGTCGAGCGCCCAGCGCGCGGCGTCCTCGGCGCCGCCCTTGTCGCCGGCGAGCAGGCGTGCCTTCATCGCGCCGATCGGCCGTCCCCAGCTTCCCGGGGGAGCGTCGTTGAAGCTCTCGCGCCACCGGTCTGCGGCGTGACCGAACCACTTGGCCGCCTCGTCGGAGCGGCGTTGCATCAGGAGCGCGAGGCCCGCCCCGTACGCGGCGTTGCCCATCCGCGTGAGCTGCCGCTGACGCGGATCGGCCTCGGCGGGCAGGCGCGCCTCGCCGTCGTGGTAACGGCCGATCTCCCGCTCGACGATCTCGTCCCAGTCGACGGTCACGCGACGAGTATGTCGGCCGCCGTTGACCGATCAGTCAATCACTCGGGCTAAGATCGGCCGGCCATGGCTCGGGAGCTGCGTGAGGTCGTCTTCGTCGACGGGGTGCGGACGGCGTTCGGACGTGCCGGCCCGAAGGGCGTCTTCTGGAAGACGCGCGCCGACGACATGGGCGCGAAGGTGGTGCGAGAGCTGCTGCGCCGGAACCCGTCCCTGCCGCCCGACCGCGTCGACGACGTGATCTACGCGGCGACCGCGCAGGTCGGCGACCAGGGGCTGACGCTCGGGCGGGATGTCGGGCTCCTCGCGGGCCTGCCGCAATCGGTGCCCGGCTACGCCGTCGACCGGATGTGCGCCGGAGCGCTCACCGCCGTGACGGCCGGCGCCGGCCAGATCGCCTACGGCGCCTCGGACGTCATCGTGGCCGGAGGTGTCGAGCACATGGGCCACCACCCCATGGCCGAGGAGGTCGACTTCAACCCGCGCTTCCTGACCGAACGGCTCGTGGACGGCTCCGCCGTGACGATGGGCGCGACCGCCGAGAACCTGCACGACCGCTTCCCGCGGCTGTCGAAGGCGGACGCGGACTCCTTCGCGGTCCGCTCGCAGCAGCGTGCGACCGCCGCCTGGCAAGACGGCGTGATGCGCGACACCGTCGTGCCGATGAGCGTCTTCACCGACAGCGGCTGGGCCGTCGCCGACCGCGACGAGTTCCTCCGCCCAGATACGTCGATGCAGGGTCTGGCCGACCTGCCGACCCCGTTCCGGCCGGGCGGGCGGGTGACGGCCGGGAACTCCGCCGGGCTCACCGACGGCGCGACGGCGGCGCTTCTGGCGTCCGAGGGGACCGCCGACGAGCTCGGGCTCGAGCCGCGCATGCGCCTCGTCGGGTTCGCCTTCGCGGGCGTCGAGCCGGAGCTGATGGGGATCGGGCCGATCCCCGCGACCAAGCGGGTGCTCGAGCAGGCCGGGATCACGGTCGACGACGTGGGTCTCTTCGAGCTCAACGAGCCGTTCGCCGTACAGGTGCTGACGTGGTGCGACGGCATGGGCGTCGACGTCGACGACGAGCGCCTCAACCCGTATGGAGGCGCGATCGCGTGCGGCCATCCGCTCGCGGCGACGGGCGTGCGGCTGATCGCGCAGCTGGCCTACGGGATGCGCGAACGACGCGACGTGCGGTACGGCCTCACCGCGCTGTGCATCGGGATGGGCATGGGCGCGGCGGTTCTCTGGGAACGTGTCTGACACCCAGTTCCACCTGAGGGCGGTTGAGACCGAGGCGGGCCCGCTCGCCCTCGTCACGATCGACAACGGCGCCGATCACACGAAGCCGACCGTCTTCGGCCGGTCGGCGTTCGAGTCGGCCCAGCGCCTTCTGGCCGAGCTCGAGGGCGGCGACTGGGTCGCAATGGTGCTGACCGGCAAGCCGTTCGTCTTCGCGGTGGGGGCCGACATGACCGAGTTCCCGAAGATCAGCTCGCGGCAGGAGGCGATCGAAGGCAGCCGCGCCGGACACGACGCCTTCGGGCGGATCGCCGCGCTTCCGTACCCCACCGTCGCAGCAATCAACGGCGCCTGCCTGGGCGGCGGCCTCGAGATCGCGCTCCACTGCGACGCCCGCGCGATCGCGAGCTCCGTGCGTCATTTCGGCGTGCCCGAGGTCTTCCTCGGGATCTTCCCCGCGTGGGGCGGGACGCAGCTGATCCCGCGCCTCGTCGACCCGAAGACGGCGGTCAAGCTCGTCGTCCAGAACCCCATGCGGCAGAACAAGCTGCTGAAGGCCGCGGAGGCGGTCGAGGCGGGGCTGGCGGACAGGCTGCTCGAGCCGGTCGAATTCCTAGACGAGTCGATCGCTTTCGCGCTGGAGCTCGTCGAGAGTCCGTTGGAGCGGACTCCTCCCGACACGACGGAACTCGCGGACGTCATGCGGCGCGCGCGCAACCAGCTCAACGACGCGGTCCACGGCGCGGCGCCCGCGCCCTACCGCGCCCTCGACCTGATCGAGGGCTCGCAGACGTGGAGCATCGAGGAGGGCTACCGCGCCGAAGAGGAGGCCATCGCCGACCTGATGCTCTCGCCGCAGGCGCGGGCGTCGCTGTACGCGTTCGACCTCGTCGAGCGGCGCGCGAAGCAGGACACCGGCCGGCCCGACGCCGAGGCCCGGAAGGTGGAGAAGGTCGGCATCGTGGGCGCGGGCCTGATGGCGACCCAGCTCGCCGCGCTCTTCCTCCAGCGGCTCGAGGTGCCGGTCGTGCTGCGCGACGTCGACCAGGCGATCGTCGACCGCGCGCTCGACTCGATCCGCGACGAGCTGCCGGGGGGTCGTCACAGCGAGGGGAAGGCGCGCTTCCTCGGCTCGCTCGTCAGCGGCTCGACCGGCTACGACGGCTTCGCGGACTGCGACCTCGTGGTCGAGGCCGTGTTCGAGGAGCTCGACGTGAAACGCGAGGTCTTCGGCGAGCTCGAACGCGTCGTCTCGCCCGATTGCGTTTTGGCGACGAACACCTCCTCGCTGTCGATCGCCGAGATGGCGTCCGAGCTCGACCACCCGGAGCGCGTCGCGGGAATGCATTTTTTCAATCCCGTCGCGGTGCTGCCACTGGTCGAGGTGATCCGCGCACCCGGGACGGACGACGCCACGGTGGCGACCGTCTGGGACACGGCCAAGGCGCTGCGCAAGCGGCCCGTCCTCTCGGCCGACGCGCCGGCGTTCATCGTCAACCGCGTCCTCACCCGCATGACGACCGTGCTGATGGATGCTCTCGAGAACGGCAACACCGTCGAGGAGACGGACGAGGCGATCCTGCGGCTCGGCCTGCCGATGGCGCCGTCCGTGCTCCTTCAGATGGTCGGCCCGCGCGTCGCTTACCACGTGCTGGAGACGCTCAACGACGCCTATCCCGATCGCTTCCCGCTCTCCGAGACGCTCCGGAACTACGCCGAGGGCCGCGAGGAGATCGTCGTGCGAGGAGACGCCAGGCGGACGGTCGACGAGATCCAGCGCGACGCGCTCGAGGCGATCGCGGACGAGGTGCGGCACATGCTCGACGAGGGCGTCATCGCGGAGGCGAAGGACGTCGACACCGCGCTGATCCTCGGCGCGGGCTGGCCGTTCTTCCTGGGCGGGGTCACGAAGCACCTCGACCAGACCGGGATCTCGGACCGCGTGACCGGCGGTACGCTCGCCGCACGTGATCCCATTTACGCCTGAGGAACGCGACGAGACCGCGCGCCGGCTCCTCGCCGCGCTGAGGGAGGACGAGCGGGTCGCGGCGGCGGAGCTCTCCGGTTCCGGCGCCACCGGGTACGCCGACCGCTGGTCGGACGTCGACATCGTCGTCCGCGCCGCCGAGGGCGCCGACCACCGAAAGCTCGCGGACAGCTGGGTGGCGCGGATGTACGAGCTCTTCCCCGTCGTTTACGACTTCCGCGTGACGTTCGACGTCGAGCACGTCCGCGGGTTCCTGCTCGAGAACTTCCTCGAGGTCGACCTCGGCTTCCAGCCGGCTGCAGGTCGCACCGACGCCGATACGTGGTGGGGTCCGACGCCGAAGGCCGAGGCGGGCTTCGCCTGGCACGACGTGCTGCACGCGGCAATCGCGCTCCAACGGGGCCGGCACTGGCGCGCGAGCTACTACTTGGGACTGTTGCGCTGGCGAACGATTCAGCTCGCTGCCGTCCGGCATGGCGTCGATACGAGCGAGTTCAAGGGCGTCGACGACCTTCCCGACGAGTTCCTGGCCCAGCTCGAGCCCGCCGTTCCGCACGCGCTCACCACAGACGAGCTGACCCGTGCGCTTCGCGCGGTGATCCCGCTCTTCTTCACGCAGCTCCGCACCTTCGGCACTGAAGAGAGGGAGCTCGCGAGCAAGCTGGAACAGCGCCTGATCGCATTCGTCGACGAGACCGCCTAATTCCGGGCAGATCGGCTATGCTTCGACAGACGCTCGCGCTTGGGGATTAGCGGGCGGATCTCTACAGGTTGCGACGTACGCAGCGTCGCGCGCATGTCAAACACGACCGAGCACCCGACCATAGCGCCGGAGGCACCGGACGCTCTCTCCGACTCCGCTGCCCGCGCCGAGGCGTGGGCTGGCGAGCCGATCCTCCATTCGGAGGAGGATCCTGCGATCGTGCTCGCGCCGGGTACGTCGCGCCGCCGCGCGCTCGACGAGGCGATCGCGGAGATCGAGGCCGGCCGCAAAGAGCCGTCGTCGGA
>Ga0126306_10000560_pt1 | contig 17661 bp, 17 predicted proteins | sample Plot27_FD_92592 | JGI IMG/M metagenome (GOLD analysis project Ga0126306, IMG submission 92592) | Serpentine soil microbial communities from UC McLaughlin Reserve, CA, USA - Plot27 | ecosystem: Environmental > Terrestrial > Soil > Grasslands | place: USA: UC McLaughlin Reserve, Lake County...
CGCGCCGGCGAGTGCCGTGAGCTCCGGCCGCGCCACGAGCCCGCGCAGCCGGGACGAGCGAGTCCTGGCCGTCAACGAATGCCGCGCTTGCTCAGCTCGATCGCCTGCTGCGCGTTCTCCGCCGTGATGTAGGCGGGGCCGGTCTTGGTCAGCGGCTGAGGCCGCAGGCCGTACTGCGCGTACAGCGTGAGGACCTGCACAGGAAGGTAACCCTGCAGATACTGCTGCTGGTCGCTGGTGAACATGATCTTCCCGTCCTTGACCGCCTGGAGGACATCGGGCGTCAGATCGATGGACGCGATCTTCACCTTGCCGCCGTTGCCGGTTTCCTCGACCGCCTGGAGCGCCTGCGCGCCGTTCACGGTGGCGGCGGTGACGAGCATCGCGTCCATGCGCTGGCGCTGGAGGGCGGCCTTTATCCGGTTCTTCGACGCGGTCCGGTCGTCCACCGTCGTGGCCAATACCTTCGTGTTGCCGGCTCCCAGCGCCTCGGCCAGCCCGCGGCACCGGAGGTCGAGGGGGACAGACCCCACGGCGGGGTTGACGCAGTACGCCGTGTTGACGCCGGCGGCCGCCATGCGCTGCCCGGCGAGCTTCCCGACCTCGAACTCATCCTGTCCGACGAAGCCGAGCGCACCGGTCTTCTTCATCGTGTCGGGGCCGAGCGCGTTCGCGATCACGACCGGGATACCGGCGTCGACCGCGTCGGCGATCACGGGGTCCAGCACATCCGGGGACTCGTCGCTCACGACCAGCCCGTCGGGCTTGCGAGCGATGGCGGCCTCGATCAGGCGCTTCTGCTCCTGGAAGTCGTACTGCGCCGTCTCCTTGTAGGCGACGTCGACCCCGAGATCCTTCTCCGCCTGGCGAGCCCCGTTCTTGATCACGTTGTAGAACGGATCGCCCGGAATGCCGACCATGGCGAACTCGATGCGCACGTCGCCGCGTCCCGCAGACTTGGCGGAACCGGTCGCGTCGTCATCCCCTCCGCAGCCGGCGACGGCGATGACGGCGAGCAGGCAGATCAGCAGCAGCGGTCGCATCCGGGCGATGCCTCCTAGTTGGGTCAGTCAGCGATGCAACGCCCAGCGGGCGCCTCGGGCGACCATCGAAACAGCGGCCTCACCATCGGAACAGGTCTCATTTCGGCCCTGGGCAGACGGGGGCGGAAATAGGCTCACGTAGCGGAGCCGGCCGCTCACACCGGCTTTCGACCGTGACCACCCCGTCGCCGGCGCGGTGCCGTGCCAGGGCCAGCAGGACTTCGAGCACGTGATACGCGAACTCGCCGTCCGCGCGGTGGGCCCTGCCCTCGCGTACGGCTGCTGCGATGTCCGCGATCCCGATGCCGCGGCGGACGTCGCCCGGCTGTGCGAGCGGAATGGGCGCCCATTCGACCGTACCGGGCGGAGGCGGCGGCTGCTCGAGCTCCTCGGGGCCGACGCGGCGCAGTCGAGGCCGTCCGTCGAACTCGTCCGGATTGGCGATGGAGAGCGATCCCTCGCTGCCGTAGATCTCGATGTACGGCAGATTCGTCGCCCAGACGTCCCAGCTCATCAGGACCGAGACGATCGGGCCACTCGCGAACTCCAGCGCACCGGTTACGTGCGTGGGCACCTCGACCGCGATTCGCTCACCGCGTAGTGGACCCACCCCGATCGTGCGCTCGGCGAACGTCGCGCGGGTCAGACCCGTAACCCGCGCGACCGGCCCGAGGATGGCGACCAGCGCGGCGATGTAATACGGACCGAGATCGAGGAGGGGTCCGCCGCCCTCGCGGTAGAACGCCGCCACATCGGGATGCCATGTCTCGTAGCCCGGCTCGGTGACCATCGCCACGCCGCCCGTGATTGCCGGCCCGATCCAGCCGTCGTCCACGAGCTTGATGGCCGTCTGCAGGCCCCCGCCAAGGAACGTGTCGGGCGCGCAGCCGAGACGCACGCCGGCGCGTGCGGCGGCGTCCACGACCGCGCGGGCATCTTCGAGGTTCGTCGCGAGCGGCTTCTCGCTCCACACGTGCTTCCCGGCGTCGATCGCGGCGAGGCTGACGTCGGCGTGGGCCTGTGGCGGCGTGAGGTTGACGACCAGCTCGACCTCCGGATCCGAAAGCAGCTCGTCGGGGGCGCACGCGCGGGGGACGCCGTGCGCGCCGGCCGTCCGCTCGGCCCTCGTGCGGTCGAGGTCCGCGCACGCGACGACGGTCAGGAAGTCGTGGAGCGCGAGGCCCTCGAAGTACTGGTCGCTGACGTGGCCGCAGCCAAGAATCCCAATCCTCACGCGCGGGAGGGTCGACCGGCCGGCGTAACGCCTCAAGCCACATCTCTGTCAGGCCCGGCAGAAAATGGTCCGCCGAATCAACCGATCGGATGATTGCCACGGCGGCAGGCCTGTGAGGCAATCGGCGGGTGATCGGTGTAGCGGTGATCGGTCTCGGAGCGATCGGCCGCCTCCACGCGAGCAACCTGGCCCGGCACGTCCCCGGTGCGCGCCTCGCCATTGTGGTCGACAGCTTGCCGGGGCTGGCGGAGCGGGTGGCCGGCGAGCTCGGGGCGGAGTGGTCGACGAGCCCCGAGGCTGTGCTGAGCCGGCCGGACGTTTCCGGTGTCGCAATCGCGGCCCCGACACCTCTGCACGCCGAGCTGATCGAGACCGCGGCGGCCGCCGGGAAGCACGTCTTCTGCGAGAAGCCGCTTGGAACGGGGCTCGAGGAGGTCCAACGCGCCGTCCGCGCTGTCCGTGCCGCCGGGCTGCGGTTGCAGGTCGGGTTTCAGCGCCGCTTCGACCCCGACTTCGTCGCGGCCAAGGAGCGCCTCGACGGCGGCGCGGCCGGGAGGATCCAGCTCATCCGCATCGCCCACCGCAGCCGCACGCCTCCCCATGACGGCGAGCTCTCCGAGCGGCTCGGGAGCATCTTCGTGGACATGACGGTCCACGACTTCGATACGGCGCGGTGGCTCGTCGGAGAGGTCGCGGAGGTGACCGCGTTTCAGCACGCGCGGAACACGATCACGGTGCTGAGGTTCGCGGACGGCGCCCTCGGACTCGTGGACAACTCGCGGCACGCCGGCTACGGATTCGACTGCTCCGTAGAGGTCGTGGGCAGCGATTGCACGCTCAGAATCGGGGCTCGCGGGCATGCCGCCGACGTGGATCAGCTGTCGACGCTCGGGACGCTGAGCCACATCGCGGAGGACAACATCGAGCGCCATGGCAGCGCCTACCTCGAGGAGCTGCGGCACTTCGTGGAGTGCGTCGACGGCGGTAGGGAGCCGTGCGTGGCCGGAGAGGACGCGATCGCGGCGCTGCGCCTGGCGCTCCGGGCGGAGCAGAGCGTCCGGATAGCCGCGAGCGCCTCCGCGAGCTAGAGTCGCGGCGTGCGCAGCCTCGTGGCTCTCGCAGCCCTCGTAGGCGCCCTCGCGGGCGCCGGCCCCGCGTCCGCCGCCGTGTCCTTTCACAGCCCGTCGGGCAACATCCGCTGCCTCATCGCGGCGAAGACGTATACCCGCTGCGACATCACGAACCGCGACTGGCGCCCTCCGCCGAAGCCGCGCACGTGCGAGTTCGACTGGGGCAACACGCTCGAGGTGGGGCTGCGCGGACGCGGCAGGTTCGGCTGCGTCAGCGACGCGGTCGAGCCGGGCAGGGTCCTTCCGTACGGCGAGGCGATCGCCCGCGGGCGCTTCCGGTGCCGCTCGCGGCGCTCCGGCATGCGCTGCGTCAACACGCGTAACGGCCACGGATTCGCGCTCAGCCGCGAGCGCGTGCGCCGCTTCTAGCCCGCCCGGGCCGCCTCGGCGGTAGCGCCCACCAGCTGGCCGCCAGGGCAGTCGCACGCCTTCACCTGGCGGCGTGGGTTCACGATCCCCGCCAGGCCGAGCAGGCCGCCCAGGGCCACCAGCACGGCCGCGATCCCGATCGCCGTGTGAAAGGCCTCGATCGACGCGTCGCGCGACGCCCCCTCCAGCCGAGCCCGCACACCCGGGGGCGCGTCGGTCGCGGTGACGCGCGCCAGCGGCTGCTCCTCGGCATCCTCGATCGCGCGGCTCACCGCCGGCCGGCTCGCCACGGGGCCAAGGTCCTCGCGGAGCGAGTCCGCGAACGAGGACGAGATCAGCGCGCCCACCGCCGCGATCGCGATCAGGCTCGCCACGCGCGCGATCGCGTTGTTCGTGCCCGATGCGATCCCGGCGTTGCTCTCGTCGGCGTCGGCGAGGACCGTCGCCGTGAGCGGCGCCACCGTCATGGCCAGCCCGAGCGAGAACACGACCAGGCCCGGCAGCAGATCGGTCCCGTAGTCCACATCGGCGTCGATCCCCAGGAAGAGCGCGAGGCCGGCCGCCGCGACGAGCGGTCCGACGCCCATGAAGAAGCGCGGGCCGTGGCGGTCCGCCAGCGCACCGAAGCGCGTGGACAGCAGGAACATGATCGCCGTGACCGGCAGCGTGGTCGTACCGGCCTCGATCGCGCTGTAGCCGGCCACCTGCTGGAGGTACAGGATCAGAAAGAAGAACAGCAGCCCGAGCCCGGCGTACATCGAGAACGTCTCGACGTTCCCGATCGTGAAGTTGCGGCGGCGGAACAGCGACAGCGGGAGCATCGGGTGCCTGCTCCGCCACTCCCACAGGATGAAGCCCGTGAACAGGAGCACGCCGCCGGCCAGCGGCAGCCATACGCCGGGGCTGCCCCACCCGTTCCGCGGCTGCTCGATCAGCCCATAGGTGATTCCCGCCAGCCCGAACGCGCACAGGACGGCCCCCACCACGTCGACCCTGGCGTCGGCCGGCCGCGGCCGCCCGGCCACCATCACGCGCATGACGAGCACGAGCGTGATGAGCACGACCGGGATGTTGATCGCGAAGATCCAGCGCCACGACGCGGTGTCCACCAGCTGGCCACCGATCAGCGGGCCGAGCACCGTGCCGATGCCGCCCCACGCCGTCCACGCCCCGATCGCCTTGCCGCGCTCGTCCGGCGGGAACGTGGCGGCGATCACGGCGAGCGCGGCGGGCGTGAGCAGTGCGCCGAACACACCCTGGAGCGCCCGCGCCAGCACCAGCAGCTCGATCGTCGGCGCCAGCGCGCAGAACAGCGACGTGACGCCGAATCCCGCCACGCCGAGCATGTACATCCGCCGCTCGCCGAAGATGTCGCCGAGCGATCCGCCGATCAGGATCAGCGAGCTGAGCGTGAGCAGGTAGGCGTTCGCGGTCCACTGCTGGCCGGCCAGGCCGCCGCCCAGGTCCTCGGCGATGGCGGGGAGCGCGACGTTCACGACGGTCGAATCGACCGTCACCACGGTGGTCCCGAGGATCGCCGCTACGAGGGTGAGACTTTTAGTCCTCGAAGAAGGCGTATCCGTACTCCCCTCGCTTGTAGGCGAGCTTGGCGATGGCGATCATCCGCTCATCGTCGTTGCGCTCGACCTGGTCGAGGGACAGTGCCACACGCGCGGCAGCCCGCCTGCAAAACGTGTCGCAGATGTAGCGCTCCTGGCCGGACGGCTCGACGCCGTGCTCCTCGAGGTGCGCCGTTACGCGCGACAGCACCGCGACCTGCGCGTAGATATCCGACACGGCCGAGGCGAGCCGCTTCTGGTGGAACTGGCGCGCCGCGATCTCGCGGCGGTGCTCGCGCAGCAGCCCCGCGGTCACCGACCGCAGCCGCTTCACCTGCTCGGAGACCGAGCCTGCCAGGTCGTCGAGCTCGTCGTGCGCCATCGTGATCCGGTCCGGCGACACCTCGCGCGCGATCCGCCCCGCCACGTAGTCGGCGAGCACGCCGATCGAGCCGATCGGGTCGCCGAGCGACAGCTCGCCCATCTCCTTCAGCTCGTCGCCGAGCGGCTTCATGCCGGCCAGCGCGATGAACGCGCGCATCACGTCGTTGGCGCCCTCGAAGATCGGGAAGATGCGGATGTCGCGCAGGTACTTCTCGTACGGCTCGTCGCGCATGAAGCCCGCGCCGCCCGCGAGCTGGAGCGACCGGTTTGCCGCGTACCAGAGGAACTCGGTGCCCGCGACCTTGCAGATCGCGGACTCGAGCGAGTAGTCCTCGACGCCCTGGTCCACGAGCCCGGTGCTGAGGTAGGCCATCGCCTCGAGCCCGAACAGGTAGGAGACCGCCCAGCCGATCTTGTCCTGCACCAGCTCGAAGTCGGCGAGCGGTTGCCCGAACTGGCGCCGCTCCTTCACGTGCCGGATCGTGCGGTCGAGCAGGTACTTCGCGCCGCCCACCGAACCGGTCCCGAGCGAGAGCCGGCCGTTGTTGAGGATCTGCATGGCGATCCGGAAGCCCTTGCCGGGCTCGCCGAGCACGTTCTCCGGCGGCACCCGGATGCCGTTGTAGCGGAGCTCGCGCAGGTCGTTCCCGCGCAGGCCCATCGTGTCGAAGCGCTTCCCCACCTCGAACCCGTCCATCGACGGCTCGAGGATGAAGGCGGTGTACTCGCGCTCGCCCGTGTTCGCGAACGTGACGATCACGCCCGCCTTCGAGCCGTTGCCGATGTAGTGCTTGAGCCCGTCGAGCCGCCACGAGCCGTCGGACCGGCGCTCGGCGCACGTCTCCATGCTCGCCACGTCCGAGCCCGCGTTCGGCTCTGTCAGCGCGAAGGCGGCCAGCTTGCGGCCGCTCGCGAGGTCCGGGAGGAAGCGCTCCTTCTGCTCGTCGGTGCCGAACAGGACGATGCCCTTCATCCCGATCGACTGGTGCACGCCCATGACCACGCTGAGCGTCGCGTCGATCTGTGCGAATACCTCCGAGACGCGGCAGTAGCCCGTCTGCGACAGCCCCTGGCCGCCGTACTCCTCCGGCACGTACAGCCCGAGCAGCCCGCGCTCTCCGAGCTGGGCGATCACGTCGTCGCCGAGCCAGCGCTCCTCCTCCACCTTGCGCGGGTCGTAGGGGAGGTCGCGGAGCGCGGCGATCAGCGAGCGAATCCGGTCCTGCTCGGCCGGGTCCGGCTTGGGGAACGGGAAGACGAAGTCCTCGTGGATCTCCCCCAAAAACAGCGACTTGGCGAACGACGAGACGCCGCGCTCGGTGGCGGCCGGGGCAGCCATCAGGCGGCGGGGCCCGCGCCGTTCACGGAGTCCGCGGCGCGAGGCCCGTGACCCACGTAGCGCGCGCTCGGCCGGATCAGCCGGCCCTCGCGCTTCTGCTCCATGATGTGCGCGGCCCAGCCGCCCACGCGCGCGCTCGCGAACATCGGCGTGAACAGATCGGGCGGCACATCGGCGAAGTCGAGCACCACGGCGGACCAGAACTCGACATTCGTGGCGAGCACGCGGTCAGGCTTGCGGGCCTTCAGCTCGGCGAGCGCGGCCTCCTCGAGCTGCTCGGCCACCTCGAGGCGCGGGGCACCGATCTCCCGCGCCGTGCGCCGCAGCACGCGCGCCCGCGGGTCCTCGGCGCGGTACACGCGGTGCCCAAAGCCCATCAGGCGATCGCCCCGGTCGAGCGCCCCCTTGACCCACTGCTCGGCGTCGCCGGTCTGCTCGACCTCGTCGAGCATCTGGAGCACTCGCGACGGCGCTCCGCCGTGCAGCGGGCCGGACAGCGCCCCCACCGCGCCCGACAGCGCGGCCGCCACGTCGGCGCCGGTCGACGCGATCACGCGAGCGGTGAAGGTCGACGCGTTCATGCCGTGCTCGGCCGCGCTGATCCAGTAGGCGTCGATCGCCTTCACGTGCCGGGGGTCGGCCTCGCCGCGCCAGCGGGTCAGGAACCGCTCCGGGATCGAGGTGGCCTTGTCCACCTCCGCCTGCGGGATCGGCGGCCTGCCGACTCCGCGCGCCGACTGCGCCACGAACGACAGCGCCATGACCGACACGCGCGCGAGGTCCTGCCGCGCCTGCTCGTCCGAGATGTCGATCAGCTGGCCGAGTCCCCACTCCGGCGCGAGCATCGCCAGCGCGGACTGCAGGTCCACGCCCGGATCACCGGTGCGGACCGCCAGCGGGTGCGGCTCGGCCGGCGGGAGGCCCGGCTCGTAGCGGCCGTCAACGAGGAGGCCCCAGACCTTCTCGTACGGCACGTTCCCCACCAGATCCTCGATGTCCACCCCGCGATAGCGGAGCGCGCCGCCCTCCTTGTCGGGCTCCGCGATCGTGGTGTGGAACGCGATTACGCCCTCGAGCCCGGAGGGCACCTCGATCATCGACATAGGGCGCGAAGGATACTTTCGTCGATGGTCCGGCTTGCCACTTCAAACGACGCCGGCGACGTCGCCAGGCTCATGATCGGCTTCCGCAACTGGTGGAGCCGGGAGGAGCCGCCCGACGCGGCCTTCCACGACGGCGTGCGGCGCGTGCTCGCCGACCCGAACAGCGACTTCCTGCTCGCGGGCGACCCGCCGGCGGCCGTGTGCCAGCTGCGCTACCGGTACTCGATCTGGACCGAGAGCCACGACTGCTGGCTCGAGGACATCTTCGTCGAGGAGCACGCCCGCGGATCGGGCATGGGCCGCGCGTTGATGGAGGCCGCCCTCGACCGCGCCCGCGAGCGCGGCTGCCGGCGCATGGAGCTGGACGTCAACGAGGCGAACCCGGCAGCGCTCGCCCTCTACGAGTCACTCGGCTTCTCCGCATGGTCAGTTCCGCCCGGCGGGCGGAACGTGCTCATGCGGCGGCGTCTCTGACCTCGTCGCCCACGGAGATCGTCCCGGGCTGGACGATGTCCGCGCGCAGGCCGGCGCGGTGGACCATGCCCTTGAGGACGCCGGGGTGCGTCAGGCTCTGGATGTGGTTGCACGGTTCGCACCACTCGACGCCGACGGCCTCGACGCCGCCGACCCGGAAGCGCTTGTTCAGCAGGTCGTTCAGCCTTACGCCGCTCGTGAGCACCTGGCGGCGGATCTCGGCGTGGGTGAGCGGGATGCCGGTGTCCTCGGTGAACGCCTCGAGCGCCTCCGCCTCGACGAGCGTGATGTCGCCGCGACCGAAGTAGCGGTCGCCCGGGAGTCCCTCACCCGTGACGTCGATCGAGTCGACGGGCTCGGGCAGCTGCTCGTGCTCGGGGGCGATTCGGATGGCTTCGACTCGTCCAGGCATGTCGCACCAGAGTAGCCTGCCTCGCCGGATGCGCATCCTCGAAGAGATCGTCGAGGGCTATCTGCATGACCTCCGCCCCGAGCGGTCGCCCGTCATGCGCGAGATGGAGGAGCACGCCGAGCGCGACGGCATCCCGATCGTCCACTGGGAGACCGGCCGGCTGCTCGCCGTGCTGTGCCGGGTGCTCGACCCGGTCGTGCTCGAGGTGGGCACTGCGATCGGCTACTCGACCCTCCACATGGCCGAGCAGCTCCACAACGGCCGCGTCGTGACGCTCGAGCGCGACCCGGACCGGTCCGCGCGGGCGCGCGACTACCTCGAGCGCGGCGGCGTTGCCGACCGGGTCGACTTCGTCGCGGGCGACGCGCTCGAAACGCTGCCCGGCCTCGAGGGCCCGTTCGGCCTGCTCTTCGTGGACGCCAGCAAGGGCGAGTACGGGCGCTACATCGAGCTGGCCGAGCCGAAGCTGTCCGAGCGGGCGCTGATGGTCGTGGACAACCTGCTGATGAGCGGCGAGGTGGCGCTCCCGGACGGCGCCGACACCCGCTGGAACGCCGATTCGCTGGCGTCCGCGCGGCGGCTCACCTCGGAGCTGATCAGATCGACCGACTGGCTGGGCTGCGTGCTGCCCGTGGGCGACGGGATCGGCGTCGCGGCGAAGCGGAGGCCCTAGCCGATGATCGGAACCGCGCGCTCCGCGTCGAGCTTCGTCGGTGCACTCTGCATCCTGTCCGTGACGAGCTCATAGGCCCCGTCCGCGTCCGTGCCGCCATACGAATGGCTTACCCACCCGCCGGGAGGCATGATCTGGTTTATGCGTCCCCTCCTCATCGCCTTCGGCGCCGGCCAGCTCGTCCTGGGGCTGCTGCTCTGGCTCACGCCCGGCTTCTTCTACGACGAGATCGGGCCCTACCCGCCGCGGAACGACCACTACATGGCGGACCTGGCCACCTTCTACCTCGCACTCGGCGCCGTCGCGCTCGCCTCGGTGTCGCGCGAGCGCTGGCGCGTCCCGGTGCTCACGCTCGCGCTGGTGCAGTACGGGCTGCACTCGCTGAACCATCTGATCGACATCGGCGACTCGGACCCGAGCTGGCTCGGCCCGGCGAACTTCGTGTCGCTGCTCGTCACGACCGTGCTGCTCGGGTGGATGCTCACCCGCGAGCGGGAGCCGGCGCGGTGAGGGTCTTCGTCGCGGGCGCGAGCGGCGCGGTCGGGCGGCCCCTGATCCCCAAGCTCGCCGCCGCTGGGCACGAGGTGACGGGCATGACGAGGTCCGAGGAGCGGGCGCGGCCGATCCGGGAGGCGGGTGCGCGCGCGGCTGTCGTGGACGTCTTCGACGTGGGCGCGCTGCGGGCGGCGGTCGAGGAGGCGCATCCCGAGGTGATCGTGCACGAGCTGACCGCGCTGCCGGATCGCCTCGACTTCCGGCAGAAGGACGTCTACGAGCCGACCAACCGGGTGCGCACCGAAGGGACGCGCAACCTGCTCGAGGCGGCGCGCGCCGCGGGCGCGCACCGCTTCGTCTCCCAGAGCATCGCGTTCGCCTACCGCACCGACGGCGGTCGCGTGAAGACCGAGGATGACCCGCTGATCGACGACGCGCCCGCCCCCTTCGAGAGCGGCATCAAGGCGCTCCGCGAGATGGAGTCGACGGTGCTGGGCGCCGACGGCCTCGATGGGCTCGTGCTCCGCTACGGGTTCTTCTATGGGCCTGGCACGCATTACGGCGACGACGGCGCGATCGTTCAGGACGTCCGGCGGCGGCGGCTGCCCGTCATCGGCAGAGGCACGGGCGTGTTCTCGTTCATACATGTGGACGACGCCGCCGACGCGACCGTAGCCGCGGTGGAGCGCGGCGCGCCGGGGATCTACAACATCACGGACGACGAGCCGGCGGAGATGAGGGAGTGGGTGCCGGTGCTGGCCGAGGCCGCCGGGGCAAAGCGCCCGCTGCGCGTGCCGCGCTGGCTCGCAAGGCTCGCCGGCGGGCGCCAGGCCGCCGACTTCGCGACGGAGCTGCGCGGCGCCTCCAACGAGAAGGCTAAGCGCGAGCTGGGCTGGGCGCCGGCCCACCCCACCTGGCGCACGGGCTTCGCCGAGGCGCTCGGATGAGCGCGTACCGCGAGCAGGCCCATCTGGACGCGCCGCTCGAGGACGTCTGGGAGCTGGTGGGATCCCCGCGGCGCCACCCGGAGTGGTGGCCGCGCATCGTCGAGGTACGCGGTGCGCGCTTCGAGCAGGGCGACGAATACGCCCAGGTGATCAAGGGCCCGGTGGGAAAGTCGGAGTCGAGCTTTCTGATCGAGCGCCGCGACGACCTCCGCGAGGTGCGGATGTCGTGCCAGCTGACGGGCATGTACGCCGACTGGCTGCTCACGTCCGCACAGGGCGGGACGTTCGTGGAGCTCGAGTTGGGCATGCTGCCGCGCCGGGTCGGCGACCGGCTGTTCGACCGGGCGCTCGGCAAGCCCTACTTCCGGCGCTGGGCCGGCGACTCGATCGACGGTCTGCGGCATGCGCTCGGCGGCAACTAGCCGTAGCGCCCGATGGCCAGGATGAACACGCCGCTTCCGACCATGACCACCAGCACGCCGATCGCGATCAGGGCGCGGGTACGTGTCAGATGGCCGAGCAGGGCGATGCCGAACCCCACCCCCATCAGCACGAACGTCGTGGTGAGCAGCGATTCCAGATCGCCCGGGCCTTCGTCCCCGAGGCCGGGCAGGCCGGGGATGTTCACGGCGAGGGCGGCGAGCACGGGGGCGAAAGTATCCTTCGGAGCGGATGAGCGGTGAGTTCAGGAGCATCGAGGACGCCCGCGGGCGCCTCGCCGAGGTCGGCTACCTCGCCGACGAGCCGGCGTCGCTGGTGTCGTACCTCTCCGGACGGCTCGGCAAGCCGGTGCTCGTGGAGGGACCGGCTGGCGTCGGGAAGACCGAGCTGGCCAAGGCGGTCTCGCGCGCTACCGGCCGGAAGCTGATCAGGCTCCAGTGCTACGAGGGTCTCGACGAGGCCAAGGCGCTGTACGAGTGGAACTACCGCAAGCAGCTGCTGCGCATCCAGACCGAGGCCGCCGACACCGGCTGGCAGGAGGTCAAGGACGACATCTTCGGCGAGGAGTTCATGCTCGCCCGGCCGTTGCTCAGCGCGATCACCGCCGAGCAGCCGGTCGTGCTCCTGATCGACGAGATCGACAAGACCGACCAGGAGTTCGAGGCGCTGCTCCTCGAGGTGCTCTCCGATTTTCAGATCTCGATCCCGGAGATGGGCGTGGTCGAGGCGCGCACGCGGCCGCTCGTGCTGCTCACCTCGAACAACTCGCGCGAGCTGACCGAGGCGCTGAAGCGCCGCTGCCTCTACCTATGGCTCGACTACCCGGACGTCGAGCGCGAGCTCGAGATCGTGCACCTGCACGCGCCTGAGCTGGACCAGGCGGTCGCGCGCAAGCTCGTGGAGGTCGTGCACATGGTGCGCTCGCTCGACCTGAAGAAGCCGCCCTCGATCGCGGAGTCGATCGACTGGGCGCGCGCGCTGCTCCTGCTCGGCGCCGAGGACGTGGACCAGGCGGTGCTCGAGCGGACGATGTCGATCATCGTCAAGCACCGCACCGACCTCGACCTCGTGGCGGAGCGCGTGGGAGTGAAGCTCGGCGATGGCGTCTTCGGGCGGCAGGCGGGCTAACCCCGCCCTGTACGGCGGCGTCCCGTCGGCGAAGGGGCCGGCCGGGATGGCGCCGCGGCTGCTCGAGTTCGCCGACGAGCTGCGCGGCGAGGGCGTGGCCGTGGGCACGTCAGAGCTGCTCGATGCCTTCCAGGCGCTCGACGCGGTTAGCTGGACCTCTCGGGAGGACTTCCGGGAGGCGCTCGCCGCGACCCTCGCCAAGTCGCAGGAGGACCGGTACGTCCTGGACGTGCTGTTCGACCGCTTCTTCTTCCGCGCCGTCGAGCGCGAGGCGCTGGAGCAGAGCCTCGCCGAGGAGCGCTTCAGCGGCGGCGACCAGCTCGACCTCGAGGCCCTCCGCGAGCGCATCCGCGAGGCGATCAGGGCCGGCTCGGACGGCGAGATGCGCGACCTGGCGCGGCTCGCCATCGCGGCGTTCGGGCGCCAGGGCGAGGGCTCCGGCGTGATCGGCGTGGACGTGCAGCGGATCCGCCGGACGCTCGGGCTGAAGGGCGAGAAGCAGGGCGCGGAGCTTCCGGGCGGGCGGGATCCGGATTCAGTGCCGCGCGACCGGCTCCAGGAGTTCGAGCGCCACGTGCGGCGCGAGCTCGAGCGCCAGATGATCGAGCGCACCCAGGCCCTCCCGCCGGCGAAGCCGCTGCGTGAGCTGGACCGCGCGCTGCCGTCCAATCCCGCCCAGGATCTCTCGCAGGTGCACCGCACGGTGGCTCAGCTGAAGAAGCGGCTCGCCTCGCACGGCCGCGAGCACCGCGGCCGGCGGCGCTCGTGGCAGGTGGACGTGCGCCGCACGATGCGCGCCTCGCTTCAGACGGGCGGCGTGCCGCTGGACCTCAGGTACCGGCCGCGGCGGCCGCGCCGGCCGGAGCTGTACGTGCTGTGCGACGTCTCCACGAGCGTCACGAGCGCGAGCGTCTTCTTCCTGTCCGTGCTGCACGCGCTCCACGACCAGTTCCGCAAGCTGCGCTCGTTCGTGTTCGTGGAGCGGATCTCGGAGGTCACCGACGTGTTCGAGCGCGAGCGCTCGTTCGCCGCCGTGTCGCGGAGGATCGCCACCGACGCCGGGGTGGCCGACGTGTCGGGCTACACCGACTACGGCCGGGTGTGGCTCGAGTTCCTCGACAAGGTCGTGGACGACCTCGACCCGCGCTCCACCGTGATCGTCCTCGGCGACGCCCGCACGAACGGGCGCGAGCCGCACGCCCAGGTGTTCGGCCACGTGGCCGAGCGCGCCGGCCGCACCTTCTGGATCAACCCGGAGCCGCGCCTGTACTGGAACTACGGCGACTCCGTGATGTCGGCCTACGAGCCGTTCTGCGACGGTGTGTTCGAGTGCTGGACCACAAAGCAGCTTGAGACATTCGTCAAGGCCGTGGCCGAATCTAGAACGATCGTCTAGGGCGGAAGGCTTCAAGAACCACCCCCGCGCGGTCGACAAACCGCGTATGAGTACAACGGAAGCGGGGCGCCCTGGGCGACCCCGCACGACGGCGCCGGCCCTGAGCCGGCGCCCGTGGCTCGAGCATTGGCTGGCGACCGTCAGTGACCTGTCCGAGCTCAAGGCGTCGCATCCGATGATGGACGCGGTCATCGATGAGGTGGATGGCCGGACGATCCGCGTCGGCGAGCGATGGCTCGCCGACTTCGCCTCGTGCAACTACCTGGGCTTCGACCTCGACCGCGAGATCGTCGACAGCATCCCCGCCTACCTCGACGCGTGGGGCACCCATCCGAGCTGGTCGCGGCTGCTGGGGAGCCCGGTGCTCTACGAGCAGATCGAGGAGCGTCTCAGCGTGCTGCTCGGGTCGGAGGACTCGCTGGTCCTACCGACGATCACTCACATCCACATGTCGGTGATCCCGCTGCTCGCCGCGTCCGGGACGATCTTCCTCGACGCGCGCGCTCACAAGACGATCTACGACGGCTGCCAGATCGCGAAGGCGCGCGGCGCGGCCGTCCGTCGGTTCCGGTTCGAGGACCCGGCCCACCTCGACGAGCTGCTGTCGCAGGAACGTGACCCGACCCGGCTCGTCTGCATGGACGGCGTGAACAGCATGACCGGCAACGCGCCGGACCTGGTCGCGTTCGCCGAGGTTGCGCGCCGGCACGGCGCGCTTCTGTACGTCGACGACGCACACGGCTTTGGCGTGATCGGCGAGCGGTCGCCGGACGAGCCCTGCCCCTACGGGATCCGCGGGAACAGCATCGTGCGCCACGCCGACGAGTCGTACGAGAACATCGTCCTCGTCGGGGGCTTCTCCAAGGCGTACTCGTCGCTGCTCGCGTTCATCGCCTGCCCGACCGACGTCAAGGACCTCCTGAAGGTGGCCGCGCCGCCGTATCTCTACTCCGGCCCCTCGCCCGTCGCCTCGCTGGCGACCGTGCTCGCCGGGTTCGACGTCAACGAGAAGCGCGGCGACGCGCTCAGGGCCAACCTATGGCGGCTGTCGAATCGCGTCGTGACCGCGCTCGAGCGCCTCGAGGTGGAAACACCGAACCGGTCCGGCCTCCCGATCATCGAGGTGCCCCTCCACGACCACCGGCGCATCGACGCCGTCGGCCGCATGCTCTTCGACCGTGGCGTGTACGTGACGCTCGCCGCCTACCCGCTCGTGCCGAAGGACGAGGTCGGCTTCCGCATCCAGCTCACGGCGGTGAACACGGACGACGAGGTCGACACCCTGATCGCCGCCCTCGAGGAGCTCAGCGCGAGCGGGGAGCTGCGCCGCCGCGACGCGGAGCTCGAGGAGGCGGCGTGACGCGCCAGGCGAGCAGCTCGACGATTGCATCGCGGGCGTGGATCGCGTTCCTCGCCGTCGGGGCGATCGTCACCGCCCTGTACCTGTTCGTCAAGCCGTTCGCCGGGAGCGGGCCGGTGATGAACATCCTCGGCGCCGCGCCGGTGCTGGCGATCGTCGCCGGAGTGCGGCTGTACCGGCCGCAGGCGCGCATCGCCTGGTGGCTGGTCGCGGTCGGGTTCCTCCTGTTCTGGATGGGCGACCTCTACACCTACAGCTATCCGCTGCTGCTCGACCGCGAGGTGCCGTTCCCGTCACTCGGCGACGCCGCGTACCTGGCGGTCTATCCGGCGCTGATCGCCGGCGTGCTGGTCCTGCAGCGGCGGCGCACCCGGCGCGGCGACCGCGGCAGCGCCATCGACGCGGCGATCATGACCGTCGGGCTCGCGCTGCCGTCGTGGGTCTGGCTGATCGCGCCCTACGTCCACGACCACTCGCTCACCACGGCCGGGCGGCTGGTGTCGGTCGCGTACCCGATGGCGGACGTGCTCCTGCTGGCGGTCGCCGTGCGGCTGGCGCTCGACGGTGGCCAGCGCCGTCTGTCGTTCCACCTGATGATTGCGAGCATCGTCTGCCTGCTGGGCACCGACTTCCTCTACGGGCTCATGCTCCTGCAGGGCACCTACGACCACCAGACCTGGCTCGACGTGGGCTGGATCGGCTTCTACCTGCTCTGGGGCGCCGCCGCCCTGCACCCGACGATGGCCGAGATCAACGAGCCGGCCGCGCAGTCCGGCGGCTTGCTCACCCGGTTCAGGCTCACCCTGCTGGCAGGAGCGTCGTTGATCGCGCCGACGATCGGCATCGTCGACGACCTGAACAACGGGGATTACGACTTCGCGGTCGTTCGCGGCGCGTCGTTCGTGCTGTTCGGGCTCGTCGTGTCGCGGATGGTGGGGTTGATGCGTCAGCAGGAGCGCTCGCTCGAGCGGGAGCGCATGTTGAGCGCGGCGGGCGGCGATCTCGTGGCCGCGACGAGCCTCGAGGAGATCGACCAGGTCGCCCTCTCGGCGGCGCGGTCCATGGCGGGGTCCGAGCTCGCGACGACCCTGTGCCTGCTGGCGGCCGGCTCCGAACAGACTCAGCCGGCTCTGCTCGCGGCGGCCGAGAGCGGCGAGGTGGTGCGACTTCGGCCCGACGTGCTCGCGACGCTCGGGATCCCAGCCGACCACGAGCGCGCGGTGGTGCTCGACCTGGCACCGCGGCGGACCGACAAGCTGTTGCTGGTCGTGGCGGGACGTACCACGCCGCCCGAAGCGGTCCGCGCCTCGTTGCGGGCGCTTGCGGCCCAGGTGGCACTCGCGGTCGAGCGCACGACGCTCACCGCGGAGGTCCACCGCCGCCGCGGCGAGGCACGCTTCGGCTCGCTCGTGCGCCACGCGAGCGACCTGATCACCGTCATCGGCGCCGACGGCACGATCAGCTATCAGAGCCCGTCGATCGAGCGGCTGCTCGGCTTCGACGCCGACGGCATGGTCGGGCGTCGCTTCGACGAACTGGTCGCGCCATCCGACCGCGAGCGTGTCGCGGCGATGCTCGCCAACGCCTCCGTCGTCGCTCGCGACGACCCGGAGGTGCTCCAGTGCACGCTCGTGCACCAGGACGGCACGCCGCACCAGTTCGAGGTGCACTGCACCAACCTGCTCGCCGATGAGCACGTGAGCGGCATCGTGCTCAACTGCCGCGACATCAGCGAGCGCAAGGCGTTCGAGGAGCAGCTGACGCACCAGGCCTTCCACGACCCCGTCACCGGGCTCGCGAACCGCGCGCTGTTCGCCGAGCGGGTCCGCCACGCGATCGCACGTACGCGTCGCGAGCATCACAGCGTCGCCGTCGTATTCCTCGACCTGGACGACTTCAAGACCATCAACGACAGCCTCGGCCACGCCGCGGGCGACGAGGTGCTCGTCGAGGTCGCGAAGCGGCTCGCGACGAGCATCCGCGCCAGCGACACCGCCGCGCGCTTCGGCGGCGACGAGTTCGCGCTGCTGCTCGAGGACATCGAGGGAGTGCAGGAGGCGGCCGACACGGCGGACCGTGTGCTTGAGTCGCTCGCCCTGCCGCTGGCCGTGGCCCACAAGGAGCTGTCGCTCCGATGCAGCATCGGGATCTCGGTCGTCTCCGAGGGCTCGCCC
>Ga0126306_10000561_pt1 | contig 17651 bp, 16 predicted proteins | sample Plot27_FD_92592 | JGI IMG/M metagenome (GOLD analysis project Ga0126306, IMG submission 92592) | Serpentine soil microbial communities from UC McLaughlin Reserve, CA, USA - Plot27 | ecosystem: Environmental > Terrestrial > Soil > Grasslands | place: USA: UC McLaughlin Reserve, Lake County...
CCGCCACCGTCCGGCTTGGCTGCTGGAGGCCAGCCTGCGGGCCCGGCCCGGGTCAGCGGAGCTCGGCCAGGCGGGGGCCGGCCTGGTCGAGGCGGCCGGCGGCAACGTCCATGCCGGCCCAGGGGTCGGGGGCGGCCAGCCGCTCGGCCACCGTCCGCAGGACGTGGCGTCCCGGGGCCCAACCGTCGAGCTCCGACCAGTCCAGCGGCATCGAGACGGGGGCGCCCGGTAGGGCCCGGACGGCGTAGGGGGCGGCCATCGTCTGGGCGTAGCCGTTGCGCCCGATGTCCAGGTACAGCCGCCCGTGGCGGTTGGCGATCCGCCCCTCGGTGGTGAAGTCGTCGGGATGCCGGGCGGCCAGGACCTCGGCCACGGCGATGCTGAAGATCTTCACCGTGTCGGTATCGGCCGCCGGCACCAGCGGCACCACCACGTGCAGCCCCCGCGACCCGCTGGACTTGAGGAACGAGGCCAGCCCCAGCTCCTCCAGCAGCCCCCGCAGGGCACCCGCGGCCGCCCGCAGCACCCCAAGGTCCTCGGACGCCGGGTCGAGGTCGAACACCAGCTGGTCCGGCCGGTGGATGTCGGGCGCCCGGCTCAGCCACACGTGCGGGGTCAGGCACCCCTGGTTGGCCAGGTAGGCGAGGTCGTCGGCATGCCGGCAGACCACATACGTGACCTCGTCGCGCGCGGTCGCCTGCCGGGTCCGCCGGTTGGGCGCGGTCACCCGCTCGATCCAGTCCGGGAAGTGCCGCCCGATCTGCTTCTGGAGGAACCCCCCACGCCCGATCCCGTCCGGGAACCGCTGCATGGTCACCGGCCGCCCGCTGATCAGCGGCAGCATCCGGGGCGCGACCGCCCGGTAGTACCCGACCAGCTCCCCCTTGGTGATCCCGTCGTCGGGGAACAGCACCTTCTCCGCATGGCTGACCTGCACCCGGTCGCTCACGCCGTCGGCACCTCCCGGTCGCGCGGTGCTTCATGGTAGCGTCCGGCGCTCCGGCGACGCCGGGCCGTCGGCACCCACTCCTCTCGGGACGGAGGCAATGGCCACCCAGGCGATTAGCACCCTCACGGAAGTCCTGCTCAGCAGCCTCGCCGCGATCGCCGACCAAGGCCATCGGCCGGCGCTCGACGGCTACCTCGGCCGGCACGCGCCGGCGCGGCTCGTTCAGGCGGTGCTGGACGACGACGAGCTGTTACGCCGGACCGCCTACGCCAGCTACGAGCATGCCAACGGCTTCGACAAGCTGATCCTCGCCTCCTCGCCGGCGGGGCACTCGATCAAGCTCGACGTCTGGTGGGAGCACCTTCCGCGGGGCCTGGAGGACATCCACAACCACCGCTACGACTTCAGCTCGCACCTGCTGGCCGGCGAGCTGGCCATGGAGCACTGGGAGTTCCACGACGGCGGGGCCCCGATGGACTACCTCCACATCGAGGTCGCCGGCGGGCGCACCGACCGCCTGGAGCACAAGGGGCAGCGGCGGGTGGCGCGGCTGTTCGACATCAGGGCCACGGCCGGCGCCTCCTACTCGCTCCACCACGCCCAGCTGCATCGCGTCGTCGCCGCCCCGGCGCGGCCCACCGCCACCCTGGTCTTCCAGGACCGCAACGCCCGGGACCGCTCCGAGATCCTGCGGCCGGTCGGCGGGGGCGGGCCCGAGCGGCGTTACAACCCGCCGTTCGAGCCGGCGGTCATGGCGGCCAAGCTGGACGGGCTGCTGGCGCTGCTGGAGGCCCGGCCCTAGAACCGGCTCGCCCGCTGGACGTAGGCCTCCAGCGCCCGCAGGGCGGCCAGGGTCGCCCACACCGGACGGGGGATGCGCCGGTGACCGGGCAGGTCCCAGTCCCAGAGGCCGTCCTGGTGGCTGGTGTACAGCTCGCCGATGGCCGAGCGGATCCGCTGATCCCGCGGGTCGACGCCGAACTGGAGCAGGGCCCGGGCCACCCAGGCGCTGGTGCAGTGGCGCGTCGCCAGCACCTCGAAGCGGTCGACCCCGATCGGCCGCCGGATCTCCTCGTAGAGGTTGTCCCAGGGCTGGTCGAGCAGCCAGCGAGCCGCCGTCTCCAGGTCCTGAGGCGCCGTCCCAACCCGGCGGTCGGTGGCCCGCCAGCAGTGCTGGAGGGCCAGCATGGCCCGGGCGGTGTGGGCCGGCGACGGGACCGCCTCGGGGTCCTCGGCCGGCCGGGCGCGCTGGGTCCAGTACAGGATCCTGCCCTGGCGGTCGCGGACGGCGGCGTCCTCCAAGGCCCATACCAGCCGCTCGAGCAGGGCCGAGTCGGGAGAGAGGGTCGACAGGGTGGGGACGGCCAGGGTCAGGCTGAGCACGTGCGACCAGAGCGCCCGGTCGTGCTCGGGCTGGAGGAGCCGCTCGAACGGCGAGCGCGCCTCCCGCGCCCGGGCCCAGTCGTACCGCTCGCACAGGGCCAGCAGCACCCAGGCGGTGGCCTCCGGCCGCCCGGTCGGCAGCTGCGACTGGCAGTGCCAGGTGCCGTCGGGCAACCGGTCGTCGACGAACAGCGCCTCCGACCACCGCCAGATGGCCCCTGGTCGCCGCAGGCCGAGCCGCCGGGCGCGCCCCAGCGCCAGGTCACGATCAGGGGGCTGGCCCGCCGCCGGCCTCCGCCGGTGTCGTGGCCGGCGAACTTGTCCAGCAGGTCGAGGGCCACCCAGGTGAAGGCGAGGTCGCAGCCCAACCCGGGGCAGCGGCGCCCCCGGTGCCCGATCCGGGAGCAGATGCGCCTGGCCAGCAGCATGGCCACCGGCGTGAACCGGCGCCGGACCTCCTGCCAAGCCTCCGGGTCGTCGGCCTCGACCGCCCAGGCCAGATCGAGGTCGCTCATGCCGAGATGGCGGGATGCAGACATCGGGATCCCTCCGCGCGCGAGCCGATGAGCCGCGGCGCTTCGAGAGCGCCGCCATGGCCTCGCGGCCCGGACCGGCGCCGACCGCGCCGGTCGCATTGCGGAGGGAATATCCCATCCGACCGTTCTGACGAACTCGAGCTGACTCTACGCGTATGCGCACGAGGTCACAAGCCTGTTCTCCGTCAGGTCTCGGATGAGCGAGGCAAGGAGGCGGCATGCGCGAGGACCGGTTCGCCAGGACGGGCACGATCTGCCTCGGCGCCTTCGTCCTCTGGATGGTCGCCGGCCGGGCGCTGCTGTTCCGGGCCGGCGCGCGCCCGCCGCTGCTGCTGGTCGGCTCGGCCGTGGTCCGGGACACCCTGGACCTGTGGGGCTACGCGGCCCGCGCCTTCCGCCTGGCCCTGAGCTGGCTGTGGGTCGCGGTGGGGCTGTGGGCGGTCACCGCCGGCTTCCGCTCGGGGCCCCGCTGGCTGCCCCCGGTCCGCCTGGCCATCGGCCTGGCGGGGCTGGCCGCCGTCGCCCCCCTGCTGGTCGCCACGGTGGTGGCCGCCGTCAACGTCGCCCTCTGGCTGCTGCTGGTCGCAATGGTCGTGCTGCTGGTCGTGGCCGTGCTCCTCGGGTTCCTGACGTGGCCGTTCCGGCGCCGGTAGGAGCCCGGGGGATGGTCGGGCCCAGCGGTTGTCCAAGGTCGCGACTACGCTGTCGGCTGGGCCGACCAGCGAGGCAAGCGAGGCAGAGGACCGACATGACACCCGACAGCGCGCCGCGCCACGCCGCCGACAGCCACGACGTGATCCAGGTCCGGGGGGCCAGGGAGAACAACCTGGCCGACATCTCCCTGGACATCCCCAAGCGCCGGCTGACGGTGTTCACCGGCGTCTCCGGGTCGGGGAAGTCGTCGCTGGTGTTCGGGACCATCGCCGCCGAGTCGCGGCGGCTGATCAACGAGACCTACACCGCCTTCGTGCAGGGCTTCATGCCCAACCTGGGCCGGCCCGACGTGGACGCCCTGCACAATCTGAGCGCGGCCATCATCGTCGACCAGGAGCGGATGGGCGCCAACGCCCGCTCCACCGTCGGCACCGCCACCGACGCCCACACCCTGCTGCGGATCGTCTTCAGCCGGCTGGGGCAGCCGCACATCGGCCCGTCGACCGCGTTCTCCTTCAACGTCCCCTCGGTCCGGGGGCAGGGCGCGATCACGATCGAGCGCGGCGCCGGCGAGACCGAGCGACGAAGCTTCAGCGTCGCCGGCGGCATGTGCCCGCGCTGTGAGGGTATGGGCAGCGTGACCGACATCGACCTGACCCAGCTCTACGACGAGGGCAAGTCGCTCGCCGAGGGCGCGATCACCATCCCCGGCTACACCGCGGACGGCTGGATGGTGCGGATCTTCACCGAGTCGGGCTTCCTCGACCCGGACAAGCCGATCCGCGACTACACCGAGACCGAGCTGCACGACTTCCTCCACCGCGAGCCGACCAAGGTGAAGGTCAACAACATCAACCTCACCTACGAGGGGCTGATCCCGCGGGTCCAGAAGTCGTTCCTCTCCAAGGACCCCGAGGCGCTGCGGCCCCACCTCCGGGCGTTCGTGGACCGGGCGGTCACCTTCACCGCCTGTCCCGAGTGCGGCGGCAGCCGGCTCAACGAGGCCGCCCGGTCGTCGCGGATCGACGGGATCAACATCGCCGACGCCTGCGCGATGCAGATCAGCGACCTGGCCGAATGGGTCCGCGGCCTCGACGAGCCGTCGGTGGCGCCGCTGCTGGCGACGCTGCGGCACACCCTCGACTCGTTCGTGGAGATCGGGCTGGGCTATCTCTCGCTCGACCGGCCGTCGGGCACGCTGTCGGGTGGCGAGGCCCAGCGCACCAAGATGATTCGCCACCTCGGTTCGGCCCTGACCGACGTCACCTACGTGTTCGACGAGCCCACCGTCGGCCTCCATCCCCACGACGTCCAGCGGATGAACGACCTGCTGCTGCGGCTGCGCGACAAGGGCAACACCGTCCTGGTGGTCGAGCACGAGCCCGAGGTGATCGAGGTCGCCGACCACGTCGTCGACCTCGGCCCCGGCGCGGGCGCGGCCGGGGGCAGGGTCTGCTTCAGCGGCGACGTGGCCGGGCTGCGCCGCTCCGGCACCCTGACCGGCAAGCACCTGGACCACCGCACGTCCCTGCGCGAGCGGCCGCGGACGCCCAAGGGCCAGCTGGCGATCACCGGGGCCACCCTGCACAACCTCAAGAACGTCAGCGTCGACATCCCCCTCGGCGTGCTCACGGTGGTCACCGGGGTGGCCGGGTCGGGCAAGAGCTCGCTGATCCAGGGCTCGCTGCAGCGCCGCGAGGGCGTGACCCTGGTCGACCAGTCCGCGATCCGCGGGTCGCGGCGCAGCAACCCGGCCACGTACACCGGGCTGCTCGACCCCATCCGCAGCGCCTTCGCCAAGGCCAACGGGGTCAAGGCGGCCCTGTTCAGCGCCAACTCCGCCGGCGCCTGCCCGAACTGCAACGGCATCGGCCTGGTCTACACCGACCTGGCCATGATGGCCGGGGTGGCGACCGTCTGCGAGCAGTGCGAGGGCAAGCGCTTCACCCCCGAGGTCCTCACCTACAAGCTCGACGGCAAGGACATCAGCGAGGTCCTGGCCATGTCGGTGGCCGAGGCCCAGGGCTTCCTGCGCCCGAAGGCGGCCAGGGTCATCCTCGACCGGCTGGCCGACGTCGGCCTCGGCTACCTGGGCCTCGGCCAGCCGCTCACCACCCTGTCCGGGGGCGAGCGGCAACGGCTCAAGCTGGCCATCCACATGGCCGAGCCGGCCGCCACCTACGTGCTCGACGAGCCGACCACCGGCCTCCACCTGGCCGACGTCGACCAGCTCCTGGCCCTGCTGGACCGGCTGGTCGACGACGGCAACACGGTGGTGGTGATCGAGCACCACCAGGCGGTGATGGCCCACGCCGACTGGCTGATCGACCTCGGCCCGGGCGCCGGCCACGACGGCGGCCAGGTGGTGTTCACCGGCACCCCCGCCGACCTGGTCGCCAGCGGCGACTCCCTCACCGCCCGGCACCTGCGCGCCTACCTCGAGAGGACCTGAGCGCTCGGCCGGGCCGCCGCCCGCTCGTCCAGCCCGATCCGCCGGTGGAGCCGGCGCAGGGCCGGCGGGGCCCACCAGTTCCAGCGGCCCATCAGCTTCATGGTCGCCGGGACCAGCAGCATCCGGACCACGGTGGCGTCCAGGAGGACGGCCAGCACGGTGGCCAGCCCGATCTGCTTGATGGTGAGCATCCCGGCGGCCATGAACCCGGCGAACACCACCACCAGCAGCAGCGCCGCCGAGGTGACGATCCGCCCGGTGCGCTGCAGGCCGAGGGCGACGGCCAGGTCGTTGTCGCCGGTCTCGTCCCAGGCCTCCTTGATCCGCGACAGCAGGAACACCTCGTAGTCCATGGACAGGCCGAAGGTGATGGCGAAGGTGAGGACGGGGACGGTGGGGTCGATCGACCCGGTGCCCTCGGCGCCCAGCAGCCCGGCCAGGTGGCCCTCCTGGAACACCCAGACCAGGGCGCCGAAGCTGGCCCCGAGGCTGAGGACGTTCATCACGATGGCCTTGACCGGGACGACCACCGAGCCGGTGAAGGCGAACAGCAGCGCGAAGGTGGCCAGGGCGACCAGCGCGGCGGCCAGCGGGAGGCGCTCGGCGATAGTGGCCTGGTAGTCGGTCAGCGCGGCGGCGTCCCCGGTGACCTGGAGGGGGAACGGCGCCGGCAGGTTGCGGATGTCGGCGACCAGCCTGGCTGCGGTCGCGTCGGTGCCGCCGCCTTGGGGCAGCACCTCCACGACGGCCACGCCGTCGCGCAGCGGCCGGGGCTCGCCGACGCTGCGGACCCCGTCCAGGTCGCCGACCCGGTCGCCGAGCGCGGCCACCCTGGCCAGCCCGGCCGGGTCGGTGCCGGCGTCGGCCACCAGCACCACCGGCTCCACCCACACCGCGGGGTCGAAGCGGGCCTGCAGGGTCTCGTACAGCTCCCGCGACTCGGCCCCGGCGGGCAGGAAGGTGGCGTCCGGCTGCTGGTAGTGGGCGCGCAGGAACGGGGTCGCGGCCACCGCCAGCGGCACCGCGACCAGGACCACGATCAGCGCCGCCCGCCGCTGCACCACCCGCGAGATCGCGGCGAACAGCCCCGACCTCTCGGCGCTGGCGGCGGTCCGGGGGCGGACCCGGGCGCCCCACATGCCGAGCAGGGCGGGGAGGAGGGTGACGGCGGCGAGCAGGTCGATGAGGGCCACGGCGCCGCCGCCGTAGGCCATCGAGCGCAGGAACGGGTCGTCGAACACCAGCAGCCCGGCCAGGGACGCCGCCACCGTCAGGCCCGAGAAGACCACCGTGCGGCCGGCGGTGGCCACCGCCTCCTCGACCGCCGCCGGGAGGTCGTGGGTGACCCGCTCCTCCCGGAACCGGGAAACCAGCAGCAGGGCGTAGTCGACGGCCAGGCCGAGGCCGAGCATGGTGACCACGTTGACCGAGTAGACCGACACGTCGGTGACCGCGCTGATCCCGAACAGGGCGAGCAGCGTCCCGGCCACCCCGACCAGCGCGACCAGCACGGGCAGGCCGGCGGCCACGATGCCGCCGAAGACCACCAGCAGCAGGACCAGCACCACCGGCATGGACAGCAGCTCGGCCCGGGCGAGGTCGGCGGCGACCTGGTCCTCGAACTCCTGGTCCTGGAGCGGCCCCCCGCCGACCAGGACCCGCGGGGCGTCCAGCCGTCGCAGCTCGGCCTCGGCCGCCTCCAGGGCCCGGTCGAACCGGTCGTCGTCCAGCCCGGGGGCGAGCTCGACCGCCACCAGGGCGGCCCGGCCGTCGCGGGCCAGCAGCTCGGGCGGTCCGCTGAGAGGCTCGGCGACCTGGGCGACGCCGGGGATGGCGCGCAGCCGCTCGGTCGTGGCCCGGATGGCGGCCGCCGTCCGGGGGTCGCGGGGGTCGGCGCCGTCGGCGAGGGCGGCGATGGAGGGGCCACCCGGGTCGAGAGCCTGCAGGCGGGCGTCGGCCAGCGCCGACTCGGTCCCCTCCACGTCGCCGACGTCGGGGTCGAGGCGTTCGAAGACCCCGCTGCCGATGGCGATGCCGGCCACGAACAGGACCACCCAGGCGACGGCGACCAGCCGCCGGTGGCGAAGGCCGAAGCGGGCGAGGCGGCGGAGCATGGGGCCCTCCTGCGGGTCGGGGTGCCGTCGCCCCCGACGCTATGGCCCCACCTCCGGCCCCGGATCGCCCGCGCCGGCCAACCTCGCTGTCCCTCGGTCGGGGGAGGCCACCGCGCCGTCTGGTCCTCGCGGGGGAGCCTACGAGCCGACGTCGTCGAGCACGGTGAAGAGGGTGAGCTGGAGCCCGTCCGGGGCGCGGAGCCTGACGTTGCGGTGGTTCCAGGGGGTGACGACCGGGTTGGCGAGCGCCTCGGCGCCGCCGGCCACGAGCCGGCGGGCCGTCGCGGCCGAGTCGGCCACCTCGAGCGCGACCCGGACCGGGCCGGCGACCCGGGCCCCGACCTCGATCTCGTCGACCAGCTCGGCCTGGCCCGCGGCCAGGAGCTCCAGGGTGGCCCGGCCGGCGTCCAGGACGACCCCGCCGCCGCCAGGCCCCTCGAAGGCCTCCACCACCGGCAGGCCGAGGACGTCGCGGTAGAAGGCGACGGCCTCCTCGTAGCGCTCCACGGTCAGGGCCAGGCGCAGCTCGCGGACCGGGCTCTCGGGCATCTCGCTCCTCCCGCTGGGGGGCGGCGGCCCGGCGTCGTGCCGGACGTCACCCTCCGATTGTGCCCCCCGGCACAGCTAGGGGGTGGCGGCGGCACTAGCCTCGAGCTGTCGTGCCGTTGCCGCCTCCAAGGAGGAGCAGATGACCGCCACCATCCTTCCTTTCCCGCTGGTCCGCAAGGGCGACCAGAACCATCCCGTCAAGACCCTCCAGTACCTGCTCCGGGCCCGCGGCCACACCGTGACCGTCGACGGGATCTTCGGTCCCAAGACCGACGCCGCCGTCCGGGCCTTCCAGCAGCAGAAGGGCCTTGCGGTCGACGGCATCGTCGGTCCCGACACCTGGTCGGCGCTGATCGTCACGGTCAAGAAGGGCAGCCAGGGCGACGCCGTGCGCGGGGTGCAGGAGGAGTTCCAGTTCCGCAACGAGTCCGGCGACCCCAGCAAGGGACTGCAGGTCGACGGGATCTTCGGGCCCAAGACCGACGCCGCCGTGCGCGGCTTCCAGCAGGCCCTGCAGATCGCGGTGGACGGCATCGTCGGCCCCGTCACCTGGCGGGCGCTGGTCAGCGGCATGCTGTCGTTCTAGCCAGCGGCATCGCGTCAGGTCGCGAACTGGGCCGGGGGCTCCTCGGCCTGCCAGCGGCCGGCGACCCGGCGGAGCCGGACCTGGATGCCGCTCAGCCCCAGCGGGTGCTGGCCGGCGGCCGGGGGGACCACCTTGCCGTGGAGGGCGAGCAGGAGCGTGTCTCCCTCCTCCACCGGAGGGCCGAAGGCCAGGTAGGCGAGGTGGGGACGGTCCCCGCCGGCGCCCAGCTCGGCCTCGGGCCGCAGCTCGACGGCAACCGGGAGCCCCTCGGCCACGGCCGGGTCGGCGAGGTGCTCGGCGGCCAGGATCACCGGCGGATGCCGGGTGATCATGCGCAGGTCGGGGAGGCGCACCGGCGCGTCGGTCCCGGGCAGCGGCCGCTCGGTCAGGACCGCTTCCAGCAGCAGCCGCTGCGCCTCGGCCAGGCCCGCTGGCGCACCCCCCGATCCCTCGCCGGCCGGGTCGGTCACAGGTCCGAGATCACCCGGTACCAGCCGTGGTTCGCCCCGGCGGGGTTGTCGACATGGAACGCGACCAGGTCGGGCCGGCCGTTGCCGTTGATGTCGGCCACCGCGATGTCGGCGCCCTGGTCCTCGTTGCCGAACCAGCCGGGGACGACGCGGAGGTTCGACCCGTAGATGGTCTGGATGCCGAGCGAGTCGTCGGCGGCCAGGTGGCGATGCGGGCCGCTGTAGAACGGGTACATCAGTGCCGCCGGGTCGTCGCTGTGGGCCAGGCCGAGGGCGTGCCCGAACTCGTGCGCGGCCACGGTGACGAGGTCGAAGCCGCCCGCCGGCACCGGCAGGGCGACGGTCCAGGTCTCGGCGTCGTCGAAGTGGGTGTCGCCGGCGATGTCGCCGCCGTTGGGCGGCGGGTAGAAGGCGTGCGCCAGGACCGCGCCCGGTCCGTCGAACGGCGACCCGTCGCCGTGGTTGCCGGTCACGAACCGGATGACGATCTGGGGGTTGGGCGATTCGGTGAAGGTCAGCGGGGCCGCCTGGGCCCACAGGTTGAACGCGGCCACGATCGCCGCCCGGACCGTGTTCGCCGGCAGGTCCTGGGTGATCTCCTGGAACCCGTAGCTGAGGTTGCTCGTCGGCCAGCGGTTCCCCTGGGCGACGAAGCTGCTGACCTGCTCGCCCGCGGACGACGGGGCCGCGGGGACGCCGCCGACCGGCCGGTCGGGGAAGCCGCAACGGGGCCGGCTCATCTGGGCGATGGTGGCGTCGTCGAGCTCCCCGGTGACGGGCAGCCCGGCGAACCGCTGGAAGTGGCGCAGCCCTACGAGGGTCGCCTCGTCGAAGGTGCCGTCCTCGGCCCGCGGGGCCCGAGCCGCGGACCGGAGCGGCGCGTAGGCGTCGTCCGGGCCCTCCAGATAGCCGAACCGGCGCAGGTAGTCCTGGAGCCGCTGGACCTCGTCCCCCTGGTCGCCGAGTGAGGCCCCGGACTGCGGCAGATAGGTGTCCTCGCCATTGGGCATCTCGCGCCCTCCCCCCCAACTACAGAGCGGTCCTCCGGCTGGCCGCGGCGGCTCCACAGTGACACCCGCACCCCTCGACAACAAGGGAGCGGCGCTGTGATTTCCGGCACAGGAACCGCGTGACGGTCGTCACCGTCGCAGCCCGCCGCCCGCGGCCGGCGTAGGATCCGGGCATGGCCTGGACCGCCGCCAGGATCCCCGACCAGTCGGGCGCCGTCGCCGTCGTCACCGGCGCCAACGGCGGCCTCGGGCTGGAGGTGGCCCGGGAGCTGGCCCGCAAGGGCGGCCTCGTGGTGATGGCCGCCCGCGACCAGGCCAAGGCGGAGGCGGCGGTGGCGTCGATCCGCGACGAGGTCCCCGGCGCCTCGCTGGAGCTGCAGCCGCTCGACCTCGCCTCCCAGGCCTCGGTCCGGGAGGCGGCCAAGCGGGTCCTGGCCGGCCACGGGCGGATCGACATCCTGGTCAACAACGCCGGCCTGATAGGCATCCCCGAGCGGCGGACCGAGGACGGCTTCGAGATGCAGCTGGCCGTCAACCACCTCGGCCATTTCACCCTCACCGCCCTGCTGCTGCCGGCCCTGCTGGCCAGCGACGGCGCCCGCGTGGTCTCGGTCACCAGCACCGGGCGCCACGCCGGGCGGCCGCTCGACCCGGCCAACCCCCACCTGGCCGGGAGCTACGAGCCCTGGCGGGCCTACGGGCAGTCGAAGCTGGCCAACCTGCACTTCGCCCTGGAGCTCGACCGGCGCTTCCGGGCGGCGGGGACGCCCGGCCAGGAGCATCGTCGTCCACCCGGGCTTCACCAACACCGACCTGCAGGCGCGCAGCGTCCGCGAGACCGGCGGCGGCCGCAGCCAGCGCTTCTTCCGCGCCGCCGTGCAGCGGTACGGCATGACCCCGGCCCAGGGCGCCCTCCCCCTGCTGCGGGCGGCCACCGACCCCGGCGCCGTCGGCGGCGCCCTCTACATCCCGCGCTGGGTCAACTGGGGCCCGCCGGTCCGCCGGCCGCTGCTCCGCCACACCCGCAACCGGGACGCCATGACCACCCTGTGGCAGGTCTCGGAGCGCGAGACCGGCACCACCTTCGACGTCCCGCCGCGCTGACCCGCCGGCCACCAGGGAACCCGGCGGCGCCGGCCGGGGTACAGGGGTAGCGGGCGGGACCACGGAGGCCGGGATGCGGACGCGGGCGCGGCGGGCGGTGACCCTGGCGGTCGGGGGGCTGCTGGTGATCGCCGGGTGCACGGGTGCCGGGCCGTCACGGGCGCCGGCCGGGTCCTCGGGTCGTCTGGCACGGCAGGGAGGGGGCGGAGACGGCCGAGCTGGCCTGGCTGCACCCGCTGACCCTGCGGCCGCGGCCCGGGCGGCGGCTGGCCCTGGGCGACCACGGGGTGGGCTGGTCGGTGGCACCCGACCAGTCGCTGGCCCTGCTCGCCGGCGGCGGCGACAGCAACGACGGGCGGCTGCTGGTGGTCGACCCGCGCCGCCTGCGCCGGCTGGGCTCGATCTGGCTGCGGGAGTTCTGGGAGTGGCCGTTCGCTTCCAGCTGGGTCGGGCGGTCGCGGGTGGTGCTGGCCGGCTCGGGCCTCATCGAGCGACCGGAGAAGGACCTGAGCGCCGTGGTGGTCACGGTCGTCGACCCGCTCGGCCGGCGGGTCCGCAGCCAGCGCGCGCTGACCGGCCAGCTGCTGGCCAGCGGCCGCCTGCCCGACGGGCTGGTGCTGCTGCTGGGGCCGCCCGACGGCATCGCCCCCGCCCGGCTGGTGGTGGTCGACGGCCGCGGTCGGGTCCGCTCGGCGCCGCTCCCCGGGATCGTCGCCGGCTTCCAGGAGCCGGACGACTGGAACAGCCCCGCGTCCAGCGGCCGGCGGGCCGAGCCCGGGCTGGCCGTCGACCCGGCCGGCCGGCGCGCCTTCGTGGCCGCCGAGGCCAAAGCCGTCCACGGCCCGGTCCGCCTGGCCGCCTGGCTCGGCGGCGGCCTGCTCGCCGTCTGGGGTCACGACGACAGCCGGCCGGAGGTCCGCGGCTCGACCGTCGAGCAGTCGCGGCGCCCGGCCGGTCTCCAGGTGATCGACACCCGAAGCTGGACCGCGACCACCATCGACCCGCATGCCAGCGGCGCCGTGGCCGCCCGCGGCCGGCTGCTCAGCTTCGGCCGCCTGGTCGGCCCGCCGGCCACCCCGGATACCCAGACGCCGACCGCGCGGGGTACGGCCTGACCGTCTTCGGCCCCGGCGACCGCCGCCCGGTCCACCTGTTCGGCAGCCAGCAGGTCATCTGGCTGCAGGTCAACGGCGACCGCGCCTATGTCGACCTGACCGCCACCAGCGACTTCTTCACCAACGCCGAACCGTTCGCCGGCGACCGCCAGGTCGGCGTGGTCGACCTGGCCGGCAACCGGGTCATCGCCCGCTGGCGCGGCCGCCTCCCCCAGCTGCTGGTCGGCGGCTGCTGCGACGCGCCCAGCGGCTGGTAGGGCGACCGCCATTCGGCATGCTGGTTGACTCGGGTTCGGACGGCTACCCGGACCGGGCGCGGGCACACGGGCGGATGGACCCGTACTCGCCGTCGAAGCCGGGGTCGCGCTCGACCTGGCCGCGGCGGACCTCGCCGATCGCCTCGGCCTCCTTCGGGAAGCCGGCCTCGACGATGGCGTCCACCGGCAGGCGCCCCAGGATGGGCAGCTCCGGCCCGAGCTGCTCGACCAGGGCGTCGACGGTCCGCCGCACGGTCTTGCTGGTGCGGCCGACCCCGGCGACCTCGGCGACGAGCTCGTCCAGGGGCAGCAGGTTGCGGCACCCGGCCGCCTGTGGCGGGCGGGCTCCGGCCGGGCGGTCGGCCAGGTCCTCGACCCGCTGCAGCACCCCCATGGTCAGCCGCTTGCCGCAGACGGGGCAGCGCAGCCCGGCCTGGCGGGCCTCGGCCGGCTCCAGGCGGACGCCGCAGCCCTTGTGCCCGCTCAGGTAGTAACGGCCCTCCTCGGGGAACAGCTCCACCGTCCCCAGGAACCCCTCTCCGGTCTCCAGCGCCCGGCGGATGGCGAAGTAGTCCAGCTCGGTGTCGAGCTCGGTCGCCTCCCGGCCCAGCCTGGACGGGGCGTGCGCGTCGGAGAAGCTGACCGACCGGAACCGGTCGAGGCGCGAGGCCCGCCAGTTCATCGGCGGGTCCGCCGACAGCCCGGTCTCGACCGCGAAGATGTGGTCCGCCAGCTCCCCGTAGCAGTCCTCGATGGAGTCGAACCCGGCGGTGGCGCTCAGCACGCCCACCCACGGCGTCCAGAGGTGCGCCGGCACCAGGTAGGCGCCGTCCCCGCTGTCGAGGGTGGCCTGGAGCAGGTCGCCGGCGTCCATGGCCAGGGTCGGCCGCCCGTCCTCGGCGAGGTTCCCGCGGCGCCCGAGCCGATCGGCGAGCTCGGCCGCCGCCTCCAGCCCCGGCACGTACAGCAGGTGGTGCATGCGCCGGGCCCGCCCCTCGCGATGGAACGCCGTCGACACCTCCACCGCCAGCAGGAACCGCAGCGCCCCCCGGCACGACGGCGGCAGCCGCTCGACCACGCCCCGGTCGAGCTCGTCCCGGAGCCGGAACAACCCCGGCTCCGCCGGCACCAGGCCCTCCCGCAGCTCCTCGAACCAGCCCGGATGTGTGAAGTCCCCGGTGCCGAGCACCGTGATCCCCTTGCGACGAGCCCACCACGCCAGCTCCACCAGGCTGGCGTTCCGGCTGGTCGCCCGCGCATACCGGGAGTGCAGATGCAGATCGGCATAGAACGACATGCGCGTAGTGTTCCCCCAGGGCGGTCAGGGAAGCGCGACGCGCTCGCGGAACAGCTCCAGCTGCCGCGTCTCGTCGGCGAGCGGCCAGACGAAGACCCGCCGCGCGCCCGCGGCCACGAACGCGGCGAGCCGCTCGGCGCACACCTCCGCGGGGCCGATCAGCAGGGGGGCGGAGCGCAGGGCCTCGACCGGGCGGCCCAGCATGGGGGCGAGCACCTCGGTGAGCGTCCGCTCGGCGGCGCGCCGGTCCTCGGTGATGTGCAGCCAGGTGGTGGCGATCGCGCTCGGGAAGGACGCCGGCGACCTGCCTGCCCGCGACAGCTCCTCGGCGAGCCGGGCCAGGCCCTCGCGGAACCGGTCCGGGGTGGTGTTGTAGGCCGAGGCGAGCCAGCCGTCGCCGAGGCGGGCGACCCGCCGCAGCCCCGCCGGCGAGCCCCAGCTCGCGACCCAGACCGGCGGGCCCGGCCGCTGCAGCGGCCGTGGCTCCAGGACCACGCCCCGGGTGGCGTAGAACTCACCCCCGAACCCGGCGGCGTCCCCGTGGAGCAGGGCGCGCAGCACCCGGACGGCCTCGTCGAAGCGTCGCCACCGGTCCTGGAACCCGAGGCCGGCGGCGGCGTAGTCGTCCGCCGAGGACCCCGGGCCCACCCCGGCGACCAGGCGCCCGCCGGAGAGGATGTCGATCGCGGCCAGGGTCTTGGCCAGCTGCACCGGCCCGCGCAGTACCGGGAGGCCGGCCGTGGTGACCAGCGTCATGTCCTGGGACGCCTCGATGACCGCGGCCAGCGCGGTCGGGCCGTCGAGCCACGGCCGGCTGAACACCAGATGGTCGTTGGCGCAGAGGTAGCGGAAGCCGAGCCCCGCCGCGGCGCGGACGTAGGTCCCGAGCGCCGCCAGGGACCGGGGCGCGCCGAGGTCGATCAGCGGCAGGTGGGCGCCATACTCCACGTCCTGGTCCGCGGTCATGCTCGGGACGCTACAGCCACGCCGGCTTGCGGACGACCGCCTCCAGGTAGTCGAGCCGCAGCACCAGCGTGTCGTCCTCGGACACGTCGAAGCGCCTGGCCAGCTCCAGCAGCTCGGCCCGCAGGGCGCCGGCGCGGCCCGGGGCCAGCGCCCGCAGCGCCTTGACGGTCGGGTCGTGGAAGTTGCCGAAGCACGCCACCTGGTGCTCGGCCGAGGGGAAGCGCCACAGGAAGCTGCGCCGCGGGGCGGTGATCGCCACCCCTGGCCCGAACAGCTGGCGCAGCCGCTCCTGGGCGCCCTTCGGGGTCATCGCCTCCAGGCCTGCCGGCGCCGGCAGGTGCCTGCCGATGGCGGCGAGCAGCTGGCCGAGGTAGCCGTCCGCGGTCCAGCTGACCATGCCGATCCGCCCGCCCGGCCGGCAGACCCGCAGCAGCTCGCCGGCGGCGCCCGCTCGGTCGGGAGTCGCCATGGCGTCGCCGGCCGACAGCACCACGTCGAAGGAGCCGTCGGGGAAGGGAAGGTCCTCGGCGTCGCCCTCCAGGAAGGCGACCTCCAGCTCTTCGGCCTCGGCGCGTCGCCGGGCCCGCTCCAGCAGCTCGGGAGCATCGACGCCGACGGCCCGGCAGAAGCGGCGGGCCGCGGCCAGGGCGGCGCTGCCGCTGCCGCACGGCACGTCCAGCACGCGCTCACCGGCGCGCAGATCGACGGATTCGCAGAGCAGCTCGCTGGTGAGCACGGTCCGCGATCCGGCGGCGGCACCACCCACCGACGGGCTGGGCCGCTGCGGCTGCTCGATGAGGCTGAGGCGCACGGGACTCCTCTCGTGGATGCTGTCGCTGCAAGGCTCGCCCGGCCGCGTCATCAGGTCAAGTTATGATTTCTGTTGCCTGATAAGCTTCGCTAATGCTCGATCCTCGCCGGCTCCGGGTGCTGCGGGAGGTCGCCAGCCGCGGCTCGTTCTCGGCCGCGGCCGAGGCGCTGGCGTTCACGCAGTCGGCGGTCAGCCAGCAGGTCGCCGCCCTCGAGCGGGAGACGGGCACCAGGCTGATCGAGCGTGGCGTGCGACCGGTGCGCCTGACCGACGCCGGCCGGGCGCTGATGGGACACGCCGAGGCGGTGCTCGCCCACCTGGACGAGGCCGAGCAGGAGCTCGGCGAGCTCGCTGGCCTGCGGCGGGGTCGGCTGCGGCTGGCCGGCTTCCCCACCGCCGTCGAGACCCTGGTCCCCCGCGCCGTGGCCCGCTTCCACCAGCGCCACCCCGACGTCGACCTGACCGTGCTCGACGACCACGGCCAGGGGCTGGTCCCGAGGCTGGCCCGCTGGGAGCTGGACCTCGCCCTCATCTACGAGCACCAGGCGCTGCCCGAGCCCGACGTCGAGCTGGAGCGCACCCACCTGCTGGACGACCCCTTCGACCTCGCTGTGCCCGACGGCTACCCCCTGGCCGGCCGCGCGTCGGTCGCGCTCGAGGAGCTCGCCGACGAGACCTGGATCGGCGGCGCCCCGGGCAGCGCCTATGGCGCCATCGCGCGCCACTGCTGCCGGGCGGCCGGCTTCGAGCCCCGCTTCGCGTTCGGCAGCGACAACTACAACGCGGTGCAGGCCTTCGTCGCCGTCGGCCTGGGCATCGCCCTCCTCCCCCACCTCGCCCTCATCTTCACCCGCCCCGGGCTGCGCCGCGTGCGCCTCAGCGCCCCGCCCGCGCGGCGCATCAGCGCCGCCCGGCTGGCGGCCAGCTACCGCACCGCCGCCACCACCTCGATGCTGAGCGAGCTCAAGGAATCCGCCGCGATCCTGCAGTAAACCGAGTGCGCGCCGGGAGCGAGTTACTAGACAAGATGGGACAAGCTACGGGCGATCGGGACGAAGCGACGGGACCGGCCTCAGAGCCGTTCGAGGCGTTCTACCTGCGGGAGTATCCCCAGGTGGTGGGATTGCTCCATGGTCTGCTGGGGAGCCGGCTGGTGGCCGAGGAGCTCGCCCAGGAGACCTTCCTGGTCGCCTACCGGGATTGGGATCGAATCAGCGGGCTCGACAACCCGCGGGCCTGGGTCCGCAAGGTCGCGATCAACCAGCGGGGCTCGTTCCTCCGCGCCTACCTGCGACAGCAGACCCGAGACCGCGACGCCACCGTTCGGTACGAGGACGACAGCATCAAGCTCGCCGATGACCACGCCGAGGTCTGGCAGGCGGTCCGGACGCTGCCACC
>Ga0126306_10000562_pt1 | contig 17637 bp, 18 predicted proteins | sample Plot27_FD_92592 | JGI IMG/M metagenome (GOLD analysis project Ga0126306, IMG submission 92592) | Serpentine soil microbial communities from UC McLaughlin Reserve, CA, USA - Plot27 | ecosystem: Environmental > Terrestrial > Soil > Grasslands | place: USA: UC McLaughlin Reserve, Lake County...
GAAGCGCGTCGGGATCGAGACGATCGGCGATCTCGTGACGAAGACCGAGGGCGAGCTCGCCGCGATCCCGAACTTCGGCAAGAAGTCGATCGAGGAGGTCAAGGAGACCCTCGCGAGCCAGGGTCTGAACCTCCGCGGGGACGAATAGCCCCTATGCGCCACCATCGCTCGGGGAAGAAGCTCGGCCGCGACTCGGCGCACCGGAAGGCGCTGTACGCCAACCTCGCCGCGTCGCTGATCGAGCACGGCCGCATCAAGACCACCGAGGCGAAGGCCAAAGCCGTCCGCCCGATCGCGGAGAAGATGATCACGCTCGGGCGGCGCGGCGACCTGGCGGCGCGTAGGCAGGCTCTCGCGTTCCTGCGCTCGCAGGAGATAGTCCACCTGCTCTTTGCGGAGGTGGCCCCTCGGTTCGCCGATCGCAACGGCGGCTATACGCGGATCGTGAAGATCGGGCCCCGCGCGGGTGACGGCGCCGAGACGGCCTACCTCGAGCTCGTCGACTACGTACCGCCCGCGCCGGTCGTGCGCAGGGTCGAACAGCCGGCCGAGGCGACGACGGCTCCGGCTTCGGCTTCCTAGGCCACGCGGCCAGAGTTCGCCTCATGGTGTCGCTCGTCGTCGGGGTGCGATGGGCGGTGCGAGACACGGACGCAGGGAGCGTCCATATCGATGAGATATGGGCGAGACTGAGGTCACAGTCTCGCGCCGCTCAGCGCGGCCCGACGGCATAGCTGTCACCGTGAGGCGAACTCTTAAGCTAACCCTTGAGTACGACGGAAGCGGCTTCCGCGGCTGGGCCGCGCAGCCGGGGCTGCGGACGGTGGAGGATGAGGTGCGCACTGCGCTGGAGCAGGTCTTCCAGTCCTGGGCGGGCCTCGCCGTCGCCGGGCGCACCGATACCGGCGTGCATGCGCTGGGCCAGGTAGCGAGCGTCGACGTCGAGGGAGGTCCTCCGGCAGTGCGCGCCGCAGAGACGCTGAATGCGGTGCTCCCGGACGACGTGGCCATCGTCGGAGTGGAGGAGGCGGCGCGGGATTTTCACGCACGCCACTCGGCTCGGGCGCGCAGCTACCGTTATCGCCTCTTCAGGCGGAGGGCGCCGTCGCCCTTCGAGTCACGGCGGGCGTGGTGGTATCCGCGACCGATCGACCGACCCAAGCTGGACGAGGCGGCCGCGCTCCTCCCCGGCAGACACGACTTCCGCGCGTTCACGCCGAGCGAGACCGACCACAAAGTCTTCGAGCGCGAGGTTACGGAGGCCCGCTGGGTCGACCGAGACGACGTGCTCGAGTTCGAGATCACCGCCAACAGCTTCCTGCGGCACATGGTCCGGACGTTGATCGGGACGATGCTCGAGCTCCCACCCGAACGGCTCGCAGAGCTCCTGTCCGGCGAGGGCCTCCGCGCGGACGCGGGAACGACGGCCCCGCCGTGGGGGCTCTACCTCGAGTGCGTCGATTACTAAAAAGCGGGCCCCGGCAGGCCTGCAGCCAGCCGCCGGGGCCCTGGCGGACGGGGGGAGAGGCATTCCGCCCACCAGCCACACATCTTCTACGCCGACGACTGAAATCCCGCCGATACGATCGGGGCAATGGCAACCCGCACGACGAAAGGGAGTGCTGAGCTCAAAAAGCGCGTAACCGAGCTCCGCGCGGCGATCGACCACCACCTCTATCGCTACCACGTGCTCGACGAGGCGGAGATCTCCGACGCCGAGTATGACCGTCTCTTCGACGAGCTCAAGGCTCTGGAGGAAGAGCACCCTGAGCTCGCGGCGCCCGACTCGCCCACCCGCCGCGTAGGGGCGCCGCCGTCGGAGCGCTTCCAGAAGACCGAGCATCTCTCGCCGATGGGGTCGCTGGACAAGGTGACGACCGCGGAGGCCCTGCGTAAATGGGCCGACGACGTTCGCAAGCGCCTCGGCACCGACGAGCCCGTGGCGTTCGTCACCGAGCCGAAGATCGACGGTTCTGCGGTCAACCTGATCTACGAGGACGGCGAATTCGTCCGCGGCGCGACACGCGGAGACGGCTATCGAGGCGAGGACGTCACGACGAACCTCCGAACGATCCGTGCCATCTCGCCACGGATGGTCCTCCCTGACGGCGAGAAGCCGCCGCCGCTTCTGGAGATCCGCGGCGAGGTCTACATACCTCTCTCGGGGTTCCGAAAGCTCAACGACCGCTTCCTCGCAGAGGGGAAGCGCACAGCACCGAATCCTCGGAACGCCGCCGCGGGGTCGCTTCGACAGCTCAACCCCGCGATCACGGCCGAGCGGCCGCTCTCGATCTGGGTGCACGGAATGGGACACCACGAAGGTCTGCCCGTGGAGACCCACTCGGAGGCCCTGCACTGGCTCCGTGAGCGCGGGTTCCGGACGAATCCCCTGGCCGAACGCCACGAGACGATCGAGGACGCCTTCGAAGCGTGCCGCGAGTGGGAGACGAAGCGCATCGAGCTCGACTACGAGATCGACGGGCTTGTGATCAAGGTCGACAGCTTCGAGCAGCAGCGGCGCCTGGGCAGCCTCCACGACCGCCCGCGCTGGGCCCGTGCGTTCAAGTGGGCGCCGTTGACGGCGACGACGCGGCTGAACAAGATCTTGATCCGCGTCGGCCGGACCGGTGCGCTGAATCCGTGGGCAATGCTCGAACCGGTCGAGGTCGGCGGAGTGACGGTTTCTCGCGCGACGCTCCACAACGAGGAGGACATCAACCGCAAGTCGATCCGCGACGGCGACGACGTAATCGTCCAGCGCGCCGGCGACGTGATCCCGCAAATCGTCGGCCCAGCCGGTGCACACCGGCCCGGCACGAAGCGCTTCAAGATGCCGACCCACTGCCCGCTGTGCGGCGCTGAAGTCGTCAGGCCTGAGGGCGAGGCGATGCACCGCTGTCCCAACCGGGCGTGCCCCTCACGGGGGCTCGAGGCGCTCAACAACTGGGTGATGGCCGCCGCCGATATCGAGGGCGTCGGCGAGCAGCTCGTCCGCCGTCTCTGGGACCTCGGCCTCGTGCGCTCGCTGCCCGACCTCTATCGGTTGACGAAAGAGCAGCTGCTGGAGCTCGATGGGTTCCAGGAGAAGAGTGCGACGAACGTGATCAACTCGATCGAGACCTCGAAGGCAATCCCGTTCCGGCGGGTGCTCTTCGGGCTCAACATCCCAGACGTCGGCTTCGTCACCGCACAGAACCTCGCGCGTCACTTCGGCTCGGTCGACCGCCTTCTCGGTGCGAGTCAGGAAGAGATCATCGAGTGCGAGGGGATCGGTACGGACCGGGCTGAGTCGATCACCGAATGGTTCGCCGACGACGACAACCGGCGGCTCGTCGACGAGCTCCGCAAGCTCGGGCTGCGCTTCGAGTCCGGCGACGAGGACCGGCCGCCGGAAGGACCCCTGAACGGCCAGACCTACGTGATCACCGGCACGCTCGAGCGCTGGTCGCGCGAGCGGGCGCAGGCGGAGCTTGAAGCGCGCGGCGCCAAGGTCACGAACTCCGTCTCGAAGAAGACGACGGGCCTGGTCGTCGGCGAAGAGCCCGGCGCGTCGAAGCTCAGCAAAGCGCACCAGACCGGGATACCGCTTCTCAACGAAACGGAGTTCGAGCGCCTACTGCGCGGCTAAGACGGCCGCGAAGCGATCCTGAGCGCGGCGCGCCCAGTAGTGCGACACCGGACGGCCGTTCTGCAGGACCGCAAAGGCGTAGCGGCCGTGCACGTACCCCGAGAGCGCTGAGGACTCCGAGGTCGTACCGGTCTTCGCGAGCACGACGCCGCGGGACGGAGGCGCCTTCATTCGCGCCTCGAGCGTGCCGTTCACACCGGCGATGGGTAGTGACTGGACGAACGCCGAGCGGATGGACGGATCGTGCCAGGCGGCCACGAGTATCCCGATCAGCGTGGCGGCAGTCAGCCGGTTTTGCGGCGAGAGTCCCGACCCGTCGACGATGCGCACCCCGGCGAGCGGGATGGCCGCGTGGTGCAGCACACGCCGAGCCGCCTTTGCCCCGGCAGCGCTCGTGCCGGCATTCTCGTCGACAGCACCCAGCTGCTTGAGCAGGATCTCGGCAGTGAAGTTGTCGCTCTCCCGGTTCATGTAGCGGACGATTCGGGACAGCGGCTCCGACTCCGTCACCGCGAGCTGCTCGGCGAGCGGATCGGCCACTCCGAGCTCGGCGCGGCCGCCGACGGCAATGCCGGCCGAGCGGAGCGCGAGCCGGAATTGAATCCCGGCCGCGACGGCCGGATCGCGCGTCAGCCAGCCTCGAAACCGAGCGCGATCGACCGTCAGCGCCGACAGCGGGGGCGATTCGTTGAAGTAGTACCAGGACTTCCAGGCGGGTCCGGTACGCCGTGAGTCGAAGTACGACTCGTCCGCCTCGATCCCGCCCGTAACGCGCTGGATGCCGAAAGCTCGCAGCTGGGAGGCGAGGGCGCGAAGGTCGCTTCGGGTCAAAGTGGGGTCGCCGAACCCCTTCAGGACGAGATCGCCTTTCCACGTACGGCCGACGAGCTCACCCTCGCCGTACACGGTCGTGTCGAATCGATGCGCTGGACCGAGCAAAGCGAGGGCCGCAAAGGCCACGGCTAGCTTCTGATTCGAAGCCGGGACGAGCGCAAGTGCTTGGTGGCGGACAAAGACCGCCCGGCCGTTGGGCAGGTCGACGGCGACGGCCGCGGAACGAGCCGGCGGAACGTGCGGCACGGAGAGCGCGCGGGCAAGGCGAGTCGCCAGCGGCGGGGCTTGCGGCTGCGCCTTCGCCGCCGCGCCCGTGCCGGCCGCTGCAGCGATGAACGTGACGAACACGACAATGGCTCGGTGCGGCACCGGCGCATTGTAGGTCCTGACGCATGGAAAGATGGGCCGTTCGGCCTATAGGAAACACCCGGCCGGACCGAGATAATCGGCCTTCGGGAGACGTCTATGCCCAACGAACTCGCCGCAGTTACCGACCGGATCGACGGCCTTCTCGTACGCATGGAGCGAGGGGATTATCCGAGCCGTGCCAGGCTGGAAGACACACTCACGGACGGGTATGCGTGTGCCTTGTCCCTCGACGCGGAGTGCGAGCGGATCGAGCGCCGCCTCACCGAGCACGCTGCCGAGCTCACCGAGAAGAGTGGCGAGGAACACACCCGCCAGCTCTCCACGCTTGCGCAGCTCCTGGGCCGCCGCCGGCGCGAGCTCGACTCGCTGCGCGGCCTGCTCGCGGCCCTCAGGGCCGGCGTGCAGCAACCCCGCGTCGCCTAACGGCTTTCGCCGAAAGTCTCACGACTTTTGCGTCACTCTAGGAGCCGTTAGGCTGGCGCTTCGCGCCGCGCGGCCCAGGAGCCCGGTGCTCCTTCCTTCTCGAGGAGCCTCAGCAGCGGAACGGGCAAAGCCCGTTCCGCGGCGAGTCACACTAGGCCGCGTCTGACCGCATAAACGGCGGCTTGGATGCGGTTCTCGATCTGGAGCTTCATCAGAATGTTGGAGATGTGGTTCTTGACCGTCTTCGGGCTGATGTGGAGCTCCCCCGCGATCTCGGCGTTGTCCTTGCCGTTCGCGATCAATCGCAGAACTTCCGTCTCGCGGCCTGAGAGCTCGGGGCCTCGCGCGGCCGTATCCGGATCGACGCCGGAGCCACGGATGCGCTGCAGCACCTTCGCCGCGATGTGCGGCGAGATCAGCGCCTCTCCGACCGACGCCGCCCGAATCCCTTGCATCAGGTCTTGAATTGACGAGTCCTTGAGGAGGTAGCCGCAGGCGCCGGCGAGAATTGCGTCCAGCACGTCGCCGTCCTGATCGGAGATCGTCAGCACGACGACGCGAGTCAGCGGCGCGAGCCGGGCGATCTCGCGCGTCGCCTCGATGCCGTTCATCCCCGGCATGTTCAGGTCCATGACCACGACGTCGGGCGCGAGCTCGAGGACGAGGCTCAGCGCACTCGAGCCGTCCGAGGCCTCGGCGACGATCTGGACGCCCTGTTCCTCCAAGAGGTTGCGCAGGCCGGTCCGAAAGAGGTCGTGATCGTCCACGAGCATGACCCGGAGCAGGTCGGATGTGATCGTCTCGGTCGGACCTGCAGCCTCGGTCGCCATCGTCCGTATTGTCAGTGCGATCTCCCGCCCTGTCTAATTCGAGTAGACAGTGATCGTCACGACACGGCTCCCCCAGGCGCGTGCTTGCCCGACTGTCGGGAACCAGAGATCGATTCTGGCGCCGCGGATCGAACTGCCGACGTCGGCGGCAACGCCGAGGCCGTAGCCGGGAATGCCCAGCCGGGATCCCATTGGAATCACGGACGGATCGATGGCCACGGCTCCCCAGCCGGCCGGCATTCCGCTCGCGGTCCGTCCGGGCAGCGAGTAGCCCGTCGCGACGACGGTCAGCGAATGGACACCGCTCGAGGCGGGTCCGGGCGGCAGCCGTGGCGCGCCGGCAACCGGCGCCGTCGCCGCGATGGCCGAAGCCAACGTGCGTGCACGTTCCTGCAGACTGGAGATCTGAGCTGTGTTCGACCTGCTCGCCGAGCGGAGCGCGGCAATCGTCCGCAGCCGATCCGAGCGCGCATCGGCGAGTGACTCCGCAGCGGCCTTCCGCACGGCTGCGAGTTGCTGGAGCTCGCGCTCCCTGCTGGCCAGCCTCCGAGCGAGCGAAGCGAGACGGCCTGATACCGATCGTGCGCGCGCGAGCAAGCCCTCGTCCTGCGCGGCGGCCAGGTCGAGCGCCTCGATCGCGCTGAGCATGTCGTCGAGCGAACGCGCCCCGAGGACGACCGCGATGGTGTCCGTCTCACCCTGCTCGTAGACGGTTTGTAAGCGCTTCGCGATCGCGCGCTGGGCGGAGCGCAGCGAGGACCGTGCGATCCGAAGCTCGTCGCGCACCGCCTGGCGCCGGGCTCGAACCTGGGCTGCGCGGGCGCGGAAGGCCGCCAGCTCGGCGCGCGTGCGCGAGAGGCGGCTCTCGATCGCGGCCAGATCGCCGATCGCCGACCGGGCCCCCGCGGAGAGCGACTGGTTCTCAGACCGCAGCGCCTGTGCCCGGCGCTCCAGCTCGCCCGCGCTGCCGGCGGCGCCTCCGCCCGGCAGGGTCGCGACGGCAGCCGCCCAGGCGAGAACGGCAAGGCAAAGCGTCCGCAACCCCCTCCCTGGCCCGCGCACGAGGGCAGGAAGGTACCACAGGGCCATTTGCAGCTGTCCGTCCCGGTTGTTAGGGTGCCGCAGCTCTGCCGTTCCGGGCGGGACGCCTCCAGCGCGCCAGGTGCTACCAACGTTGGGGGGAGTCAATGGTTTGAGGAGCAAGCGCGTACTCACTCTGTTTGCCGTTTTGGCCGTGGCACTCGCTGCGGCGGGTTCGGCGACGGGTGAGCCTCCCAGTGTCGCGAGCAAACAGGCGCACGCCCAGGACGTACTGGCGCAGATCCAGAGCCTCGACGCCTCCCTCGAGCACGCGATCGAGGCCTACAACCTCGCGAACGAGAAGCTCAACGCGATTCGTGCCGATCTCAACGAGAACCGGATCGAGCTGTCGATCGCCGAAGGCAACCTGAGACGAGCGCAGCGCGCCCTCGCCTCTCGGTTCGTGGCGATCTACACCTCGGGCGAGAGCGACTCGACTCTCGACGTCCTGGTCGGCTCGCGCAGCCTTGCCGACCTCGTGGAAGGGCTCGAAGCGGTCGCGCGGGTGTCCGAGCAGGACACCGAGGTGCTCGGCGACGTCAGGACCTTCCGGGCGCAGGTGCAGCGGCGCCGCGCGTTGCTGAAGCATGCGCGCGCCCAGCAGGCACAGCTCGTAGCCGAGCGCGCGGCGAACAAGGCGTCGATCGAGAGCCGGCTCGCCGAGCGCCAGAGCATGTTGTCCTCGATCCGCTCGGAGATCGCACAGATCCGGGCCGCCGAGCGGCGGCGTCAGGCTGAGCTCGAGCGGCAGGCACGCGCCCGCCTCGCAGCGCCTCAGCCGCTGATCCCGGAGCTCAGCGCCATGACGCCTTCGGGGGAGCCGAGCGTGCTGCCCGCACCTCCTCCCTCCCGGTACGGCGGCGTCGTTGGGATCGCGATGCAGTACCTGGGCATTCCCTACGTCTACGGGGGCTCGAGCCCGGCGGGCTTCGATTGTTCCGGGTTCGTGATGTTCGTCTTCGCGCAGGTGGGCGTGTCCCTTCCGCACAACGCAGCGGCGCAGTACGGCTACGGCACGCCGGTCGATCGCAGCCAACTGCAGGCCGGCGACCTCGTCTTCTTCAACGGGCTCGGGCACAACGGCATCTACATCGGCGGCGGCTCGTTCATCCACTCACCGCACACCGGCGACGTGGTCAAGATCTCCAGCATGAGCGGCTGGTACGACTCGACCTTCGTGGGCGCCCGCAGGCTCTAAAGCGCGGGGGAACCCGCTGGTTCCCCCGCGAGCCCCCTCCTTGCGGGCCGGCGCGTGACTCGAGCGTGGACTGAGCCGGCGACGCGTCCGGTGCTTTGGCGGTTCTTTCGGGATGAGCCTCTCGCGCGGCAAAGCCGCGCTCTGGCGGCCGATCGCCGTGACCCTAGAAGCGCTCTCCGGCGGTCAGTGGTGCGCGTGCGCCACGGCATGTCCCCGGCCGCGGGCGATCAGCCAGCGGTTGACCGGGAAGGCCGCGACCCAGGCGACGGCGAGCGCGAACGCGAGACTGGCCCAGAAGAGGATGTCGACCAGGCCGGCCTCCATCGCGCCGGGAATGACGAGGATGATGGCGTTGTCGACGATCTCCATGACGGTGATCGAGAACGTGTCGGCGGCGAGAGCGATCGGCACGACCGCTGCGAGTGCCATCCCGGCGCGCACCAGCGGCCAGGACGTGAACGAGTAGCCGAAGAGGAACGCGAGCACGATCGCGAGGACGATCGTCGGCCAGTTGCTCCACCCCAGCGCCGTTCCGATCACCACGCCCAGCACTTCCCCGATCGCGCACCCGGTCAGGCAGTGGGTGGTCGCGCTCGCGGCGAGGCGGTTCAGGCTTTGTTCAGCGTGGTGGTGATGCATCGGCGTAGAGCGCCTCGATCTCGTCGGCGAAGTGCTCGCCGACGATCTTGCGCCTGAGCTTCATCGTAGGCGTAACCTCGTCCTCCTCGGCGGAGAAGTCGCGCGGGAGGACCGCGAAGCGCTTCACCTGCTCAAACGACGCCCTGTCGGCGTTGTAGTCGTCCACGACCTGCTGGACGAGGGCCTTGGTGTCCGCGCCGCTGTCGAGCTTCCCGACCTCGGCGTCGTCGAGCGTGATCAGCGCCGTCAGGTACGGGCGCCGGTCGCCGATTACCAGCGCCTGCGAGACGTACTTCGACCCCTTGAGCTCGTTCTCGATGTTCTGCGGCGCGACGTTCTTGCCCTGCGCCGTGACGATGATGTCCTTCTTGCGATCCGTGATCGTCAGGAAGCCATCGTCGATGTGTCCGATATCGCCGGTGTGGAGCCAGCCCTCGTCGTCGAGCACTTCACGCGTTGCCTGCTCGTCCTTGTAGTACCCGGCGAAGACGTTCGGGCCGCGCACGAAGATCTCGCCGTCCTCCGCGGTCCGAACCTCGACGCCCGGGATCGCCGGGCCCACGGTCCCGAAGCGGAACCGAGTCGGCATGTTCACGTTCGAGGCAGTCGTGCATTCGGTCTGGCCGTACCCCTCCATGATCGCGATGTCGATCACGTGGAAGAACTCGGCGATCTCCTTCGCCAGGGGCGCACCGCCGGAAATCGGCAGTCGGAGCCGACCTCCGAGCTTCGCCTTCACCTTCGAGTAGACCAGCTTGTCTGCGAGCCGATGTTGGAGCGCCAGGCTGGCTGGGACGGGCTTGTTCTGCTGCCTGAGCTCGCTCATCTGTCTGCCGACGCGAAGGGCCCAGTTGATCAGCTTGCGTTTCAGGCCCGTCGCCTCGTCGAAGCTCGCCTGCACCGCCGTATGCAACTTTTCGTACACACGGGGCACGCTTGGGAGCACTGTCGGCTTCACGACCGGTGCGACCTCGCCCACGCGGATCGGATCGGGGCAGAACGCGACGGTGCAGCCGAGGTAGCCGGCGAGGAGATGAAGGCAGCGCCCGAAGTTGTGCGCGAGCGGGAGGTAGAGGAGGATGACGTCGTCGGCGCCGATGAACTCCGGTACGTCGTCGACTGCGCCGACCATGTCGTAGTAGTTGCGGTGCGTGATCATGCAGGCCTTCGGCGGCCCGGTCGTTCCGGACGTATAGATGTAGGTGAAGAGGTCGGCCTCGCCGATCGAGTTGCGGGCCCGCTCGAGCGCGTCCGGGTTCGAGACTGTGTGGTCCCGACCCCGTGCACGGAGGTCGTCGAGGTCGCCGAAGGTTACGACGTGCTGGAGCTTCGGCAGGTTCTGCCGCTCCGACTCGATCTTTGCGCGCTGCTCGTCGTCCTCGACCAGCACGCCCACCGCGTCGGAGTGGTCGAGGATGTAGGCGCAGTCCTTTGCTGGCAGGGTCGGGTAGATGCCCGCGCCGATCGCTCCGATCGAGCCGAGCGCGAAGTCGAACACCACCCACTCGAGTCTCGTCCGGCCGAGGATCCCGAACGCGTCGCCCTTCCCGACGCCGAGGGCGAGCAAGCCGTTCGCGACCTCAGCGACCGCCCGGCGAGCCTCTTCCCAGGAAACGTCGCGCCACTCGCCGTCCATCTCGACGATGTACGCACTGCCGGTTCTGGACTCCGCCCGGCGCCACAGATTGGCGATCGTTCGTGTGCCGGTCGCCCGCTCGACCCCGATCGCCATCTGCCTATCCTAGTTCGAAGGAATGCGCTCGCGAGGGGCGAAAAACCGTGGTCCCTCTAGAATTCGGAGACTCGATGCGGACGATCTGGAACGGCTCGATCAACTTCGGACTGGTCAACATCCCGGTCGGACTGGCGCTGGCCACGAAGCCGGCCGCGAGGCAGTCCGACGTCAGCTTCCGCACCCTCCACCGGGAGTGTGGGACGCCGATCAAGCAGAAGCGCTGGTGCCCAGTGCACGATCGCGAGGTGCCCGCGGACGAGCTGGTCAAGGGCTGGGAGGTCGCCAAGGGCGAGTTCGTCTTCGTCGAGGACGCCGACCTCGAGGCAATCATGGTCCAGGACGACTCCCGCGCAATCGAGATCACACGGTTCGTCCCGCTCGACCAGGTCGACCCGGTTTTCTACGACCGCACCTACTACCTCGCGCCCGCTTCGGCGGCGGCGCAGCGTCGTCCCTACGTGCTGCTGCTCCGCGCGATGCAGGAGACGGGGATGGGCGCGCAGGGCCGCTTCATCCTCCGCGGCCAGGAGAACTTCTGCCTGATCCGCCCGCGCGGCGACGCCCTTGCGCTCGAGACGTTGTTCGTGGCCGAGGACGTGCGCTCGCAGGTCGAGATCGAGGAGGCGGTGGGCGAGGCCGCGGTCAAGGACGCCGAGCTGGAGCTCGCCCGTCAGGTGATCGACAGTCTGGCCGGGGAATTCGAGCCGACGGAGCTCGAAAGCGAGTACCGGCGCGACTTGCGCTCGATGCTCGAGGCCAAGCTCGCCGGCGAAGAGATCAAGCGCCCGGAGCCGGTCGCCGAGGAGGCGCCGGTGATCGACCTGATGGAAGCGCTGCGCCAGAGCGTCTCCGAGGTGCAGAAGACGAAGCCCGCCGCCAAGGCGAAGAGCGGGCGTTCGGACGGGACGCGGAAACGCGCCGCCGCCGCCAAGAAGTAGCTCGCTGGGTTAGAGGCCCTTAGTGCTGCGGCTGAGCGACGGGCACGCCTGTCGCCTGGAGCTGCGCTGCGAACAGGGTCTTGTCGATCTTCCCCTGGTAGATGGGGACACCCTCCTGGAGGCAGAGCCGGATCACCTGTTCGCGTTCCAGGTTCATCTCCCTCGACAGCTCCTCAGGCGTCAGGTGGTTGGGCATGTCGTTCCTCCTGGGTCTATTTCTGGCAACAAAAAAAGCCCGCCGCCGCAAGGCGTGACGGGCTCGAAAGCTCGCATATGGTCTGGGCGGCTCATCACTCGCTCAGCTCCCTCATCGACACTCTCTGATCTTACACAGGGTTCGGGAGGTCGAGAAACTCCCATTCGAGACCGAATCGCTCCGCCAGTTTTTGGGCCAGTGCCGTGATCCCAAACGTCTCCGTCGCGTAGTGACCGCCCGCGAGGAAGTGCGTGCCGAGCTCACGCGCCGCGTGCAGTGTCGGCTCGGCCGGCTCGCCGGTGATGTAGGCGTCGTAGCCGAGCGCGGCGATCTGAGGAAAGAGCCTGGCTGCGCCGCCGGTGATCACGGCGGCGCGCTGGATCCGCTCCGGTCCACCTGCGAAGACCTGGGGCTGTTGCCCGGTGGCCTGCTCCAGCCGACCGGCGAGGTCGTCCAGAGTGAGCGGCGGGTCGAGGCCGCCGCCGAAGCCCCATTCGAGTACGCGGTCCAGCTGTTCGATGCCGAGCCTGCGCGCGAGCAGGGCGTTGTTGCCGATCTCCGGGTGCGCGTCGAGGGCCAGGTGGTAGGCGGCGAGCGTGACGTCTCCTGCGAACAGCGCCTGAAGCCGTCCCTTCAGTTGCCGATCCACGATACGCGGGTCGTTCTCCCAGAAGAGCCCGTGGTGGACGAGCAGGAGCTGCGCGCCCGCGTCCGCCGCGCGCTCGAAGAGCTCGCGCGAGCTGGAGACGCCCGCCGCGACCTTCGTCACTTCGTCGGAGCCGGTGACCTGAAGGCCCATCGGCCCGTAGTCGTGGAACGCGTCTAGGTCCAGCAGCTCGCGCGCGAACTCCAAGATGTCGTCGCGCCGAGCCATCAGAGGAGACTAATCGGGGTGCCCAGATTTGAACTGGGGACCTCTCCGACCCGAACGGAGCGCGCTACCAGGCTGCGCCACACCCCGAAGCGTCCCTAGGTTAGCCGAGCTTTCCTGTGCACGATCGCCGTGCAGTCATCCTCGACGTAGTCCAGACCGGCTTCCGTCGCGATCCGGCGCGCTTCGGGCGATCGCAGTCCCAGCTGGAGCCAGAGAGCCTTCGCGCCGACGGCCACCGCCTCGCCCGCATGGCCAGGCAGCGCCTCTTCGCGCCGGAAGACGTTAACGAGGTCGATCGGCTCGTCGACCTCCGCGAGCGAGGACACACATGGCACTCCGAGCACCTCGTCACAGTCCAGCGGGCGCACCGGAATGACGCGATAGCCCTGCCCGAGCAGGTAGCGCATGACCCCGTGGCTCGGGCGAGCAGGGTCCGGCGATGCGCCGACTAGCGCGATCACCTTCGCCTCTTTCAAGATCTGCTCGGGAGATCGCATGCGGCTCGAGGCTATCCTGCCAGCGCATGTCTGGGACGCTCCGTGTCGCTTGCGTCCAGCTCACGAGCAGGTCGGACAAGGCGGCGAATCTCGAGAAGACCGAACCGCTGGTCGCGAAGGCCGCGGCCACGGGAGCCGACGTCGTCGTGCTGCCGGAGAAGTGGAACGCGATTGGCGATGGCGACGTGCTCCATGCCGCCGCCGAGACGCTCGAGGCCGGCGAATCGGTCGAGGCGATGGCGCGTTGGGCGCGGACGCACGGCATCACGCTCGTCGGCGGGTCGATCACGGAGCGGCGCGAAGGCCGTGAGAAGCTCTCCAACACCAGCATCGTCTTCGACTCCGCGGGGTCGATCGCGGGCGTCTACCGCAAGATCCACATGTTCGACGTCGACGTCGGCGGCCACGTGTACCGCGAGTCAGACGCCGAGGAACCTGGCGACGAGCCCGTGGTCGTCCAAGTCGAGGGTTGGCCGACCGGCCTGACCGTCTGTTACGACGTTCGCTTCCCCGAGCTCTATCGGATCCTTGCCCTGGAAGGCGCCCACCTCGTAACGGTCCCGGCTCACTTCACCCTCTACACAGGCAAGGATCACTGGGAGCTTCTGCTGCGTGCACGCGCTGTCGAGAACCAGTACTACGTTGCTGCCGCGGCCCAGATCGGCGAGACGCTGCCGGGCCGGCTCAGCTACGGGCGATCGTTGATCGCGGATCCCTGGGGGACCGTCGTCGCCATGGCGCCCGACGAGGAGACGGTGATCGCCGCCGAGCTCGACCGGCGGCGGCTGGATGAGGTGCGGGCAAAGCTTCCCTCACTCGCGTCCCGGCAGGCAGATGCCTACCGGTGGCCAACTCCGACTCCGTAGCCGTATGGACACGAAGGCAGTTCTTTTCGACCTCGACTTCACGCTGGCAAAACCCGGTCCAGACCTTGGGCCGGAGGGCTACCAGCGCCTCGGCCGCCGCTTCGGACTCGAGCTCGATCCGTCGCTCTACAAGGAAGCGCGTGCGAAGGCCGTCGAGGGCTTGCGAAAGCATCCCGACTTTCGCCACGATGAGGAAATCTGGGTCGCCTTCACCGAACGAATCATCCGCGGCATGGGCGGCAACTCGGAGCAAGCGTACGAATGCGCGGTCGAGATGACGAGGGCGTGGGAGCACGCCCACAACTTCGACATCTACGACGACGTGTTCCCGGTCCTGGCGGAGCTCCGGCGCCATGGGTTGAAGCTCGGGATCGTTTCCAACACGGGGCGCGACGTCCACGTGTTTCTCGCGCACCACAAACTCGATGTCGACGCGTCGCTCTCCTCACGCGTGCACGGGAAGGTGAAGCCGCACCCGACGATCTTCCAGGCCGTCCTGGATGTCCTCGGCGTCGAGGCGGAGCGGGCCGCGATGGTGGGCGATTCGCCGGAGGACGATCTCGAGGGCGCTCGAGCTCTCGGGATGCGAGCGTTTCTCGTCGATCGCGAAGATGTCCACGCGAACGCGCCGGACCGCTTGCCGGATCTGTTCGCGCTTCCGGCCGCGCTCGGCCTCAGCAGCGATCCGAGTCCGGGCACGTCCTGACGATCCGCACGGACGGCGTGCTCGAGCGTCCCCGCGGCCACGTCAGCCGGATGCGGACGGCGGCTGCATTGTTCTCGTAGCGGAGCTCTCGGAGAACGAGACTGCGGTTGGCCCGGTGGACAAGGACGTAGATTCCCGCGGCAAGCCGGGTGAGATCGAGGTTCTGGCCGTGGAAGTGGCTCGGGTAGCGATCCGTGTACCCGACCGATGTTCCCTGGTAGACCGTGAGCGCGCTCGGCCGGCCCTGCTCGCAGTGGCTCTTGAAGACGGGCCCGCGTGGCTCGTTCGGCAGGTCTCCGGGGGCATGGGCCCAGTGGTCGGCGAGACAGAACCCGCTCTTGCGATCGCGGAGGACCACTGCGTTGTCCGTTGCGCGCCGTAGCTCGTACCGCTGGAAACCCAGTACGTGCCAATGGGTGTGCGTCGTGGAGTAGACGTAGCGGAGGACGCCGACGCGCGGCACCCTTTGGCGTCTGCGGCCCGCCAATTCGACGATCTGTGACGCGCGCATGAAGGAAGTCCGGTGGCTCGGCCTGCGCGCGGCGATCACGATCGGCCCGAGTCCGACGTTATCGGTTGCCGAGTCGAAGCCGAGCAGGAAGTGGCGCCGGCCGCCGCGGACGGCGGTCTTCACCGAGAGGTCAGCGGGTGGGCGCTGTTCGAGATCGGGGAGGAGCTCGACGACGCGAGGTTGCGGTTGGATCGCCGGCTGGGTGGCGCCCGGAGGGGCCACGACCGGCAGGGCGGTACCGCCCGTGGCGGGAACGCGCCAGAGCGTCTCGATCCCCGCTCGGTTGCTGGCATAGACGACGCTGCGGCCGTTGGCGGCGAATGTCGGCGAGGCCTCTGAGGCATCGTCGGCCGTTAGCCGGGTGATCCTGCCCGTCCGGAGCTCGAGGACGTAGACGTCAGGGGTCGCAGACTCCTCCGAGACGTAGGCGAGACGCCGCCCATCCGGCGACCATGCCGGCGCGCTCTGCGAGCCAAGCGCCGAGACCAGCCGTCGAATCCGGCCGCCTCGCGCCCACACGACGAACAGGTCATCGCCGTCGCTGTAGGCGATCAGGCGGCCTCCCGGCGACCAAGCCGGTTCGATGCCTGCAGCGAGGACACGTTCGCCGGATCCGTCACCCCGCACGGTGACGATTTGGCCTCCACGCTCGACGACGAGCCGCGTTCCGTCGGGCGACCAGCTCGGCGAGGTTTCGTCCACACCCTCCGTCCACGTGATCCGGCCGCGGTGAGTGCCGTCCGCGTCGGCGAGGAAGAGATCGGTTGTAGCTCCGGCGCCGCGTGCGACGTAGGCGAGCCGGCGCCCATCGGGCGACCAGGAAGCTTCGTCCCCAGCACGGGCCAACATGCGGAGACGGCCGCCGGCGAGGAGGTAGACCCCGCCGGGAGCCGCTGAGCGCGTGAACGCCAGCGTCGCCTCCGGCGGACGCTGAGCGGCAGGCGCACTGCTCGCAAGCGACAGGGCTAGGACTGCGAGGGTGGCATGTCTCAACGACCGGCCCCGAACTCGGTCGCGGCCTCCTCGAGAGTCGCGACTGGCCCGACGCAGACGTCTTCACGGTCGAAGAGCTCGAGCCAGGCGCTCAACGGCTTTGCCGCGAAGGTCTCCGTGAGGGTCTCGGCAAGCTCCGACTGTGCAGCCGGGTCGAACTGGCGCGGCGCCAGCTGCTCGAGGCTGAGGAGCTCGCAGAGCCGGGCGAAGAACTTCTGCTCGAGTGCGGCGACCGTGAGGTACCGGCCGTCGGCCGTCGGATAGATGCCGTAACAGGCGAGCCCGCCCGTCAGGAGCTTCGGGACGGGCTCGCCGCCGAGGCGATGCGCCGCGAAACGGTGCGACGCATGCGTCATCGACACCACGAGATGGGCGCCGCGTCCGGTCTTCTCACGCTCGAGCAACGCCGCAAGTATCCGGTTCACGGCGGTCAGCGAGCCCGCGGCGAGGTCGGCGACCTGCACCGGTGGAAGCGCCGGCGCAGTGTCGGCGAGCAGCCCGGCCCAGCCCTGGTAATTTAGATCGTGCGCAGCCCGCTGCTCGTGCCTGCCGCCGACGCCGAACCCGGTGATCGAGCAGTAGACGACTGTGTCGGGCAGATCGGCCGGCCCGATACCAAGGCGCCCCGCAACGCCCGGGCGGAAGCCCTCGATGACGACGTCGGCGTCCGCACAGAGCGCCCGGCCGCGGTCGGGCTCAGCCTTCAAATCGCAGGTGACGGATTCCTTGCCCTCGTTCAGGGCCTCGTGCCACGCGGGCGCGGTTTCGCGCATCGGGTCGCCGCCGGGCGGCTCGATGCGGACGACACGCGCACCGAGCTGGAGCAGCTCGCGACTCGCGAAGGGGCCCGGCAGGTACCGGGTGAGGTCGACAACAAGGGCTCCCTCGAGCGGCCGCACGCAGAGGCTAGGAGCCCGTTGTGACCGGGGTCCGTTCCGCCGCCGCGACCGCCAGCGCCGGCTCCCAGGCGGCCAGCGGCGACATCTCCCCGCCACGCCCGTTGAGCTGCCGGTACCCGAGTGCGTGCTCCGCGTGCATCAGCTTGTGCACCTGCGTCGTGCCCTCGTAGATGATCGGCGCGCGCGCGTTGCGGAAGTAGCGCTCGATCCCGTACTCGGCCGAGTAGCCGTACGCCCCGTGAACCTGGATCGCCAGGTGGGCGGCGCGAAACGCCGACTCCGTCGCGTGCCACTTCGCGAGCGACGTCTCACGCGTGTTGCGCTTGCCCTCGTTCTTCATCCATGCCGCCTGCATCACGAGCAGCTTCGAAGTCTCGTAGCCGAGGACCATCTCAGCGATCATGTCCTGGACGAACTGGTA
>Ga0126306_10000563_pt1 | contig 17612 bp, 18 predicted proteins | sample Plot27_FD_92592 | JGI IMG/M metagenome (GOLD analysis project Ga0126306, IMG submission 92592) | Serpentine soil microbial communities from UC McLaughlin Reserve, CA, USA - Plot27 | ecosystem: Environmental > Terrestrial > Soil > Grasslands | place: USA: UC McLaughlin Reserve, Lake County...
ACACCGACGGATGCGTATCGAGGCGCCGGCCGCCCGGAAGCAGCCGCGCTGCTCGAACGTATCGTCGACATGGCCGCGGTCGAGCTGGGGCGCGACCCGGTCGAGCTGCGCAAGCAGAACTTCCTCCGTCCCGAGGAGTTCCCACTCACCACAGTGACGGGCGCCAACTACGACGTCGGCGAGTACGCCAAGGCGCTCGACGAAGCGTGCCGTGTCGCCGGCTACGAGGAGCTACGCCGCGACCAGGCCGCACGCCGCGGGCGCGGCGATGTGAAGCAGCTCGGCATCGGCGTCTCGACGTACGTCGAGGTCACGGCCGGTGGCCTGTTCCAGGAGTACGGCGCGGTCGAGGTGCACACCGACGGCACCGTCACCGCGACCGTTGGCACGTCAGCACACGGGCAGGGCCACGAAACAGCGTTCAAAATGATCGTTGCCGAGCTACTCGGTGTGCCGATGGACGCGGTGCGCGTCGTGCAGTCCGACACCGCGCTCGTCCCGCGCGGGATGGGCACGATGGGTTCGCGCTCGCTCCAGATCGGCGGCACCGCGCTGCACAAGACGAGCGAGCTCGTCGTCGACAAGGCGAAGCAGCTGGCCGCGCATCTGCTCGAGGCCGATACAGCCGACATCGTGGTGCACGAGGGCGAGGGTGTCGGCGTCGCCGGCGCGCCTCCGACGGCCCTGTCCTGGGCCGACCTCGCGCTGGCCGCCGGCGATCCCGCCCGGCGGCCGGACGACTTCGAGGGCGGGCTGCGCGCTGAGCTCGACTTCAACCAGGGCGAGGCGACGTACCCGTTCGGCGCCCACGTCGCCGTGGTCGAAGTCGACACCGAGACGGGGCGCGTCGAGCTTCTGCGCCACGTGGCGGTCGACGACTGCGGGCGCGTCCTCAACCCGCTCCTCGTGGCCGGCCAGCAGCACGGTGGCATCGCCCAGGGCGTCGCCCAGGCGCTGTACGAAGGCGTGCAGTACGACGACGACGGGAACCCCCAGACCGCGAACCTCATGGACTACGCGATGCCGAGCGCGGCCGAGCTGCCGAGCTTCGAGGCCTCGAACACCGAGACCCCGACCCCCCTCAACCCGCTCGGCGCCAAAGGGATCGGCGAGTCCGGCACGATCGGATCGACGCCCGCGGTGCAGAACGCGGTCGTCGACGCGCTGTCGATCTTCGGGATCCGCCACGTCGACATGCCGCTCACGTCGGAGCGCGTGTGGCGGGCGATCCGCGAGGCCCGCGCCACCGCCGGCTGAGACGGCATGGGCTTCGCGTCCCCGACGCTCCGGCTCACGGAGGACCAGTACCGCACGATCGTCGGCCACTGCTACGACGGCCTGCCCAACGAGGCGTGCGGGCTGCTCGTCGGCCCGGTGTCGAACGGGGAGCCGTCGGGCGCGGTCAGCGAAGCGCGGCCGTGCCGCAACGAGGCCGCGTCGGCACTCACGTACCGGGTCGACGGCCGTGACCAGATTGCGGCGATGCGCGCCGCCGAAGCGCGCGGCGACGAGATCGTCGGATGCTGGCACAGCCACACGCACACCGACGCCTACCCGTCGCCGACAGATGTCGAGCAGGCGACGTGGTATCCGGAGTGGGTGTACGTGCTCGTGAGCCTGCGGGACGACGAGCCGGTGCTGCGCGCGTACCGGATCCGCGACGAGGTGATCGCCGAGTGCCGAGTGGTCCTGGACCGCTGATCGGGAATCCCGACCGGACAGGTCGCACTTGTACACTCGTGCCGTGCCCATCGAGGTCCGCCTGCCCACGCTCCTGCGGCCACACGCCGACGGGGCAGCATCGGTGTCCGCCACCGGCGCCACCGTCGGCGACGTATTCGCGGATCTCACCGCCCGCTACCCGGGTCTGTCGGACCAGCTGGTCGACGAGTCGGGGAGCATCCACAAGTTCGTCAACGTGTACCGCAACGACGACGACGTCCGCTACCTCGACCAGCTCGATACCAAGGTGACCGACGGCGACGTCGTCGCCATCCTCCCCGCGGTCGCCGGGGGATAGGGCGGGCCCATGGCCCGGTACGAGTCGATCCTCGACGTCGTCGGCAACACGCCGCTCGTCGGCGTCCACGCGCTCTCGCCCAACCCCGCCGTGCGCATCTACGCCAAGCTCGAGGGCCAGAACCCGGGCGGCTCGATGAAGGACCGGATCGCGCTGCGGATGGTCGACGCCGCCGAGCGCGACGGCCTGCTGCAGCCGGGCGACACCATCCTCGAGCCGTCGTCCGGCAACACGGGCATCGGGCTTGCCCTCGTCGCCCGCATGAAGGGGTACCGGCTACGCGTCGTGTTGCCCGAGAACGTGTCGGAGGAGCGGCGCCAGATGCTCGAGATCTTCGGCGCCGACGTGATCTCGTCGCCCGGAGAGGAAGGCAGCAACGGCGCAATCCGCCGGGCCGAGAAGCTCGCCGCCGAGGATTCTTCGCTCGTGATGCTGTTCCAGTACGGGAACCCGGCCAACCCCGACGCCCACTATGCGACGACCGGGCCCGAGATCCTGCGCGACTGCCCCGAGCTCGACGTGTTCGTCGCCGGGCTCGGGACGAGCGGGACGCTGATGGGCGTCGGGCGGTACCTCAAGGAGCAGAAGCCCGCCGTGCGCGTTGTCGCGGTCGAGCCTCCGGCGGGCGAACTGGTCCAGGGCTTGCGGTCGCTCGAGGACGGCTTCGTGCCGCCGATCTTCGACCCCGACGTCCTCGACCGGAAGCTCATCGTGCGGCCCCGCGAGTCGATCGAGTGGACGCGCCGCCTGCTCGACGAGTGCGGGATCTTCGCCGGGATCTCGTCGGGAGCGGTGATGGCCGGCGTCGACAAGATGGCGGCGACGATGGACGCGGGAACGATCGTCGCGCTCGTGCCGGACGGCGGATGGAAGTACCTCTCGTCCGGAGCGTGGACCGACGACCTCGACGTCGTCACCGAGCGGGCACAACGCATCAACTACTGGTAGCGAAGCGACGTCCCCGTCGGTTGACCGTGTCCGATGTCACGCCTCACCCCGGTTACGACGCGAGTGAGGAAAGATGGTGGGCCCATGGCCATTGACGCCGACATCAGCCGCGCCGCGGTGACGCTGCGGCGCGGTGGCCTGGTGGCCTTCCCGACCGAGACCGTGTACGGGCTCGGCGCCGACGCCGACAACGCGGCCGCCCTCGCCCGGTTGTACGCGGTCAAGGGTCGTCCCGGTGCGCACCCGGTCATCGTCCACATCGGCGAACCGGCGCAGCTCGCCGACTGGGCGGCGGACGTCCCCGTGGCTGCGCGCCGGCTCGGTAACGCGCTGTGGCCCGGCCCGCTCACCGTCGTTGTCCGGCGAGCGCCGCGGGTCCTGGACGCGGTGACCGGCGGCGGTGACACCGTGGGTGTGCGGGTGCCCGACCAACCGCTCGCGCTCGCGCTGCTGCGCGAGTTCGGCGGCGGCATCGCCGCGCCATCGGCGAACCGCTTCGGGCACGTGAGCCCGACGACGGCCGGCGACGTGCGCGCCGATCTCGGCGAGGACGTGGATGTCGTCCTCGATGGCGGGCCGTGCACGGTCGGCGTGGAATCGACGATCGTCGACTGCACCGGCGACGACCTCGTGATCCTGCGTCCCGGCGGTATCACGCGCGAACGCATCGAGGAGGTGTCCGGCCGGCGCGTGATCGCGCAGCCGGACGGGCTCGTGCGGGCCCCCGGGACCCTCAAGTCGCACTACGCGCCCGAAGCGACGGTGCTCGTCGTCGAACGGGAAGACCTCGCCGGGCGCGTGGCCGCGCTGCTCGCGGCCGGCCAGCGGGTCGCGGTGCTCGCGCCCGCCCCGGTCCCGTCCCTCCCGGCCGATGCGATCGTGCTCGACGCCCCCGCGGGCGCGGACGAGTACGCGCACGTGCTGTACGCGCGGCTGCGCGAGGTCGACCGGCGGCGGGTCGATGTGCTGCTCGCCGTTCCTCCGCCCGACGTCGGTGTCGGCGCCGCGGTGGGGGACCGGCTCCGGCGGGCAGCGGGCCGGGAGCACCCGCGATGACGGCGGCTTTGCCGACCGTCGTCGCAGGCGCCGGAGCCTGCGCCCGCGACCAGGGAATGCCATGAGCGAGCGGCCCATCGGCGTCATCGACTCCGGCCTCGGCGGGCTCACGGTCTTGCGCGCACTCATCGACCTGCTTCCCGACGAGCCCGTCGTGTACTTCGGCGACACCGGCCGCTTTCCGTACGGCCCCAAGCCCGACCGTGACGTCGTGAAGTATGCGTTCGAGATGGCGGACCTGCTGGCCGACCACGATGCGAAGATGCTCGTCGTCGCGTGCAATCGCGCGTCGTCCGTCGCCTTGGATGCCCTCCGTCGCGACTGCGGCATGCCCGTCATCGGTGTGATCGAGCCCGCCCTGCGCGCCGCGATCCGCGTGACGCAGACCAAGCGCGTCGGTGTGATCGGTACCGTCGGCACGATCGCGTCAGGTGCCTATCAGCGCGCCGCTGCCGCGACCGGTACCGGCATCGCGCTCACGTGCGCGGCGTGCCCGGGCTTCGCCGAGTTCGTCGAGGCCGGTGACGTCGACTCCCAAGAGGTGCACGTACTGGCCGAGCGCCTGCTCGCGCCGGTCCGATCTGCGGGCGTCGACACCCTCGTCCTGGGCTGCACCCACTACCCGCTCCTCGCCCGGACGATCGGCGACGTGATGGGGCGTGGCGTCGTGCTCGTGTCGAGCGCCGACGAGACCGCGTTCGAGATCCGCACCCTGCTCGGCGGCGCCGGCCACGCCCACCGGCCCGGAAGCGAGGCGCCGCGGCGGGTGTTCGTCACCAGCGGAGACCTCGACACGTTCCGCACCCTCGGGGCGCGGTTCCTTGGCCCGGAGGTCGAGACGGTGGAGGCGTGGGAGTGGAGCTGACGGTGCTCGGCTGCTCGGGCTCGTACGGCGCCCCGCCCTTCGGCGCCTGCAGCGGCTATCTCGTCCGCGGCGGCGGAGCGGCGGTCTGGGTCGACTGCGGGAACGGCACCCTCCCGCACCTGCAGCAACACGCCCGGATCGAGGACCTGAGCGCGGTCGTCCTCACCCACCAGCACCCCGACCACTGCGTCGACATCTACGGTCTGCACGTGCTGATGCGTTACGGGCTCGAGCGCTCCGGTCTCCCCGTCTTCGCGCCCGAAGGCCTCGAGGAGCGGCTCGGCGGGCTCGTCGACGACTGGGGCGACACGTTCGACTGGAAGGTCGTGGGCGACGGCGACGGCGTGGAGATCGCCGACCTCGGGCTGCGCTTCTCGCGCACCGACCACCCGCCGCCGACATACGCGGTCGAAATGAGTGCCGACGGCAAGCGACTCGTCTACACGGCCGACACCGGGCCGGGCTGGGCGGTCGGCGCGTTCGGCGCCGGCGCCGACCTCGTGCTCTCGGAGGCGACGTACCAGGAGGGCCACAAGGGCGTGCCGTGGCACCTGACCGCGCACGAAGCCGGCCGTGGCGCGCGCGAAGCGGGCGCGTCCCGGCTGATCCTCACGCATCTGTGGCCCGACCTCGACGGGGTCGTGTCGGTCAAGGAAGCCACCGAAGCGTTCGGCGAGCCGGTCATGCTGGCGACGCCGCATCTCGTCACGCGCGTCTAGCAGGGGAGCAGCAAGGGATGGGTATTCGCAAGGACGGGCGCGAGCCGGACGAGTTGCGACCGGTGCTGTTCGTGCGCGACTTCACCGAGTTCGCGACCGGTTCGGTGCTCGTCGACTTCGGACGCACCCGCGTGTTGTGCACGGCATCGCTCGAGGATCGCGTCCCGCCTTGGCTGCGCGGCACGGGACGTGGCTGGGTGACGGCCGAGTATTCGATGCTTCCCGGCTCGACCGTCGAACGCTCGGACCGGGAGGCGGCCCGCGGCCGCCAGTCCGGACGGACCCAGGAGATCCAGCGCCTGATCGGCCGTTCGCTACGTGCGGTCACCGATCTCGAGATGATCGCCGAGACGCAGATCACGGTGGACTGCGACGTCCTGCAAGCCGACGGCGGCACGCGCACGGCTGCGATCTGTGGGGGCTACGTCGCCTTGCACGACGCGTTCTCCCGGATGGCCGCAGCCGGCACGATCCCGGCGCATCCCATCACCGACGCGTGCGCGGCGATCTCCGTCGGCGTGGTCGACGCCCTCGCGCACCTGGACCTCGACTACTCCGAGGACGTGCGCGCCGAAGTCGACATGAACGTCGTCATGACGGGGGCCGGCCGGTTCGTCGAGGTGCAGGGAACCGCCGAAGGCACCCCGTTCTCGCGGTCGGAGCTCGACGAGCTACTCGCCCTGGCGGAGAAGGGGATCACGGAGATCTTCGATCTCCAGCGGGCCACGCTGGCCGAGGCGCCGACGCCGCGCGTGTCGTGACGACCTTCGTCCTCGCCACCGCCAATCCCGACAAGGCGCGCGAGATCGTCGCCGTGCTCACAAAGGAGGCGCCGTCGCTCGAGCTCGTCGCCCGCCCGCCCGGGATCCCGGACGTCGACGAGGTCGGCGAGACCCTCGAGGACAACGCCCGCATCAAGGCCGTGGCGCTCTGCGCGGCGACGTCGATGCCGGCCGTCGCCGACGACACCGGGCTGCACGTCGACGCCCTGGGCGGCTCGCCCGGCGTTCACACCGCCCGGTACGCCGGCGAGCACGCGACCTACGCCGACAACGTGGAGAAGCTGCTCGCCGAGCTCGACGCGCTTCCGCTCGAGCGGCGCGCGGCGCGGTTCGCGACGGTTGCGGTCGCCCGATGGCCGGACGGCCTCGAGGTCGCCGCCCTCGGCGAGGTCGAAGGTGTGATCACGACTGCCGGCCGCGGCGACGAAGGATTCGGGTACGACCCCGTGTTCGTGCCGCTCGAGGGCGACGGCCGCACGTTCGCGGAGATGACCGCCGAGGAGAAGCACGCGCTGTCGCACCGGGCGCGGGCGTTCCGCACGCTCGCCCAAGGGGTACGCGTCATCCAGCAAACCGAAGGACGATAGCGATGGCCGTCATCGACATCGCCGGGTTCGTCGCCGATCTCAAGGACCACGCCGTCGAGCACGGCTTCCACGTGCACGACGAGCGCCACTTCGTCGAGAGCTACTCGCTGCGTCAGACCTGGGAGGTCGACATGCACCCCGAAGAAGGGTGCGAAGGGCCCGTCGACCTGTACCTCTCGCTCGAGGTCGACCCGCGCGTGCTCCTCGGCTTCGAGGACGCCGTGATGGGACGCCCCGAGAGCGACGACCCGCCCGACGACTACCACTTCCCGGTGAACTTCACCTGGGCGCTCCCGCCGTTGCCGCACGGGCCCGACCTGCTCCTCCTGGCGACCGAGCTCGCCGGGTTGGGCGGACCGGACCTGCCGCTCGAAGTGTCCGCGATCGACTCGATCCCGGCCGCCACCGACGCGCCCGAGCGGTCGCTGCGCATCGTCGCCCACCAGCGTGTGTCGTTGTTGCACATCCGGGACGGCGACGCCGTGTCGTGTGACGTGCTCGAGCACTGCCTCGCCGTGAGCCGCTACCTGCTCGAGGGCGCGCCCGACTGGCTGTCCTGAGAGCGCGCTGGGAGTCGCGCCGGACGGGGTCGGATGCGTGAGACCCTCCGGTACATTGAGTGGATGCCCATGCGGACCGACTGCCGCCACTACGAGAGCCGCACCTACCCGAGCGGGGAGACGGTTCGGAAGTGCCGCCTCGACCTGGCGCCGGACGCGCCCTGGCGTTGCCCCGACGACTGCCCGAAGTTCGAGAAGCGACGCTGGGACGCCGGCTGGCAGTACGGGAGCCTGGGCGAGGGGGCGAAGTCTCCCAAGGCGGACCCCCAGGGCGACGACGTCTCGGCGCTGCTCGACGAGGCCGAGGACATCGTCAACCTGGCGGCGCCCGGCGTGCTGTCCGACTTCGAGAAGAAGAGCCGCAAGCGGCGTCTGTTCCGCCGCAAGAAGAAGAAGTAGAAGACAACCCACGGCCGAGCCGCGGGCCCGGCATGCGTGCACCAGGTGGGAGTCGAACCCACACGGGCCGAAGCCCACAGGATCCTAAGTCCTGCGCGTATGCCATTCCGCCACTGGTGCGCCGATCTCACCGTAGCGGGGCGTCACGCGAGCGTCGCGGGCTCTTGACGGGCGAGTCACGCGCCTGAAACACCGGCGCGGAGCATCGAGGGAATGCTCGCTCCCCTCGAAGGCTTCGTCCTGGGCATCACCGCCGATCGACGCGCCGCCGAACAGGCCGACCTGCTCGCTCGGCGCGGCGCCCGTGTCGTCCACGGGCCCGTCATCCGTACGTTGGCGCTCGGCCCCGACGACGACCTACGGGATGCCACGGCGCGGGTGATCGAGAGCCAGCCCGACTATTTCATCGCCAACACCGGGATCGGCGTTCGCGGATGGGTGACGGCCGCGGCTGCATGGGGCTGGGACGACGCCCTGACCTCGGTGCTCGGGTCGGCCCGGGTGCTCGCACGCGGTCCGAAGGCAGCCGGCGCAGTCCATGCCCTCGGCGTCGACGTGTGGTGGCGAGCACCGCGCGAGTCACTCGCCGAGGTGGTCGACCGTCTCAGGGCCGAGCCGCTGGCCGGGCGCGCCGTCGCGTTCCAGCTGCACGGAGGCGACACGCCCGAGGTCGCCGACGCGATCCGGGCCGAGGGCGCGTCCGTGATCGAGGTCCCCGTCTACCGCTGGCAACTGCCCGAGGAACGAGCCTCTGCCCATGCGCTCATCGAACGCGTGTGCACCGGCGACGTCGACGCGGTCACGTTCACCACCGGTCCCGCGGTCGAGAACTTCCTCGAGCTCGCCCGTGAGCAGGACCGGGAGACCGCCGTGCGCGACGCGCTGAACGATCGGGTGGTCGCCGCGGTGATCGGCCCGTACTGCGCAAACGTGGCCCGGGCGCTCGGGCTCGACGCGGTCGTCGAACCGGTCGCCTCGCGGCTCGGGTCGATGGTGCGAGCGCTCACGGACCGGCTCGCCCGCGAACGGCTCGTCGTTCGCCACCAGGGGCGGACCATGACCGTGCAGGGGCGCGCCGTCGAGGTGCGCGACGGGGCGCGGGAGCGAGTGCTGTGGCTGACCACGCGCGAACGCTGGCTACTTGATTGTCTGCTCCGGCGACGCGGAGCAGTGGCGACGCGCGCGGAGCTCCGTCACGCCGTCTGGGGCTCGAGCACCTACGACCACCTGCTCGACGTGACGGTCGGCCGTCTCCGCCGCCGGCTCGGCGCCGGCGGCGCCATGGTCGAGACCGTCCCCAAGCGCGGGTACCGCGTGACCGGCGACGTTGCGGATCAGTGAGCTCCCCTCACACCGCGGTACCGGCAGCGTGAGATTGTCGAGACCGAGCCGTCACCGGCTGGACACGCTCACGAAGAACGCCGCACTTACGTTGCGGTCATGGCTGCTACCCCTGACATCCCGGGCACGAAACGAGCGGGGCTGCCGGTCGACTTCGAAAGGCTGGCCCGCGTCGGCGACACCGACCTGACGCCGGAGGAGCGGTACGCGCTCAAGACCTACGGCGTGTGCGCCCAGCTCCAGGATCACGTGTTCATGATCCGGGTGCGGGTCCCGGGCGGGCTGCTGCGGCCCACTCAAGCTCGGCAGCTCGTCGACATGGCGCGCCGCCACGCGCGGGACTGGGTGCACCTCACGACCCGCCAGAACGTCGAGCTGCACTGGGTCTCCGACCGTTCGGTGCCGGCCGTGCTCGGGGAAGTCGACTCGATCGGCCTGACGACGCGTTCGGCGTGCGGCCACACGTTGCGCAACGTGATGAGCGCCGAGGAAGCGGGCGTCGGGCTCGACGAGCCGTTCGACTGCCTGCCCGATGCGCGGGCCGTCTCCGATGCAATCGTCAGCCGCTCCCGCGAGTTGAACCGCGAGCTGCCGAGCCGGATCAACATGGCATTCGGCGGGTCGCCGCGCTGCCGGCACGACGCGTTGCTGAACGACGGCGGGTTCGTCTCAGTGGTCCGCGACGGTGAGCCGGGCTACGACCTCTGGGGCGGCGGCAGCTTGGGCCGGTCGCCCCGCCTCGCCGTTCGGCTGCACGAGTTCGTGCCCCGCGAGGACGCGCTGGCGGCCGCCGAAGCCCTCGTCGACGTCTTCGTGCAGCACGGCGATCTCGATCATCCCGCCAAGGGTCGTCTGAAGTTCGTGGTCGAACGCCTCGGTGAGGAGCGCTTCCGTGCCGAGTGGTCGGCCGCGTTCGACGACGCCCGCCGGCGCCCGCATCCGGAGCCGGCGCCCATCTCTGTGCTCGGAAGCGCTGAGCACACGGCGGTGCTGGCGGCGGCACCGGCTGGCGGATGGAGCGCGGGCGTGCGGCCCCAGCGCACCGTCGGCCGGGCGTTGGTCACCGTCGACGTGCCCATGGGTGATCTGAGCGGCCACGAGCTCGAAGCGATCGCACAACTGGCCGAGCGGTACGGCGACGGCGCGTTGCACCTGAGCCGCGACCAGGACGTCGTGCTGCGCGACGTCGACGTCGACGCGGTCGAAGCACTGCGCGACGCGCTCGCCGAGCACTCCCTCGGCGTCCTCGGCGACAGCCGGTCGCCGCGCGTAAGGGCGTGCACCGGCTCGGCCGTCTGCGCGCTCGGCATCACGACCGCGCCCGACGCCGGCATCTCGCTGTTGACCAGCGACGGGCTTCGACGCCATTCGACGTTGCGCGTGCACGTGTCCGGATGCCCGAACTCGTGTGCGCAACACCAGGCGGCGGACATCGGACTGGCCGGCACCAAGGTGAAGATCAACGGCGAAGCGCTCGACGGCTACCAGGTGTTCGTCGGCGCCGAACTGGAGCGCCACGAGCACGGCGAGGTCGTCGGGCGCGTGGGGGAGCGCGACGTCGTGGCGGCGGTCGACGCGCTCGTCGGCGTGTGGGAGGCGCTGCGACACGACGGTGAGACGCTCGGCCGCACGTGCCGGCGGGTCGGCATCGACGCCATCGCCGCCCACGTCGCCACCCTGCTCGAACGCAGGTGGGAGTCCGGCGCCGGCGACGAGGAGCGCGAGCTCGCCGCAGCCGGCACCGGCCCCTGATTGTCCGTCCCGTCGAAAGGAACGCCACCATGCCCATATCCGTGTCCGAAGCCGTCGACGAGGCCGGTGCGCTCGCGCGCACCAAAGCCGAGCAGGCTCGCAACCTGCCGCGCTACGCGCTCGCCAGCCTGCTCGCAGGGGCGTACGTCGGTGTCGCCGTGGTGCTGCTGATCAGCGTCGGAGCGCCGCTCGTCTCGGCGGCATCGCCCTACAGCAAGCTGGTGCAGGGTGCGGTGTTCGGCGTCGCGCTGACGCTCGTCGTCTTCGCCGGCGCCGAGCTCTTCACCGGTAACACGATGACCATGCTCCAGGGGCTGTTCCGGCGCGACGTGCGCATCGGCGATCTCGCGGTCGTGTGGGTGAGCTCGCTCGCCGGCAACTTCGTCGGGTCGCTCGCGTTCGCCGCCGCCGTGCACCAGTCGGGCGCGCTCACCATCGGCGCCACCCCCGCGGAGGCCAGTCCCGCCCAAGCGCTCCTCGGCTCGATCGTCGAAGGCAAGGACGCCGCCGGCGGCGGCCAGCTCTTCTGGCGGGCGGTGTTGTGCAACGCCCTCGTGTGCCTGGGACTGTGGATGGCGGCACGCACCCGCAGCGACGCCGCCAAATGCATCGTGCTGTGGTGGGCACTGCTCGCGTTCGTCGCCTCGGGGTTCGAGCACTCGGTCGCCAACATGACGACGTTCTCGCTCGCCACCCTCGACGGAAGCGCGACGTGGAGCATGCTGTTCCGCAACCTCGCGTGGACGGTGCCCGGCAACATAGTCGGCGGCGCGTTGGTCGTCGGCGGGAGCTACGCCTGGCTCGGCGCGAGAGCACGCGCGCCCGAGCCGGAGCGCATCGCCGCCGCGCCCGGCGCGGTTCCGTCGCCGAACGGCCGGGAGCAGCAGCTGGAGCCAGAGCCCGCAGTGTGATCGCCAGCCCCGGCGGCGCGACGACGGGTTGGTGGGCCGCGAGCCCGCCGGCCCGTTGTCGCGCGTGCGGTAGCGTGCGCACAGCGAAGGAGGGGGAATGGGGAAGCAGGTTCCGATCGTCGACTACCTCGTGCTCGACGACGGCGGGCCGCATCTCGTCGCCAACCGGTGCGATGCCTGCGGAGCGTTGTACTTCGACCGTCGCAACGCCTGCGCCAAGTGCAGCGGCCGATCGTTCTCGAGGCAGCGACTCGCCGACGACGGGAAGGTGCGCAGCTTCACGATCGTGCACCGAGCCGCGCCGGGGGTCCCGACGCCGTACGTGTCGGCGATCGTCGACCTGTCGGGCGGCGGTGTCGTCAAGGCCAACCTGCTGAACGTCGAGCCCAGCCCCGACCATGTGCGCTTCGGCATGGACGTCCGGCTGACGACCACCGTCGCCGGCGTCGACGACGAGGGCGCCGAGGCGATCCAGTTCGGCTACGAGCCGGCCTGACGAAGAGGAAGAGAAGGAGCACGCGATGGCTGAGCGCGACGTCTGGATCCTGGGCGCGTCGATGACCAAGTTCGGGCGCTATCCCGACAAGGACCTCATCGACCTCGGCGCGGAGGCGGCGCTCGCCGCCCTCGACGACGCCGGCGTCACGATGGCCGACATGGACGTCATGGGCGCGGGCAACCTCATGGAGGCGGCCAGCGGGGTCGGGCAGCGCATCCAGAAGCAGGTCGGTCAGAACGGCGTCCCCGTCTACAACGTCGCGAACGCCTGCGCGACCGGCGCCACCGCCATCCGTTGCGTGTACATGGCGATCAAGTCGGGCGAGGCCGAGACCGGCATCGCCGTCGGCCTCGAGAAGATGGGCAAGGCCGGGCTGCTCGGCAGCGCGCCCCGATCCGACAAGAACGTGTTCGAGCCCTCGGGCCGGTACGGCTCGGTGATGAGCGTCGAGGGCCGCATCGGCACCACGCTCATGCCGGGCGTGTTCGCGCAGGCGGGCATGGAGTACGCCAGCGAGCACGACGGCGTGGGATTCGAGCAGTTCGCCAAGGTCGCCGAGAAGAACCACGCCCATTCCACGCTCAACCCGCTCGCGCAGTACCAGAAGCAGTTCTCGCTCGACGAGGTCATGGACGCCGAGATGATGGCGTACCCGAACACGCTGCTGATGTGCTGCCCGACCGGCGACGGGAGCGCGGCGCTGGTGCTCGTCTCGGAGGAGAAGCTGGCGACACTCTCCGCCGACCAACGCAAGCGAGCGGTGAAGATCTCGGCGTCCGTGATGACGTCCGACCCGTGGACCGAGACCGACCAGGTGCAGCCGGACGTGAACACGCTCACCCGCGACGCCGCCAACCAGGCGTACGAGTCGGCGGGCGTCGACCCCGCCGACCTCGACCTGGTAGAGCTGCACGACTGCTTCGCCACCGCCGAGCTCATCCACTACGACAATCTCGGGCTGTGCAAGCCCGGCGAGGCGGGCAAGTTCATCGACGAGCGGGGCCCGTGGCGCGACGGCGAGACGCCCGTCAATGCATCGGGTGGCCTCATCTCGAAGGGCCATCCCCTCGGTGCGACCGGCGTCGCCAACCTGTACGAGGTCGCGACGCAGCTACGCGGCGAAGCCGGCGACCGCCAGATCGAGGACGCCAAGGTCGGGCTGACCCACGTGATCGGGCTCGGCTCCGCGTGCGCGGTGCACGTCCTCGAGAAGGCGTCGGTTTAGGGTTCCGCCCATGCTGCAGCCCGGTACCGAAGCTCCGGACTTCACCCTTCCCGATCAGGACGGCAATCCGGTCACGCTGTCGGATCTGCGCGGTCGCTGGGTGCTGCTGTGGTGGTACCCGATGGCCGACACCCCTGGTTGAACGATCGAGGGAAAAGGCCTGCGTGACCAGGCCGCCGACTACGAGGGCATGAGTTGCGAGATCCTCGGGATCAGCTTCGACGCGCCCGAGGCGAACAAGGCGTTCCGCGAGAAGCACGACTTCCCGTTCCGGCTGCTCTCCGACTACGACGAGCAGGTCGGGGTGAAGTACGAGACGCGCGATCCCGGCACCGACAAGGTGAGCTACTCGAAGCGGTACAGCTACCTCATCGAGCCCGAAGGCATCATCCGCAAGTCATACGAGGTCAGCGAGATTCCCGTTCATCCCGGCGAAGTGCTCGCCGACCTCTACGAGCTCCAGAACGCCTGAGCATCACGAGTCGTCAAATCGCCGTCCATCCTCCGTCGACGCAAAGCACCTGCCCGGTCACGAAGCTGCTCGCGTCGCCGGCGAGGAACAACAGCGCGCCATCGAGTTCGTGCTCCTCGCCGCCACGCCCCATGGGCGTGCGGCCGCGCATCCAACGCTCCGAGCGCTCCTCGCCGAACATGCGGCCCTCCGTCATCTCGGTCCGGAACCAGCCCGGTGCCAGCGTGTTCACGCGCACGCCCTGGCGGGCCCACTGCGCCGCGAGCTCGCGCGTGAGGTTGACGAGCCCGCCCTTCGACGCCGCGTAGCTGGCCATCGGGATCTGACCCACCCCAACGATGCCCCACAGCGACGCGACGTTCACGATCGTCCCGCCCCGGCCCGCCTCGACCATGGACCGCGCGCACAGCTGCGCCAGGGCGAACGGTGCGACCAGGTTCACCTCGACGACGTCCCGGAAGGTGTCGACGGGCTCCTCCATCGCCGGGAACAGCGCGTCCTTGCCGGCGTTGTTGACGAGCACGTCCACCGCGCCGAAATGACGGAGGGTCGCCTCCACGAGCGCGTTCGGCGTGTCCGGGTCCCCCAGGTCACACGCGACGGGGAAGGCGTCGCCGAGCTCGCCGGCCATCCTCTCGAGGCGATCGAGCCGTCGGGCCGCGAGCACGACCCGCGCCCCGGCGCCGTCGAGCACACGCGCGAATCGGGCGCCGAGCCCGGAGCTGGCGCCGGTCACGATCGCCACGCGCCCGTCGAGGCGGAACGATGACAGCGGATCGAGCTGAGGCACGCCGGCAGCGTACTTTTGCCCCGTGAAGCAGCCCCTCTTGCCGCCGCGCCTCGACGAGACGGACGACGCTGCGATCGCCCGCTTTCATGCCCGATACGGGCAGCTCGACCTCGCCCCAGTCGTGGTCGTGATCCCCGCGTACGAGGAGGAGGCGTCGATCGGAGCGGTGCTCGACGAGCTGCCGTCCGAGGCCTGCGGGCTGCGCATGAGCTGCGTCGTCGTGGTCGACGGCGAGACCGACCGCACCGCGTCGGTGGCGGACGAGCACGGAGCGTACGTCGCCTCGTTCACGACCAATCGGGGTCAGGGCGCCGCGTTCCGGGTCGGTTACGCGGTCGCCCGTAGCTCCGGAGCGCGCTTCATCGTGACGACCGACGCCGACGGTCAGTACATGGGCAGCGACATCGAACCGGTGCTCGCACCCGTCGTGGCCGGCGACGCCGACTTCTCGATCGGCTCGCGGTGGCTCGGGCGACAAGAGACCACCGATCCGATTCGTCGGCTCGGTTCACGGTTCTTCGCGCGCCTCGCGACGTTGCTCACCGGCCAGCGTATGACCGACACGTCGTCCGGCCTACGCGCCATGACCGCGGCCGTGACCGCGGCCGTCACCCTCCGCCAGCCGCAGTACCAGACGTCCGAGCTCCTGATGGAGGCGCTCGGCAAAGGGTTTCGAGTCGTTGAAGTTCCGATGACGATGAGGAAACGCACGCACGGCAAGACCAAGAAGGGGTGGTGGGCCTTCTACGGCCCCCGCTACGCGCGGGTCATGGTCTCGACGTGGCTCCGTGACCGGCCCCGGGTGAAGCGCAGTCGCGATTCCCGACTGCCACGGTCGACAATAACGTGACGCGCGGCCAGCCGATGCCGGACACGCGAGAGCAGATGATAAGAATGGATCGCTCCCGACGGAGCCGGCGGACCAGCCCACCGCAGGACCCAGAACGCAGCGGCGAAAGGCGGAGGAGACCGGCGTGCGGATCTTGATCCTGGGCGGCGACGGATACCTCGGGTGGCCCACCGCGCTGCATCTGTCCGACTGTGGCCACGACGTCGCCATCGGCGACAACTTCGTCCGCCGGCAGTACGACCACGAGATGGGCGTCGAGAGCCTCGTACCCATCGAGCCGCTCCACGTTCGAACCAGGGTTTGGCTCGAGCGTGCGGGTCGGCAGATCGACACCTTCGTGGTCGACCTGACCGACGCGAACGCCACGTTCGCCATGATCGAGCGGTTCCGTCCCGACACGATCATCCACTTCGCGGAGCAGCGCGCCGCGCCCTACTCGATGATCGATCGCGACCACGCCGTGTACACGCAGTACAACAACGTGATCGGCACGCTGAACGTGCTCTACGCCATCGAGGAGATCGACCCCGATATCCACCTCGTGAAGCTCGGGACCATGGGCGAGTACGGCACGCCCAACATCGACATCGAGGAGGGCTGGCTCGAGGTCACGCACAAGGGTCGCAGCGACCGAGTCCTCTACCCGAAGCGGCCGGGATCCTTCTACCACCTGTCGAAAGTGCACGACAGCCACAACATCGAGTTCGCGTGTCGTGTCTGGGGACTCAGAGCGACGGACCTGAACCAGGGAGTCGTGTACGGGCAACAGACTCCTCAGACCGCGCTCGACGACCGGCTCGCAACACGATTCGACTACGACGCCATCTTCGGCACCGTCCTGAACCGCTTCGTCGTCCAGGCGGTGCTCGGAGAGCCGCTCACGATCTACGGTGAGGGCGGTCAGACCCGTGGCGTCATCGACATTCGCGACACCGTCGAGTGCCTTCGGCTTACCTCAGAGCAGCCCGCTGAGCGCGGCGAGTTCCGCGTCTTCAACCAGATGACCGAGAGCTTCACGATCACCGATATGGCCAAGGTCGTCGCCACGTCGTATTCGGGTGAGGTCAGCATCGAGAACCTCGCGAACCCGCGCGTCGAGGCAGAGATGCACTACTACAACGTCGTCCACACCGGTCTCGTGGAGCTGGGTCTGACGCCGCATTGCTTGTCAGAGACACTCATCTCGTCGATGTTCGACGTTGCCGAGCGGTACAAGGACCGCGTCGATCGGGAAGCGCTGCTCCCGCTCGTCAACTGGCGGAGGACGGCGAATCGAGTGCGGCCGTCCTAGGCGCGGCGCTTCCCGCGCTTGGACGAGACTTTTCCACCCAACCGGTCAGGGCCGTGAGCGCCAACGCGCCACCGAGCGGTGCCAGGACGAGCGCCGGCAGCTGGTACCGCCAGGAGAAGTGGAACAGGTCCGCCGCCAGCAAGACGCCGAGTCCGCAGAGGGTCGGGAGCAGACACGCGGCGCGCAACCCAGATCGGCGCGCCCGGCCGACGCCGGCCGCGGCTACGAGGCCGGCGACGAATGCGATGCCGAGCACGGAGCCGGGCACGTAGCCGACGCTGAGCTGGTAGCCGCGGAGGAAGACGGCGAGCGGCTCGATCACCCGCGGTTCGCCACCCCCGTACGTGCGGACGACCGGCGTGGGATCCTGCTCGTGGGTCGGATAGTCGCGTTGGAACTGCCATCGGGCGAGGACGACGTCGCCGGGAAACGTCGTCCGCCGAAACGTGAACACCTTCACGAAATCGGTCGCCACGTGCCGGGTGAGATCCAGCGGCTGGTGGGCGAAGACGCGGCGGGCGAAGTCGCGCAGCACGTCGTCCCGG
>Ga0126306_10000564_pt1 | contig 17600 bp, 16 predicted proteins | sample Plot27_FD_92592 | JGI IMG/M metagenome (GOLD analysis project Ga0126306, IMG submission 92592) | Serpentine soil microbial communities from UC McLaughlin Reserve, CA, USA - Plot27 | ecosystem: Environmental > Terrestrial > Soil > Grasslands | place: USA: UC McLaughlin Reserve, Lake County...
CCGACCAGCCAGCTCGACCGGGCCAACGTGCGCCGGGTCGTGGAGCTGCTCAAGGAGGCCCGCGACGACCTCGGGACCACCGTGGTCGTGGTCACCCACGACGCCGAGGTGGCCGCGGCCATGGACCGCACCGTGACCATCCGCGACGGCCGGGTGAGCGCCGAGGGCCGCGGCGGGGCCGAGTACGCGGTCGTCGGCCCCACCGGGTCCCTCCACCTCCCGGCCCACGCCCTGGACGTGCTCCCGCCCGGGGCCCGGGTCGTGGTCGAGGTCGAGGGCGACCAGGTCGTGCTCAAGCCGACCGACGGCGGGGGGGCCGGGGGCCCTCCGGTGGAGAGGGCCACCCCGCCGGGGGAGGGTGGGTCGTGACCAGCCTGGCGGCCGACCGGCTGGTGGCCAGGCGCGGCGGCCGCGACGTGGTCGACGGGGTCTCGCTGGAGGTGCACGACGGCCAGGTGGTGGGGCTGGTCGGGCCGTCGGGGTCGGGCAAGTCGACCACGCTGCTGCTGCTGGCCGGGCTGGAGCCGCCCGACGCCGGCGTGGTCCGGCTCGACGGCGAGGACCTGGCCGGGCTGGGCGTGGCCGGGCGGCAGGCCCTGCGCCGGGACCGGGTGGCGCTGGTGTTCCAGGGCTACGGCCTGCTGTCGCTGCTCACGGCCAGGGAGAACGTCGAGCTCCCGTTCCGTGTGGCCCGGCGCGACCCGGCGGCCGCGGCCGCCGCGGCCACGCGCTGGCTGGGCCTCCTCGGCCTGGGCGACCGGGCCGACCAGCGCACCGACCAGCTCTCGGGCGGCGAGCGCCAGCGGGTCGCCCTGGCCCGCGCCCTGGCCGTCGAGCCGGCCGTCCTGCTGGTCGACGAGCCCACCGCCGAGCTCGACGAGGAGAACCGCGACCGCGCCGTCGGCCTCCTGCGCGACGCCGCCGACCGCGGCGCCGCCGTCGTCGTCGCCACCCACGACCCCGAGGTCGTCGAGCTCTGCGACCGGGTCGTCCGCCTGGTCGACGGCCGCCCCCTCGAGCTCCCCCCAGGCGACATCGATGGCCCCGTCGCCTGACCGGGAGCGCGCTCCCATGGCCGGCGCCGGATCCACCCGGTCCGGCGCCGGGTCCCCCGGGCGCCTTCGAACGCAACGCCTCCGCGCCGGGTCCCCCGGTGGGGGAGCGTAGCCGATGCGGGAAACGGGGGCGCAGCGGTATCCACAGGGCCCCGGCCGGCAGGAACCCGGCCGGCAGGAACCCGACCGGCACGGACCCGACCCGGAGGCCGGGCTGGACCGGCTGTTGTCGCCGGAGGGGCAGGAACTGCTGGGGCTCCTCCCGGAGGGGCCGCTCGACCCGGGCGAGGAGCTGGCGGTCGGGACCCGACTGCGGGAGCGGTTTCCGGCGGAGCTGGTGGCGGGGGCGCTGGGCCAGCATGGGCTGCGGGTCCGGGGGGCGGGGAAGTTCTCCAGGGCGGCGGGGATGTGGTTCACCCGGGAGGGGCTGGAGCAGGCGTCGGGGGAGGCGCTGTCCACCCATCGGGCGGGCCGGTACGCGAGGTTCGAGGTGGTGGCCGACCTGTGCTGCGGGATCGGGGGCGACCTGATCGCCCTGGCCCCGGGACGGGACGCCCTGGCAGTCGACCTCGACCTGGTCCATCTGCGGATGGCCAGGGAGAACGCGCGGCTGCACGGCGCGGGCGAGGTGGCGGTGGCCTGCGCCGACGTCCAAACCCTCAAACTGCCGCGGTCGCTGGCGGTGTTCGCCGACCCGGCCCGGCGGGAGGGTGGGCGGCGGCTGCCGGCGGGGGAGAGCCGGCCGCCACTGGGCTGGTGCCTCGGGCTGGCCGGGCGGGTCGCCGGGGTCGGGGTCAAGGCCGCCCCCGGGCTTCCCCTGGGGCTGGTGCCCGAGGGCTGGGAGGTGGAGCTGCTGGCCGACCGCAGGGAGCTCAAAGAGGCCGTCCTGTGGTCGCCGGCGCTGGCCACCACGACCCGCCGGGCCACCGTGTTCCCCGGGCCCCACAGCCTGGAGGCCAGGCCCGGCCCGGCGGTGCCGTGCGCGGCGCCGGGGGCCTACCTGCTCGACCCGAGCCCGGCGGTGACCCGGGCCGGGCTGGTCGAGGAGCTGGGGCGCGAGCTGGGGGCGTGGAAGCTCGACCCGCGGATCGCCTTCCTGTCCGCGGACGAGCCGCTGCGCAGCCCGTTCGGGCGGGCGCTGCGGGTCGAGGCCTCGCTCCCCTGGAACCTCAAGCGCCTCCGCCAGGTCCTGCGCGAGCGCGGGGTCGGCAGCGTCGAGGTCCGCAAGCGCGGGTCGGCGGTCGACGTCACCGACCTGACCACCCGGCTGCGGCTGCGGGGCGACGGCCGGGCCGTGGTCGTCCTCACCCGGGTCGCCGACCGGCCGTGGGCGCTGGTCTGCGCCGGGGAGCCCGACCTGCCCGGGGCGGTAGCGTGAGCGGGACCGACCACGTGGAGAGGTGAGCGCACCGTGAGCGAACAGGCCCCGGCGATCGCCGGCATCGCCGCCCTGGCCGTCGACTGCTCCGACCCGCCGGGGCTGGCCCGCTGGTGGAGCCGCCTGCTCGGCGGCCAGGTCGAGGTCGACCGCGACGGCGACGCCACCCTCCACGCCCCCGGCGGCCTGGCCATCGACTTCCTGCGGGTCCCGGAGGCCAAGTCGGTCAAGAACCGGCTGCACCTGGACCTGCGCAGCACCGACCTGGCCGAGGCCACCGAGCAGGCGCTGGCCCTCGGGGCGACCCGGGCCGACGACATCTACGACAAGGGCGGCTGGCAGGTCCTGCGCGACCCCGAGGGCAACGAGTTCTGCCTCCTCCGCCCTCGGCGCTGAGCTCCCGGCGGTCCCGCATGGCATCGGCGACGCTGCGCATCCGGCTCCTGGGCGAGCTCGACCTGCGCCACGGCGAGGCCCCGGTGCCGCCGCTGGGCTCGGCCCGGGCCGAGTCGCTGCTCGCCTACCTGCTGCTCCACCGGGAGGCGCCCCAGCCGCGCCAGCGCCTGGCCTTCCTGCTCTGGCCCGACTCCAGCGAGCCCCAGGCGCGGACCAACCTGCGCCACCTGCTGCACAACCTGCGGCGCGCCCTGCCCGACGCCGACCGGTTCCTGGAGGTGACCCAGCGGACGCTCAGGTGGCGGGACGACGCCCCCTTCTGGCTGGACGTGGCCGCCTTCGAGGCGGCGGCGGCCCGGGCCGGGCAGCCCGGCCAGGAGCTCCCCGCCCTGCGCCAGGCGGTCGAGCTGTACGGGGGCGACCTGCTCCAGAGCGGCTACGACGAGTGGCTGCTGGAGGAGCGGGAGCGGCTGCGCCGGCGCTACCTGGAGGCCCTGGAGCGGCTGGCCGAACTGCTGGAGGCCGGGGGCGAGCACGCCCCGGCGATCAGCTACGCCGAGCGGCTCCTGGGCGAGGACCCGCTCCGGGAGGCGACCTACCGGCTCCTGATGCGGCTGCACGACGCCCGCGGCGACCGGGCCAGGGCGCTGCGGGCCTACCACGCCTGCGCCGCCACCCTGGAGCGGGAGCTGAACGTGGCCCCCTCGGCGGCCACCCGCCGGGCCTACGCGGCCCTGCTGCCGCCAAGCGCCGAGCCGGGCGCCGAGCCGGCCACGGGACGGGCCGGGGCGCTCGGCCGGCCACCTCTGGTCGGGCGGGCCGGCCAGCGGGCCCGGCTGACCGAGCTGTGGCGGGCCGCCGAGGGCGGGGACGCCCGGCTGGTGCTGGTCACCGGCGAGCCCGGCGCCGGCAAGACCCGGCTGGTCGAGGAGCTCCGCTCCTGGTGCGCCCAGCGCGGGGCCGCGACCAGCGAGGCCCGCTCCTACCCGGCCGAGGGGGCGCTGGCCTACGGGCCGGTGGTGGCCTGGCTCCGCTCGGGCGCCCTGGCCGGGCACCTGGTCCGGCTCGACCCGCCCCAGCTGGCCGAGCTCGCCCGGCTCCTGCCCGAGCTCGGCCCGGCCGTCCCCGGTTCCCCCGCCCCCGCGCCGCCGCCCGACGGCGACCAGCGCCGGCTGCTGTTCGAGGCGCTCACCCGGGCCGTCCTGTCGGCCCCTGGCCCGCTCCTGCTGGTCGCCGACGACCTCCACTGGGCGGACCGGGAGACCCTGCAGTTCCTGCACTACCTGCTCCGGGCCCAGCCGGCGGCCCGGCTCCTGGTGGTGGCCACCGTCCGGCCCGGGGAGCTGGACCCCCAGCACCCGCTGCCCGAGCTGGTCGCCGGGCTGCGGGCCCTGGACCGGGTGGCCGAGGTCGAGGTCGGGCGGCTGTCGGCGCGGGAGACGGCCGCGCTCGCCGAGCGGCTTCGCCGGCACCCGCTCGAGGGCCGGGAGGCCGGCCGGCTGTTCGCCGAGACCGAGGGCAACCCGCTGTTCGTGGTCGAGGCCCTGCGCGCCGGCTGGAGCGGGCAGGACGAGCCCGCCCCGATCACCCCGAGGGTCCAGGCGGTGATCGAGTCCCGGCTGGCCCAGCTGTCGGCCCCGGCCCGCGACCTGGTCGGCGTGGCCGCGACCATCGGGCGGGAGTTCAGCACCGACGTGCTCGCCCAGGCCAGCCAGGCCGACCAGGCGGCGCTGGTCGGCGCGCTGGACGAGCTGTGGCGGCGCCGCCTGGTCCGGGACCAGGGGCCCGACGCCTACGACTTCGCCCACGACCGGATCCGGGAGGTCGCCTACCTCGGCCTCAGCCCGGCCCGCCGCCGCCACACCCACCAGCTGGTCGCCCGGGCCCTGGAGCAGGTCCACGGCGGCGACCCGGCGCCGGTGGCCGCCCAGCTGGCCGCCCACCACGAGCAGGCCGGCGCGGGCGCCGAGGCGGTCGCCTGGTACCAGCGGGCCGCCTCCGCGGCCCTGTGGCTGCCGGCCTACGCCGAGGCGGTCCGCCTGCTCGAGCGCGCCCTCCGGCTGCTCCGGGCGCAGCCTCCCACCCCGGCCCAGCGGGAGCTGGAGCTGACCGTCCTGACCCGCCTCCAGGGGCCGCTCGGCATCCTCGAGGGGTACGGCTCGGAGCGGCTGGCGGAGGTGCAGCACCAGGCCCTGGAGCTGGCCGGCGAGCTCGGGGTCGAGCCGGCGCCGCCGCTGCTGCGGTCGGCGGCCATGGCCCGGCTGTCCCAGGGCGACTTCGAGGGGGCGCGGCGGGTCGGGGAGCGGCTGCGCGCCGGCGGCGCGCCCGAGGGCGACGACCTGCGCGCCGTCCAGGGCGAGTACGTGCTCGGCCTGGTCGCCTTCTGGGCGGGCGAGCTCGAGGCCGCCCGGCGGCACTTCGAGGTGGCCGTCGACCACTACCGCCCCGAGCGCCGCTCGGCCCGGCTGGCCCGCTACGGCGGGACCACCGAGGTCCTGTGCACCAGCCGCCTCGGCAACACCCTCGGCTTCCTCGGCCGCCCGGAGGCCGCGGTGCGGGCCCGGGCCGCCGCCCTGGCCCTGGCCACCGGGACCGGCAACCCCCACAACCGCGAGGCCGCGCTGCTGTTCGGGGCCATGCTGGCCCTGGAGCTGCGCGACCCGGCAACGGTCCGGGCCGCCACCGCCGAGCTGGCCGCCCGGCCCGGGGACCTGGCCCGGCCGACCCAGGTCGTGGCCGACGCCCTGGCCGGGTACGCCGAGGTGCTCGACGGCCGCGAGGCGGCCGGCGTCGGCCGCATCCGGCGGGCCCTGGAAGGCCCGGCCGAGGACGAGCACGCCCCCGGCATGCAGGCCATGGTGGCGCGGGTGCTGCTGGAGGCCTGCGCCGTCACCGGCGACGCCAGGACCGGCCTGGTCGCGGCCGACCGGGCCCTCGGGCTCGACGGCGGCGTCCGCACCTTCGAGTCGGAGGCCAGGCGGCGCCGGGCCGAGTTCCTGGCCGCCCTCGGCGCCCCGGGCGACGAGGTCGAGGTGGAGCTCCGCCGGGCCCTGGAGGTCGCCCGGGCCCAGGGGGCCAGGCTGCTGGAGTTGCGGGCGGCGGCCAGCCTGCTCCGCCGCCGCCTCGGCAGCGGCGACGGCCGCGCGACCGGCCGGGCCCGGGCACGGCTGGAGGCGGTCGTCGCCGCCCTGCCCGAGGGCCGCGACCTCCCGGACCTGCGCGAGGCGGCCGAGCTCCTGGCCCGCGGCTGAGCGGAACGCCCCCGGAACGCTCCAGGAACGCCCCGGCGCCGATCCTGGCCCCTGTCGAGGGCAAATCGAGCTGAAGGAGGCCGCGATGATCGCGGTGATGGGGGCTGCCGGGAACGTCGGGAGCGAGGTGACCGGCCTGCTGCTGGGCCAGGGTCGGCCGGTGCGGGTCCTGGAGCACCGGCGCAAGCTGGACGCGCTGGGGGCGCGGGGGGCCGAGGTCGTGACCGGCGACCTGGCCGACCCCGGGGACCTGGGCGTGCTCCTCAAGGACGTCGAGGCGGCCCTGGTGCTGCTCCCCGACGTGGTCACCGACCCGGAGTTCACGGCCACCCGCTCCCGGATGAGCCGCGCGATCGCCGACGCGCTCGCCGGATCGGGCGTCCGCCAGGTCGTCGCCCTCAGCACCGTCGCCGCCGGCCAGGCCGGCGCCACCGGGCCGGCGGCCGGGCTGCGCGAGCTCGAGCAGCGGCTGTCGGGGCTCCAGGGCACCGGCGTGCTGGTGTTGCGGTCGCCGTTCTACATGGAGAACCTGCTCGCCGGCCTGCCCCTGATCCAGGCCCAGGGGATCAACGGGAGCGCCATCGACGGCGACCTCGAGCTGCCGATGATCGCCACCCGGGACGTCGCCCGTGAGGCGGCCCAGGGGCTGCTCCACCGCGAACCCGGCGGGCACCGGGTCAGGCTGCTGGTCGGGCCGGAGGACGTCAGCCTGCGGGCGGCCACCCAGGCCATCGGCCGGCGACTCGGCCGGCCTGAGCTGCCCTATGTCCAGTTCCCCCCGGACGCGCTCCGGGGTGCCCTGCTCGGCGCCGGCCTCTCCGAGGAGGGGGCCGCGGCCATGGTCGAGCTGCAGCTCGCCCTCAACCGGCAGCGGTCGTTCCGGGCCGTGCGCGATGCCGCCGACGTCACCACGCCCACCCGGCTGGAGGAGTTCCTCGAGGCGGCCCTCTGATGAGGGGGCTCCAGGAGCTGCGGGGGCGCTTGCGGGGTGCCCTGCTCCGGCCGGGCGAGGAGGGCTACGACGAGGCCCGCCGCGTCTGGAACGGGGCCATCGACCGGCGCCCGGCGCTGATCGCCCGCTGCGCCGGGGCCGACGACGTGGCCGTGGCCGTGCGGTTCGCCCGCGAGCACGACCTGCTCGTCTCGGTCCGGGGCGGCGGGCACGCCGTCGCCGGCCACGGGGTGGTCGACGGCGGCCTGATGATCGACCTGTCGTCCATGAAGGCGGTCCGGGTCGACCCCGGGGCCCGCACCGCCCGGGCCGCCGGCGGGGTGCTGCTGGGGGAGCTGGACCGGGCCACCCAGCGGTTCGGGCTGGCCGCCCCGTCCGGGATCGTCAGCCACACCGGGATCGGCGGGCTGACCCTCGGCGGGGGCCTTGGCCACACCATGCGCAAGTTCGGTCTGACCGTCGACAACCTGCGCTCGGTCGACCTGGTCACTGCCGACGGCGAGCCCCTCCACGTCGACGCCTGGACCGAGCCGGAGCTGTTCTGGGGGCTGCGCGGCGGCGGGGGCAACTTCGGGATCGCCACCGCCTTCGAGTACCGGCTGCACCCGGTGGGGCCGGTCCTGCTCTGCGGGCCGATCTTCTGGCCCCTGGCCGACGCCCCCGAGGTGCTCCGCGTCCTCCGCGACTACGCCCCCCAGGCGCCCGACGAGCTGGGCATGGTGCTGTTCGCCCGCCTGGCCCCGCCCGGGCCGCTGGTCCCCCCGGAGCACTACGGCAGGCCGGTCCTGGGGCTGACCCTGACCTGGGCCGGCGACCCGGCCACCGGGCAGCGGGCGATCGCCCCCCTGCGCCGGGCCGGCCGGCCGATCGCCGACCACGTGCGGCCCCTGCCGTACCTGTTCCTGCAGTCCATGGTGGACGGCGGCAACCAGCACGGCATGCACTGGTACTGGCGCTCCCAGCGGGTCCCCGAGCTCACCGACGAGGTCATCGACGTGGTCTGCGGCCTCACCGACACGATCACCTCGCCGCTCTCCTACACCGCCGGGTTCGTGATGGGCGGCACCGCCGGCCAGGTCGACCCCGAGGCCACCGCCGTCGGCGAGCGCGGCAACGGGTTCGAGCTCAGCATCGTGGCCGGCTGGCCGCCGCCCGACCCGGGCGGCGACCGCCACACCGCCTGGGTGCGCCAGGGCTGGACCGCCCTGCGCCCCTGGAGCACGGGCGTCTACTCGCACTTCATCTCCGACGAGGGCGCGGCCGGGGTCGAGGCCGCCTACGGCGAGCGCCTCAAGCGGCTGACCGCCCTCAAGGACCGCTACGACCCGGCCAACCTGTTCCGCATGAACGCCAACATCCGGCCGACGGCTATACTGCAGCCAGCTATTAGGCAAGCCTAAATCTGGCGGTCGAGAGCCGCCGATGGGTCTTGGTGGGCCGCCCGCCCGGCCGCGGGCCGCCGGGTGGGCGCGGACGGCGGTCCGCCGCGCCGGGTACCTGCTGGCCACCACCCCGGGCGGGGTGTCGGTGTGGACGCCCCTGCACGCCGTCGACCCGACCGGCGCGGTGGTGCTGGTCGTGCCGGCCACCGACCCGCTGGTGGCGGCCGTCCGCAAGGCGGCATCGGATCCTGGCTGCTGGCCCGGGCCGGGCCTGACCGCCATGGTCGAGGCCCGGGAGGAGAGCCCGCTCCCGCTGCCCTGCCCTGCCCGATCCCGGGGCCGAGCTGGGCGGCCGCCGGACCCGACCTGCTCGCCGACGATGAGTCGCTGCACCTGACCCACCTGGTCCAGGTCCACCAGCCGGCCCTGGCCATGCTGCGCCGGGCGCTGGAGCCGGAGCTCCGCCGCCGTGCCGGCCGGCTGGCCCCGGCCCGGCTGGACCGCCACGGGCTGGAGCTGTGGGCGGCCACCCCCGAGGGCTGGGAGCGGGCCCGGCTGCCGTTCGAGATCCCCCTGACCAGCCCCGACCAGCTCCCGGGAGCGATCCACCTGCTGCTCAGCCGGCCCCAGGCCTGCTGCCGGGAGCGCCTGGCCCCGCGACCGGCCGAGGGCTAGAGCTTGACCCCGTAGGTGCGCTCCAGCTCCTCGATCCAGTCGTTCTGGATGGTGAGGCCGTAGCGCTCGGCGAGCGCGTCGTAGGTGGCCGGCGGGGCGCGGTCGCGCAGCACCGGGGCCAGCTCCTCGAAGTAGTCCTCCAGCCCGCCGGGGGAGAGGATCTCCAGCACCCTGGCCGGCTCGGCGCCGGCGTTCCACATCGCGTGCGGGGTGCCCCGCGGCTTGACCAGCGACGCCCCGGCGCCGGCCTCCACCACCTGGTCCCCGACCCGGGCCTCGACGGTCCCGGCCAGGACCACGGTGTACTCGTCCTCGCGGGCGTGGTTGTGGGGCTTGACCAGGGTCCGGGGCGGGATCGTGACCTCGAGCGCGGCCAGGTCGCCGCCGGAGTCGGCGCCGGTCACCTTGTAGTCGAAGCGCACCGCGAACAGCTTGATCGACTTGCCCTGGCCGGGCGCCGTCACCTTCGGGCTCGGGACGGGGGACATCGGCCGCCTCCTCAGGATCTGGTGCGGTAGCGGAGGTAGATGGCGCCGTTGCCGAAGCGGCGCTCCTCGAGCAGCTCCAGCCGCACGCGGACGCCGTCGGGGAAGGCCCGGTTGCCGCCGCCGACCACCACCGGGGAGAGGAACAGGTGGCACTCGTCGACCAGCCCGGCCCCGAGCGCCTGGGCGGCGAGGCCGGGGCCGCCGACGCTGAGATCGGCCGCGGCCGACTCCTTCAGCCGGCGGACCGCCTCCGGGTCGAAGTCCCGCTCGATCCGGGTCCGGGCGCTGGAGGTCGTCTCCAGGGTCCTGGAGTAGACGACCTTGTCGGCCGCCTGCCAGACCCGGGCGTAGTCCAGCATGTGGTCGGGCTGGCCGGCGACGGTGTCGGCGGTCTCCCAGTAGACCATCACCTCGTACATCCGGCGGCCCATCAGGTAGGTGCCGACCGGCCGCTCGAGGTCGTTGACGAAGCGGTGCACCTCCTCGTCGGGCTCGGCCCAGTCGAAGTTGCCGTCCTCGTCCGCGTTGTAGCCGTCGAGCGAGGCGATCGTCGAGTAGATGAGCTTGGCCATGGGGCGGAGCATACGCGGGCCGGCCGACAATCGAGAGCGGCGTCAGGTGGCGGTCGCGTCCCGTCTGGCGAACACGGCGGCGGCGGCGACCAGGACCGCGGCCAGGCAGAGCGGGAAGACCACCGCCGACAGGGGGCCGGTCGCCCCCAGATCGACCGCCTCGCCCGAGTAGGCGGCGAGCTGCAGCATCGACAGGAACGGCAGGAGGCCGGCGCCGCCGCCGAGCACGGCGGCGGCCAGCGGCTCCAGGATCCCGGCCCACAGGGCCAGCAGCACCACCGGCAGCCCGGTGCCGCGGGTCAGGGCCCCCAGCCCGGCCGCCAGGGCGGCGACCAGGCCGACCGTGACCGCTCCGTAGGCCAGCGACCGCCACAGCCGCGGGTCGCCGAACAGGTGACCGTCCCACCTGGTCAGGGCGAGCAGCAGGGCGAACGAGGCCGCCGAGGCCAGCAGGGCCCCGGCGGTGCCGGCCAGGGCCGCGGCGGCGACTTTGCCGGCCAGCAGCCGGCCCCGCCGGGGGAACCCGAGCAGGGTCGGCCGGATGGTGCCGTAGCGGAACTCGTGGCCGAACGCCTGGGCGCCGATGGCCGCCGCGGCCAGCCAGCGGACGGCCAGGTCGCGCTGGACGACGTGGAAGATCACGCCCTCGGCGTCCAGCGGCTTGCCGGCGGCGGCCAGGTCGGCCAGCAGGGCGAACGCCACCACCCCGGCCAGCAGGGCGCGGTCGCTCCCCAGGGAGCGCATCCGCCGCCACTCGTACGACAGCAGCGCGGTCATGGCCCGTCCCCGGCCGCGTACTCGACGCCGTCCCTGGTCAGGGCGAGGAAGGCCGCCTCCAGGGAGGCGCTCCGGGTGGTCAGCTGGTGGAGCCGCAGCCGCCGCTCGTGGGCCAGGTCGCCGACGACCTCGGCCCCGACCCCGGAGATGGTGAGCTCGCCGTCGCCGGTCCGGTCGACCGCGGCCCCGGTTGGGGCCAGCAGCTCGGCCAGCCTCCCGGCGTCGGGTGAGCGGACCAGCACCTGCTCGCGAACGCTCCGCCCGACGAGCTGCTCCAGGGGCTCGTCGGCGAGCAGCCGGCCGCGGCCGATCACCACCACGTGGTCGGCGAGCAGCTGCATCTCGGCCAGCAGGTGGCTGGAGACGAGCACGGCCCCGCCCCCGGCGGCGAAGGCCCGGAGCAGCTCCCGCAGCCAGGCCACCCCGTGGGGGTCGAGGCCGTTGGCCGGCTCGTCCAGCAGCAGCGCCCGCGGGTCGCCGAGCAGGGCCGCGGCCAGGCCGAGACGCTGGGCCATCCCGAGGGAGAACCCGCCGGCCGGTCGGCCCGCCACCGGGGCCAGGCCGACCAGGTCGAGCAGCTGGTCGACCCGCCGGTCCGGCGCCCGGCCCCGCCCCCCGGCGGGCGCGCGCCCGGCCGCGGCCAGCATCCGCAGGTGGTCGCGGGCGCTGCGCCGGGGATGGAACGACCTGGTGTCCAGCACCGCCCCGATCTCGCGCACCGGGCACGGCAGGTCGCGGTAGGGCCGCCCGTCGAACAGCGTGCGCCCGTCCCCGTGGACCAGGCCGAGCATGAGCTGCAGGGTGGTGGACTTGCCGGCCCCGTTGGGACCGACGAACCCGGTGACCTTCCCCGGCTCGACCGTGAACGACAGCCCGTCGACGGCCCGCCGGCCGCCGAACTCCTTGGTCAGCCCTGCGGCCTGGATGCGCATGGCTACTCCGCGGCGATGGCGGTCAGCACGTCGGTCCGGGCCGCCCGCCGGGCCGGCCAGGCGGCCGCGAGCACCCCGGCCACGGCCAGCCCGGCCAGGGCCAGGGCCAGCTGGCCGACCGGCACGGCGGCCTCCAGCAGCCCGGTCCGCAGGGCCGCCCGCTGGAACATCGCCCCCAGCAGGTAGCCCCCGGCGACGCCGAGCACGCCGCCGACCAGGGCGATCAGGGCCGACTCGGCCCGGACCACCGTCCGCAGCTGCCCCCGGGTCAGGCCGACCGCGCGCAGCAGCCCGATCTCCCGGGTGCGCTCCACCACCGAAAGGGCCAGGGTGTTGGCCACGCCGAGGATCCCGATGACCACCGCCAGGGCCAGCAGCCCGTACAGCACCCCCAGGATCAGGTCGGCGCCCCGGAGGTCGTTGTCCAGGTACGCCGCCCGTGAGCGGACCACCAGGCCGGGCCGGTCGGCCACGGCCCGTTCCAGCCCGGCCCGGACGGCGGCCTCGTCCGCGCCCGGGGCGAGGGCCACCAACGCGGTGAAGGCGCCGGTCTCCTCCAGCTGGGGCAGCGCGACCGACTGCGGCAGCAGCAGCCCGGTGACCAGGCTGGACCCCTGGTACAGGCCGGTGACGGGGAGCTCCCGCCCGCCGCCCCGCGGCCAGCCGATGGTCAGCCGGTCACCCACCGACACCCCGTACCGCCGGGCCAGGTCGGCGCTGACCAACACCCCGCCGGCGAGGTCCCCGGCCGTGCCGGCGACCATCTCGAGCCGCAGGGCGGTGCCGAGCGCAGCCGGGTCGGTGACCGTCGCCGGCGCCTGGGTGGCGAGCGGGCCGGCCCGCAGCGGCAGGGAGGCATAGCGCAGGGCCGCGACCGCCCGCACCCCGGGCACGCGGGCGAGCTGCTCGACCTCGGTCTGGGGGATGGCCGCCTCCCCGCGCCCGGCCGGCTGGACGACCAGCTGGGCGGCCACGTCGCGGCGGACGCCGGCCACGGTGTGGCGCTTGACGCTGTGGCCGAAGATGGCCAGCCCGGTGACCACCGAGAGGCTGATCATCAGGGCCGACGCCGTGGCCGCGGTCCTCCTCGGGTTGCGGGCGGCGTCGCCGGCGGCCAGCCGCCCGGCGGCCCCGAGCCGGGCCAGCGGCGCCGCCAGCGGCCGCAGCAGCAGCCGGCACAGCCCCGGGGCGAGCACGACCACGGCCAGGATGAGCAGCGCCGCACCGGCCAGGCCGACGGTCCCGACCTGCTCGTCGATCTGGTCGGTCAGGGCGGCGTAGCCGTACACGGCGATCCCGGGCACGGCCAGAGCCAGGCCGGCGGTCGTGCGCCGCCGCGTGTCCCCCGGCGTCGCGCCGATCTGGCCGCGGAGCGCGGCCACCGGCGGGGTGCGGGCCGCCCGCCGGGCCGCGGCCCAGGCCGACAGCACCGTGACCCCGACCGCGACGGCCAGCGGGGCCACCAGGGCCGGCCAGCCGACCGCCACGGTGGCCGGGCCGGCCTGGCCGCCCAGGAGGCGCACCGCCGGCACGGTGAGCCCGTAGCCGACGGCGACCCCGGCCAGGCCGCCCAGCAGCCCGACCACGGCCGCCTCGCCGAGCACCATCCGCCGGAGCTGGCGCCCGGACAGCCCGACCGCGCGCAGCAGCGCCAGCTCGCGGGTTCGCTGCCCGACCAGCATCGAGAAGGTGTTGGCGATGACGAAGCCGCCGACCACCAGGGCGATGGCGGCGAACCCGAGCAGGGCGGTCCGGAGCGTCCGTGCCTCCGCGACCCGCCGGTCCCGCGCCTCGGCGTTGGCGGCCGGCCCGTCGATCAGGGTGGCGCCGGGCACGGCGGCCTGGACGCGGCCGGCCAGGTCGGCGGGGCCCGCCCCGGGCACGGCGACGAGGTCGACCGCGGTGACCTGTCCGGGGATGCCGAGCAGCCGCTGGGCGGTCGCCTCCTGGAACGCCATCGCCGGTGGCGCCTCGTCCCCCAGGGCCCGGTAGGCATAGACACCGACCACGGTGGCCTGGTGGCGGGAGCCGCCGCGGAGCAGGCGCACCGTGTCGCCGACCCGGGCGCCGGAGGCGCGCGCGGCCGGCTCGGACAGGGCGACCTCGGCGTCGCCGGCCGGGGCCCGGCCGGTGGTAAGGGCGAAGCGTTGGTTGTCGGCCCAGCTGGTCACGCCGCCGGCGTCGTCGACGGCCGTGCCGTCGGGGCCGAGCAGCGATCCCGGCCCGGACACCACCGGGTCGGCGGCGGCCACGCCGGGCAGGCGGGCCAGCTCGTCCACCGCCGACCGCCGGAGCCGGCCGTCCCCGGCGTCGGTCACCCGCAGGGCGACGTCGGTGCGCCGCCGGGTGTCCAGCCCGGCCCGCTCGGCCGACGCGCTGAACAGCATCGTCCCGGCGACGAACGCCGTGCCCAGGCACACCGCGGCCAGGGTCATGGCCAGCCGCCCCTTGTGGGCGGCCAGGCTGCGGAGGGCGAGGCGCCGCATCTCAGCTCCCCCTCCGGTCGAACCGCTTCATCCGCTCCAGGACGCGGTCGGCGGTCGGCTGGCCCAGCTCGTCGACGACGCGGCCGTCGGCCAGGAACACCACCCGGTCGGCGTAGGCGGCCGCGATCGGGTCGTGGGTGACCATCACGATCGTCTGGCCGATCTCGTCCGCCGCCCGCCGCAGGAACCCCAGCACCTCGGCCCCGGAGCGCGAGTCCAGGTTGCCGGTCGGCTCGTCGGCGAAGACGACCCGCGGACCGGAGGCGAGCGCCCGCGCGCAGGCCACCCGCTGCTGCTGGCCCCCGGAGAGCTCGACCGGCCGATGACCCAGCCGGTCGCGCAGGCCGACCGCGTCGACCACGGCGGCCAGCAGCTCCCGGTCGGGCTGGCGGCCGGCCATGTCCATGGGCAGGGTGATGTTCTCCAGCGCGGTCAGGGTCGGGACCAGGTTGAAGGCCTGGAACACGAAGCCGATGTGGTCGCGGCGCAGCCGGGTGAGCTGGTCGTCGTCCATGCTCGTGAGGTCGGTCCCGCCGATCAGGGCCCGGCCGCTGGTGACCGTGTCCAGCCCGGCCAGGCAGTGCAGCAGCGTCGACTTCCCGGACCCGGAGGGGCCCATGATCGCGGTGAACTGGCCCTGCGCGAAGGCCACGTCAACCCCGTCGAGGGCGGTCACCCTGGTCTCGCCCTGGCCGTAGACCTTGGCCAGCCGGACCGCCGACACCGCCGCCTCGGGGGCCGCCCGCACCGTCGCCGTCATCTCGTCATCGACTCCGTTCCCCTCTCGGCTGTGGTCCGGGGCCAGGGTCGCCGACCGGGCCGGCGGCGGCATCGGCCCTCGGTCGACGGCGATCCCAGACGAAAGTCGAAGGCCCGGAGGACGAAGGTCGCTTGGATGGCTGGTGAGCCGGCCGTACCCTCGCAGGATGCGGGAGTCGGGGTGGTCTCCTCTGCGACGGGCGGTGCGCTGGTGGCCGGCGGTCGTCGACCTCGGGCTGGCCGTGGTGGTGCTGGTCCTCACCGCCGACCAGGGGACCGGCACGACCGATGCCGAGCTCCTCGGCGAGGCCCCGGCGGCGATGCGGATGGCCTTCGGGATCGGGCTGGCCATGCTGGTGCTCATCCGGCGGATCAACCCCTACCCGCTGCTCGCGCTCGGCACGGTCGCCTGGGCCCTGATGGGCGCTCCCTGGGGTCTGATGGTCGCCGGCTACACGATCGCGGCCGGGCCCCGGCGCCCCCACGGGTTCGGGGTGCTCCTGGGCGTGCTCGCCCTGGTGGTGCTGGCCCGGATGCTGGTCGTCTCGGAGGTGGGCGCCCTGTTCGCCGTCGTGGTGACGGTGCTGGTCGTCGGGGTGCCGGTGCTGCTCGGCCTGTGGATCGGGATCCGCCGGGCGCTCATCGCCCACCTGCGCGACGAGACCGAGCGGCTGGAGCGTGAGCAGCTCCTCGACGCCGAGCGGGCCAAGGCCCAGGAGCGGGCCCGCATCGCCCGGGAGATGCACGACGTGGTCGCCCACCGGGTCGGGCTCATGGTCCTGCACGCCGGGGCCCTCGAGGTGTCGCTGGCCGACCCGGCCGCCGCCCAGCAGGCAGCCCTGGTCCGCCAGACCGGCCGGGAGGCGCTCCAGGAGCTCCGTGACATCCTCGGGATCCTGCGTGAGGGCGAGGACCGCGCCCTGCTCGACCCGCAGCCGACCCTGGCCGACCTGGACCGGCTGGTCCAGCAGTCGCGGGACACCGGCATGGCGGTGTCGGTGGCGGTCGACGGCACGCGCCGCCAGCTGCCGGCGACGGTCGAGCGGACCGCCTACCGCCTGGTCCAGGAGGCGCTGACCAACGTCCACCGCCATGCCGCGAACGCGGCCACCGAGGTCGGCGTCCGCTACGGGCGCGAGGAGCTGGAGGTGGCCGTCCGCAACGCCAGACCGGCCAACGGCCCCCACCCGGGCCTGGCCCTGGCCAGCGGCGGGCACGGGCTGGTGGGCCTGCGCGAGCGGGTGATCCTGCTCGGCGGGACCTTCCAGGCCGGCCCGCGGCTCGACGGCGGGTTCGAGGTGCGCGCCTCGATCCCGTGCGAGGTGCCGGCGTGACCGCCGCCGCCCCCGGGATGATCAGGGTCGTGCTGGTCGACGACGAGCAGCTGGTCCTCTCCGGGCTGCGGATGATCCTCGAGTCGGCCGGTGACATCGAGGTCGTGGGGGAGGCCGCGGACGGCGGCGCGGCCGCCGAGCAGGTCCTGCGCCACCGGCCCGACGTGGTCCTGATGGACATCCGCATGCCAGCCATGGACGGCCTGGCCGCGACCCGGGAGCTCAGCGCCCTGCCCGACCCGCCAAGGATCATCATGCTGACCACCTTCGAGCTGGACGAGTACGTGCACGCCGCGCTCGAGAACGGCGCCGTCGGGTTCCTGCTCAAGGACACCCCGCCCCGGGACCTGGTCCAGGCCGTCCGCACGGTGGCCGAGGGCAACGCCATGCTGGCCCCCACCGTGACCAGGCGGCTGATCGCCGAGTTCGCCGCCCGCGGCGGCACCCAGGCGGTCGCGGCCCGCAAGCGGCTCGACACGCTGACCGAGCGCGAGCGCGAGGTGGTGGTGGCCGTCGCCCAGGGGCTCAGCAACGCCGAGATCGGCAGGCGGCTGTTCATGAGCGAGGCGACCGTCAAGGCCCATGTCAGCCGCGTCCTGGCCAAGCTCGGCATGAGCAACCGGGTCCAGGCGGCCATCCTGGCCCACCACGCCGGCCTCCTGGACGCCTAGCCGGTCGGCCCGGGCTCAGGCGGCGCCGGCCAGCCAGCGGGCGAACAGGCCGGCGAAACGGCCGCCGCGGGCGCGGAGCTCGGCCGGGGTGCCGGCCTCGACGATGCGGCCGTCCTCGACCACCGCGACCTGGTCGGCCTGGGCGATGGTGGTCAGCCGGTGGGCGATGATGATGGTGGTCCGGCCGGAGCGGAGGCGCTGGAGGGCGTCGGTGATGCGGGCCTCGCTGGCCGCGTCCAGGTTGCTGGTGGCCTCGTCCAGGATCAGCAGGGCCGGGTCGGCGATCCAGGCCCGGGCGAAGGCGACCAGCTGGCGCTCCCCGGCGGCCAGCAGCGCCCCCCGCTCGCCGACCTGGGTGTCGTAGCCGTCGGGCAGGCCGGCGATGATCTGGTCGGCCCCGACCGCGCGGGCGGCCGCCTCGACCTCGGAGCGGGTCGCGGCCGGGCGGCCGAAGCGGATGTTGTCAAGGACCGTGCCCGAGAACAGGAACCC
>Ga0126306_10000565_pt1 | contig 17592 bp, 20 predicted proteins | sample Plot27_FD_92592 | JGI IMG/M metagenome (GOLD analysis project Ga0126306, IMG submission 92592) | Serpentine soil microbial communities from UC McLaughlin Reserve, CA, USA - Plot27 | ecosystem: Environmental > Terrestrial > Soil > Grasslands | place: USA: UC McLaughlin Reserve, Lake County...
AAAATATTTTCATTATTATCTATTTTCTTTTTTAATTCCTCGGGATCTATTTCTTGATTCCCTTTTATGGCTTTGCTATACATATTCTACCATATATAATTAATCATATTTGTAGGTTTAAACCTAATTAAACAATATAGTCATTATTACAATTTAATACATCGAATATGGTTTTCATGTACCCAATTAGCTATTACACTATTCAAATAAAAAGATAGTAGAGTGGATATAGTTGGATATAGTATCTCAGGGTTACATTACTATATTTTCTATCCTATATATGAAAGGTTTTTGTCGTCAAATTTTTTGATTTGAGTAAAACTTGTTTCAAAGTTATTATTGGATATCATTTGTAATTGTGGAAATGCACCTAATGGATTATATGCAAATTTGGTTGTTGTATGATCTTTTCCAAACATATCAAAACATAATTTATAAGTCATTTTTCTCACTTTATTTTCATCTATTATCCCTAAACTGTGTAAGTATTCATGAGCCAAAACTGCAAAAACATAAGAATTGTATTCCTCCTTCGATTTTGTATTTTTTATATAGTCTAATATATATCGATTAGCAACTATGATATTTGAACCTAAAACATGATATGCTCCTAGACTACTTGGCATTCCTTGTAGTATTAAATTTAGTCCGGTTCTGTTCATTTTAAAAACAGTAGATATAGAAGTTTTTACAAATTCAAATATCTCTTTAAAATCTTCTAGTTGATTTAACTTATTTTTATTGTTTTGTATTTCTAAAACTTTTTGGTTTATTTTTTATATCTCCTAGATATAGGAGGGTCGTTCGATTTAATAAATTTTTGTTATTGATAATGAAATGATATTAAGATGAATTATATTCAAAATTGTATATAATAAATTTCTTTTTCTAATCCATTTGCTTAATATTAATTTTAACAGTATATTAATCAGTTATAAATAATATTCTGTACATCTAACACAAATTTTATTTTATTCTGACTTAAGACCAGTGATTAATAAATTATATCTACTACTACATCATATAAAGTAAAATTTAATTAGTGAGAATATCTAACTGTAAAATATCTTGTAGTATAATATTACATATGTCTAATAATAATCAAAAAAGAGTAGTAGTCATTACAGGATCTAGTAGAGGAATAGGAAAAGCGATTGCCAAGGAATTTGCAAAAAATAATTATTCTGTTTTGTTGAATGCAAGGGATGAAAAAGAACTAATAGAAACAGTACAAGAAATAAAAAACGAAATTAGTGACCCAAGTCAAGTTGCATATCTAACTGGAGATATTTCAGAAGAAAAAATTTGCATTTCTTTAATTGAAGAAGCTATAAACAAATTTGGGAGAATTAATGTTTTGGTTAATAATGCTGGTATCAGTGGACCATCACAAAGAACAAATAATATAACATCCAAAGATTGGGATTATGTTATAGGAGTTAATTTAAGAGGAACGTTCCTTTGTACAAGAGAAGCGTTAAAGTATATGACAAGTGCTAGCAACAACAACAATAATAATAATAATATTGATCATGTAAAAAGTAATAATAAAGATTTTGATTATGATTCAAACTTTTCTATAATTAATATTTCATCAGTACACGAATCTATACCTATGCCATATTCTGCCCCTTATTCTGCATCAAAAGGAGGTATGGAAATGCTTACCAAGAATATAGCATTAGAAGTAGCTGAAAAAGGAATACGAATAAACGGTATTGCGCCTGGTGCAATAAATACACCTATGAATAAGGATATTATGGAAGATCCACAAAAGAAAAAACAAGAGGAAGAAAAAATTCCTATGCGAAGAATAGGAGAACCTGAAGAAATTGCCAAAGTAGCTCTCTTTTTGGCTTCAGCTAATGCAAGTTATATTACAGGTACGACAGTTTACGTTGATGGTGGCTTAACACTATCGCAATAAATAAAAACAGTATAAATAATCATTAACTTTTGGTTTTGGTATTATAACAATTGCTAGACACTAAAAGAAATTATCTCAAATTATTTTTATTTTATAGGATAAGGTATGAGCAATGAATATCAATGTAAAGAAGTTGAGATAAATAAATATATTTCTTATCCTAACATCTATTTTTAATATTAATATATCAATAACTATAATTACGATAAAATTTTCATCAACATTAAATAATATATTTAAAATATATTATTACAAAAACAATTCTTAAGAAAAATAGTCTTAATCTTACCATAGCCTATAGTGTAGATGCTATTGGCTATGGTAATTTACTAAACTATAATGTCCAATGATTTTATAAGATTATATAAGTCAAGTAAGAAAGTATCTGAATTTCATTAATCATAGCATTCTATATTGCTCTAATGATAGATGATGGCTATGGATTTTAATCGTTCTGAAAAGTTAGAACTAAGTCTTTATTCACAAGGTTTCCGATCTACAGAAAAGATTATACAAATGAGTAATACAGTAAAGGGCCAAACTTCAAAAACTATTTCAAAAGAGAATGACAATTAGTATAAAGAGAATGTATAAATCATTATGTCACTTTCGATATTACGTTTCATTATTATACCATAGAACAATAAAAAAAGCAGTTGATTTACAAGATTTAATTTTATGAATTAACATTTTTGATATTACTAAAAAACAAATACAGGAATTATATACTATAGAGTACTTAATATAATATGTCAAATCTTATAGTGGAATCATATCTACATTCAACAGTAAATACAATTTTAGAGGACATTGCTAAAAAATATTCTATTGATACATCAAAAGAAATATTAACTGAAGATATGCCTATTAAAGAAATAAAATTTAGATATAGAACATATACTGAATGTGTTAGAATGTTATATAAGAATGCAGGTTACCTAAAAGAAATTTAAATATAGATTCATTAACCTTAATACTGTATGTGCAATGGATAATGTAAATAATATAATTTAGCTTTTATAATGTTCAGCAATGTTAATTCAGTATGTAGAATATAAAATGTTTATTATGAATTATTAAATAATGTTTTTATTTAATAACCTAAGTGAAAGATAAGAAAATCTTGGATAATAGAATTGCTTTAAATAAATATCATTTTCCTGTACCAAAAAATTCTATTCAAAGAATAGATCGAAGTACATCCCCTGCTCATATAGGAAAGTTAAGAAATGCAATAGACTTTATAGTTCCAGAAAATACCCCTGTACTCGCAGCAGCCGATGGAATAATAACATATGTTAAAGATGACTCGAATATAGGTGGTCCAAACCCTGCTTATTGGAACTTTTCTAATTTTATTTCAATTATGCATAAGAATAACGAAACCTCAAGATACGATCATCTCAGATTTAATAGTTCTAATGTAAAAGAAGGACAAAAGGTTAAACAAGGAGAAAAAATTGCGGAAGTAGGGATGACTGGTTATACATATATTCCACATTTACATTTTCAAATCTTAATATTTATTGGTCCTAATATTTGGGCAGATTTTGATACAATAATAGTTGAAGATTTTTTAGATTCATAAATAGTAGATAAGAAATGGAGAAAAATAAAATAAAGTTTTAATTGCTGGGAGGAGATTAATTACCAGTATTAACTAATACATTATATATAAAAAATTGATCTACAATTAGATAATGATTTTTCAACTATAGCAAAAATAAAGAAAAACAAAAAAAACATAAAGTAGTAACAAATAGATACAATAAGTTAAATAACAAATAAGACTTTTATATTTATATTTCATCATACTCATCAAAAGATTTTGCCTTAGATGTTTCATGTATTCGCATCATAACATTGTTGATATAACCTTTTTTATTTATGATTCCTTTATCAGATAACAATTCTACTAATGTATCAATTTTAATACTTAATTCTTCTATTTGTTCTAATTCACTAGATTGTACTACTTCTTTGGCTTTATTTTTCTCACTTTTACGATCGGGTAATGTGTTATTTTTTGTAGGTTTATTCGTCAAAATATATCTTATCTTATAATAATTGAGTATTTAAGCACTATTTTATTATAATCTAAATTACTATAACTTTTCTATAAAAAATACTTAATAAATATACAAACTAGATATTTATAGCATCTTAATGAATACAGAGAATAAGTCATCAACAAAAAATCATACTAGAAATGAAAAAATTTATAGGATAAAAATCTTTAATGATTCAATAAAATTTTATCTACCTAGAGTTGAAGGTTATAATGACATAATCAAAGATATAACATTAAAATATGGAGCCTTATCAATTTTTGAGTTTGATGGTTATTTTGAGGGAAAATTTGAACCCACTAAATATATACGAGTAGAAATACATACTAACGATGTAAATACAGAAAAGATGATTGAATTTGCTAATGAGGTAAGAATTAAGTTAAAACAACAGAGCCTTGCATTTGAATTTAATAATAATCTTATATTAGTTGAATCAGACGATTAACAGATTAAATCTATTAGTATAATTTTTGAACTCTTTACATATACATGTCTAATCATTTAATCATATATCCCTAGTGAAAAATTTTCAATCACTTTACTTATGATATGTTTTCCTGATAATAACTTATATTTTCGATAAATATAAGATTCTTTTGAGTTATAACCAATTTCCGTAATTCTTTTGTAGGTTTCTAATTTATTTTCCAAGATAATCATACCTATCCCCTTTTCACCTTTTCTTATTTCATATTTGATTTTATTGGTAAGGTTTTTCAAATATATGATAGAGTTTGCCTCTGCAAGAATTTTTCCTCGATCTTTTGTGATTATATTTATTTTCCTTGTTATAATATTATTTTTTTCAATTTGTTGTATAATTACTATCTTAGTTAACGAATTAGATAGAATTTGTAAGAATAGTTCTGTTGTACCATTATTCATTAAAAGAATCTTTTCAAAATAATTTAACTTAATACTACTCCTCTTTTCGAGTTTTAAAATATCATTTAAAATAGTAGAATTAGATTTAACATTAATAATGAACATATACGTTTAATTAATTAATATTAAACCTAAAATATATTATATTGTTCAATAATATATCGACATACAGTCAGTAATACTGCAAATGATATAGTTATTAAACTCAAAATTTTTAGTGAACGTTCTAATTTGTTTGTATTACAATCAACAATATCGTGTGGTTTTCTTTTTCGTTCTTTATATTTTCTAGAAATTCTTATTTCTACATATGCGACCAAAAATGCGATAATAGATGCAATTAAGGATAATATAGAAATAGAATTAGTTTGAATAACAAATCCTGCTAGTAAAGGGAGGCTACCCCATGATATCGCAAACCAAAAATTATTATGAAAGAATCCGTTAAATAATTCAAAGTTATAAGCAAATAAAAAAAAGCCTTCTATAATTGCAATAATTAATAACAATGGAGTAAATGTAATAATATAATAAATACCCAGTAAATAGGACACAGAAAGTCCCCCCATTACCATCAATCTCAATTCCAAGGTGGAAAAAAAATTACCCCAAGGTTTAATTTTTTTGGAACCTAGGTTATCTGCAGCGTGAGCTGAAACACCAAGACCTAAAAAATAAATAATAAAGATGGATAGAGCTCTATCCCAGGCTATAGATTCTGAAAGCATTGACCCTATTATTGTAAAAGAGATACACATTCCAGTATATGGAAGAAATAGCATTCCAATAAAAGCCCTGAATTTCAAAGGCCCAAACCGTGGAACGAACCATTCGTTTATACGAATAGGTTTAGAGTTATTGTCCTTCATATTTTAAAAGCAGATATTATTGCAGAAGTTCCGCCTGTATAATATTTAACATCCAAAGATTGAAACCCTTTCTTTTCTAATGCTATTTTGAGATCGTTAGTCCATGTACTCCGTTTTATAACTTCATCTAAATTATAAAATACGTATTTCCAGGGTTTAATAATTTGGCCAGCCAATTTTAGAATATTAAAATAGGAATTCCATAGAAGTCTCATTATTTTATTCAATGGATATACAAAATCACTGAAAATAACTAATCCACCTTTTTTGAGTAAACGCCATATTTCATCAACCATAAGAGAAATTTTTGCGTATTTAGCCAAATAACAAGATACTATACAATCAAAACTTTCTGATTTAAATGGTAATAACTCTGCCATGGAATTAACCAAAAGTGAATATCCTTTTTTTGCTTTAGCATTAGATATATAACTATATGTTAAATCAACCCCAATAAGGTCTTTGTATGGTATATTAGAAATGAAGGACGAAAAAATTCCTGTTCCACATGCAACATCTAGTATATATTTATGTTCTGGAGTTATATATTTAGCGATATTTTGTTTCCACAATGAATCTTTTCCAAATGTAGTATATTTTACTATTCGATCATAGCTAGCTGCATTTCGATTAGAAAAAAAACTTTTTGCGATATATTGCACATCGTTAATCAATTTTGGTTCACTATTATATTCGCTTATATTATAATTGACTTATATAAAAATATTCAAGCTCTGAAAAATTCTAATTTAATAATTTCTTTTTATGATAAATTTTCATTTTTATACAATCACAAAAAATCATTCTGTTAAATTATTATAAACTTTTATATGTTGTATATAAACATTTTCACTAGAAAATTATTTATTTAAAATTGACATCCTTAGTATAATTATATAAATAAAATACCTATTTAATAACATCACCTCTAAATCAGTTATAAAATTTAAAACGATTAAAAAAATTATATAGAGAATATCAATTATAACATACTATTTTAAATTTAATAGAATAAATTGGTAATTATAGGTACATAAACCTTTAACTCTATACTAATATCGAATAAAATTTATTGATTACAATAAAAAACGAATTGCTTATATATTTATTATAACGAACTGAGTTAATGAATAGGTATTACATTTTGTTACCGATTATAATGAGTATGACTATTATCATAACATTATTTACTTTACTAGCATACGCACAGAAAAATGCAACTATAAGTCCTAACTGCGGTACAGAGGAAGGCTTCGAAGTCACCCTTGAAACAGATGGATTTGGACCAAGTAGTAATGTCCATTGGGATTTGGTTGATACAAAAAATAACACCATTGCACTCTCGGGTTATTTTACAACAAATAGTAGCGGTGGTTTTGAAGAACGTACATATGTTGATGATATTAGCAGTGGAGATTACAAAATAAAGTTCTTTGATGATGCGGATACAAATGATAAACTAGATGCAAATAAGACAGGACTTTCTCTAGACTTTTCTATACCATGCAAAAGCCAATAATGACAACATAATAAAATGGAGGTTAGTGAAAGAAACCTATGAAAACCAGTATTTTGTCTATCAATTCATTTATTCATATTTTAAATTTTATAGTTAAAAACGAAATTGTGAGTTGTTAATTGTTATTAGAGTAATAATAAGAGTAATGCTTACAATGAATAAAGAATATAATGAGAGTGATGGTTTAAATTTTTAATGACATTTCCTTTATTACATCTTAAAAAAAATATTATTATTGTTCTCTTTTCTATTTTTATCCTTTACAATATTCTAAATATATCTAATCATTTATCACAGAAAAACTATCTTCTTCAGGTGCCAATACAAAATATACAAGGACAATTGCAACAACCCCAAACAGATTATATAAAATACCAATATCAAAGTGATTATATAAAAGAATTTGAGGTATCACAAATTGTTAATGAAACAGGATTAAAAGGAATAACTACCGATTCACAAAATAATGTATGGTTTTTTCATAATACTAATACTTCGAGTGCAATTATAGAATTTAATCCTGTTAATAAAACATTTACAAAATATCCAATTTCTAAAAAAACAAATGTAGATAATGCAATAACAAACTTAGCAGGTGGACAATTAACATTTGATGAAACAAGAAATTCAATATGGTTTAGTGATGCTAGAACTAATTCTTTAGGGATGATAAATCTAGTTAATAAAAAAATGAATCTATATGATATTCCTACACCGAACTCAGCAGTAATGGGAATAACACTATCACCTGACAATAAAAGTATATGGTTTGCAGAAATTATTGGAGATAATATAGGCAATTTTAATATTGATACAAAAAAAATTATAGAATACCCTACTGGAAAATCTAGTGGACCAACATTACTTACATTTGATGATGATGGTATTTTATGGGGTTCGTTGTCTTATTCAAATGAAGTATTAAGGATAGAACCATGGGCGTTAATTCCAGGAATTGAATTTAATGGAATGCTCAAAAGCAAATTAAAAGAACCAGATATGTATTCACCATTTGGATTATCTATTGTTAATAATAATAATAATAATAGCAATATCAATAATAATACCTTATTTGTATCAGATCATGGTTCGAGTAGAATAATAGCCATCCCTATATACAATCAAAATATACTAAATGAAGAAATTCTAAATTATACTTCGCTTTGGACATCACTTTCTAAGAACTTTCCAAATACTCTTCCTAGTGAAATTGTTTCTGATAAGAAAGGAAATATCTATTTTGCTGAACATGGAGGAAATAGAATAGCAAAATTTGCACCTGATACTAAAACTATGACAGAATATGAAATACCTACTGGACCTCTTGCTACAACTGTGTTTGTTGCATTATCAACTGATAACACTAAAATCTGGTTTACTGAATGGGCATCAAATAATATAGGATTTCTTAATCTTACAAAACAAATTCCATACAAGATGTTATTAACTAATGAGACTTTAAATGTTAAGCCTTTAATTTTCAAAAATAATACTTCTTATAAAATTAATGTATCGTTAATAAGAAATAATTTCTCCTTAAACAATCAAGGCAATTTATCATTAAATAATATAGAATTATCTGTTGCTGGAATGACGGATAACGGACCAAAAGGAATAACATATTCATTTAATCCTCAAAGAATCAACTTAACTGAAAGTAATAAAGAAAATTCATTATTAAAACTTGATATGGGAATAAATGACGATGATATAATAGGATCAGAAAATAATACTCTAATGATTATTGCTAGTATCAGGGATAAAAATAATTTAACTACATCCATATTACAACCTCTACCAATTTCTATTATAAAACCAGAAGATTCTTATGCTAATTCTTCACCATCTCCTTCTTCTACTGTAGAAGAACAAACTGCTACTATAAAAAACTCAAATGTATCATCAGAAATTAACTTTATAGATATCATAAAAAACATATCATTAGCAATAGCAATAATTCTAATAGGCTATATAATATATAAAAAAATGAAGAAAAGAAAAGAAATACGACAAAGAAAAAACAATGATTATTCAAAATAAAGTTCAGATTTTACATTTGTAAACTATGATATATTAATATCAGTATTTGGTTTATTGAATAAAATGGTGATGGATAGTTTTGACCAATAAAAAAAAGAAAATTAATAATAATAATAAAAAATCTTTTTCCAACAAATACGTTCTATCAGGAATTGCAGTCTTGATAGCAATCGCGGGAGTGGTAATTAGTTATCCTTATTTTGTTTCATCAAATGCCAATTTGGAATCTTCATCGCATCGATCAAATCTTTTAGGTGATTGGCATGATATTCATGGCGTTGGTTTATTTAATACTGAAGGAAGTGGGAGTAATGATAATGGTAATTCAATTTATCTTGCTACTCATAATGGTTTGTATAACAAAAATCAGAATTCTTCATGGGTTAAAGTTGGAAGCGATAAATCTGATTTGATGGGTTTTGTCATTGATCCCAAGAAAGAAGGAGTAATGTATTCAAGTGGACATCCTGTGAATGGCGGAAATTTAGGTTTTAGAATGAGCACCGATAGTGGAAAAACATGGCAAACTCTATCTTCCGTGACAGACAATCCAATTGACTTTCATGCCATGTCCATTAGCCCTGTTAACAATGATATCCTGTATGGTTCCCCTGGAGGTGGTTATGCCCTTTTTATTACACATGATCAAGGTAAAACCTGGTCCATAATAACATCCATCCCTTCGCAGATAGTATCAATTGCTGCCAATCCCTTGGATGCAAATGGTGTTTATATTGGAACAGGTTCTGGAATGTTCTATAGTAATGATCAAGGAAAAAACTGGAAGAAAATTGAATCAGAACTCATTGGAGATTCTGTTGTTTCAGGATTAGGTTTTAACCAAAATAATGAACTATTTGCATATGTAATGCCAAATACAGCGGAAGAAGGTAGCAATAACAATGAAAATGGATATATAATAAAATCAGATGAAACAGTTAAAAATTGGACCAAGACAAATGGTCAAATTCCAAATGTCAAAGCAGCATGGAAATTTGCATTAGGACCTAATGGCGAAGTGTATACCATAGTAAGTCAACAAATATCTCAAAATGATATTGCTTCAAGTGTATACAAAAGCATAGATAATGGTAATTCGTGGATTCTTGAAGGAACAAACAGAGAAAACATACTATAGGAAAAAATTATTATTTTATTTGTAAAATTATAACGCTATGAAAAGTTTCTATAATTCTGCAATATCAAAAGATGGAAATCTTTATCTTCATAATTTGAAAATAGTAAAAGGAAGAAATGACAAATAATATTGTATGTTGCGAATGTAATTGCTCACTCGCTAATTGTAATGATAATGAACTTCCGAATAAAGATATAAAATGTAAAAATTGTATCAAGGAAATCTGTTGCTGTATTCCTATTCATAAGAATAAACTTAAAAAGTCATCTTTATCTTTATCTTCAACTCTATCATTAAAATCAAAGAGTAAATTATTTTTTACCACTACTAAAAACATGTATCCTGCTGCACTTGGAATAGAAATCCTTTGTATTATGGCTGCAGAAATAGGTGAGAATATTGGGTTGTATACATTTGGTTTTAATTTAATGGGAATTGCCTTAGCATATATTCTAGGGTATGCTCTTGCTGGTTTTACTACTTTTATGACTATTCTTGGAAGATATTCTTCTTTTTCAACCAACAGTAATAATATAAAAATCGAAAGTTGTTGTTCGATTTTAGAACAACAATCTCAGAAAGGTTTTCTACCAAATATGTTACTAACATTTAAAAGTTTTATACATGGTTTTAGAAAAATTTCAGGATTACGAAGACAATCCAACTTAAAATATTTATTAAAAACAAGTTTAATTATATTGATTACTGCAGAAAGTGCTTTGCATACTAACTGCAGAAACGATTGGAATAGTATTTTATAACTATTCTATTATTCTGTCAATTCCAGTGGCATTGTTAGCAGGAGCCTTAACAATAGTGTTCATTGAAGCATTTAAAAAAATAAAAGTCAAATCGCAGCCTTGTGATAGTTGTAATTGCAGTGATGAATGAAGACGGTTAACTCATATTTTTTATTATAATACATCTTATTATAATTTAAAATTTTTTGAAAATGCCTACATAATAAGGCTATAAATAATTATTAAGTATGCAAGTATATTTTAATTCCTTTTTGTTTCATGCATAACTATAAAAACAAAAATTCCAGAACCTAACGCTATCCATCCCACTGTTTGAATTGCTATATTCATACTATAGAAATCTGCGATAAAACCTATACCTAATGCACCTATTACAAATCCTAAATCTCTCCAGAATCTATAAACTCCTAATGATGTTGCTCTCCATTGTGGATGAGCAATATCACTAATAGCAGCAAGTAAAGCAGGATAGACAAATGCAGTTCCTATACCCAATAGAGACATTCCAACAAGAATACCAAAATAAATATCGTGAGATAACAGTATTACCCAAATTCCTATTGCTTGCAAAATCATCCCTGGATAAATCATTTTTTTTCGTCCTACCATGTCGCTAAATGGACCTGTAGCAAGTTGCAAAAAGCCCCAAACTCCAGGATGCAGTGCTTTTAAGAATGCAGTATCATTCACACTTACTCCCAAAGATACAAAATAGAGGGTAAACAATCCCCAGGATACACCAAATACTAAATTATTAACAAGTCCTGCTTGACTTACTGCTAAAAGAGAACGATTCTTCCAAGATGTTACAATGAATACTTCCTTAAAATTAAGATTTTTACTTTTGTTTGGTAAATAGGAATTGCTAACTATTGCGTGTTTTTCTTCTTCATTATCATCATCATCTAAGGATTCTATCCTCTTTTTATTTTCCTCATCTCTTTTCTCATCTTTTTGATAATTTTTGATTTCTAATTGAGTAAATTCTTTTGTGTCTTTAACTAATAAGAAAGAAATTAAAAATCCAATTATGGGAAATATGATTCCAATGTAAAATGGATATGGTTTTAATCCGTAAACTGCCGCAATGTAACCAGTTAAAAAACCTACTAAAGCAACTGATACATATCCAGCAAATTCATTAAGTCCTAATGCCAGTCCTCGTTGTTGTGTTCCAACTAAATCAATTTTCATATTGACAGTCATTGACCAAGCCAATCCTTGGTTTATTCCGAGTAATACATTAGCAAATAAAATCCAATTCCAATTTGGAGCAAATAATAAAATAAAAGGGACGGGTATCCCAAATAACCAGCCTAAAACTAATACGTTTTTTCTTCCAAATTTATCTGAAATGCTACCTGCAAAGAGGTTGAGGACGGCTTTGACTAAGCCAAAACTAGCGATAAAAGACAGTATTAATGCATTAGACTCTAAGTCAAATTCTTCTTTTCCTAATATGGGAATGACTGTTTGTTCTAGTCCAATCATTGCACCAACAAAGGCATTAACTATTATCAATAAAAGAAATTGATGAATGTTAGGTTTTAGACCTAGTTTAATAGTATTAAAATCTTTATTAGTTTCGTTTTTGTCCTTGTCATCACTATTATTATTAAACACTTTTTATGATAACCTATCAAGAGATGAGATTGTTATTTCTATTTATTTTTATAACATAGATAAAATCTAAACCATATATTTCTTATTTCTATCTGCAAGATCTACTTTTTTTCAGTTAGTTTATAATTATGGTTTATATAATTTAAAATAAAATTTTATACTAAAGATGTGATGAAGAATTTAAAATTTACTTTTAAACTATGCTTTTCAATAAAACAGATTAGTCTTCAAACAATTATTCTGTCTACGTTATCCCAATTACAAGGCTCATAGCCATTGCTAAACCTGCATATTTTCGTTAATTTTACAATATTCTTATTTTTTATGGATCTATTAGAATATAGTAACTCCGAGATAAGAGTAAGACTTTACCATCGTAAAGGATTTATTTATATCTACTAAGGTCTCTATATTATAGACTATCTTGCCTTTACATCTAGATAACAACGATATAGCAATTATAAAATCACTTTTAAAAGATGGAAGAAAATCTTTTAGACAGATATCTAGAGAAACAGGAATAACTACGCCTACAGTTAAGGCAAGATTTGAAAGATTAGTCAATATAGGTTTTATTAAAGGAGTTCTTCCAGTCTTTGACTTTAATAAAGTAAATAATACAGATGATATCATTCAAATACAAAATATAAATAAAAACAAAAACAATACACGAGAAAAAGAGTATTTTGATAAAAATGGTAATAACATCAAATTTGAAGAGAACATAAACAAAATAGAAAAGAAAATTACAACTGGACTTGCCGTAAACCTTGTATGTGATTACTGTCATGGACCAGTTTTGGGACAACCTAGAGTTTTAAAATTTGCAGACATGGAACGCTTTTTTTGTTGTAATTCTTGCAAAATTGACTATCGTGAAAAATATAAGGGAAGAATAGAATCAATACAAAAAAGATATGAAGGTAAATCTGAAATAGAAATTTAGGATGTAAAATATCGAAATTTCAATGTTGCATCATGGTCATAGATTCTTTCTCTTCAGTATCATTTGTTGCAGCAGTATCATGATGCATCATTGTTTTATTAATTGAAGAATTATCAGCAAGAGATGTATTATTCAATCTTATTCCACTGATTAATATTCCATTGTGGAAATCAGGTTAATGGCCTTTATTAGACAACTCCCATACCAAGTCATTAAACATAGTATTCATATGGTTTATTCTAATTTCCATTCCATCAAGTAAAGCGGTGGCTTCTGAAGTGTTATTTGATTTGATCAATTGTTTAACCTCATCTATATTATTTGCTAATTGGGAATGAGTAAATCTCATATGCTGCATCATTTGTTCTGAAGCGCCTATTTGGGCAAATACTTGTTGTTGTAGTGGAAGAACCAAAATAATTGCAGCAAACAGTAGAAGTACAGTCATAATTGACTTCATACTATTATTATACAATTTAATCTTTTAAACATTTAGAAAAGTTGGTTTATTTCTTATCTTAATTAATCTGAAATCAATAAACAACTTTTAATGATTTTATTATGTGAAGTTTCTGATGATTTCAATTGTCAATTGTAAAGATGTGTACAAATGAGATTGATTTTAATATTTATTTTGGATTATTTGATTAGTTTTCTGCTAACTTAAAAAGAAATATTAATTTTTAATAAAATCAATAATACCATTTACTACTAACCCTACAATTAATTTTCCATTTTAGGTATCTCTCCAGCACCTATTCCTTTAGTATAATCTAATGATTTTTATTTGATATGTCTACAAATAGACCAAACGGATCATTATTAATTTTATTACCTTCTTCACCTCTACATATTCTAAGTTCTATATTTTCTTCTTTTTCGTCACAATCTTTTGATGCGTTTTCTAAACTTTTTATATGATCTTCCCCACTTTTATTATCCATGAGTTGGGATACTTGATCTTTTGGAATTTCAGAGAATGAAAGTGGTGATAGAGGTTGTGGTCCTCCTTGGGCATATGTATTAATCATAATGCTTATTACCAAAATGACAGCAACTGCTGCTATTGGTATTATTATTGCTGACTTCAATTACTAAAATAGTTATATTGGTTGGATAAATGTATTATCTTTTTTCAAATCTTGATATTAGATATAAATACAAAAAGTTCAATAAGATAGTATTTTAGATCCAATATGCTTTACAAATGGAAAGCAATCCTATAATTAAATGTAGGTATCTATGATATTTTTTTAAATTTTTTTAATAAATTTCCTGCCACCAAGGGTAGAATATAAAATGACTAAGAAGGGTCAAGAATTAGTAGAATCAATATTTACTATAATTCAATGGATGATAAAATGGTCTTAAACTATAAAGATATTCTTTACAATATTATTCATAGTGTATAATGCTTAGATAATTCCTTTATTATTATTAATTATCATTTTTCTCGGATCAGTTTGCTGCCACTGCTGATTCTGGCGGTGGATGAAAATGTGTTTTTACATGTTCAGAGCAATATTGAAGTAAACATTTAGAACATTATTTTATCGGTGAGTTACGACAAAGCATTATCCCACAAACTAACCCTTTTGCAGAATTCCTTCTCCATTCATTATTATCAAAACGGTCACTACTCATTATATATCAGAGACTAATGATTGAATGAAAATTGATTTAAACTTTAATAAATAATAACTAAACAAAATTGCTCCCAATTATTAAATACCTTAATACCGATTTTGAATATACCTATAGACCAACCAAGATTCAATCTTCGCCGTAGTCTTCTAATAAGCCATAGAGGGCTATGGTTTTCTAAATATTCTAATATTACTACTATTTATTTCCATTTTCTCATTTATTTAGACCATTGTATTTAATTCCTCCTTTATATTCTTTATAGTAATATCCACACGAAAGTCTAAGTCACAAATGAACTTTTAAGATATTCTCTTAATGTATCCTCATCTTCTTGCTTCATGATATCCTTCCATCTTTCTCGTGTTTCATCTCGTGCTTTTATATTGACGAATAAATAATATTTCAGTCTAAATTGTTATAAACTCAGTATATTTAACAATTATAAGCATGTCTATTTGTAATGTTTTATGCAATTTCAATTCATTTATTGGCATATTATCATCATCAATTCTCTTATTTTTATCAATAGCAAGTATTTCTAACGTTCATGCTGCAACATCTGATTTTAACTTTGCAGCTGTAGGAGACTGGGGTTGTAATTCCAATACTGATGCAACTGTTAAAGGAATAGCCAATACAAAAACTACAAATAAGCTCGGAGCGCCTGAGCTTGTGTTAGGTTTGGGAGATTATTCTTATCAACCTACAGCAAATTGTTGGCTCAGTAAAGTTGCATCCATAGATGATAATATGAAAATTACTATAGGAAATCATGAAAATTCAGCCAAAACTGGATTTAACCAATATAAAAAATCATTTGGTCTAACATCGAATGCATACTATTCATTTGATTTTCAGAATGTTCATTTTATAATAATGAATACTCAAACCCCATATAGCTGGTTCTTCACAATATAATTTTATAAAGAGTGATTTAGCAAAAGCAGCCAACAAAGCTAATACTAATTGGATAATTGTAGTCATGCATGAACCTTTTTACACATCACCTACAAGTTGCAAAATTAAATCATGTCAAGGTATAGGTAATTTGCGAGATATTTATCATCCACTTTTTGACACATATAAAGTAGATTTAGTTCTAGGAGCACATCTGCATGATTATCAGAGATCATTTCCATTAGAATATAACTCTGCAAGTAGTTCAAAACCTATTATAACTAGTAAAATTCCGTCAAAGTATAATGATCCTAAAGGAGAAATATATGTAATTGTAGGTACTGGTGGAATTAACTTCCACAAGATTATAGGTAAAAACTCATACATAGTAAATCAACAAAGTTCTTTTTTTGGTCACTTAAATGTGGATATAACTAACAAAGGACAAATATTGACTGCTAAGTTTATTCAAAATAATGGAAAAGTATTTGATTCATTTTCAATAACAAAATGACAAATACAACAAATAAATTTTTTGTAATTTCTTTAACTAAAATGAATTTACTTCTTAACTTTAAATAGATTAAATATCAATTTATGACAAAAACTTTATTTATAAACTTCTTATAGTTCATAAATATCTCATTTTTGATCCATTCAGTAATAGATGGAGAATATCTATCAATCTAGTTATCAATCTAGTATCTATTATTATAGAATAGAATTCAATAATTTTAATTAAAAGGTATTCTTTACTATCTTATGACATCTAATAGTACTAATAGTATCGATGAAAAAAAACTTAATGAATTTATGCTAAAAGCAATAGGTGATATTTCAAGTAGTATGAGTGCAATGCTTGTAATTATTGGTGAGCGATTAGGGTTATACAAAGCAATGGCGAAATCTGGTCCAGTTACTTCAAATGAATTGGCAAAAAAAACGAACACAGCAGAACGCTACATAAGAGAATGGTTAGCCAACCAGGCAGCTGGAGGGTATATAATTTATAATCCAAATGATCAAACATTTTTTCTTCCACCTGAACAAGCTGTGGTGTTAGCAGATGAAAATAGCTCAGTGTATATACAGGGTGCATATCAAGTGATCAAATCATTATTCAAAGATGAAGAAAAATTTCTTGATATGTTTCTAACTGGAAAAGGATTAAGATGGGGTGATCACCATCACGATCTATTTGAAGGAACAGCACGATTTTTCAAACCGAATTATGTAGGTAATCTTGTAAGTACTTGGATTCCCTCTCT
>Ga0126306_10000566_pt1 | contig 17555 bp, 14 predicted proteins | sample Plot27_FD_92592 | JGI IMG/M metagenome (GOLD analysis project Ga0126306, IMG submission 92592) | Serpentine soil microbial communities from UC McLaughlin Reserve, CA, USA - Plot27 | ecosystem: Environmental > Terrestrial > Soil > Grasslands | place: USA: UC McLaughlin Reserve, Lake County...
GCCGGGCTGCCCATCGCCATCCGCACGATGTCGTGACGCTGGCGCTGCAACAGGCTCGTGCTGGAGTCGATCACCGACCCGGTGATCCCGTCCACGCGCGACGCATAGAGGCTGGTGAGGCTGAATGTCGGCACGTCACCCAGTCTCCGCCGGGCATCGCGCAGCGGCGAGTCACGGAGTGGTGCAACATCGCCGCTCCGTATGCGCCTCAGTGTTGGGAGCGCATCCGGCGCAGCCGGATGCTCAGGTCGAGGATGAAGCGATCGTCGTGGCGGTCGAGGCTGCGTCCGGTGAGCGCCTCGATCTTGCGCAGCCGATACATGAGCGAGTGGCGGTTGAGGAACATCGCCCGCGCGGCCGAGCTCGTGTTGCCGTTCTCGCGCAGGAACGTCTCGAGCGTCTCGACGAGGCCGCGCGCAGTGTCGTCGTCATAGGCCTCGAGCGGTTCGAGCACCGCGGCGGCCGACCGTTGTGCCTCCTCGTCGGCGGCCAGGGCGTCGAGGATGAGGAAAGCGCCGAGCGCCTCGGCGTCGGCCACGGTGCCGGGACCGTGCAGCGCCCGGCCGACGCGCAGCGCGCGCTCGGCGCGCCGGACGCCCTCGGCGATCTCGGTCAGCATGAACACCGCTTCGGCGATCCCGCACGAGCAGGCGCCCGCCCCCACCACCGCCTCGGCTTGGCGGGCGAGGGCCTGCGGCCGCAGCGGCGGAGGCGCGTCCTCCGGCACCAGCACGAGCACCCGATCCCCGCGACGGCTCGCCTGCAATCCGGCCAGGGCGCCCTGCCGGCGCACGTGGCGCGCAAGCTCGTCGAGCCCGTCCTCGCTCGGCGCCTCCGCCTGCGCCAGCATCACTCGGTACGGGCGCGCGACGGCGTAGCCGAGCAGCACCGCCTTGGTCGACAGCTCCGGATCCGCGTGGGACGTATCGGAGGCCAGCTCCCACAGGAAGTCGCCGCGGGCGCGCGCCTCGGTCTCGGCGACGGCGCGCCGGCGCAGCATCTCGATCGCGACCGCCACAGCGGCATGCGCGAGCGCGTGGCGCTCGATGATCAGCGGCTCGCGCGGCTCGTCCTCGTCGAGCGCGAGCACGTATCCCAGCGTCGAGCCCTGCGCCACCGCGGGGGCGCTCAAGCCGGCCGGCAGGGCGGCCTCCTCGACGGCGCCGCACCACAGCACCGCGTCGTGGTCGCGCGCCTCGCACAGCTCCTTCAACGTGGCCGGCTCGAGAGCGCGCGCGGCCAGCGGCTGGGTCGCGAGGATGTCATCCCCGAGTCGTGCGGCCGCGAGCGGGGCGCAAGCGCTGACCGCGAGGCCCGCGTCGAGGATCAGGACCGGCTTGTCGACGATCGACTCCAGCGCCTCCGCGATCGCATCCAGGCCCTCGCGCCCCAGGAGCGCGTCGGCGAAGTCGGCCGGCAGCTGATCGCCGGCGTCCAGCGTGGCGGCGTAGCGCGCGGACAGCAGGCGGTCGGTGAGCGCGCGCAGCACGTCGGCGAAGCGGACCGCCCACGGCAGCTCGAGGACCGGCAGCGCGTAGCTGTCGGCGAGCGCGCGAGCGCACTCGGGCGTCGACTCGAGCGGGGCGCCGGCGCCGACGGCGAGCAGGAGCGCCGCGGCGCCGGAGTCGCCCACGTCGGCCACGAACTGCCGCAGCTGCCCCTCGTCGAGGCCGAGCGCCGTGCTGAGCACGAAGTCGCCGGGCGCGACGAAGTCGTCCACGGGGCCCTCGATCACGGTCATCCAGCGCACCGTGCGCGCATCCAGGCCCGCGTGGCCGGCGACGACCGCGGCGTCGACGAGCGGCGGTACCTGAAGGCACTCCGCGACGGTCAGCGCGTGCGGGTCGGCGGGCGGCTGCGCCGAGCCGTCAACGGATGCAGCACCGTTCGACGCAGAGGGCGTTGACTCGCGTTGCTCCATCGGCAGGACTCGTCGCGCGTTAGCGGCCTACCCTCGCCTCGTTCGCGCTAACCGCCGCGGCCTACCGCACGATCTGGTGCAAAGCGCGCGGCGGCTTCGCGCCACATCGTGCCTCGCCGCGCATGCCGATCGATGGCACGGTGGTCGCATGACCCAGCGCCCACAGCGCCTGTGGCACCCGTTCGCCGACATGGCGCGCGTGCCCGGCACAGAGCTGGTGCTCGTCCGCGGCGAGGGCGCGTGGCTCGAGGACGACCGGGGCCGGCGCTTCCTCGACGCCACGGCCAGCCTGTGGTACTGCAACGTCGGCTACGGACGCGCCGAGCTCGCGGACGTCGCGGCCGCCCAGATGCGCGAGCTGGCGGCCTACTCCACGTTCGGCGCGTACGCCAACCGCCCCGCGCTCGAGCTCGCCGACCGGCTGGCCGGCATCGCTCCGATGCCGGACGCCACGGTCTTCCTCACCACCGGCGGTTCCGACGCCGTCGACACCGCCGCAAAGATCGCCCGCCGCTACTGGCGGCTGCGCGGGGAGCCGCAGCGCACCCTGCTCGTCGCCCGCTCGGAGGCCTACCACGGCATGAACGCGTACGGGACGAGCCTCGCGGGGATCCGGCCCAACGCCGAAGGCTGGGGCCCGCTGGTCGCCGACGTCCTGCACGTGCCGCACGACGACGCCGCCGAGCTCGAGCGCGTCCTGGCCGAGCACGGCGAACGCGTGGCGGCGTTCATCGGCGAGCCCGTCATCGGGGCGGGCGGCGTCTTCCCGCCGCCGGTCGGATACTGGGAGCGCGTGCAGCGGGCGTGCGCCGCGCACGGGGCGCTGGTGATCGCGGACGAGGTCGTCACCGGCTACGGGCGCCTCGGGCCGTGGTTCGCGTGCGAGCGCTTCGGGATCGAGGCCGATCTCGTCACCACGGCGAAGGGCCTCACGTCGGGCTATTTCCCGGTCGGCGCCATCCTCTGCGCGCCGCGCGTGCGCGACGTGCTCTGGGCCGATGCGGCGGGGCCGTTCCGCCACGGCTACACGTACTCCGGGCATGCGGCGGGCTGCGCCGTCGCGCTGCGCAACCTCGACATCATCGAGCGGGAGGGCCTGCGCGATCGCGTCCGCGCGCTCGAGCCGGTGCTGGCACGGGCGCTTGCGACCCTGGAGCGCTTGCCGCTGGTGGACGAGACGCGCAGCGTGGGGCTCCTCGGCGCCGTTCAGTTGAACGCCGAGGCGCGAGCGGAGGACCCCGGCCTCGCCGATCGCGTCGTCTCCGCGCTGCAGGACGACGGCGTACTCGTGCGGGCGCTCGTCGGTCACAGCCTGCAGATCTCGCCACCGTTCGTGATCCGCGAGCAGGAACTCGACCTGCTCGCCGAGCGGATCGGGAGCGCGCTCGAGCGCGTGGGGACCGTCGGAGTCGCCGCGTGACGTTCGCGCCCGCGGAGCACGAGGCGCGGCTGCGACGTGTCCGCGAGCGGATGGCCGCGCAGGGCATCGACACGCTGATCGTCAGCGACCCGGCGAACATGCACTACCTGACCGGCTACGACGGCTGGTCGTTCTACACGCCGCAGGGGGTCGTCGTGCCCGCCGACGGCGACGTCCTGCTGTTCACGCGCCGGATGGACACCGCGGGGGCGCGCATCACGACGTCACTGGCGGACGAGCAGATCCTCGGCTTCCCCGACGACTACGTGCAGCAGCGCGACCGCCACCCGCTCGAATGGGTGGCGGGCGAGCTGCTCCGGCGCGGCGCCGTGGGCGCAACGGTCGCGCTCGAGATGGACGCCTACTACTTCACGCCGCGCGCGTTCCAGGCGCTGCGGTCGAGCCTGCCGGAGGCGCGCTTCGTCGACTCGCACGAGCTCGTCAACTGGGTCCGCGCCGTGAAGTCCACGGCCGAGCTGGAGCTGATGCGCACGGCGGCGCGGATCGTCGAGCGCGTGATGGCGGCCGGCATCGAGGCCGTCGAGCCCGGCGTCCGCCAGTGCGACGCGGTCGCCGCGATCTATGACGCGGCGCTGCGCGGCGCCGACGGAGCCGGCGGCGACTACCCGGCGATCGTGCCGATGCTCCCGACCGGCCCCGCCGCGGCCACGCCGCACCTGACCTGGAGCGAGGAGCCGTTCAAGGCCGGCGAGGCGACCCTGCTCGAGCTGGCCGGCTGCCACCGGCGCTATCACTGCCCGATGGCGAGGACCGTGTTCCTCGGCCGTCCGCCGCGTCGCATCCTCGACACCGCCGCGGCGACCCGCGACGGCCTCGAGGCGGCGCTCGCCGCGGTGCAGCCGGGCGCGCGCTGCGAGGACGTCGAGGCGGCATGGCGACTCGAGATCGCCAGGCACGGTCTCGAGAAGGAGTCGCGGATCGGCTACTCGGTCGGGTTGAACTACCCCCCGGACTGGGGCGAGCACACGATGAGCCTGCGATCCGGGGACACGACGGAGCTCCAGCCGGGCATGACCTTCCACATGATCGTCGGCATGTGGATGGACGGCTGGGGCTACGAGCTGTCGGAGACCTTCCACGTCGCCGCGGACGGCGCCGAGTGCCTGAGCTCCTTCCCGCGCGAGCTGGCGGTCAAGGAGTGACGTGCCCGACCCGGCGCGCGGCATAGAGCGCGTACGTGCGCGCGGCAAGCTCGACCTCGACGATCGGAACCGACTCGTCGGGCCTGTGCGCCTGCTCGACCACGCTGCCGGGGCCGAGCACCACGGCCGGAATCCGGGCGTGACGCATCAGGTAGCCGCCGTCGCACGCCGCCGTCCATCCGGCGACCGGCCGCTCGGGCGCGCCGGCGTCGATCGAGGCGCGAAGCGCACCCCGAACGAGATCGTGCGCGGGCTCGAGCGCGAAGCTCGGGATCTCCATCAGGAGCTCCGTCCGCGCGTCGATGCCGTCCGAGCGGAGGTCGAGCGACGCCACGGCATCGTCGATCTGCGCCTGCGCCTCCTCGCCGCTCTCGCCGGGCAGCAGCCGGCGATCGAGCGAGATCCGGCAGCGGTCCGGCACCATCGCCGTGCTCGTGCCGCCCTGGATCAGCCCGACGCTCCAGCTGGCCGTCCCGAGCAGCGGGTGACGCCGGCTTGCGAGGCCGTCGTGCAGCCGCCGGATCGCCTCCACGACGCGCGCGGCGGCGTAGATCGCGTTGCGGCCCTCCTGTGGCAGCCCGGCGTGCGCGGAGCGTCCGGTGATCTCGACGTCGACGTAGCAGTTGCCGCGGCAGCCGATGATCGTCTGCAGCTCGGTCGGCTCCGGCACGATCGCCGCGAGCGCGCCGAAGCCCGGCCGCTCGAGCAGCGCGCGGACGCCCATGCCGCTCTCCTCCTCGTCGATCACCGCGGCAAGGGTGACCGGCCGCGTCAGCTCGATCCCGGATCGCGCCAACGTGGCGATCGCGATCGCCGCTGCGGCGATCCCCGCCTTCATGTCCGCCGCGCCGCGTCCGATCACGCGCCCGTCGGCGACGACGCCGCCGAACGGCGGGTGTGTCCAGCCCTCGCCGGCGGGCACCGTGTCGGTATGGGTGAGGAACAGCAGGCCCGGCGTGCCCGCAGGCCCGAGGGACGCATAGACGTTCGGTCGCCCGCCGGCGACCTCCTCGACCTCGGTGCGGAGCCCCAGCTCCCCGCAGGTCTCGGCGAGGAACCGCGCGACGGAGGCCTCGCAACCGGGAGGGTTCGGACTCGGATGGCGGACGAGCTGCTGGAGCAGCTCGGTCAGCTCGGAGCGGTCGATTCGCTCCAGGAGCCCGTGCTCGGCCGGGGTCAGCGCCATCGCCCACCGACAGTACGACGGAGGAGGAGAACATGACCGGCTCGCCGCTGCGCCTCGGCCTGCTGTACCCCGGACATGCGGCCGAGGACGACCTTCCGTGGCTGGTCGAGTCCCTGTTCCCCGACGGCTCCGTGGTCGCCGAGCTGGTCCACACGTCGGTCGACGAAGACGCGCATGACGTAGGCGTGCTGCTGGAGCTCGGCAGCCCCAGACGGCTCAACGAGGGCGCCGACAGGCTGCGCGACCGCGGCGCCGACGTGGCGGTGTGGGCGTGCACGAGCGGCAGTTTCGTGTTCGGCTGGGACGGCGCTCGACGCCAGGCGGCCGAGCTCGGGGAGCACTTCGGCGCGCCCGCATCGAGCACGTCGCTGGGCTTCGTCGCCGCGCTGCGCGCCCTCCAGCTCCGCCGCGTGGCGGTCGCGGCGACCTACCCGGAGCCCGTGACGGCATGCCTGGAGGAGCTGCTCGACGACGCGGGCTTCGACGTCGTCGGCGCCGGGAGCCAGGGCATAGTGACGGCCGCCGAGGTCGGCACGCTCGGTGAGGACGCCGTCCTGGCGTTCGTGCAGGCCGGCGACAGGCCGGACGCCGAGGCGGTGCTCGTGCCCGACACGGCGCTGCACACGGCGCGCTCGCTGCAGGCGCTCGAGCACGCGGTCGGCAAGCCCGTCATCACCGCGAACCAGGTCAGCGTGTGGGAGGCGCTGCGGCTCGCGGGCCGCGAGACCGCCCCGAGGGCCGGATTCGGCACGCTGTTCGCGATCCCCGCCCGGGCGCCGCGATGAGCGCCTCCTCACCCAAGGCGTCGATGGCCGCGACGCGGCCGCGCTTCGCCGGCAAGGTCATCGCCGTCACCGGGGCGACGGCGGGGATCGGGACCGTCACCGCGCGCCGGCTCGCCGAGGAAGCGGGCACGCTCGTCCTGACCGGCCGCAACCGTGCCGGCGCCGAGGCGCTGCTCGATGAGCTGGCCGACGAGCGAACCACGTTCGTGGCGGGCGACATCCGCGATCCGGCCACCGCGGAACGCGTCGTGACGGCGGCGCTCGAGCGCTACGGCGCGCTTGACGTGCTCGTCAACAACGCCGCCGTGGACCATACCGGCGACGTGCTCGAGACCCCGATCGAGGAGGTCCGCGAGCTGTTCGAAGTCAACGTCTTCGGAGCGATACAGATGCTCCAGGCGGCCGGCCGGGCCATGCGGGGCCGCGGCGGCGCGATCGTCAACGTCTCGTCGCGGCTGGCCTTGATCGGAGTGCCGACGATGGCGATGTACAGCGCGGCCAAGGGAGCGCTGCTCAGCCTCACGCGCGCCGCCGCGGTCGAGCTGGCGCGCGACGGGATCCGCGTCAACGCCGTCGCCCCCGGCATGACCAGGACGCCGCTGTTCGAGGCGTGGGCGGCCGCCGAGGGGAGCGACGTCGTCGATCGCGCCGCCGCGGCGATCCCGCAGGGGCGCTTCGCGACGCCGGAGGAGGTCGCGGCGGCGATCGCGTTCCTGGCCTCCGACGAGGCCGGGCACATCACCGGGGCGTCGCTGCCGGTCGACGGCGGCTACACGGCGGCGTAAGCGCATGAGGCTCGCGACCGACGTGCTCGAGCTCAGCGCCTCGGCGCTCGTCGCCGCCTACCGCGACCGGCGGCTCTCGCCCGTGGAGGTCCTCCGTGCCGCGCTGGCGCGGATCGAGCGCGACGATCCGGCGCTGCGCGCCTTCTGCCTGGTGGACGGCGAGCGCGCGCTCGGCGAGGCACACCGATCGGAGCGGCGCTGGCATCGGGGCGCGCCGGCCGGGGCGCTCGACGGCGTGCCCGTCGGGATCAAGGACGTCTTCCCGACCCGCGGCTGGCCGACGCTGCGCGGCTCGCGGGCGGTCGATCCCGCCGGACCGTGGGAGCACGATGCGCCGGCGGTGGCGGCGCTGCGCCACCACGGCGCCGTGTTTCCGGGCAAGACGACGACCCCCGAGTTCGGCTGGAAGGGGGTCACCGACAGCCCGCTGGCAGGCGTCACGCGCAATCCCTGGGACCCGTCGCGCACCGCCGGCGGATCGAGCGGAGGCAGCTCGGCGGCGCTCGCGGCAGGGATGGTGCCGCTCGCGCTCGGCACCGACGGCGGAGGCTCGATCCGGATCCCGTGCAGCTTCTGCGGCCTGCCGGGGATCAAACCCACGTACGGCCGCGTGCCGGCGTGGCCGGCGAGCCCGTTCGGCACGGTCGCCCATGCGGGCCCGATGGCGCGCACGGTGTCGGACCTGGCGCTGCTGCTCGACGTGCTGTCCGACCCCGACGCGCGCGACTGGACCGCGCTCCCGCCGCCGGACCGGAGCTTCCTCGACGGGCTCGAGGACGGGCTCGACGGGCTGCGGATCGCGTTCAGCCCCGACCTCGGGTACGTCACGGTCGATCCGGAGATCGCGGCCGCGGCCGCGCGCGCCGCCGAGGCGCTGGCAGTCTGCGGCGCTCACGTCGAGCGGGTCGACCCGGGCTTCTCCGATCCGCGCGACATCTTCGACACGCTGTGGTCGGCCGGCGCCGGCCGGCTGGTGACCGACCTCGGCGACCCGCCGCCGGACGTGTTCGACCCCGGCTTCGCGGCGTTGGCGGCTTTGGGACGCTCGCATTCGCTGTCCGACTACCTGGCGGCAGTGAGCCGGCGCGATGCGCTCGGCATCCGCATGAGCCGCTTCCACTGCGACTGGGACCTGCTGGTGACGCCCACGGTCGCCATCCCGGCGTTCGCCGCCGGGCGCGAGGTGCCGGAGGGCTGGCCGGAGCACGGCTGGCCGAGCTGGACGCCGTTCACGTATCCGTTCAACCTGACCCAGCAGCCGGCCGCAAGCGTGCCCTGCGGCTTCACCGCCGACGGGCTGCCGATCGGGCTGCAGATCGTCGGGCCGCGCTACGGCGACGCGCTCGTGCTGCGCGCTGCGCGCGCCTACGAGGCGGCGCACCCCCAGCCCACGTTGGCAGTCCGCTAGGAGGAACCCGATGCCCAGGTACATCGAGATCGAGCTGGAACGCCGGCAGGCCCGCTGCGTGGCGGAGCTGCTCGACGCGCAGGCGCCGCGCACGTGCGCGGCGCTCTGGGATGCGCTGCCGCAGGGCGGCGACGCCTTCCACGGCAAGTACGCGCGCAACGAGATCTACACGCTCGTCGAGGACTTCGCCGCCGCGCCGCCCGGCCGCGAGAACTCCACGATCACGCCGATTCCCGGCGACGTGTGCGCGTTCTGGTTCACGGGCCAGGAGCTCGGCTCGGCCTCGCACGGCTACTCCGACGACCGCCGCCCGGCCGAGGACACGAGCATCGTCGACCTTGCGCTGTTCTACGAGCGCAACAACCTGCTGCTGAACCCCGACGTCGGGTGGGTGCCCGGCAACGTCTTCGCCACGATCGTCGACGGTCTCGACGCGATCGCCGCCGCGTCGGCGGACCTCTGGCTGAACGGCGCCGCTGGCGAGCGCCTGACGCTCCGGCGCTCCGAGCGATGAGCGCACCGGCGCCGCGGCTGGACGCGGTGAAGCCGGGCATCGGCGTCGTCGCGCCGTCCGATCTGGCGCTCGACCGCGAGTTGTGGCGCTGGACGCCGGAGCCGGTGTCGCTCTACCTCACCAGGACGCCGCATCTCGAAGCTCGGGTGGGCTTGGAGCTGGCGCACGCGCTCGGCGATCTCGACGCGATCGCGAGCGCCTGCCGCGACGTGTCGATTGCCGCCCCTGGGGCGACCGCGTACCTGTGCACCTCGGCGAGCTTCGTCTCGGGCATCGCGGGCGAGGCGCGGCTCCGGGCGGCGATGGAGGCGGGCGGCGCGCGGCACGCCATCACCACCAGCGGCGCGCTGCTGACGGCCCTGGAGGCGCTGCCCGCGCGGCGCATCGCGGTCGCGACTCCGTACGTTGCCGCGCTCACCGAGCGCCTCGTCTCGTTCCTGACCGAGGCGGGCATCACCACGACCGGAACCAGCGACCTCGGCATGGAGGCCGACATCTGGAGGCTGAGCACGGGCACGGTGCGCGAGCTTGCGCGAGGGCTGCCGCTGGACGGCGCCGAGGCGGTCTTCCTCGCGTGCACGAACCTGCCGACATTCGACGTCATCCCGTCGCTCGAGGCCGAGCTGGGGATTCCCGTGCTGTCGGCCAACCTGGTGACGATGTGGGCGGCGCTGCGTCATCTCGGCAGCACGCCGGACGGGCGGCCGGAGCGCCTGTTCGCCGCCGGCTGAGCGCGACGATTTGGTGCAACGGCCCCGCCCAACTCCCGCCACATCGTGCATAGAGAGCCGGTACGGCAGCGGGGAGGCTGTTGGACCAGCTACCTGATTTCTTTGGGGGAGGGCCTCATGGGCTCCAGCGCAGTAAGCAACTCCGCGGCAACAGCCGATGCACCGCCCGGGCTGCTTCGCCGCGCGATCGCGGCATCGGCGATCGGAAACGCGACCGAGTGGTTCGACTACGGCATCTACGCCTACGGCGTCACCTACATCTCCGCCGCCCTCTTCCCGGGCAGCACCGAGGATGCCACGCTGTTCGCACTGGCGACGTTCGCCATCTCGTTCCTGGTGCGTCCTTTCGGTGGTCTGTTCTGGGGCCCCATGGGCGACCGGCTGGGTCGCAAGGCGGTCCTGGCGACGACGATCCTGATGATGGCCGGGGCGACGTTCTGCGTGGGCCTGATCCCGTCGTACGACTCGATCGGATTCTGGGCGCCCGTGCTGCTGATCGTCCTGCGGATGATCCAGGGGTTCTCGACCGGCGGTGAGTACGGCGGCGCCGCCACGTTCATGGCCGAGTACGCGCCCGATCGGAAGCGCGGCTTCTGCGGCAGCTTCCTCGAGTTCGGCACGCTGGCCGGATTCTCGCTCGGCGCGTTCCTCATGCTGGGCGTCTCGTCGCTTCTGAGCGACAGCGCGATGGAGTCCTGGGGCTGGCGACTGCCGTTCCTGATCGCGGCTCCGCTGGGCCTGATCGGCATGTACCTGCGGAACCGGATGGAAGACACGCCGGTGTTCCGCGAGCTCGAGGAGAAGGGTCAGAAGGAGCACGAGACCAAGACGGAGTTCAGGGACCTGCTCATCGGGTTCTGGAAGCCGCTGCTGCTGCTGGGCGGGCTCGTGGTCGCGCTCAACGTCGTCAACTACACGCTGCTGAGCTACATGCCGACCTACCTCGAGAGCGAGATCGGGCTGAGCTCGGACGGAGCGCTCGTCGTTCCGCTGATCGGGATGCTCTGCATGATGCTGTTCCTGCCGTTCGCAGGGGCGCTGTCGGACCGGGTCGGCCGTAAGCCGCTGTGGTGGTTCTCGCTGATCGGCCTGCTGGTGATGGCGGTGCCGATGTACCTGCTCATGGCGATGGGCCTCGCGGGCGCGGTCATCGGCTTCGCGGTCCTGGGCCTGCTCTACGTCCCGCAGCTCGCGACGATCTCGGCGACCTTCCCGGCGATGTTCCCGGCGCACGTCAGGTACGCCGGCATGGCGATCGCCTACAACGTGTCGACGTCGCTGTTCGGCGGAACGGCACCGGCCGCCAACGACTGGTTGATCGGTCAGACGGGCTCGAACCTCGTGCCCGCCTACTACATGATGGCGTCCTGCGTGATCGGCCTGGTGGCGCTCTACTTCGTCATCGAGACGGTCGGCTGCTCGGTCCGCGGCCGTCAGACCCCCGGCACGACGGAAGGCGCCCGCCGGTTCATACGCGAGCCCGAGCGCGAGCGTCGCCCGGTGACCACCGGGGGAGGTCGGTAACGAACGATCGGGGCCGGCGGTGGGCAGCGACGGTCGTCAGACCTGTCCGCAGGCGGCGCAGTGCTCGGTGCCCACCCGTCGCTGCGCCCCGCACCGGGCACACGGCGCGACGACCGCGCGCCCGCAGCCCTCGCAGTGCTCGCCCCGGCCGCCGGGGTAGCCGCAGAACGGACACTCGCCGCGCCGGACGCGCCGACCGGGAAGCCGGCGCGCGAGGTGGCGCTGGAGCGCGCCGAGTGCCACGAGCGTGAAAGCCGCACCCACTATCGCGAGCACGAGCGGGCCGAGGTCGACGGGGTCGAACCAGTCGGTCAAGTAGTCGACGCCCATGACGAGAGCCAAGACGCCTGCCGCACCGACGCTGGCGTAGCCGACGAGCACCCAGCGCGACCGCCGGCGCCGCTGCCAGGCCATCAGCCACAGCGCCCCGGCCAGTAGCCCGAGCACGAGTGCCAGGCGCAACCCCGCCGTGAGGCGCTCGTCGCGGCGTTGCTCGTCCTCGGCCTCCTCGGCCTCCGCGCGCTCTATCCGTGATAGCTCGGCCTCGACTGGCCGAGCGGCGGCCCGTGCCTCGCGCGAGCGCGGGGTCGCGTCGGCCCTCGTCGAGCGCGGTGCGGTAGGCCTCGCGCCGGTCAACCAGCGCTTGGCGGCGATCGCGGACGCGCTGCTGCGCTGCAGCGGCGCGATTGTCGGCCACGGCGCGGCGCTCCAGGGTCGCGCGCTGGGGCGCCGACAGCTCGGCGGTCGGCTCCCGAAAGGCCCGCTCGTCGTCCGCGAGGTTGAGCTCGAAGTAGCCCCACAGCCCGCCGACCAAGAGGAAGCTCGCCAGCACGAAGCCCAGCAGGCGTTCGCCGCGGGTGACTTCGATCGCCTCGACATCGACGCGTGTACTCACGAGGGCCTCCTCCCGGTGACGGTCCGGGGGCGCAGCTCGACAGCGAGCTCGCAGTCGAGCGCGCCGGCGATCCGGAGCAGCGTGTCCAGCCGAGGCGGGCGCGCGCCGCGCTCCACGCGCGCGATCGCCGATTGGGTCGTCCCGCACAGGTCAGCCAGCTCGCGCTGCGACAGTCCGCGGTCGCGCCGCTGCTCGGCCACGCGCGCGGCGAGCGCCGCCCAGAGCTGGTCTTCCTCGTCGATCGGCTCGTGTCGGCGGCGCCACTGCGGGGTCATCGCAGCTCCGCTATATAGCAAATGTGCGATGGGCGACGACGCCGCGCTCAGGAGTCAGGCCTCGTAGAGCCGCTCGAAGCGGTCGGCGAAGCGGGCGTAGATCACGGGGCGCTTGACCTTCAGGGTCGGCGTCAGCTCGCCCTCGGCCTGCGAGAGGTCGCGTTCGAGCACGTCGAAGCGCTTGATCTGCTCGATGCGGGCAAAGCGCGCGTTGACCTCGTCGATGTCACGCTGGAGCGTGGCGCGCACGCGCTCGTCGTGGGCCATCGCCGCGGGGTCGGCGGGGATGCCGAGCTCGGCGGCGAGCCGCGGCGCCTCGTCCGTATCGAGCGTCACGAGCGCGACGAGGTAGGAGCGGCGGTCGCCGGCGACGACGGCGTTGGCGATCCACGGCGTCTCGCGCAGCGCGCTCTCGAGGTTCTCGGGCGAGATGTTCTTCCCGCTGGAGGTGATGATGAGGTCCTTCTTGCGGCCGGTGATGCTGAGGAACCCGTCGTCGTCGAGCGCACCGAGATCGCCCGTGCGCAGCCAGCGCCCGTCCATGACCTCGCCGGTGGCCTCCGGGTCGCGGTGGTAGCCCGCGAAGACGCTCGGCCCCGCGATCAGGACCTCGCCGTCAGCGGCGATCGCGATCTCGGTGCCCGGCAACGGCGCGCCGACGCTGCCGAACCGCAGACGGCTCGGCGTGTTCAGCGTCGCAGCCGCGCAGGTCTCGGTCATGCCGTAACCCTCGAGCACGAGCACGCCGCAGGCGTCGAAGAACTCGAGCACGTCGCGGCTGACCGGCGCCGCGCCGCAGAGCGCGACGATCAGCCGATCGCCGAACACCGCCCGCACCCGCGAGAGCACGAGCCGATCGGCGAGGCGATGCCCGACCTGCGCCAGGCGCCCGACCCGCTCGCCGCGGCGCTCGGCGGCGCGCCGCGCGGCGCCTTGGCGCAGCGCCAGCCGGAAGATCGCGCGCTTGAGCCGGCGCTGCTCCGACACGCCGGTCAGCACGGCGCCGTGCGCCTTCTCGTAGATCCGCGGCACCGACGGCAGGTGCGTCGGGCGGATCTCGGAGAGCTCGTCGACGATCCGCGCCGGATCGCCGCCCCAGAACGCGAGCGTGCCGCCCGCATCGACGATCGCGATCTGCGCCACACGCGCGAGCGAGTGCGCGAGCGGCAGGAAGAGGTAGACGACGAGCTCGGGCACGCGCGGCAGGTCGAGCTGCTGCTCGTACATCGCCGCGGTCGCGAGCAGGCTGGCGTGGGTCACGACGCAGCCCTTCGGCGGGCCGGTCGTTCCCGACGTGTAGACGATCGTCGCGACATCCTGGGGCGCGACCCCGCTCAGTCGCTCCGCGACCAGCACGTCCGCATCCTTCCCCGCTCGGGCGCGCAGGTCTGCGAGCGAGACGGCACCAGCGGCCTCGCCCTCGATCAGGATCATGTGCTCGAGCCGCGGGCAGGCGTCGCGGACCCGCTCGACCTTGGCGAGCTGGTCGCGGTCCTCGCAGAACAGCGCGCGGACCTCCGCATGGGCAAGGATGTACCGGCACTCCTCCGCGGAGCTCGTGTGATAGATCGGCACGACGGTCGCGCCTGCGCACATCGCGCCGAAGTCCGCCAGCGTCCACTCCGGACGCGTCCCCGCAAGGATCGCGACGTGATCGCCGCGTTCGATCCCGAGCGCGGCGAGCCCGGCGGCGATCTCGCGCGCGGCGACACCGAGCTCCGCAAACGAGACCGGCGCCGCACCCGGGCGCGTGAGTGCGGGACCGTGATGGCGCGCGGCCGCGGCCAGCGCGATCCCCCCGACCGTGCGCGCGCCCGTGAAGGGGCCCGCCGGAACGGTTGGCGGCGTCCTGGTGTCGCTGCTCGCGAGCCGGATCATCGTGGGACCTCCAGTCCGTTCGCGGATGCGGCGGGCGCCAAGGCCGCGAGCAGGTCGCCGAGCTCGGCAAGCATCGGCATGCGTGGGTTGGTGCGCACGCTCGCGTCACGGAACGCGTCGCGTACCAGTTGCGGGATCGCGGCGCGGAACGTCTCGGGGTCGATCCCGGCGCCGGCCACGGTCCGTGGCATCCCGACCTCGTCGAGCATCGCGTCGACGCGGTCGAACAGCCGCTCGCGCGCCGTCTCCTCCGAGTGCCCGCCGAGGCCCAGGATCCAGCCCGCCTGCGCCAGCTTCTTCGGCACGACGTACGCGCCGTAGCCCGGAGCCGGCATGAACTTGCGCGGGATCGATGCGTTGTAACGCAGCACGTGCGGGAGGAAGAGGCCGTTGGCGCGCCCGTGCGCGATCCCGAAGCGGGCGCCGACGGCGTGGGCGAGCGCGTGGTTGACGCCGACGAAGGCGTTCGAGAACGCCAGCCCCGCGATCGTCGCGGCGTTCGCCATGTCGGTGCGCGCCTGCAGATCGCCGCCGTCGGCGACCGCGCGCGGCAGCGCGTTCAAGATCAGGTTCATCGCCTGCAGGCAGAAGGCGTCCGTGAACGGGGACGCGAAGATCGACACGTACGCCTCCAGCGCGTGCGTCAGCGCGTCGACGCCGGTGTCGGCGGTCATCTCCGCAGGCAGCGACAGCGTCAGCCGCGGATCGACGATCGCGACGTCCGGCACGAGCGAATAGTCGACCAGCGTCTCCTTGCGGCCCTCGTGCGTGAGGACCGCCGCCGGCGAGACCTCCGAGCCCGTCCCCGCCGTGGTCGGCAGCGCCGCGAGCCGGATCCGGTGGCCGGCGGCATCGGGATAGTGGGCGACGCGCTTGCGCGCGTCGAGGAACGGCAGGGTCAGCTCGCGCATGCTCAGCGCTGGGCTCTCGTGGAACAGGCGCATCGCCTTTGCGGCGTCGATGACCGAACCGCCCCCGACGGCCACGATCAGCTCCGGCGGCGGATCGCCGAGCATCGCCACGCCGGCCCGCACCTGTGCCTCGCTCGGCTCGGGCTCGACCCCCGCGAAGACGCGAACGTCCTGCGCCGTCAGGTAACGGCGGACCTCCTCGACGGTGCCACGACGCTCGGTGCCGGCATCCGTGACGATCACCACGCTCGCGGCGCGGAGGCTGCGCAGGTTCTCGATCGCCCCGGTGTTGAAGTACGTGTCCGAGGGCACGCGGAACCACTGCGGAGGCGTCTGGCGGCGCGCGACCGCCTTGACGTTGAGCAGGTTGCGGTAGTTGATGTTGTCCGTCGTCATCCCGCCTCCCCACGTCCCGCAGCCGAGCGAGAAGGTCGGCGTCATCCGGTTGTAGATCCCGCCCAGCGCGCCGACGGCGGTCGGGGCGTTGACGAGGATGCGTCCCGTCCGCACGCGCTCCGCGAAGCGGCCGATGACGGCGTCGTCCGTCGCGTACACGGCGGCGGTGTGCCCCAGCCCGCCGTGCTCGGTGACCAGCGCGCACGCGTCGAGCGCGTGCTCCACCGAGGGCGAGCGGACGATCCCGAGCACCGGCATCAGCTTCTCCTGCAGGAGCGGATGGGCGGCGAGCGCATCGAGGTCCGACGGGAGCGGCGCGACCAGCACCTTGTCGCGTTCGGACGGCGCGAAGCCGGCGAGCGTGGCCAGCTCGACGCAGGAGCGCCCGAGCGCCTCCGGGCGGACGCGGCCGTCCTCCTCGAACGCCAGCTCGGCGAGCGACGCGACCGCTCCGGCCTCCAGTACCCGCGCGCCCATCCGCTCGAGCTCCGCGACCGTGTCGGCGTAGATCGCGTCGTCGACCACGAGCGTCTGCTCGGCCGGGCAGATGACGGACGCGTCGAACGTCTTGGAGATCAGGATGTCGACGACCGCCATCGGCACGTCGGCGCTCGCGTGCAGGTAGACCGGTGCGTTGCCGGGCCCGACGCTGATGCACGGCTTGCCCGCGGCGTTCGTGGCCGCGACCGCCTTCGGACCGCCGGTGGTCCAGATCAGGTCGACGCCGGCGTGGTGGAACAGGTACTGCGAGACCTCGAGCGTCGCATCTGGGACGACCTGGAGCGCATCGGGCGGCAGCCCGGCCGCCTCACCCGCCGCTTGGAGCAGCTCGATCGCGCGGCTCGCGCAGCGCGCCGCGCGCGCCGACGGCCGGAAGATCACGGCGTTGCGGGTCTTGGCCGCGACGATCGACTTGAACAGCGCCGTCGAGGTCGGGTTCGTGATCGGCAGCAAGGCCAGCACCACGCCGATCGGCTCCGCCACGTACTGGATGCCGCGCTCCGCGTCCTCCTCGATGACGCCGACGGAGCGCTTGTCCTTGAGGTAGTCGTAGAGGAACTCGGTGGCGATGTAGTTCTTGACGACCTTGTCCTCCAGCACGCCGAAGCCGGCCTCCTCCATCGCCAGCTCGGCGAGGTCGATCGCATGCTCGAGCCCCGCGACGACCATCGCCCCCACGATCCGGTCGACGGTCTCCTGGTCGAGCAGGCGCATGGCGTCGGCGGCCGCTCGGGCACGGTCGACGCAGTCGTCGAGGCGCGCGTCCGGCGCGATCGCCGGCACGCTCTCGGGAGTGATGATGGTCATGGCCCGCACGCTAGGTCGGACACGCGGCCGCCGCATCGGCGAAAAACCCTGAGTCCGGCGCGGAAAGCTGCTGAACGCAGCAGGTGCTCGGCGCAACCTCTGTCGCGGACGCGTTCCGCGAGGAGCTGCTGGGCTAGGTGCGCATCGCGCACACGGCGTCCCGGCGGCGAGCCTGACCCGGGCGCCGACGCCGCTGACCGAGCTACCGCTCCTGTTCGTAGCCGGCAACGTGCGCGCCGGCCGCCGCGAGCTTGTCATGATCCGCGAGCGTGATGCCCGATGCCTGAGCTCAGTGGCCGTGAGCTGCTCCGCGAGTGGGAGAAGGTCATGCACTCGCTGTTCGATGCCGCGGTGTCCGCACCCGGGCGCGCCGAGCTTCCGCGACAGTTGCGCGAGCCGATGCAGCGCCAGCTCGAGCTGGTGCAGCAGCTGATCGAGCGCGAGCGCCGGCTGCA
>Ga0126306_10000567_pt1 | contig 17544 bp, 19 predicted proteins | sample Plot27_FD_92592 | JGI IMG/M metagenome (GOLD analysis project Ga0126306, IMG submission 92592) | Serpentine soil microbial communities from UC McLaughlin Reserve, CA, USA - Plot27 | ecosystem: Environmental > Terrestrial > Soil > Grasslands | place: USA: UC McLaughlin Reserve, Lake County...
CGGCCTGCTCTGGCTGCCCCTGGCCCTGCTCGTCCGCCTGGCCAAGGTGCTGGCGGCGGCCCTGTCGCGGGCCGGCGAGCACGCCGCCGACCGGCACGCGGCCGAGCTCGGCTACGGCGCCGGACTCGTCCAGGTGCTGCTCCTGTTCCTCCAGGCCGAGCAGTCCGCCCCCCGTCCCCGGGGCATGGCCTCCCTGCTCCGCTCCCACCCCTCGAGCCGGTCCCGCATCGACGCCATCAACCGGACGTTGCATCAACGAGTGTCAAAGATATATCGTTGACACTCGGAGGTGATGCATGATGCGACGACGTATCTACATGCACGGACATGGACACGGACCACACGGTGCCTGGCCCCCCGGCCCGCCGGGGCCGTGGGGGTTCGGTGGGCGCCGGCGGGGCCGGCGCGGCCGCGGCGACGTCCGGGCCGCCATCCTGGCCCTGCTGGCCGAGCGGCCGATGCACGGCTACGAGATGATCCAGGAGCTGGAGACGCGCACCGGCGGCGTCTGGCGGCCGAGCCCGGGGTCGGTCTACCCCACCCTGCAGCTGCTCGAGGACGAGGACCTGATCACCGGTGAGGAGGGCGAGGGCCGCCGCCGGTTCACGCTCACCGACGCCGGGCGGGCCGAGACCGGGCGCCAGGGCCAGCGGCCGCCGTGGGAGGAGGTCACCGCGGGCGTGGCCCCGGAGGCCTGGAGTCTCCGCGACGCCATCGCCCAGATCGCCCAGGCCGCGTGGAGCGTGGCCGCCGCCGGCAGCGAGGCCCAGCAGGCCAAGGCGCTGGAGATCCTGAAGGACTCCCGCCGCCGGCTCTACGCCATCCTGGCCGAGGGCGACCGGCCCGAGGATGACCAGGCCTAGCGCACGGTGACCGCGATGCCGCGGTGGTCGCTGGCCGTGCTGCTGGTGGCGGCGAAGTCGGTCGCCTCCAGGTCGGCCGAGAGCCAGATGTAGTCGATCCGCCGGTCCGGCCGGTCCGACGGCCAGGTGCGCTCGTCGGCCGGCCGGCCGCCGGCGGCCGTGAACGCGTCGGTCAGGCCGGCCGCCCGCAGCCGGGCGATCTCGGCCGAGCCGGGCTCGGCGTTGAGGTCGCCCATGAGCACGGTGGCCTCCCGGCCGGCCACGGCCTCCAGCAGCCGCGGGAGCTGGGCCAGCCGGACCCGGGCGCCGTCGGGGCCCTCGACGTGGTGGAGGTGGGTGACGACCACCCGGAGCCGCCGCCCGTCCCCGAGGTCGAGCTCGACCCCGAGGGCGTTGCGGCGCAGGGGGACGCCCTCGCGGGGCAGCCGCGTCACCTCGCCGGACAGGATCGGGTAGCGGCTCAGCACGGCATTGCCCCAGATGGCGTCGGAGGCGCCCGCGAACCGCGCGTGCGGCATCCGCAGCCGTCGCTGCAGCCAGGCCAGCATGTCGGTGGAGCCGTTGACGTACCAGCCGCGGGAGACCTCCTGGAGCCCGACCACCTCGGCCCCGCTGGCCTCGATCGCCCTGGCCACGCCCTCCAGGTCGCTCCAACCCCGCACGTCGAAGCCGAAGTGCAGGTTGTAGGACATCAGCCGCACCGGCCGGGCCGGTCCGGGGGCGGCCTCGACCGGGCCGGGGGCGGTCGCCCAGACGAGCAGCGGGGCCGCCAGCAGCACCACCCCGGCCAGCACCGGCAGCGGGTCGCGCCGCGGGCCCCGGTCGCGGCCCGACCGCATCGCCCCGGCGGCGGCCAGCCCGACCAGGACGGCCGCCAGCGCCGGGAGCGGCCCGTTGCCGACCGGCAGGACCACGTCGTAGGCGGCGTAGTAGCCGAAGACCAGCAGCACGAACAGCCCCATCCCGGCCGTCCAGGCGGCCGACACCGGCCCCAGGCCGGCCGACCCCGCCGAGCGCCGGACGATGACGACCAGCAGGACGGCGGCGGCGGCCTGGCCGAGGATCCCGGCGGCGGCCGGGGCCTGATTCCCGAGGGCGACGGCCACGGCCAGCCCGCCGACGGCCGTCCCGGCGACCGGCCAGCGGGTCTCCCGGGCGACGGCGGCGGCCGTCCCGGCGGCCAGGGCGGCCAGGTTGCCCACCATCACCAGCAGGAGCACCGCCTCCTGGGAGCGGCCGCCGAGCACCGCCTGCCAGCCGAGGTTCTGCCAGACCAGGGCGTGCAGGAACAGCGCCGGCCCGATCCCGGCCAGCGGCAGCACCCCGGCCAGGCCGGCCCGCCCGGCCGCCTCTCCCGGCTCGGGGCCGGGGCCGCCGAGAACGGCCAGGGCCCAGAGGGCGGCGCCGGCCAGAGCCACGGCCAGGGCGACCGTCCAGCCGTCGATCGACCAGGCGTAGTCCCAGCTGCCGAACAGGCCGGCCAGGGCGGTGTCGGCGGCCAGCCCGGCCAGCAGGGCCAGCCCGAGCCCGCGGCCGTCCCTGGCCAGCCAGAGGGGGACGAACCAGAGGAACAGCACCACCCCCACCGGAGCCAGCAGCCAGCGGGCGACCGCGTCGGGGACCAGCTGGAGGGCCAGCCGGACCAGGGCGACCCCGGCCACGCTGACCACCAGGGCCCGCCGCCGGCCGAGCAGCCGGGCCGCCGGGGCGGCCAGCAGCCCCAGCCCGACCACCGCCAGGGCGAACAGGGCCAGGCTGGTCAGGGGCGCCCCCAGCCGGTCGCGGTAGACGCCGACCACGGTCGCCACCATCAGCCGCAGCAGCTGGAGCCCGGAGACCACGGTGAGGGCGGCCACGGCCAGCTCGGCCACGGCCGAGGGCGCTCGCCCGCCCGGCCGCGGGCGCAACTGGGCAGGGATGGTCCTCACCGCCATAGCGTCCCACATGGGACTACGGTCCTGTGGCTACACAAAATGCGGCCATGACCTCGCCGCTCCCCGGGATAGGGTTCGGCCGGATGTCGTCAAATGGGGGGGAGCTCCGCATGCTCAGATCCGTACGCCGAGCCGGTGCCGTCGCCGGTCTGCTCGCGCTGGCCGTGGTCACCGCTCTCGGGGGGGCCGCCACGGCCGCCCCCAGCGGGTCCAAGAGCCCGTCGCAGGCCATGGCCGACGCCGCCAAGGGCTCCGGTGGCTCCGGCAGGCTCAAGGTCGTCGCCGAGGGACCTCGACAACCCGCGCGGGATCGGGTTCGGTCCCGACGGCGCCATGTACGTGGCCGAGTCCGGCCCGGTCGACCTCGGGTTCTCCGGCTGGACCGGCTACCTGCTGGTCGGCAACCCGGGCGGCGGCACCGAGAGCCGTCAGCAGTTCGGCCCGGCGGCCCGCCGCTTCGGCAAGCTGCTCAAGGTCGACCTACGCGGCATCCGCTCGGTGGCCGACTTCCCGCGCTTCGAGGAGCTCAACAACCCTGACGGGGGCGCCGGCGTTCCCCCCGGCGAGCCCGGGGCGATCGACAGCAACCCCAACGGGCTGCTGGTCCGCAAGGGCGCCCAGTACGTGACCGACGCCGGCGGCAACGACCTGCTCAAGGTCGACCACAAGGGCCGCGTCAGCGTGGTCGCGGTGTTCGAGACCCAGACCGTGCCGGCCCCGCCGGGCATCCGCGACCTGCCCCCCGAGCTCGAGTCCAGGCCGTGCCGACCTCGGTCGTCAAGGGCCCGGACGGCGCCTTCTACGTCGGGCAGCTGACCGGCTTCCCGTTCCCGGTGGGCGGGGCCAGCGTGTTCCGGGTCGTTCCCGGCCACGACCCCGAGGTGTTCGCCGGCGGCTTCACCAACATCATCGACATCGCCTTCGACAAGCGCGGTCGCCTGTACGTGCTCGAGATCGCCACCGGGGGGCTGCTCAACACCCCACCGGACCAGCTCCCGGCCGGCCGGCTCGTCAGGGTCAACCGGGACGGCAGCAAGACCACGCTGGCCAGCGAGGGCCTGAACGCCCCGGGCGGGTTCGTGCTCGGGCACGGCGCCGCCTACATCACCAACAACAGCATCCTGTCGGACGCCGGGCAGGTCGTGAAGGTCGCCATCTAGCGACCCGCGAGGACCACGGGCCCGGGCGGCAGCGCCGCCCGGGCCCGTCCCGTTCCGTTCCGCCGCTGGCTACGGCTGGCCGGCGTCGGACTCCTGCGCCTCCCGGACCTCCTCGGGGGTCAGGGGGTCGGTCGCCTCCTTGACCTCGACCACCGGCTCACCCTCGACCTGGTCGGGGACCTGCGCCTCCTGCTCGGACATGGGGTGTCCTCCTTGATCGGGGGCGGCTGACTACCCCCCGGGCAAGGAAGCCAATCACAGCACCGAGATGTGCACGTGGTCGTCGTGGCGCAGGGTCGGGTTGCAGTTGCAGGGGTCGGAGGGGTGGCGGTAGCCGTGCCAGCCCCGGCCCCGGGTCCAGATGCGGCCGTTGAAGATCACGTACTTCACGTTCAGGGCCCAGGCGTTCCCTGACGCCCAGGTGGCGATCCGCCACCCGAGGGAGCGGTTGGACCAGGTCATCACGTCGATCGCCCGGCCCCGGGGGTGGTCGCTGCCCGGCACCGAGCCGTACGGCCGCCAGCCCCCGATCGAGTGGACGTCGAAGGTCCGCACCACCAGCCCGTAGATGCGCTTGCCGTTGGGGGTCAGGTAGTTGTAGCTGGCCGTGTTGGGCCCGCCCAGGTGCCCGCCGTCGCTGTCGCTGGAGATCACCGTCGGCCGCGATGCCGCCGCCCGCTCCCTGGCCAGGCGGGCCGCCCGGGCCCGGCGGGCCCGCTCGATGGCTCGGCGGCGGGCTGCCTCCTCGGCCTTGATCTTGCGGATGAGCCGGCCCGAGCGGGCCCGTAGCGAGCCCTGGCGCGCCTGGAGCGAGCCGATCTTGCCCTCCAGCGCCTCCTGGGCGGCGGCCCGGGCGGCCCGGATCGCCTCCAGCTCGGCGGCCCGCTCGCGCATCCGCGCCTCCTCGGCGGCGGCCTGCTCCTCGGCGGTGACGGCCCGGCGGCGGGCCGCGTCGGCGGCCACCTTGGCGTCCACCAGCGACTGGAGCTCGGTGTTGGCCGCCTTGGCCACGTTGTCGAGCAGCTTGGAGCGGTCGAGCAGGTCGGCGACGCTCTCGGCGTCGACGACCAGTGTCAGTATGGCCGAGGCGCCGCTGTTGACATAGGTCGCGTAGGCCCGCCGGTCGATCACCGCCTGCTGGGCCTCGACCTCGAGCTTGGCCCGGGCGGCCTCCAGGGCCGCCTGCTTGCGCTTGACCTGGGCGGCCCGGAAGCGGCGCTGGGCCTCGGCCAGGGCAACCTGGGCCGCGGCCACGTCGCGGTCGGCCTGCTCCAAGGCGGCGGCCAGGTCGGCGGCATCCGCCTTGGCGTTGTCGAGGACCTTGCGAATCCGGTCGAGCTTGCGCTGGACGTGGGAGAGCTCGGCCCGGTCCTGCTGGCCGGCGCTGGCCGGCGAGACCAGCAGCGGGGACAGGAGGGCGGCGACGAGCACGAGGACAATGGGTCGCCGCAGGGCGGCGGAGATGCGGGCAGCCGACAACAAGGCGGCCTCCGTGGGGAAGGAGACGGAAGGCACGTCGAACGGCGGGGGACGCTACCGCAATGTCCGGCGAAGGTGTGGGACGTTGACGAAATTGCCCTGACCACCGAATCTGGCGGCGACTTGGACACCCTTGGCGTCGTCGAGGTCCTGGCCGTGCTGGCCGGGCTCGCTCTGGTGCTCATCGCCGCCGGCGACGCCGTCAGCACCCTGGTCACGACTCGGCGCCGGCGCGGCCGGCACTGGCCGACCCCGATCTACTACCGCCTGACCTGGCGCGCCTGGCGGGCCGTCGGGCGGCGGGCCGAGCCGGCGCTGCGCGAGGGGTTCTTCGGCGTCTACGGCCCCCTGTCGCTGCTCGGCCTGCTGGTCATGTGGGTCGTGCTGCTGGTCGCGGGCTGGGGGGCCGTCTGGTGGGGGCTCCGCTCGGCGGTCACCGGCGTCGACGGCTACCTCGACGCGGTCTACTTCGCCGGGGTCGGGTTCTTCACCGTCGGCTTCGGCGACCTGGTGCCCATCGGCGGCCTGGCCCGCCTGCTGGTCCTCGTCGAGGCGTTCATGGGCCTGGTCACCATGGCCCTGGTGATCGGCTACCTGCCCACCCTGTACGGCGCCTACAGCCGGCGGGAGCTCCAGCTCCTGGCTCTCGACGACCTCTCGGACGAGCCCACCACGGCGATCACGTTCCTGGAGGCCGGCTTCGCCAACGGGGGCACCCAGGGGGTGGCGGCGGCCTTCGCCGAGTGGGAGCGGTGGTGCGACGACGTGTTCGACACCCACACCGCCTACCCGATGCTGGCCATGTTCCGCTCCCGGCAGCCCGGGCAGCACTGGCTGACCGCGCTCGGGGTGGTGATGGACGCCGCCGCCATCACCCTGGCCACCGTCGACGCCCCCAAGGCGGGACCGGCGGCGCGGCTGTGGCGGCGGTCCACCAGGATGCTCCACAACTTCCGCCAGCTGCCGGCGATCGGGGCCCGGGCTGCCGAGGGCGGTCCGCCCGCCGACGAGGCCTCGTTCCAGGCCGTCTACCAGCGCCTGGCCGGGCTCGGGGCACCGCTCCAGCCGTACGAGCAGGCCTGGGGCGACTACCGCCGGCTGCGCGCCGCCTACCTCCCCGAGCTGGTCGCGGCCACCGAGCTGCTGCTGGTGCCGATGGAGTTCCGGCACCACACCTCCAGGCTCGACATCACCCGCTCCAGCTGATCACGTCGGCGCCGGCTGAACCGACTCGGTGCCCTCGTCGAAGCGCCAGGAAGGCCGGTCGCCCAGGAGGTGGACGCCGCCGACCCAGCGGTCGACGCCGTTGAGGGCCACGTGGTCGGCCTCGCCCCGCAGCACCCGCGTGCCGGCCGGGGTCGGCCGCAGCCAGGTGGCGGCGGTCACCGCGTCACCTGGCGGGTCGAGCTCGAGCAGCGGGACCCGCGCGGTGGCCAGCCGGTCCATGATCCGGAAGGCGAACAGGTCGGCCAGGTAGGGGCGGGCCTCCCGCTCCCCCAGCCGGGCGAACACCGTCCCGGCCGTGGCGCCGTCGGCGGGGGTGGCGGCCAGGATGCGCCGCTCGGTCAGCGACAGGCCGTCCCGGGTCGAGGGGTACTCGCGGGCCAGGCGGTCGAAGGCCTCGCCCAGGAAGCGCAGCTCGGGCGAGCGGCTGGCCGCGATCCGGCCCAGCCCGCCCGGGTCGGGGGCGCGCAGGGCCGCCCAGGCGGCGGCGCCCAGGTCGAGGGCCTCGGCGGTCAGCGGGGTGGCGGCGTCCAGCAGCCCAGGGAGCTGGCCGGGCTCCAGCTGTCCGAGCCCGCCGAAGTGGGCGATGCCGGGGTACTCGCCGATGCAGACCAGCGTGACCCGGCCGGGCGCGACCCCGAGCTCGCGCAGCCCGGCCACGATCTGGGCGATCTGGAGCTGGTCGTACAGGTCGGCCTCGAACCAGAGCAGGTACTCCCCGCCGCTGCCGGCGGCCAGCGCCCGGTCGCGCTCCTCGAACCGCCGCAGCACCTCGGCGGCGTCGGCGCCGTCGGCCCCGGCGATGAACCCGGCCCGTTCCCGGCGCAGCCCGTCGTCGTCCAGCCCCCCGGGCACCGGCCCTTCATGGAGCACGTCGGCCCAGGCCAGCGCGCCGTCGGCCAGGCCGGCGCGGCGCAGCAGGTCGACCACGATGTCCCCGTTGGTCACGTGCAGCGTCATGCCCGCAGCCTACCCGGCCGCTGCGACGCCGCAGCCCGCGAGTTGGCGTAACGAAGCCCGGCGGCCCGGGACAATGGACGGAGCGCGTCGGCCGGGGGGAGTGGGATCGTGGTGGCAGGGCGGAGGCGGACCAGGGTGCTCCTGCTCGGGCTGGTGGTGGCGGTCGTGGCCGCCGGTGGGGCGGTGGCCTGGTTCCAGCCGCAGAAGCTGCTCATCGACCGGCGGGTCGACGAGGCCCTGCCCGGCCAGGCGGCCCCGTCCGAAGGGCCGGCCACGACCCCGGCACCGTCCGGCGAGCCGGCCACGGTGGCCACGGGGCGCTTCCGGTCGCTCGGGCACACCACCTCGGGGCAGGTGGCGGTGCTGGAGGTCGACGGGGGGCGGAGATATGTACGATTGGACGACCTGGCCACCAGCAACGGGCCCGACCTGTTCGTGTACCTGTCGGCGGCGCCCGCCGACGGGCCGCGGGACCGGTTCGACGACGAGTTCCTCAGCCTGGGGCGCCTCAAGGCCAACCAGGGCAACCAGAACTACGAGATCGCCGCCGGGACCCGCCTGGACCGCTGCCGCAGCGTGGTCATCTGGTGCAGGCGCTTCACCTACGCCTTCGGCGCCGCCGAGCTGGACCCGGCCCGCTGATGGGCCCGGGCGAGCGGATCCGGGAGTGCGGGCGGGCCGCCACCCTGCGCCTGCGGGAGCTGCTCGGCGAGGACCTGGTGGCCGCCTGGCTGGCCGGGTCGGGGGCGCTTGGCGGGGCCGTGCCCGGGAGCGACGTCGACCTGGTGGCCGTCTGCGCCGGCGACCCGCCGGACGAGCTCCGGCGGGCCATCGCCGGCCGCCTGGGCGAGCTGGCCCTGACCTGGCCGGTCCGGGGCCTGGAGTTCGTGCTCTACGCCCGGGCCGCGGTCGCCACCCCGGCCCGGGCGCCACGGTTCGCGATCAACCTCAACGTCGGGCCGCGGATGCCCTACCGGCTGTCGCTGGACCCGGCGGACGAACCCGCCCACTGGTTCCTGCTCGACCTGGCCATCCTCCGCGACCACGGCCGCGCCCTGGCCGGCCCGCCGCCTGGCGAGCTGATCGGCCCGATCCCCCGCCGCTGGCTGCTGGAGGCACTGCGCGACTCGATGGCCTGGCACCAGGCCAACGAGCCGGCCCTCCAGCAGAGCGTGCTCAACGCCAGCCGGGGCTGGCGCTTCGCCGAGGAGGGCGTCTGGTGCTCCAAGGACGCCGCCGGCGCCTGGGCCCGCGGCCGCACCGCCGACCCGGCGATCGTCGAGGCGGCCCTGGCCCTCCGCCACGGCGACCGCTCCCACGCCCTCGACCCGGCCCGGGTCGAGGCCTTCCAGGGGGAGGCCCTGGCCGCGGTGGAGCGGGCCCTCGGGCCGTCGGCCACGGGCGGCTAGACTCCGGGGATGGAGCCGAAGATGTACGGCGAGCTCGCCGGGTGGTGGCCGCTGCTGTCGGCGCCGGCCGCCTACGCCGAGGAGGCGGAGATCTACCGGGGGCTGCTGGTTGGTGCTGGCGACCGGGCCCCCGAGACGGTGCTGGAGCTGGGGTCGGGCGGGGGCAACAACGCCTCCCACCTCAAGGCCCATTTCCGGCTCACCCTTGTCGACCTGTCGGCCGGGATGCTCGAGGTCAGCCGCGAGCTCAACCCCGGGTGCGAGCACGTGCAGGGGGACATGCGCACGGTCCGGCTCGGCCGGGTCTTCGACGCCGTGTTCGTCCACGACGCGGTCGCCTACATGACCTCCGAGGAGGATCTCCGGAAGGTGATGGACACGGCGTTCGCCCACTGCCGGCCGGGCGGGGCGGCCCTGTTCGCGCCCGACCACCTGCGGGAGAACTTCCGCACCGGCACCGACTACGGCGGCCACGACGGCGACGGGCGGGCCGCCCGCTTCCTGGAGTGGACCTGGGACCCCGACCCGCTCGACACCACCTACACGGTCGACTACGCCTACCTGCTGCGCGAGGCCGACGGCTCGGTCCGGGTCACCCACGACCGCCACCTCGAGGGCCTGTTCCCGCGGGCCACCTGGCTGCGGCTGCTGGCCGACGCCGGCTTCCAGGCCGAGGCGGTCCCGGTCGAGCACTCGGAGCTGGAGCCCGGCAGCTACGAGCTGTTCGTCGCCACCCGGCCGCCAGGGTAGGGACCCGGGTGAACCTGCACGCTCGCCGCCGGGTCGTCTCGGACTGGGTCAGGGGCGCCCTGTGGGTGCTGCCGACTGCCTCGGTGCTGGTGTTCCTGCTCGCCGGGGCGGTGCTGTCGCGGGTCGAGGTGGAGGAGGCCTCGCCCCTGGCCGCCCTGGCCTTCCAGGGCACCGCCGAGGACGCCCGCTCGCTGCTGATCGTGGTCTCCTCGACCATGATCACGGTCACCGGCCTGGTCTTCGCCCTGACCATCGTCGCCCTCCAGATCGCCTCCGGCCAGTACTCGCCGCGCCTGCTGCGCAACTTCATGCGCGACCGGGGCACCCAGCTGGTGCTGAGCATCTTCGTGGGCGCCTTCGCCTACGCGACCGCCGGGCTCTACACGGTCGGGGTCCAGGCCTCCGGCGAGGAGGCGTTCGTCCCCCGCCTGGCCGTCTCGGGGTCGCTGGCCCTGGCCCTGGCCAGCGTCGGGGTGCTGATCTACTTCATCCACCACCTGGCCCACTCGATCCAGATCGACACCATCATGAGCCAGGTCGAGCGCGAGGCCGTCTCGGTGATCGACGACGTCTACCCCCACCAGCCCCGCTACCGGGAGCCGGAGGAGCGGTGCCCCGAGCCGCCGATGGAGGCGGTCGGCCTGCCGGCGGGCCGCTCCGGCTACGTCCAGGCGGTCGACCCCGACCCGCTGGTCAGGGCGGCCGTCCGCCACGACCTGATGATCGTGCTGGCCAAGCAGGTCGGCGACCACGTGGTCGCCGGGACGCCGATCGCCTGGGCCTGGCGCCGCTCGGCCGGGCAGCCGCCACCCGGCGCGGGCTCGCTGCGGGAGGTGGTGGCGTCGGCCGTCCAGGTCGGGTTGAGCGGACCATGGTGCAGGACGTCGGCTTCGGCATCCGCCGGCTGGTCGACATCGCCAACAAGGCGCTGTCGCCGGCCATCAACGACCCCTACACCGGCGTCCAGGCGGTCCAGCACCTGTCGGTCCTGCTGTGCCGCCTGGCCCGCCTGCGCCTGGGCGACTGGACCGTCCACGACCCCCAGGGGGAGCTGCGGGTGGCCGTTCCCCGCCCCGACTTCGCCGACTACCTGCGGCTCGGGACCGCCCAGATCCGCCGCTACGGGGCCGCCGAGCCGGCCCTGACCCGCGCCCTGATCGTGCTCCTGCGCGACGTCGGCGTCAGCTCGGCCACCGAGGACCGCCGCCACGCCTGCATCCGCAACGTCCACCTGGTGCTCGACGACGCCCGCCGGGCCACCGCCCAGCCCGCCGACGTGGAGGCGATCGCGGCCGAGGCCGCGACCGCCCTCCACCTGCTCGGCGAGGGCGTCAGACCCGCTGGGGCGGGGAGCTGACGGGGGTGTCCCAATCGATGTGGTGCTGGTGGATCCAGGCCATCGAGCGGTCGGTGACCAGCAGCTTGAAGACCAGGGGCAGGGCCAGGTCGCGCAGGGCGCGGCCGACGGGGCCGGGGGTCTTGGCGCTGCCGGTCCGGGCGCCCTGGGCGACGATGCGCTCGACCCGTTTGCGGCGCAGCCCCTCGTAGGCGGCCAGCGCCTGGGGGATGTCGGGCAGGTCGCGCAGGCACTTGGCCAGCACCACGGCGTCCTCGGCGGCCATGGAGGCGCCCTGGCCCGAGGAGGGCGACGGGGCGTGGGCGGCGTCGCCGACGATCACCATCGGGCCCCGGTGCCAGACCGGCACCGACGGCAGGTCGTGGGTGCTGTCGCCGGCCAGCTCCAGGTAGCCGCCGGCGATCAGGTCGCTGGCCGGGCCGGCGTCGCCGGCGAACAGCTCCACCAGCTGGCGCTGCCACTGCTCGGCGGTGGTGGCCGCCCGCTCGGCCGCCGAGACCGCCGGCCGGGGGACGTTGGCGAACCAGACCGTGCCCCCGGCGGGGTCGGCCACGTGGCCGAAGAACGCCCGCCGGCCGAAGATCATGTGCCAGACGCCGGGCTCGGCGGCGCCGGCGCTGGCCGGGGTGTAGCCGCCGAAGTTGACCAGGCCGACGTAGCGGCCGCCGGGGGCGGCCGGGTCGATCAGCCGCCGGGTCGGCGAGTGGACCCCGTCGGCGCCGATCAGCAGGTCCCCGGTGGCCCGGGTGCCGTCCTCGAAGCTGACGGCCACGCCCCCGCCGGCCGCCGGCTCGGCCCCGGCCAGCCGCCTGCCGTGCTCGATGCGGATGCCGCGGCCGGCCGCCTCCTCGTGCAGGGCCTGGTACAACCGGGCCCGCTTGATGGTGTGGCTCACGGTCCCGTCGGCCAGCCGGCCGCCGTTGCTGGCCGATCCCAGCCGCCGGCCGGTGCCGCTCAGCAGCACGTTGGTCGGGGTCGGGAAGCCGGCGGCCAGCACCGGCGTGTCGGCGCCGACGGCGCGGAGGGCGTCGAGGCCGTTGCTGGCCACGGTGAGGTAGGAGCCGGCCTCGCCGCCGCCGGGCCGGTGGGCCTCGAACACCTCGGCGTCGATGCCGGCGCGCTGGAGCGCCATGGCGGTGACCGGGCCGGCGATGCCGCCCCCGGCGATCAGTGCCTTCATGCCTGCCGTCCTCTCAAGTATTTCGTTCGGTCGAACGAAATATAGGCTACACTGGGCGGCATGACAACCCCCCCGGTCGCCGACGGCGCCCCGGCCCGGCCCGGCGGCCGGGCCGAGCTGCTGGAGCGCCTGGCCCTGGCCGGCCGGGCCTCCAGCGTGGCCACGGTCATGTTCCACACCGCCGTGGCCGCCCGGCAGGGGCTCAATGCCAGCGAGGAGAAGGCCCTCGACCTGCTGGAGCGCTCCGGGCCGCTGACCGCCGGGGAGCTGGCCCGCCAGACCGGGCTGGCCCCGGCGTCGGTCACCGGCCTGATCACCCGGCTGGAGCGCAAGGGCTTCGCCCGGCGCATCCCCAACCCCGACGACCGGCGCAGCGTCCTGGTCGAGGTCGACCTCGAGCGCCTGTACGCCCGGGTCGCCCCCCTGTTCGGGGACTGGGTCCGCTCGCTCCAGGAGCTGTACGCCGGCTACACCGACGAGCAGCTCGAGGTGATCCTCCACTTCCTCACCGAAGCCGCCCGCCGCCAGCAGGAAGCCACCGCCCGGCTCACGGACGACCGGGATTGAGCCGCCGGAGCACGGTGGGGGTGCTGGTGCTGGCGGCGGCCGTCGGGCTGCTGCTGTCGCTGTACGGGCCGGCCATCCCGGAGCTGCGGGAGGCCTTCGGGGTGGGCGGGGGCGGGTCGGCGCTGGTGCTCAGCGCCCACTTCGGTGGGGCGATGACCGGGATCTGCTGGTGGGGGCTGCAACGGGGGCTGGCCGCCCAGACCTGGCTGGCGGTCGCGGTGCTGCTGCTGGTCGCCGGGGCGGTCGGGGTGGCGTTGGCGCCGGCCTGGGCGGTGGTGCTGGTGGCGGCCTTCGGGCTCGGGGTCGGGTCCGGGGTGGTGGTGGTCGAGATCAACGTGCTGTTCGCCGACGGCTTCGGCGAGCGGGCCACGGCCATGCTCAACCTGCTCGGGGCCTGCTTCGGCGCCGGCGCGGTGCTGGGGCCGCTGGCCGTGGCCGCCACCGGCGGCTACCGGGTGCCGTTCGGCGCCGGGGCCCTGCTGGCCGTCGTCGCCCTGGCCCTGGCCCGCGACCTGCCGGCGACCACCCGCCCGGCGGCCCCGGCCGAGGGGCGGCCGCCGGTCGCGGTGGTCGCCGGGTTCGTGGCCCTGTGCGCGCTGTACGTTGGCGTGGAGAGCGGCATCGGCGGCTGGGAGACGACCAGCCTGCGGGCCGGCGGGACGGGCGAGGCCGCGGCGGCCAGCTGGACGGCCGGCTACTGGGCGGCCCTCACCGCCGGGCGGCTGCTGGCCATCCCGCTGGCCCTGCGGATGACCGCGCCGGCGCTGGCCGCCGGCTCGCTCGCCCTGGCCGCGGCCGGGCTCGCCCTGGCCCACGTCCCCGTGCTCGCCCCGGCCGCCTACACCCTGACCGGCCTGGCCCTGGGGCCGGTGTTCCCGACCGCCCTGGCCTGGCTGGCCCAGGCGGCCCCGGGAGCGCGCGGGTCGACGGCCACGGTGTTCGCGGCCGCCAACCTGGGCGGGGTGGTGCTGCCGGTGGTGATCGGCCGGCTGGTCGACATCGGCTCGCCGGCCGTGATCCCCACCACCGTGCTGGGCGTGGCCCTGGCCTGCCTGGCCGCGACCCTGGCCCTGCGCGCCCGGCTAGCGCCGCCAGTCCCGGAACGCCCGTAGCAGCCCGGCCATCGTCTCCGGCGGGACCGCGTCGGCCACCGGGCGGCCGGCCACCCGGATGACGGTCCGCATCTGCTCCAGGTAGGCCTGGCAGTCCTCGCAGAGGGCCAGGTGGTCGTCGAACCGCAGCCGGTCGCCGGGCGCCATCGCGCCCTCGAGGTAGTCGGTCACGACCTCGACCACCTCCCGGCACTCGAGGTCGTCGGTCGTCGGGTCGGTCATCGGCCCACCTCGGTCTCGTCGAGGTACCGCTCCAGGGCCCGGCGCACCCTGGACCGGGCCCGGTGGAGCAGCACCCGCTGGTTGCCCTCGGTCAGCCCGAGGAGCTCGCAGGTCTCGGCGGCGGTCATGCCCTCGACGTCGCGCAGCGTGATCACGGCCCGCTGGGCCGGCGCCAGCAGCTCGACGGCCCGCTCGACCTCGGCCCGGGTCTCGGCCGACAGCAGACGCTCCTCGGGCACGTCGCCCCAGGAGCGCGGCGGCGACGCCCAGTGCCCGGCCCAGCGGTGGCCGGCGGGCAGGAACCGCTCCGGCTCGACCGCCGGGCGGCCCGGCTCGTCCAGGCCGTCGAGGGAGGAGAAGGGGAGGGTCCGGCGCTCGCGCACGGCCCGGGTCCTGGCCCGGTTGGCCACGATCCGCAGGACCCAGGTGCGCAGCGAGGAGCGGCCCTCGAACCGGCCCAGCTGAGCCAGCACTCCGACCCAGGCGTCCTGCACCACCTCCTCGGCCACGGCCCGGTTGCCGACGTGGACCATGGCCAGCCGCAGCATCGGGCCGTGAAGCCGCTCGACCAGCTGGGTGAACGCCGCCTCGTCGCCACGGCGCAGCCGGGCCAGCAGCTCCAGGTCGTCCGCCGAGATGGCCGAACCGGTGACCGGCGCGCTCATCGGCGGCCTCAGCCGGACCGGCGGTCGTGGGCCATGGCCCGGTAGACGTTGATCAGGGCCTCTTTCTGGTCGCTGGACAGGACCGGGTCGGTGCGGATGGCCGACTCGACCGAGGACCCGGCGGGCGGGTCGCCACCCTGGCCGTCCTCCAGCAGGCCCGCCTGGACGAGCAGGGTCTCGGCGGACACGTTGAGGGCGTTGGCGATCGACTTGAGGACCCGGACCGACGGCTGGTGCAGGCCGCGCTCCAGCTGGCTCAGGTAGGGGTTGGAGACCTCGGTCATCTCGGCCAGCTCGCGCAGCGACAGGTCGGCCAGCTTGCGCTGGGTCCGGATGAAGGAGCCGAGCGCCTCCATCTGCGACTTCCAGGGGTCGTTCATGGTGCCACGATGCTAGCACTTGACAAACCATGGATATGCAAACTATAGTTAGCGCCGTATCAAGGAAACACACCGGAACACCCGAAAGGAATCTGCATGGCCACCACCACCAAGACCGCCACCGACGACCTCCAGGGCCAGGTGCTCGACACCATCCGCAAGGGCCAGGAGGCCGTGGTCGACGGGCTGCGCAGCTGGACCGAGGCGGCCGAGCAGTTCGTGCCCCGGACCGCCGCCTGGCCGGGCGCCGACCGCTACCCCTCCCCCGCCGAGCTGGTCGACACCACCTACGACTTCGCGTTCGAGCTGCTCAAGGCCCAGCGCGACTTCTTCCACAAGGCGATCCAGGTGACCACCCCGCTCTACGAGAAGCTCGAGGAGCAGGGCACCAAGGCCGCCAAGAGCGTCAAGAGCTGACCTGGTTCTCTCCTAGTCCCCCCACGGGATCCCCCGGCACGACGAGGCCCAATCCAGGGCCTCGTCGTGCTTCCGGCTCTAGAACACCGGTCACGCATCCGGGCTTGAGGGTTGCGCGGGCCGCCGTGGGCGGCGCGCAAACTGGGGCGCTGTACGGAGGCTGACCGCTGCATGCGGCGCCGGATGCGTGCCCGCTGTTCTAGTTGACGTAGTACGCGGCTGCTCGGCATAGTGATCGCAGGATGGACCGACAGGACGCCGAACGTGTCGCCGAGCGCGCGGCTGAGGCCCTCGGGCCCGAGGCCGGGCTCGTCGCCAGTCTCGACCCTGTCTCCCTGGCCCGGGCGATGGCCGAGGTCGGGGCCGGGCTGGCCCGTCACCCATGGGGCGGGGCATTGGCCGGGATCCGCTACGCCGCCGGCCTGGCCGCCACCGGCGCGGTCAGCGCGGCCAGGGCCTTCGGCGGCCAGACGGCCCCGCCGATCCCGCCACCGGCCAGGGACCGCCGCTTCGCGGACGAGGCCTGGGCCGGCAACCCCCTGTTCTTCGGGCTCCAGCAGAGCTACCTGCTGACGGCCAGGCTGGCCAGGGAGCTGGTGGCCGCGGCCGAGCTCGACCCGCGCTGGAAGGGCAAGGCCGAGCTGGCCACCCAGCTGCTGATCGACGCCATGGCCCCCTCGAACTTCCTGGCCACCAACCCGGCCGCCCTCAAGCGGGCCTTCGACACCGGCGGGCGCAGCGCCGCCAAGGGGATCAACAACTTCCTGGACGACCTGGTCAGCAACGGCGGCAAGCCGCGCCAGGTCGACACCAGCCCGTTCACCCTGGGCGAGAACCTGGCCGCCACCAAGGGCAAGGTGGTGTTCCGCAACTCCCTGATGGAGCTGCTCCAGTACTCGCCCACGACCCGCACCACCTACGAGACGCCGATCCTGTGCAGTCCGCCCTGGATCAACAAGTACTACGTGATGGACCTGGCCCCTGGGCGCAGCTTCATCCAGTGGGCGGTCGACCACGGCCACACCGTGTTCGCCATCAGCTACCGCAACCCCGACACCACCATGCGCGGGGTGAAGCTGGACGACTACCTGCTCCAGGGCCCGGTCACCGCCTTGGACGTGGTCCGCGACATCACCGGCGCGCCCCAGGCCAACGTGGTCGGCCTCTGCCTCGGCGGCACCCTCACGACCATGCTGATCGCCTACCTGGACGCCATCGGCGACCAGCGGGTCAAGTCGGCGACCCTGCTCAACACCCTGATCGACTTCTCCTCGCCCGGGGTCCTCGGCAACTTCACCGACCCCGAGACGGTCGAGCGCCTGGAGGCCAAGATGGCCCGCCAGGGCTACCTCGAGGGCAAGGAGATGGCCACCACCTTCGACCTGCTGCGGGCCAACGACCTCATCTGGAACTACGTGGCCAGCAACTGGCTCATGGGCGAGGACCCGCCGGCCTTCGACATCCTGGCCTGGAACGCCGACTCGACCCGTATGCCAGCGGCCATGCACTCGTTCTACCTGCGCACCTGCTACCTGGACAACCAGCTGGCGCGGGGCGAGATGGAGCTGGCCGGGGTGCGGCTGCACCTGGACGCGGTCACCCAGGACCTGTACGTGGTCGGGGCCGTGACCGACCACATCACTCCCTGGACCTCGTCGTACAGCACCACCCAGCTGGTCAAGGGCGACGCCCGGTTCGTGCTCAGCTCCTCGGGTCACATCGCCGGCATCGTCAACCCGCCCAGCCCCAAGGCGCGCCACTGGACCAACGACGACACCCCGCCCGACCCCGACGTCTGGCTGGCCGCCGCCACCGAGCACCCCGGCTCCTGGTGGGACGACTGGGTCACCTGGGCCAAGGCCCAC
>Ga0126306_10000569_pt1 | contig 17528 bp, 21 predicted proteins | sample Plot27_FD_92592 | JGI IMG/M metagenome (GOLD analysis project Ga0126306, IMG submission 92592) | Serpentine soil microbial communities from UC McLaughlin Reserve, CA, USA - Plot27 | ecosystem: Environmental > Terrestrial > Soil > Grasslands | place: USA: UC McLaughlin Reserve, Lake County...
TCCCAGGGGGCACGCATGCTGAGCAGGAACGCGATCGCCACGCCGAGCGCGGGCAGGAGGTTCACGGGCTTGGCATCGAGATCGTTCTGGTCGACTACCCCCGGCCAGGCCGTGACCGCACAGAGGACCGTCGCAACCCCAGCGGCCCACATCGCCCGGCGCGTTTCGATTCGCTCAGCTGCGAGCCAGGCGATCGGGATCGCGGCCAGCGACGTCGGGTAGTTCAGGAAGACGAGCAGCCGGCCGGCGCCGAGCGGCAAGCCCTCCTCGCTGACGTTGTAGAGGTCTTCCGGGGGAAGGCGCCAGTAGGTGACGAAGATCGCGAGTCCGACGGCGGCGAAGAGCGTCCACACGATCCGTACCGGCACGTCGCTCATCGTCGCACTAGGTTTCGGCTATGCGCGAGTGGGACGCCGAGGTCATTGTCGAGGCGGACCTAGCGAGGCGGCTAATCAGCGAGCAGTTTCCGGAGCTGGGGCTGCGCACGATCAAGCTGCTCGGCCAGGGCTGGGACAACACAGTCTGGCGCGTCGACGATGAGTGGACGTTCCGCTTCCCCCGCCGCTCGTACGCGGTCCCTGGGATCGAGAACGAGATGGCCGTCCTCCCCAGGCTGGCAGGCGCTCTACCGCTGCCGATTCCGAATCCGACCTTCCTCGGGCGGCCGTCCGAGGAGTTCGCCTGGCCGTTCTATGGGTGCCCGTTCCTGCCGGGGCGCGAGCTGGCCGACGCGGACCTGAGCGACGAAGAGCGGATCGGCCTCGCCCGTCCGCTGGCCGAGTTCCTGCGGACGCTGCACTCGCTCGACCTTGACGCCGAGCTCCCCGTTGACCCTGTGCGCCGCGCGGACATGGCGGTCCGCATTCCGCGGACTCGCGAGTACCTCTCCGAAGTGTCGAGCCTCGGCCTTTGGGCGCCGCCGAGCCTGGTCGGGAAGACGCTCGAGGCGGCTCTGGAGCTTCCACCAGCCGAGCACACAGCGGTCTGCCATGGCGATCTGCATCTGCGCCATCTGCTCGTGGACGAACACGGCGGGCCGGCGGCCGTGATCGACTGGATCGACCTCAGCCGCAACGACCCCGCCGTCGACCTCGTCCTCTTCTGGTCCCTCCTCCCGCCTGACGGACGCGCCGAGTTCCGGGAGACGTACGGCGAGCTCAGCGAGGCGCAGCTTCTGCGAGGGCGCGTCCTCGCACTCTTCCTCTGCGCCGTGCTCGCCCTTTACGGGCGTCACGAAGGCTTGTCGGCCCTCGAGCGCGAGGCAATCGCGGGCCTTACCCGAACGGCCCGTTGAGCGGTAGCCGGGCTACCATCAGGCGGGGGGTCCAATGAAGCGGAGTCTCACGATCGTTGCCGTCGTCCTCGGCCTGCTCGCGGAGGTCGCCGGCGCGGCAACTACACGCATAGACGAGCACGGCACGGTTCTCGTCGACGGCCGCAAGGTCTTTCCGATCGTGCTCGCGAAGGGGCCCGAAGGGAGCGGCGTAGACGAGGTCGCCGACGCGGGTGTGAACTTCCTCAAGGTCGGCCCGGCATCGAGCCCCTGGTTGGCCGCCGACTTCGAGGACGCGCTGGAGCGGAACCGAGAGGCCGCAGCGCGCGGCATCTACACGTGGGTCAACCTCGCCACGCTGGCCGACGCGACGCCGGAAACACCCGTCAAGGACGAGCGGCTGCGCGACGTGATCAGCAGTCTCGAGACCGATTCTTCGGCGTCTGCGCTGGCGATGTGGAAAGGGGCGGATGAGCCGTGGCTGGCCGGTTTCGAGCCAGAGGAGCTCCAGTACGCCTACTGCGTGGCAACCTCCCGCGGCGAGCCGAGCTGGTGCGGTGGCCGGCCGACGGCCGACGAAGAGCACCTCTGGGTGACGATCCAGGCGCCGAAGGACGGCGCATCCGGCGATCTTGCGTCGTACAGCTCCGTCACCGACATCCACGGGGTCGATGACTACCCGGTGACCTTCACGAATCCGGACCCCAATTTGCACGACGTCGGAACCTGGACGGACAGGATCAGGTCGGTCACGCCGAACGGCGCCGTCTGGACGACGCTGCAGGTGTGCGCCAGTGGTAGCTCGGACCCGAACGACAGCAGCAAGTTCGTGCTCCCAAGCAAGGTTCAGGAGCGCTACATGATCTACGACGCGATCTTGAACGGCGCTACGAGCCTCGCGTTCTACGGCGGCAACCTCGATCGCTGCTGGAACGAGTCGGACGCGGCGCGCGGCTGGAACTGGACCTTCTGGGACACCGTCCTCGAGGGCCTGGTCCGCGAGGTCAATGCCGACAGCCCGATCGCGCCTGCGCTCGTGAATCCCGGGTCGACGAAGACGCTCGAGAGCACTGACGCGGAGACGCAGGTGATCAGCCGTGAGGGCGCGGGCGACTCCGACCTCTGGGTGATCGCAGCACGCCATGGAGCCGGCACTGCGCCCGTCACGATCACGGGTCTTCCCGCCGGCATCCGAACCGGGACCGTCTACACCGAGGGCCGATCCGTCGACGTTACGAACGGCTCATTTACCGACACCTTTTCGCGCTGGGACGTCCGCGTCTACCGCTTCGCTGTACCACCGCCCCCACCGCCACCGCCTCCTCCCCCCGCCGAGCCGCCCGCCCCGCCGTCATTCGTTACGACGACCGCGCCGACCGCACTGAGGAGCGCAAGCGCGTCATCCACTCGCCGCGGACGACTTTTGAGCCGCCGGGTCGGTGTTGTCACGAACACGGGTGAGCGCGTAACGAGCGGGTCGGTCAGCTGTGGCGCGCGAGTACGTAGGACCCCGCTTCGGGTCGTCGGAAAAGGCTGGCAGAGGGGCTCGGCCTACTGCACCTGGCGGGTGCCGAGATCACTCCGCGGGAAGCTCCTGCGCGGCGTCGTCCGCGTTGACAGCCGGAAGCTGTCGCTGGTGCATCGCTTCACCACCCGCGTGAAGTAGCGCGCATCAAGGGCGGAGCCGGGCGCGATGTTGACGCTGGGCCTCGCGGTCGGCACACAGCTCGCAGCAGTACTGCCTGCTCCGATTCTTCGTCCGGTCGACAAACGCGCCCGTGCACGGTGGTGCCGCGCAGGTCCCGAAGCGAGTGAGCCCATGCGCCTGCACGATTTGGATCAACGCTGCGGCCGCCGTCGCTCCGATGTGGGCCGCGATCGACCGCTCCCCGGGCCCAAAGCGTACGTTCCACACTCCCTCGCTCTGCTCAAGCCGAGGGACGGCATTCGCTTCGGCGGCGACCTCGTTCAACACCCGAGCCGCCTCGCCGACGTCGTTCGTCTCGAATACCCGCCGTAGCCGGTTGCGGAGTCGCTTGATCTCAATCAGGTCGCTCCTCCGCGCGCGGCGCGCCGCGTCATGCCGCCCGACGATGTCCAGAAACCTCCGCAGGTCTTCGAGCCCGGCGAGGTGCTCCGGCGGATCGTCGTACGTGTCCCAGGTGTTCACCACGGCCACGGCCAGATCAGCTCCGGATTCCCTTGGATTGCCGACGATCACGAACTAACCATCTCCTCGTTTGTCAGTCTCAAAACTGTGTTAGGTCCTGACACGATATCGAGGGAGCGATTCCATGCGTCTGCTCCACCTCTTGCTCTTCGCCATCGCCGCGCTGATCCTGTCAGCGCAGGCTGTCGGTGCACCGCCGACCGTCGTGATCGAAGAAGTCGACCGCACCCGCACCATCCCGGCGGGCGACCTCTGCAGCTTCGACGTCGTCCTCCATTCCGAGGGGACGCGTCGCACCACCACTTACACCGATCAGAGCGGCAACTTCGATCGGTTCACGATTCACCTGTCGCAGTGGAAGACGAGCTTCACGAATCCGGCGAACGGCTCGACGATCCGCACGGTCCTCGCCGGCCCGGTCATCGTCGAAGCGCGCGATGACGGCAGTGCACTCGTCCGGATCCCTGGCAACGACACTCTCCTCGTCGTCAAGGGCGAGGGCCCGGTCTATACCGACCAGGGGCTGATCGTTTACCTCGCTGCCGACGCCGTGAACTGGCAGGAGCGGATCGAGGTGCTGCACGTCGCCGGCGGCTATCGCAGCCCGGACGACTTCGCGAGCTTCGTCGCTGCAGTCTGCGGCGCGATCGACTGAGTTGGGATAAGGGGCCCCGCTCCAGCGGGGCCCCTTATCGAATCGGCTTGAGCCCGCGCGCGACGGTCCGAACCTGCCCGGCAAGCCGCTTGTCGATCCCTGGAACAAATCGGGGCAGCTCGTGCCAAGCCGAAAAGATCCGCCAGGCGTCGGTGAACTCCGCGCCCTCGACATCGGCCTGACACCAGTCGAGCCCAAGCGAGGCGCAGGCGTGAATCCCGGGATCGAAGCTCCATTCGCTGCCCGACTCCGAGAGCGCCGCGCCGACGCGGTCGAGCAGTTGCCCAGTCTGGGCGATGAACTCGGCGTTCGCCATCGCGGTCGCGTTGTTCGGCGCCCAAGCGAAACCGAACCGGTCGTTGCCCGGCCTGGTCGCGGCGAAGTGGCGCAGTGCGTAGGTCTGCGCCGAGACGAAGTGCCGCATCTGGTCGCCGGAAAGCATCGTCCACCCGAGCCCGGTCGGCCACTGCCACCCGGCGTTCGCGATCGGAGTGTGGGCGCGGGTGAGAAAGGCGCGAGCGGCATCAAACTCCGGCGGGGCCACCGAGCCGAGCTTCACGGAGTGTTGGAGGAAGTCGTTCAAGTAGTCCCGGCGCAAGGTCGGCGGCGCGCCCACGACTCCCCAGCGGCGCGCGTCGCCGTAGACCTCCTGGCCCCAGAAGCGTACGGCGCGTTGCATGTCGAGCCAGAACGGCGTGTCGGCCAGCCACGTCTTGAGCGTCGACTTGTAGAGGGATGCGTCGTTCGTCCCGTGCATCACGCCGATCACGAACACCGCTCCCTGCACTGGCCGGCCTTCGCCCTCGTAAAGGCCGTGGACGAATTCGCGCGCATCCTCACGCGCCGTTCCGAGGTTCCTCCGGACGCTCGACGGGAACTCGTTCACCGCCCAGGTGTCGCCGAGCGCGACGTCGTAGCCCGCCGCCGCCATCCGGCGCCGCGCCTCGACCCCGGCGTCGTACCAGGTGCTCCCGGTGGCGCGAACCCAGCTCTGCCACGTCGCCCAGTGGATCTCGGCCATCGCGTGGAAGCGGGGCCCGAGCGCGCGGATGCGCCACGCCTGGTTCGGCCGCGGGTTGGTCTTGTCCGAGACCAGCGGCGGGATCGAGATGTAGTAGTCGGCGCACGGTGACGCGTGCTCCGCAAGCTTCGGACCGAGGCGAAGCCAGTCGCGGGCGGCGTAGAAGACGAACTCGGAGGCCCGGCACCGGGGTATCGACGCGCGGGCGCTGCTGAGCCGAAACCGCGGCTCTCCGGTCCGATAGCGCTGCTCGAGCGAAGCGACGACCGGCCCTTCGGCGCACTCGACGACAGTGAGTGTGCTCGCGGCCGGAGACGGGCAGCGCGGCGTGTAGCTGCTTGCGGCCGACGCCAACGGCGCGACCGCGAGCACGGCCAGCACCGTGGCGGCCGCGAATAAGCTCGGGCGAATTAGCGCGCTTTCACGGGCGCGCACAGCGAGTGCGCGAGACACAAATTGATCGTCGGCCTGAGCGCCGGAATCCATGAGGAAGAAGCTCCGGCGAGCCTGGTACGAAAAGCGGATGAAGGGACTCGAACCCTCGACCTTCTGCATGGCAAGCAGACGCTCTAGCCAACTGAGCTACATCCGCACGCGGCCGCAGTATAGCCACGCCTTCTCAGCTTCCTAGGGCGTCGAGAGCCTCATTCACAAGCCGGTCGGCGAGCTCGTTGTGCTCGCGACGCACCGCCGTATAGCTGACGTTGCCGATCTGGCTCGCCAGTCGCGCGGCCTGGATCGAAAGCTCGCGCAGGATCTCGTTCTTGACCTTGTACTCGCCGCGCATCTGCTTGACGAGCAACTCCGAGTCGGAGACGACCTCGACCTCGTCGACCTGAAGCTCGTGGGCCTTCTCGAGCCCGGCGACCAGGGCCCGGTACTCGGCGACGTTGTTCGTCGCGGTGCCGATCGTCTCGCCGTGTGCCGCGAGTACGGTCCCATCCTCCGCCTCCAGGACGTAGCCGTACGCCGCTGGGCCCGGATTGCCGCGCGCGCCGCCGTCGGTCGACAGCTTGGCCTTCACAGCAGCGGATAGACGTCGAAGGCCGGCTCCTCGTAGGGATGCGCCTCACGCAGAGCGGCAATCACTTCGTCCTGCAGCTCCTCCGGGAAGATCGTCTCCAGGCGCAGCTCCGAGACCCGCTGCTCGCGCCCCGCCTGGCCGATCGCCGGCGACGTCTCTTCACCCGGAAGGAACGTCCCGGTTCCGGCGGCGTACCACGAGCAGTGGGTGTACTTCCCGATCTTGCCGGCCCCGGCCTCGAACAGCGCCGTGCGCACGCGGTCGAGGGCCTCGCGCGGGACGAAGACGACTAGCTTGCGATTCACGTGAGCATCCTTACCGACCTCACGCCCACCGCGCTCACCAGCGCGATCGAGGAGAACCTGTTCGCGCTCTTCCGGGAGATTGCCGCCCTTCCGGGCGGCGAGCTCGTTGAGACCGAGGAGCTCCTGTTGCACCAGACAGGCCTCTCGTCTCCGATGTTCAACGGCGTCTCGCGAACTCGAGACGTGCCGGTCGAGAAAGTCAGCAGGCGTTTCTCGCAACCATTCTTCTGGTGGACCGGCCCGCAGTCGTCACCGGGCGACCTCGACGATCGCCTCGAGGCCGCTGGCCTTCCAGATGCCGGACGGGATTCTCCCGGCATGGCGAACGCACTGGCGGACATCGACGAGGAGCGAGCGCGACCGCCGGGCGTCGCCGTCGAGCCTGCCCCGGACGAGGCCGGGCTGGAGCTTTGGGGACGCATGTTCTGCGGGGCGCACGGTGCTCCGCCCGCCGCGGCGCGGGCCTGGATCGACGCAGCTCGGCGGCTCGGGTTTCACGATCTCCCCTGGGAGTGCTGGCTGGCGCGGATCGACGGTACCCCGGTCGGTCTTGGGCTTTCGTTCCTCGGAGGCGGTGTCGTCGGCCTCTACGGGATCGGAACGCTGCCTGCAGCTCGCCGTCGCGGAGTCGGCTCAGCCCTGACCCTCGTTCCGATGCTCAAGGCCCGGGAGGAGGGTTACGCCGCCGCCATCCTCCACGCCACTCCCGACGGCGAGCTGTTGTATCCGCGACTCGGCTTTCGCGAGTACTGCCGGATCAGCCGCTTTCTCGGCGGCGTGTAGTTTGCGCCGGTCATCCCGAGGGAAACGAGGACGCATGCCGACACTCGAAGTGCTGCCGAGACCGACACCCGAGGAACGCGCCGACGGACCAGTCAGAATCGACGTCGAAGATCCTCTCGCCGAGCTCGCGGAGACGATCGAGATCTGGGTCGAGCACCGCCCTGAGTGGGAGTTCACGCTGCACGAGGGTCACGACTTCGGCCGGGCCAACAACGTCGAGGGCCGTCTGCTCTTCGTCGCCGGCGAGCACACCTCATCGCTGGTCTTCCGCCTCGATCAGCTCGATGCGGCAGAGGACGTGATGGATGCGCTCGTCCTCCGCTTCGAGGAGGAGGACGGGATCTGCAAGCTGGCGCGTTGCGGCCGCAACGGCCTCGAAGTCGAGCTCTTCCACATCCTCACGTACACCTAGTGCCTCGTCCAATAATACCGCCGAGTTTCTGGGTCGCGAGCACCAAGCCAGAGGTCGCACTCCGACGAGCCAAGGTCTGATGACCTTGGTGAGGAGGAGGGTGGGCTCTGGCGCCGCGTGATCGCGGGCCAGAAGCCGGCATGTATTGCTGGGCGGGGCACTAGGCGCGCGGGCGGTCGGCGATCCGCCGAATCCACGCCGCGAGGTTCGGGTGGTCGGCGCCGAGCGGCTGAAACTCCCGCAGGATCAGGTGAAACGACTCGGTGTCCCGCTCGTCGTACAGCAGCGCGTACTTGAGAAACGGGAACGCGGCGCAGTCGGCGGCCGAGAACTCGCCAAAGAGGCAGTCCCGCCCGTCGAGGAGTCCTTCGAACAGGTCGAGGGCGCCGCGCAACTCCTGACCGAGCCCGTCGATGCGGCCCTGGTCGGGAGTCTCCTTGCGCCGCTCGGCATCGATCTCGTTCGGTGGGCGCTTCCAGACGCGGTTGAACCAGTCGAGGAAGACGTCGACCTCGGCACGGCGGGCGCGGTCCGCGGGAAAGAGCGGCGGCTCGGGAATGCGATCCTCGAGGTAGCGAAGGATCTCGGTCGAGTCGACGACTACTCGACCGCCTTCGACCAGAACGGGAACGAGCGGCTGGCCGCTGACGCGCTCGACCTCGCTGCGATCAGCGGGATCGACGTCGACCCACTCGATCCCGACACCCTTGTGACCTGCCGCGAGGGCCACCCGCTCGACGTTGGTCGAAAACGGGATCCGGTAGGCCTGCACGCAGGCTACTCGGCGGTATCGATCTGAGCCTTCTGCAGGCGCCCCGAGTAGTCGACGTAGATCGACTTCCACTCGGTGAAGACGTCGAGGGCGGCCTGGCCAGCCTCGCGGTGACCGTTGCCGGTGTCCTTCGTGCCGCCGAAGGGGAGGTGCACTTCGGCCCCGATCGTGCCGGCGTTGATGTAGGTGATCCCGGTGTCGAGATCGCGCATCGCGCGAAACGCCTTGTTCACGTCACGCGTGAAGATCGAGGACGAGAGGCCGTACTTGACGCCGTTGGCGGCGCGGATTGCCGCGTCGAAGGAGTCGACCGGGATCAGCGCGGTGGTCGGCCCGAAGATCTCCTCCTGCGCGATCCGCATGCCGGGCTCGACGTCGCTGAAGATCGTCGGGCGGTAGTAGAAGCCCTTCCCGAGCCCGTCGTCGGAGGCGATCTCGCCGCCCGTGAGCAGCTTCGCGCCTTCGTCTTTACCGACTCCCGTGTACGAGTGGATCTTCTCGAGCGCGCGCTGGTTGATCACCGGACCGACGTCCGTGTCGTCCTCCCAGCCAATCCCCAAGCGCAGCTGCTCGGCGGCGGTGACCAGCTTCGTCTGCAGCTCTTCGTAGACGCCGCGCTGGACGATCACGCGGCTGGCGGCCGTGCAGCGCTGGCCCGAGGTGCCGAATGCCGACCAGACGATGCCCTCGACTGCCAGGTCGAGGTCGGCATCGTCGAGAACGATGATTGCGTTCTTCCCGCCGAGCTCGAGGTGGACGTGCTTCAGTCCCTCCGCCGCCGCCTTCAACACGGCCACGCCCGTCTCACGCGACCCGGTCAGCGAGATCACGCGCACATCCGGGTGACGCACGAGCGCCTCGCCGACCGCCCCGCCACCGCCATGGACCACGTTGACCACGCCGGCCGGAAGGCCCGCCTCGACCAGCAGCTCGACGAAGCGCTCGCCGAGCGCCGGCGTGTCACTCGCGGGCTTGAACACGATCGTGTTGCCCGCGACAAGGGCCGGCAGCATCTTCCAGGACGGAATCGCGATCGGGAAGTTCCAGGGCGTGATCACGCCGACGATCCCGATCGGCATGCGCACGCTCATCTGGAACTTGTCCTTCAGCTCCGACGGCGTGGTCTGTCCGAACAGGCGCCGCCCTTCGCCGCCCATGTAGAAGCTCATGTCGATCGCTTCCTGAACGTCGCCGCGCGCCTCGGCGAGCACCTTCCCCATCTCCCGCGCCATCAGCTGGGCGAGCTCTTCCTTCTCGTCGATCAACAGCTGGCCGAAGCGGAAGAGGATCTCGCCGCGCCTCGGCGCCGGCACCAACCGCCACTCCTCGAACGCCGCTTTCGCCGCCGCGACGGCGCGATTGATGTCCTCCTCCCCCGAGAGCGGGAAGCTGCCGATCGTCTCCCCGTTGGCAGGGCTCGTCGACTCGAACGTCTCGCCAGACCCGGCGTCGAGCCATTCGCCGGCGATGTAGTTCTTGTAGCTCTTCGTCCCGAGCAGCGCCATCGCGGCGCGGAGTTTATCCGCGGACTCGAAGGGGCCGGATCTCGCCGCAGGCGATGCTCGGGCTCGTGCCGTCCGAGGACGGAAGGGAATGGACGTTGTAGTAGAAGCCGCGGCGCAGCACCTGCATCGAGCTCGAGACGGCGAACCGCTGGAACGCAACCCCCCGCGTGTCGGCGACGAGGTCGCGGTGCGCGGCCTGCGGCGGCTTCGCCGGCGTCGACGCGCAGGTTCCGCTCGGACCGTGGAAGTGCACCGCGTGGCTCGAGCGAGGCTCGAGCCCCCAGACGACGACCCAGCCTGACAGGCGCGCGCCGCGCTGCGTGAAGTACGCCGCCCCGCGCGCGGCGCTGCCCCCGTCAGGCCGGAGCTCGACGGCAGCCACGGTCCGAGTCACCGCGCCGCCGGACGCCGCCGAGGCGATGACCGCGAAGCAGCCAAGCGCAATCGTCGCGAGCAGTACTCCCCATCTCCGCACGTCCGTATCTACGAGCGCGAAAAGTGAGCGGATTTACTCGGGCGGCGCGTCGCTCGGAAGAAACGTTCCGGGTGCGCGCGGGCGGCGGCGGTCGCGGGTCTCGCGTTTCCCGCCCGCCTTCTTGCCATGGCGCCGCTCCGGTCCCGTCCGCCGGTCGACGATGACCTCGACGTTCGGGTTGTCCTTGTAGTAGTCGGACAGCTTCTCGTACAGCTCGTCTTCGAGCTCGGGCGGGATGACGCAGTAGATCATCGTCCTCTGCGTCTGATTGTAGGGCCGCTCCCGGAACGCGCTAGATGCGCGCGATATCCGGGACGACGCGGCCTTCGGTGTCCACTCTCGCGTTCCAGTTCTTAAACAGCGCGTCGAGATCGCCGAGCTCGTGACCGCGGGCCTCGAGCCGGACCGGCTGCGCCGACTCCGCCGAGACGCGGTACTGGTACCAGGTGATGTCCCAGGCGATCGTGATCGCGAGCTCCTGGTTCACACCCGAGAGCTGGAGGATGCTCGCCCTTGGCTCGCCGAGGCTCTTGGCGACGCCGCCGATCGTCCGCCTGTAGTCGCTGGCGTTGAAGACGTCGGCTGCTTCGACCATCGCCAGCTCCGGCTGGCTCAGCCGGCGGAGAATCGGCTCGGAGCCGACGGTCTCCTCGGTCGGCGACCGCACGGGGGCGAAGAGCTGCGACAGCCAACTTCCTCCCCGCTTCCGCCGCTGGACGGGCACCGTCGGCGTGGTCGGCGTTCCCTCCTTGACCCACCCGTACTCGACCGCAATCTCCTGGCAGAGCGGGCAGACGTCGACGAACTCGCCGGCCTGCGGCGCGTAACGGACTGCGCGCTCCCCCGTCAGTAGCGTCCGATCGCAGATCGCGCATGTTTGGGCAACAGCCTGGCTGCTGATCTGCATTGGCGCCGATCTTAGCCCAGCGCCGGAAGGGTCCCGTTCTTTATGCTGGCTGGGTACATGTGTGTTTTACAGGTATGAGGCATCATCGTCGCGCTTCACGAGTTCGGCGACGCGTCGGACCCGGCGAGTACGACGTGCGTGCGCGCGTCGAGCGCTTTGCGGAGCCTGCGGTGCTGCTCCAGCTGCGCGAGCGTCCGGTCCACGGATACGAGCTTCTCGAGCAGCTCCCCGAGCTGACCGGCGAGCGAGTCGACATGGGCAACCTCTACCGCTTCCTGCGCGTGCTCGAAGCCGAGGGGATCGTGCGGTCCGACTGGGACGACGAGGCCCCCGGCCCCAGCAAGCGCGTCTACGAGCTGACGAGCGAGGGCAGTGCGCTCCTCGACCAATGGGCTGGCGCGTTGCGCAGTGCCCAAGGCCGGATCGACGGCTTCCTCACGAGATACGGAGAAGGGAGGTGACCATGCACCACAGACGACATCGACATCGCGGCTTCCGCAGGCCTTACGGCCTCGGCCGCGGCTGGTATGACCGCGAGCGCGTCCTGGAGCGGCTGGAGGAATACCAGCGCGACCTGGAACAGGAGCTCGCCGACGTCTCCGATCTGATCAAGCGGCTCCAGGCCGGCGAGCAGGAGCCGGAGACGGCGACCGTTTAGGGGTGACACGTCGGGGCGGGCAGTAGCGAGCCCTTCCCGACCTAGCCCCTCTTAGTGTTGGGCCGTGAACGCCACCGACGACCGCACGGCGCTCGCCGCTTTCGTCGCGATGTCGGTACTCGCCGGAGGGAACGCGGTGGCGATCCGGTTCAGCAACCGCGAGCTCGACCCGCTCTGGGGAGCGGGCCTGCGCTTCGCGCTCGCCGCGGCGCTGCTTGTGGCGCTGATGGCGATCCTGCGCCTGGCGCCGCCGCGCGGACGCGCGCTGAGAGGAGCGGTCCTCTACCGGAGTCCTCGCGATCGGCGGGGCCTTCGCCCTCGCCTACTACGGGCTGGTGGATATTCACGCCGGCCTGGGCCAGACGCTCCTCGCGATCGTCCCGCTCGCAACGCTCTTCCTCGCCGTGCTCCAGCGCCAAGAGCGCCTTCGTCGCGGCGCAGTGGTAGGCGGCGTCGTCGCGCTGGCCGGGATCGCGCTGATCTCGAACGCAACTCTCGACGAAGGCATACCGGCCCTCTCGCTCCTCGCGGTGCTCGGCGGCGCGCTCTGCTTCGCGCAGGCGGCTGTACTCGTCCGGCACTTCCCGCCGGCCCATCCGGTCACGATGAACGCGGTCGGAATGGCGACGGGCGCGGTGCTCCTCCTTGCGGGGTCGCTCCTCGCGAGGGAAACGATCGAGCTGCCCGATCGAAGGGAGACTTGGCTCGCGATCGGCTATCTCGTCCCGGTGGGCTCGGTTGTCGTGTTCGTGCTCTATCTCGTCGTGCTTCGACATTGGGAGGCTTCTCGCGCCGCCTACGAGTTCGTGCTGATCCCGGTCTTCACCGTGGCGCTCTCGACCTGGCTCGACGACGAGCCGCTGGGCTTTGGGCTGCTGCTGGGCGGCCCGCTGGTCCTGGTCGGCGTCTACATCGGCGCGCTGCGTCGCCGGCGCGCGGGCGCTCTCTGAGAGGATTCACCTCCGTGGCGCACGAGCTCCGAGACGTTGCCCCGGGCCTCTGGATCTGGCGCGTCCGGCATCCGGACTGGGCGCCTCACGTCGACTGGGAGCCGTTCGTGACGTCGACCTGCCTCGAATCCGGCGGCGAGGTCGCGGTCCTCGACCCGCTGGCCCCGCCGGAGGACGCTGGAGATGTCTGGGCTCGGCTCGACGCGAAGCCACCGACGATTGCCGTAGTCCTGAAGCCCGATCACGTGCGCGACGTCGATGTCTTCGTGCGGCGGTACGGCGCCAAGGCCTACGGGCCGTCGCTCTTCTGGCGTCACAACATCCCCGAGACCGAACTGGAGCCGATCGAACCCGCGAGCGAGCTACCGGGCGGGCTCGTTGCCCTCTACGACGGCCGCGGCCGCAACGAGACGCCGCTCTGGCTCCCGGAGCAGGGCGCGCTCGTCTTCGCAGACGCGCTCACCGAGCGAAACGGCGACCTGCTCGTCTGGGCCACGCCGTGGCACGAGGAGCGCGTCCTCCCTGCTCTGCGGGCGCTGCTCGATCTGCCCTTCGAGCACGTCATCGTGTCGCACGGCGAGCCGGTGCACGACCGAGCGGCGTACGAGCGCGCACTCAAGCTGCCACCGTGGAGCGGCTAGCGGCGGCGCCAGCGGTGCAGGTGCTTCGACTTCGTCGCCGACTTCGGGGACTTGGGCTCCCGCGGCGGGTCATGCTCGGCTAGCCAGCGCCCGGCCTCGTCGTTGGGCTCGAGGCCGACTATCCGCTCTCGCTCGCCACGCTTCTGCGCGCCGCGACGGGTCAGCCGATGCTTCAACGGCCGCACCGGCAAAGCCGCCGCGGCCTTCTACGGTCGGCGTCGCCCAGTCGCCGCCTCAGACCTTCGCCTCTTCCTTTTCCTTCTGCGCCTCGGCCACGACCTTCTGGGCCACGTGGGTCGGCACTTCCTCATAGCGCGCGAAGGACATGTGGTAGTCGCCGCGGCCGCCCGTCATCGAGGTGAGTGACTGCGAGTAGGTGAGTATCTCGGCCATCGGCACCTCGGCCTTGATCATCGTCATGCCCGCACCGACCGGCTCCATCCCGTGCAGGCGTCCCCGCCGGGAGTTGAGGTCGCCGTTCACCGACCCGACGGCGTCGTCGGGAACGGTGACGTCGACCTCCATGATCGGCTCGAGCAACACCGGGTCGGCTTGCTCGTAGGCCTGCTTGAAGGCGAGCGAGCCGGCGATCTTGAACGCCATCTCGGACGAGTCGACGTTGTGGTACGACCCGTCGACCAGCATGACGCGGATGCCCTGGATCGGCGCACCGGCGAGCTCCCCGTGCGCCATCGCCTCCTGGATCCCCTTGTCGACCGCGGGCCGGAAGCTCTGCGGGATCACGCCGCCGACGATCTTGTCGACGAACTCGTAGCCAGTGTGCCCCTCGATCGGCTCGAGGACGATGTGACAGTCGCCGAACTGGCCACGGCCGCCGGTCTGCTTCTTGTAGCGCCCATGGCCCTTCGACTCCCGGCGGATCGTCTCCAGATACGGGACCCGTGGTTGGCGGAGTTCGACCTCGACGCCGAACCGGCGCTTCACGCGCGCGACGGCGACCTCGACGTGCATCTGCGAGAGACCGGACAGGAGCTGCTCTCCGGTCTGCTGGTCGCGGCGCATCACGAGCGTCGGATCCTCTTCCGACAGTCGGCGCAGGGCCGTACCGAGCTTCTCCTCGTCGCCTTTCGCCTTCGGCGTGATCGCGAAGCTCATCACCGGCTCGGGGAACTCGATCTTGGGCGGCTCCGAGTCTCGCTCGGCGTCGAGAAGCAGGTCACCGGTGAGGGTGTCCTTGAGCTTCGCAACCGCACCGAGATCGCCCGGGCCGAACTCGTCCGCCTGATCGTGTTCCTTTCCCTGCAGCGTCAGCAGTTGGCCGATCCGCTCCTTGTTGTGCGAGCGTGAGTTCACGAGCGTCGCATCGGACCCCACCGTCCCCTCGATGACCCGGAAGACGTTGATGCGCCCGGCGAACGGGTCGGCAACCGTTTTGAAGACGAACGCCGCACTCCCGGCGCCGTCGATGTGCACGTCGAAGTCCTTCTTGGCCGGCGAGGGCACGCCTTCGACGAGGAGGTCGAGGACGGCGGTGGTACCGAGGTTCTTGGTCGCCACGCCGCAGGCGACCGGGAAGATCTCGCCGCGGGTGACCGCGTCCTTGAGCGCGTGGGCGACCTCTTCATCGGACAGGTCCTGCCCTTCGAGGTAACGCTCCATCAGGCCCTCGTCGGTCTCGACAACCGAGTCGAGCAGCTTCTCGCGGTACTCCGCGACCTGGTCGGCCATCCCGGCCGGAATCTCGCCCGGAGCGGCTTCCTTCCCGCCCTCCGGGCTCGTGTACGACGTCATGTGCAGGAGATCGACGATCCCGGTCAGCTCGTGCTCGACACCGATCGGCAGGTGGATGGCGACGGCGCGCGGCGAGAGCGTGTTCTGAAGCGCGTTCAGCACGCGAAAGAAGTCGGCGCGCTCCCGATCGAGCATGTTGACGAAGAAGACGCGCGCGAGGCCGAGCTCCTCGGCTCGGGCCCAGACGCGGCTGGTCTGGACTTCGACGCCCATGACTCCGGAGACGACGATCAGCGCGCCCTCGACGACCCGGATCGACGAGACCATGTCGCCCTGGAAGCTCGGCTCGCCGGGAGTGTCGATCAAGTTGATCTTGCGCCCTTGCCAGTCGAGGTGGCAGAGCGACGCGGAGATCGTCATCTGGCGCCGCTGCTCGTCCTCGTCCCAATCCGCGACCGTGGAGCCCTGCTCGATCGTGCCGAGCCGGTTGACGGCGCCGCCCTGGAAGAGCATCGCCTCGACCAGCGACGTCTTGCCCGTTCCTCTGTGGCCGGTGACGGCGACGTTGCGGATCTTTCCGGACTCGACTGGCGGCATGCGGGAGCGAGTTTAGCTTCGGCTTATGCTTCGGCCTCGGCTCTCTGCGCTGCGCCCGAAAGCCGGGCCTTGAGGCGCAGGATCGCCTTGGTGTGGAGCTGTGAGACCCGCGATTCGGTGACGCCGAGCACCTCGCCGATCTCGCGCAGGGTCAGCTCCTCGTAGTAGTAGAGCGTGACGACGAGCTTCTCGCGCTCCGGAAGTCGGGCGATCGCCTCGCCGAGCGCCTCCTTCAGCTCAGTCTGGGCGAGGGAGCTCTCGGGGGCCGGCGCCTCGGTGTCCTCGATCGTGTCGATCAGGGCGACCTGGTCGCCGCCGGAGCCGCCGATCGTCCAGAGCTCGTCGAGGGCTGCGATCGAGGAGCGGGAGATGTCCGTGAGGCTGTCCCCGAGCTCTTCAACGGTGATTCCGACCTGCTGGGCGATCTCTTCGTCGGTCGGAGGACGGTGCAGCTTGGCTTCGAGGTACGCGATCGAGCGTTCGATCTCGCGGGCGCGGGCGCGCACCGAGCGAGGCACCCAGTCGAGCGAACGCAGCTCGTCGATGATCGCGCCCTTGATTCGTGCAATGGCGTAGGTCTCGAACTTGACGTCGCGGTCGGGGTCATAGCGCTCGATTGCGCCGATCAGGCCAAGGAGGCCGTACGAGACGAGATCTTCTTCTTCGACATGCGCCGGAAGGCCGCTGCCCAGCCGGCCGGCGACGTACTTGACGAGCGGCGCGTAGGTGAGGATCAGGCGGTCGCGCAGCGCGCTGTCGTCCGGCTTGGCGCGATAGGAACGCCAGAGCTGCTGGGTCTCGTCCTGGCCCACGGCTAGGGAAGGATACGGGGCTGGCGGGCGGTTTCCTCAGCCCCACGGGCGAATTCGCGGCAGCCACCTCGGGACGTGCGCCCTGTACGCCTCATAGTCGTCGCCGAATCGCCGCTGCAGGCCAGGTTCCTCCACGAGCGGGAGGTAGACGGCATTGACGGCAAACACTGCTCCGAACCACACGAGCAGCGCCACCGATTCGAAGAGCGCCGCTTCCCCGACGAGGATGAAGAGGACTCCGCTGATCATCGGATTGCGCACATGGCGGTAAGGGCCGCGGACGACGAGGCGAGTAGTCGGGTCCCACGGGGCGAGCGTTCCGCGGCCCGCCGTGGCGAACAGAAAGATCGTCCACGCGACGAGTGCCAGGCCGAGTGCTACGAATGGCGCTCCGAGCACGGAGGATGGGCCGAACGCTGCTCCGGTGCGCTCGACGATCATGGCGGGCACGCCCAAAGTCACGACGCCCGGAAGGAGCGCGACGGCGGCACCGTGCCGCCATGCGCTCACGGCTGCCGAGCGGCTCGAAGCGTCCGTACGGCGAGCCCGCCCATCCATAGCGTGAGCGCGGCGCCTGCAAGCGCGATGGGCCAGACGCCAGCTTTGTACGCGGTCCACCCGATCCCGGCAAAGAAGACGGTCAGGAACGCGAACAGCGCCCCCTGGACGCGGCGCTGAGCGGCGCGAGCCACGCGCGGAGCGTATCTCTACAATCGAGGCGCCCAGGGGCGTAGCTCAATTTGGTAGAGCACCGGTCTCCAAAACCGGGGGTTGCAGGTTCGAGTCCTGTCGCCCCTGTTGGCAGCATCGAGTCTGAAGCCCGCTAACCATGCGGCCTTCAGCGTCTCTGGCTCACCTTCCCACAGGCTTGTGGAA
>Ga0126306_10000570_pt1 | contig 17513 bp, 21 predicted proteins | sample Plot27_FD_92592 | JGI IMG/M metagenome (GOLD analysis project Ga0126306, IMG submission 92592) | Serpentine soil microbial communities from UC McLaughlin Reserve, CA, USA - Plot27 | ecosystem: Environmental > Terrestrial > Soil > Grasslands | place: USA: UC McLaughlin Reserve, Lake County...
GAGCGCGGGCAAGTTCCCATGGATGTCGTAGAGAAGACCGAGCACGTAGCCTTCCGCCGGTGAAGATAGTCGTCCTGGTCAAACAGGTCCCGCATCCCCAGGCGATCGAGTTCGACGAGGACACCAGGACGCTCAAGCGCGAAGGCGTCCCGCTCCTGCTCAACCCGTTCGACCGCGCCGCGGTACGAACGGCCGTCGCTCTGCGGGACGACGCGGGCGGAGAGGTCGTCGCGCTGACCATGGGGCCGCCTGCCGCCGAGGACGCTTTGCGCGAGACGCTCGCCCTCGGCGCCGACCGCGCAATCCACCTCTCCGACCGCGCGTTCGCAGTCGCGGACACGCTCGGAACGTCGCGGACGATCGCGCTCGCCCTTCGTAAGGAGGGAGGGGTCGACCTCGTGCTCACCGGGCGCAAGAGCGTCGACTCCGAGACCTGGCAGGTCCCCCCGGAGGTGGCCGCCTTCCTCCGCTGGCCGCAGCTCGTGAGCGCGCTCTCGCTCGAGGCGGCGAACGGGGGTCTCCGCGTCACGCGCGAGATCGACGGCGGCGAGGAGGACTACGAGGTGCAGCTCCCGGCGGTGGTCTCGGTGGCGCGCGCGCACGAGGACGAGGCCGAGCCGGCAGACGGCCGCATCGATGTCTGGACAGCGAGCGACCTCGTCGACGACCTCGCAGAGAACGACAAGCGCTTCGGCCAGCCGGGGTCGCCGACGCGCGTGCTCGCCGTTCGCGACGCGACGCCCGAGCGGGCGGGAGTGCGGGTCGCGGGCGTGGACGAAGCCGTCGAGGCGGTCGCGCGCCTGCTCGAGGAGAGGCAGGCGGCGGCTTCCTCGTGGGAGAAGCCCCCCCACGCCGCCGAGAAGCCTGCCGCGCACTATGACGCCTGGTCGGTCGTCGAGACACGCGATGGGCGACCGACCCGAACGTCGCTGGAGCTCGTCGGGAAGGCGCGGGAGCTCTCCGGGAAGCTGGGCGGCCGCGCCGGCGCGCTCCTCGTCGGCCACAGCCTCGAAGACGCTGCAAAGGAGGCGATCCGGCACGGTGCCGAGGCCGCCTACGTCGTCGACGACGAGTCGTTCGCGACCTACGACGCCGCGCGCACCGCCGCGGCTCTGCGCCTCGTGGTCGAGCGCGAGCGCCCGCACGTGCTGCTCATCCCTGCGAGCGCGCGTGGACGCGACTACGGGCCGCGGCTCGCGGGAGACCTCTCGGTCGGGATGACGGGCGACTGCGTCGACGTCGACATCGCGAAGGCGGGCCGCCTGCTCCAGAGGAAGCCGGCGTTCGGCGGCAACATCGTCTCGGTCATCCTCGGCGCCACGAACCCGCAGCTGGCGACGGTGCGCGCGCGCATGTTCGAGCCGCTCGAGCCACGCGACGTCGCCGGCGAGATCCACCGCGTCTCGCCCGGCGGCCTTCCGCCGGCACGGACCAGCCTGCTCGAACGGCGCGGCGGAACGGATGCCTGGCGACTCGACGAGGCGGACCTCGTCGTCCTGCTCGGCCCCGGCGGCGGCGAGCCCGAGGAGATCGCTGAGCTCGCCCGGGAAGCGGGCGCTGCGTTCGGCGCTTCGCGCGAGCTGTGCGCATCGGCCGGCGTCCCCTGGAGCTATCACGTCGGGCTCTACGGCCGGCCGGTGGCGCCGCGCGTCCTGATCGCGCTGGACGTGCCGGACGACTTCGAGCACGTGACGGGCTTCGTGAAAGCCGACGTGGTCGTTGCCCTTCCGCAGGCGGCCTGGCAGGCGGACGTCCAGGTCGCCGCCGAGCCGGACTCTCCACGCGAGCTGGTGAACCGCATCGCCGCGCTCGTCTAGCCGTTACGGTTCCGCGCCATGGCGGGCGCCGCCCAGCCCGAGCAGGATGTCATCCGAATCGTGCTCGCGGACGACGACGAGGGCTTCCTCGAATCGCTCCGCGCGCTGGTCGAGGAGCATCCGTCGCTTTCCGTCGAGGCGACCGCGACCGACGGGCTGCGCGCGACCGAGCTCGTGCGCGAGCTCGAGCCCGACGCGCTCGTGATCGACCTGCATATGCCGCGGCTCGACGGCGTCGCCGCGATCGGCCAGCTCCGCGCCAACCATCCCACGCTGTGCCTGATCGCCCTTACGGGCGACGAGTCGCACGAGATCCACCAGGCCGTCGCCGAGGCGGGCGGCGACGCGGTACTCCTGAAGAGCCAGATGGTCGAGAACCTGGCCGAGCGCCTGGTCGCCACGATTCCTTTGCTTCACCCCAGCCCTGAGGCTTAGGCGGCCATGGGCCTGGCGGTAGAGGGGGCGGGATCCGCGGAGGAGATGGCGAGGGCCGGAATCGAACCGGCGACACCACGGTTTTCAGCCGTGTGCTCTACCAACTGAGCTACCTCGCCCTGGGGCGAACAGGTTACCCCGACTCAAGCCGAGCCGAGAGCCGCTTCGGCGCCGTCATGCGGTAGCTCTCTTCGACGAGGTCGGCGAGCTCCTCCCAGTCGAGCTCGCCGTCCAGCCGCACACCGACCCACCCGTGGTGGCCGACGTACGGCGGCCTGAAAAAGCGGTCGGGGACAGCCTGGACGAGCATCTCCTGGACGCCGTCCGGCGCCTTGACCCAGAGCGACGGACGCCCGTCCATTCGGTGCTGCATCGCGAAGATCTTCTCGCGCACCTTGAAAGACGGGTCGCCGACGCCACCGCTCTCGACGGCCTCCGGGAACGCGAGGCAGATCACACGCAGCCGTTCGAGCGGATAGCCCGGATCGCTCACGACGCTCCGAGCCGTTCCTCCAGGGCTCGCACGGCCTCCTCCAGCCGTGAAACGCGCTCCTCGAGGCCCGACGGCGACGAGGCCGCTGGTCCCGGCTCTGCGTCGACAACGTCGCCGCCGAGCAGCTGCGTGTAGCGCTCCTCCTTTTGACGCGGCCCTCGTGGAAGCCGGGCGACGAGCTCGCGCCCGATCAGGCCCTGGAGCACCTCCTCGACGCCGGCGAGGCCGCCGAAGCCGTAGAGCCGATCAGTTCGCTGCTTGAGCTCGCCCGGAGTCTGCGGCCCGCGCAGCATGAGCACGGCGAGAAGCGACATCTCTCCATCCGAGACGCCGAGCGCCTCCGGCAGCAGGTGCCGGAACTTCGCCGCCCTGCTGCCGGGACCGCTCGCGAGCCGCGACCAGCCGCGACGGCTCAACTCGTCCAGCGCAGACCGAATGGTCGCTTCGTCGTAGTCCACAACGGGGTCGCGGTTCGTGGACTGGTTGCAGGCCGACCGGAGCGCGTTGAGCGAGAGCGGGTAGACATCGGGCGTCGTCCGCTGCTTCTCGATCAGGCAGCCGAGGACGCGCAACTCGACGGGGCTGAGGTCCAACACCCGAAGGCTAACCACCCCATAAAAAGGACGTCCGGGCCGGAATGACCGCGCCACGAACGTCCTCCTAGTACGAAATGTAACAGGCGCTCAACGCTTTTTTGCGACGAGGGACGTGCCGCGTCCAACGGAAAAATCTGCAAATTCCGTGAACCCGCGCCGCCCGAGCTCGCTCCGAAGTCGCTCGAACGGCACATAGATCGGCGTCTCTGCCCCGCCCGAGAAGCTGAAGACAACCGAACCGCCGGGCGCCGTGACGCGGCCGAGCTCGTCGAAGAAGGGGATCATGTTGGCGAGCGTCACCAGGTCGAACGCGCCATCCTCGTAGGGGAGCTTCGAGGCGTCGGCCAGCTCGAACCGCACACGGTCGGCGACCTGCGCGGGTGTGGCCGAGCGCGCCCGAGCGAGCATCTCGGGCGAGAGATCCACACCGACGACCTCGGTCGCGGGAAAGCGCTCGGCGATGACGAAGGCTGCCTGACCCGTACCGGTGCCGAGATCGAGCGTCCGGCGCGGCGGCTCGAGTGCGCCGAGGGCGACCTTGAGCGAGTCGAACGCGTCCTCGCTTCGCATCTGGCCCCAGACGGGAGCCATCCGGTCGAACTGCCGCCTGACGACCGGCCGGAAGAGACGCCAGAGACCCGGCCGCCGCACGGACACGTCCGTCGCGAGGCGGGCGAAGCGCTGGCCGAGCGTCACGTCGGCACCTCGATCTCGACCTCCGTCCCCGCTGCCGCGCCGAGCATCTCGGCGGCGTTGCCGCGGCTGACCGCGAGCGTGACATTTCGGTACGAGTCCTCGTACAGGATGAGCGCGCCCCGCTCGGCGTCCGCGAACGTGCGCGCCGCGACGGCCTGCTGCGGGCGCCCGGCGACAATGAGGCGGACACGGCGACCGGGAACGATGCCCGCGTCCTCGAGATGCGCGCGGCCGAGGTTTAGCTGAATGTTCCCGAAGCGGTCGACGTAGAGGCACGTCGCGGCGATCCTCGTTCCGGACACGTCGGGCGCGGGCACGTCGAGGCGGACGAGCGCCTCCGGATCGATCGGCGGCCCGAGCTCCGCGAGCTCGAGCCCGAGCGCAAGGTGGGCGGCGGCCGGCGAGAAGACGTCGCGGCCGTGGAAGGTCGCCGACACGGGCGTCAGCGCATAGGCGGCGTTCGTCAGCTCGTGCGCGGCAGCGATGCCGCCGAGCGACTCTGCGGCGGGCAGCAGAAGCCCGTTGTCCGGGCCAACGAAGCGCCGCCCGTCGCCCGACTCGAGCGCGAGCGCACGCCGGCCGCTCCCGACACCCGGGTCGACGATCGCCAGGTTCACCCCCTGCGGCGCGTACGGGACGGTGTTCGCCAGGACCAACGCGCCCTGAAGGATCGCCTGCGGCTGGATCCCGTGCGTCAGGTCGATGATCTGCGCGTTGGGGGCGATGCGCTTGATGACGGCATGGCAGGTGCCGACGAAGTCGTCGACGAGGCCGAAGTCGCTCAGGAAAGTGATGAACACGCGCTCTCCACGGCTGCGACGAGACCCTCGAGATCGTGCGTCTCCGCCTCGGCGGCGACTGTAACGCCCGCCGCCCGCGCTGCCCTGGTCGTCTCGGGCCCGATCGAGACGGCCGGGATCGGGGAACCGAGCCGCGAGAACGCCCGCGCGGCGGACGCGGAGGCGAGGACGACCAGGTCGCCTGCGGGCGGCTCGTCCGGAACGGACTCGACGGTGCGATAGAGCGCGACGAAGTCCGCGTCGAGCTCCTGCACGAGGTAGCGACGCGCACCCTCGGCGCCGGCGAACAAGACTCGACCGGCGGGCCTCGGAAACTCGGCGACGAGCCCCTCCTGCGTCGAGACGGCGGGGACGAACGCCGGCTCGTGGCCGGCCTCGCGAAGCGCGCTTGCGCTTCCCGGCCCGATCGCGGCCACCGGAGGCCACGGGCCGGCGGCACGACCGGCGAGGAGCTCCGCCGCGGTCCTGCTCGTCACGACGACCCAGTCGTAACCGGCGAGGTCGACAGGCCCGCTCCCGAGCGGCTCGATCGCGATCAGCGGGCAGACGGCGACCGCGTGTCCGAGCGCCTCGAGCCGGCGAACGAACTCGCCGGCGTGTGCTTCAGGCCGCGTGACGACGATGCGCATCCGAGAGCCGACTGCCGAGTGCGTCGGGATCGTCGCCGGTCAGACGCTCGATCCAGCGCCCGTCCTCGTCGGCGACGAGCGCGGTCAGCGCCGTCCCGTCGTGGTGAGCCGCCACGGGGGCGAGGCAGCCGCCGCCGAGCGCGGCGACGCACCGCCGCTCCGCCTCGACCCTTCGGCGCGTCTCGGCGTCGTCCGCGCGCGCGACGCGCTCCTCCTCGCCGGCCCGCACCTGCAGGGCGAGCGCACCCTGGCCCGCCTCGGGCAGCACCTCGGCGGGGTCGAAGCGGCGCGAGATCTCGGCGTCCAGGCCGAGCCGCTCGAGCCCGCACGCAGCGAGCACGACCGCGTCGAGGCCGCGCTCGCCCCGCTTTCGTAGCCGCGTGTCGATGTTCCCGCGCAGCGGCTCGATCGAAAGGGTCGGCTCGAGCGCGAGGAGCTGCGCGCGGCGCCGGACCGACGCCGTGCCGATCCGCATCCCCGGCCGGAGCGCCGGAGCCCCGCACAGCGCGTCTCGTGCATCCTCGCGCGGCGGATACGCGCCGACGACGAGCCCGCCAGTGTCCGTGGAGGTCATGTCCTTCGCGGAGTGCACCGCGACGTCGATGCGACCAGCGAGCAGCGCCTCCTCGAGCTCCTTCACGAAGACGCCGCGTGCGCCGATCTCGCCGAACGGCTTCGTGCGATCCCGGTCGCCCGCCGTGGTGATCGGCACAAGCGCGATCTCGACCCCGGGCCGTCGCAGCGCCTCGGCTGCGAGCTCGGCCTGGGTAAGCGCGAGCCTACTGCCCCGGGAGCCGACGCGGATGACCATCGCGCGCGTCCTCGTCCAGGCCGAAGAGGTGGCGAAGCGCCTCCGCGTAGCCGACGCCCTCCAGCGCGGCGGCCTCCTTCGCGCGGACGATGGGACCGTGAAGGAGCTTGTTGACGATCTGGCTCGTGAGCGAGTCGACCGTACGGCGCTCGCTCTCCGAGAGGCCGCCCAGCCGCCCTTCCGCCTTCGCGAGCTCGGCGGTGCGGATTGCCTCCGCGTGCTCGCGCAGAGAGGCGATCGCCGGCACGACGTCGAGCGAGGCCTGCCAGTCGCGGAAGCGCCTCGCTTCGGCGGCCACGATTCCTTCGGCACGCTCGGCCTCTCGGTGCCGGCCTGTGAGGCTCTCCGCGACGACGGCTTCGAGGTCGTCGATGTCGTAGAGGAAGCAGCCGTCGAGCATTCCGACCGAGGGCTCGACGTCACGCGGGACGGCGAGGTCGATCAGAAACAGCGGCGCACCCTTGCGTCCGCGTATGCCGTCCTCGACCGCAGCTCGCGTCAGCACGAAGCCGGCCGCGCTCGTCGAGGAGACGACGACATCCGCACGCTCGAGCTCGCCCGCGACGTCTTCCAGCGGTAGCGGCTCGCTCGCCAGCTTGCGGGCCAGCTCCGCCGCACGGTCGGACGAGCGGTTTGCGACGAAGGCGACCTCGGCCCCGCGCGAGATCAGGTTGCGAGCCGCGAGCTCGCCCACCTTCCCCGCGCCGACGATCAGCACTCGCCGGCCCTCGAGCTCTCCGAACACCTGCTGGGCCAGCGCCGCCGCCGCCGCGGACACGGACGACGGGCTCTCGCCGATCGCCGTCTCGGCCCGCGCCTTCCGGCCGGCGTGGAGCGCGCCGCGGAAGAGACGGTCGAGGACGGGCCCGCAGGCGCCTGCCTCGTACGCCGCTCGCACCTGGCCGAGGATCTCGCCCTCACCCGGGACCATCGAGTCGAGGCCCGCTGCAACGCGGAAGAGGTGCAGCGCGGCAGCCTCGTCCCCGAGCCGGTAGAGGTAGGGCGCCAGCGGCCGCCCGCCGACCCGTTCGAGCTCCGCGATCGCGTCAGCTTCCTCGCCGCCGACGATGTAGAGCTCGGTGCGGTTGCACGTCGACAGGACGGCCGCCTCCCGGTCGTCGCCGGCCAGCCGGTGTGCGAGCTTCGAGGCCTCGTCGGCGCCGAGCGCGACCTGCTCGCGGACCTCGACGGGCGCGAGCTTGTGCGAGGTTCCGACGAGGGTCAGCTTCATGACAGGTGCGTGAGCAGGAGGCCGAGGGGCGCGGTGAGGACGAGGGCGAAGCCGGCGAGCTGAAGGTGCGCCGCCCGCCGACCGCGAGGATGAGCGATCAGGAACCCGGCGTAGAGGGCCCAGGCGACGAGCGTGACCACGATCTGCGGGTCGAGCGCGGCGCGGTGGACGAACCCGGCGACCATGCCGAACGTCAACAGCGGTAGCGCCACGGCGACCGTCCTCCAGCCGAGAGCCTCGAGCGTGAGCAGCGAGGGAGCACGAAGCCGAAGCAGGCCCGGCCGGCGAAGCTTGAGCGCACGCTCCTCCCAGAGGTAGAGGCCGCCGAGCGCGGCGGCGAGCGTGAGCCCGGCGAAGGCTGCGAGCACCAAGCCGACGTGGAGCACCAGGAACGCGGTCGAGAACTGACCTGACCCATCCGCGTCGGCGCCGCCGCCCAGATACGAGGCGGCGAGCACCAGCGCGGCGAACGGCATCACCGCGAGACCGAGCAAGCGGTAGCGCGGCTTGCAGCCCCACACGAGGTACCCGCCGACGACGAGCCAGACGAACAGGTTCAGCGAGCCGGCCCAGGTGTCCCATGGGAACCCGTCCGCGCGATAGGCCTGCACGACCAGCAGCGCGGTCTGCATGATCCAGCCGGCCCGCACGCCCCAGGTCGCAAGCCTTCCGAGGCCGGGATAGCGGACGTTGCCGGCGTACGCGACCGCCGCCTCGCCGTAGGCGAGGAGCGCCGGCCAGAAGAGGAACTCAGCCACCAGGCGCTCTCTGTCGGCGCGCGAGCTCGGTCAGCTCCGCCAGGTCTCGCTCGAGACGTGTCACCTTGAGCGAGATGATCACCAGGTATAGCAACACCGCCCCGAATACGACCAGATAGGCAGCCGCGAGGTACTTCTCGCCGGTGCTCACGAGCGGACCTCGGTGAGGACGGGCTGCCGCGCCGGCTCCGTCGCCAGGAGTTCCCTGAGCTCACGGATCCGCTCGTCGATCCGCTTGCCGGTCAGCTCGACCCGGTAGAGCGCGGCAGCGAGCGCGAGCATGCCGGCCAGGCAGACGCAAAAGGTCGCGAACATCGAGTCGGACATCTGCGGCCCCTCGCGCGTGAAGACGACGGGGTGGATCAGGTCCTCGGCGAGCCGGATGGCGAGGAAGCTGATCGGGATCAGCACGACGCCGAAGAGCGCGTAGACCGCGGAGCTCCGCTGCCGGCGCGGCCCGGGGTCGAGCGAGTAGCGCAGCATGAAGTAGGCCGAGTAGAAGAGGAAGAGGATCAAGAACAGGACGAGTTGCCGCTCGCTCCAGCTCCACCAGACGCCCCACGAGACCTTCGCCCAGATCGAGCCGGTGACGAGTGTGAGCACGCCGAAGATCGTTCCGATGTGGACGGCCGTGTAGCTCTCGAGGTCGTAGCGCTCGTCGCCCGTCCAGAGCAGGCGGAGCGCCTTCCACGCCGCCCAGCCGAAGCCCGCGTACGCCGTCAGCGCGACCGGCACGTGCACGTAGAAGATCTTCTGACTGATGCCCTGATCCGCGTCCTCGGGCGCCCAGAGGAGGGCCAGCCCGAGCCCGAGCAGGACCAGGACGGCAGCGGCACACGAAAGCACCGCGGCCAGAGCGCTATTCCGTGACCACGTACTCAAAGCTCGCGAAGCACAGGATCGCAAAGATGGCGTCGTACAGGGCGAGAAACGCCAGGCTCTTCGCGGGATCGTCGCCGACCGTCGCACCGACGCCGCCGACCACGATCGGAATCGCCAGCGGCAGAAAGAGCAGCGGCAGCAGCAGCTCGCGGGCGCGCCCGGCGACGGCCATGGCGGCCACGAGCGTCCCGACCGAGCAGATGCCGAGATCGGCGAGGGCGACGCCGGCGATTGCCGCGGCGTCGAGGTCGGTGAAAAACAGCGCGTAGGCGGGTAGCGCGACGATCTCGGCGGCGACGAGGAACGCGAGGACGGCGAGCGCCTTGCCGATCCAGATGGCTGCCCGGTCGCACGGCGTCAGGACGAGCGCGTCGAGCAGCCCCTGCTCGCGCTCCGCGACGAACGCGCGTGTCAGTCCGAGCAGGGCGGTGAAGACGATCGCGACCCATAGCAGGCCGCCGGCCGCGCGGTCCGAGACGTCGGCCGGAAGCGCGAAATGGAACACCACGAGCGCCGTGACGACGAAGAGCAGCATCGCGGGCAGCGTCTCGCGCGCGCGCAGCTCGAGCAGCAGGTCCTTGCGCGCGAGGGCCGCTGAGTCGGCGACGAGGCCCGTCATGCGAGGGCGAGTCGGCTGGTCGCGAGGGGGGCGAGCCGCTCCGGCTCGTGGGTCGCGACGACGAGCGTGCGCTCGGCGCGGAGCGTGCCGAGCTCGCGCTGCAGCAACTCGACGCCCTCGGCATCCAGCGCGTTGAAGGGCTCGTCGAGCAGGAGAAGCCGGGGCTCGTGGAGCAATGTGCGGCAGAGCGCCAGTCGCTGCGCCATCCCGCGCGAGAACGACGCTGCCCGCTCGTGCCGAACGTCCCAGAGGCCGTACCGCTCGAGCAGCATCCCGATCCGCTCGCGCCGCTCCGGCACCCGATAGAGCCGGCCGAACAGCTCGAGATTCTCGAGGGCGGTCAGCTCCCGGTAGACGAGCGGCTCGTGGGCGAGCAGGCCGAGCTCGGAGCGGTCGACACCCACCTGCATCTCGCCCGCGCTCGGGGCGACCAGGCCCGCGAGCACGCGGAGCAGGGTCGTCTTCCCCGAGCCGTTCGGGCCGGTCACCACGAGGAAGTCGCCCTCCGCGACGTCGAGGTCGAGCGGCACGAGCACGCGCTTGGCACCGAACCGCTTGGCAAGGCCGCGGGCGCGGATCATGCGTTCGAGTCTAGTCCGACCCGTTCGCGGATCCGCGCCCGAAGGCGCTCCGCCTCAGCCTCTGAGCGTGTTGCTCATGAGCCACGGGATGACGACGAGGACCAGGACGACCACCAGCACGGTCACGACACCCGGACGCCGCCAGAACGGCTTTCCTGAGTTAGACGACACCTGAATTCCTCGTCATCGTGTTGTTCGAGAAGAACGTGAGCGTCACCCACGGATGCTTCTCCGGACCGCACCCGTAACTGAAGATGCAGAACGCGGCCTTGCCGCGGTACCGGAACTGCACCGTCGAATAGCTCGTCCGCACGCCGTACGGGTAACCGTCCTCGTTACCGCGCCACTCCCAGCCGGAGAACGGACGCACCCAGGTTGCGTCGCCGTGCAGGTCGCTCCACGAGACGATCCGCCCGCCCGGCACGTAGCAGACCTGGAACCGACCCTCGTACCGAATGACGTTGTAGAGGTTCACCTGCGTGAACGAGTGGCTGAAGAACTGCGTTTTGCACCTCGTTCCCAGGAAGCCGCTCTCGGCGCTGGACCACGTGGAGAAATCCGAGGGCGCAAGCTCCGCGTTCAGGTCCGGTGGGGGCGGAGGCGGAGGCGGAGGAGGTGGCGGCTCAGGCGGGTTGTACTCGTCTAGATCCGTCTCCGAGCTGCAGCCGGGATCGGAGAGATAGTCGATGAGGCCGTCGCCGTCGTTGTCCCAGCCGTCGCCACACGCGGGGAAGGACGGCGGAGGCGGCGGAGGGGGCGGAGGTGGTGCCGGCGGCGGTGGAGCGGGTGGCGGCGGCGGAGGCGACGAGCAGTCGTCTCCGGGCAGGCACGGGTACTGGGGCCCGGAATCGCTCGGAGAGGTCGCCACCACGGTCGGTGGTCCAGTGTTTCCAGCCCAAGCGGCGCCCGCAACGGCCAAAACGGCCAGCGCCAGAAGCGACATGCAGCTGATTCGTCCCATGTGACCTTCCCCTGTTCGCGGATCTGTTGTCTGCTCCGTCAACAAGTACCGGTCGCGAGCGCACGTCTCTGTGACAGCTTCGCGCCGACTCGGCTACAGCACGTCTGCCAGCACGAACGCGCAGAACACCAGGCTGATCACGCCGTTAATCGTGAAGAACGCGGCGTCGAGGCGACGCAGATCGCCGGGGCGGACGAGCGAGTGCTCGTAGGCGAGGAGCGCGGCGACCGCCACGACGCCGAGCCAGTACGCGGCGCCCACGTCGAGCCCGAGACCGACGACGGCGAGCAGGACGACCGTGAGCGCGTGCAGCACGCGCGCGCCGACGAAGACGCCACGCTCGCCCCAGCGCGTCGCCCAGGAGTGGAGCCCTTCACGTCGATCGACGTCAGCGTCGAACAGCGAGTAGAAGAGGTCGAAGCCGGCGATCCACGCGGCGACCGCCGCTCCGAGCGTCCACGCCTCCCACGGCAGCTCGCCCGTGATCGCCACCCAGGCACCGACGGGTGCGAGCCCGTCGACGGCCCCGAGCCAGAGGTGCGAGAGCCACGTGAAGCGCTTGAGGTAGGGGTAGATCACGAACCCGGCCACCGGGATCGGCCAGAGCCAGCGCACGAGCGGATCGAGCTGCCAGACGGCCGCGAGGAAGACCGCGAGCGCCAGCGCGCAGAACACCCGAACCTGCAGGCGGCTCAGCGCACCGCGCGGAAGCTCCCGGATCGCCGTGCGCGGATTCCGTGCGTCGATCTCCGCGTCGATGAGACGGTTCAGGCCCATCGCCAGGGAGCGCGCGCCGACCATCGCGACCGCGATCCACACGAGGTTGCCGCCAGAGGGAATGGCGCCGACGGCCAGGAACGCACCGACGTACGCGAACGGCAGCGCGAAGACGGTGTGCTCGATCTTGACGAGCGCCGCGAAGCGCCGAGGCAGGTCGAGCGCGTGGCCGCTCACGTCTGGCGATGCGGTGTCTCGGCGCCGGCGAGAAGCGAAAGCGCGTGCTCGAGGGCCGGCCGGATCACCGCGTACCCGTCCCGGCAGCCTCCGGTCGAGCCTGGGAGGTTGACGACGAGCGTCGTACCCCGTACGCCGGCCAGCCCACGCGAGAGGAGGCCGTGAGGCGTCTTCGCAACCGCGTCGGCGCGGATCGCTTCCGCGATCCCCGGAGCGGGCCGGTCGAGAGCCTCGGCGGTCGCTTCCGGCGTCGCGTCGCGCGGTCCGAGCCCCGTTCCGCCCGTCGTCAGGACGAGTCGGGCGGCGCCGGCGAGCTCGACGACCGCAGCGGTGATCGCTTCGCGATCGTCGGCAACGACACGCCGTTTGACGTCGTAGCCGTCGCTCTCGAGCAGCTCGGCGAGCACGTCGCCGCTTCGATCCTCGCGCTCACGGGCGGCGACACCGTCCGAGACCGTCAGTACCGCAGCTCTCACACCGCCTCCTTCGTCTTCTCGAGCAGCCGCACCTCGGCGACGACGAGATCCGAGTCGATCGCCTTTGCCATGTCGTAGACCGTCAGCGCCGCGACCGAAGCGGCGACGAGCGCCTCCATCTCGACACCCGTCTGCGCGACCGTCTCGGCCACGGCCGTGATCTCGACCCGGTCGTCGCCCACCAAGAGCTCCACGTGGACCACCGACAGCGGAAGCGGGTGACATAGCGGGATCAGCTCACTCGTCCGCTTGGCGGCCATGATCCCGGCGAGCTGAGCGGTGGCGAGCGCGTCGCCCTTCGGCAGCTCACGTAGGCGTCGGGCCGTCTCCGCCTGCATCCGGACCTCGGCCCGCGCGCGGGCCCGTCGCCTCGACAACGGCTTGGCGCCGACGTCGACCATGCGGACGCCGCCGCCCTCATCGACGTGCGAGAGCTCGCCCGTCACGTCCTAGCCGGCGCCGTGAGCCGGTCGAGGTCGGCCAGCTGGGAGCCGAGCCAGTCGGCGACGTCGTTGCCGCGAACATGGCCACGGATCGCGTCGAGCCGGGCGTGGCGCTCGTCCTGCGGCATGGTCAGCGCGTCGTAGATCGCCTCGGCCTGGCCATCCACGTCGAAAGGATTGACCGTGAGGGCCCACTCGCCCAGCTCCTCGTGCGAGCCGGCGTTCTCGGACAGGATGAGGACGCCGTCGCGCTCGTTCACGAGGGGCGCCTCCTTCGCGACGAGGTTGAGCCCGTCGAAGATCGCGTTCACGAGCAGGACGTCGAACTGCTTGTACGCGGCGACCGTCTCCAGGAAGTTGTCCTCGATCCGGAGGTCGATCGGCGTCCAGCGATCCTGTTGGAACCGATCGTTGACACGACGCGCTGCGCGCTGGATCGCCCCGAGGTACTCGGCGTACTCGGGGATGTCCTGGCGCGACGGGTCAAGGAGGGCGAGCATGCCCACGCGGCCGTGCAGCTCGGGATGAGCGTCCAGCAAGAGCTCGAACGCGCGAAAGCCGCGAACGACGTTTTTGGATGGATCCGTCCGGTCCACGCGCAGAACCAGGAACTCGGGCCGCCACGCCGTCAGCTCCCGCTCGAGCGCCAGAACGCCTTCGCTCGCCGCCAGCTCGTCGAACTCGGCCGCGTCGACGGAGAGCGGCCGCGAAGCGACGCGCGTCCGACGGCCGTCGCAGTCCACGGTCCCGTCCTCGAAATCGCAGTCCGCGTCGAGCATGTCGACCGCCGAGCGGAGGAAGTTGCGGCGCCAGCGGGTCGTGTGGAACCCGACGAGATCGCAGGCCAGGAGGCCCTCGTGGATCGCGCGCCGCATGGGCGGCGGCAGGACCCGCCAGTAGTCGGGCTGGGGCCAGGGAATGTGCACGAAGTGGACGAGCGGCGTCTCAGGCCGGCGCTCGCGGACCATGCGAGGCGCGAGATAGAGGTGGTAGTCGTGGAAGAAGACGGCGCTGTCCGGCTCGGCGTCGACCTCGGCGACGACCGCCTCCGCGAACGCCTCGTTGACCGGGACGTAGCCGTCGTCCCACGCGTGGTGCAGGCCGCGGTCGAGACTCGGCTCGTAGACGAGGTTCCACAGATAGTGCTGGAGGAACCAGAGCATCGGGTTCGAGACGACGTTGTAGAACCAGTCGTAGGCCGACTGGTCATGCGCGACGAGGCGCAACCGGTACGGCGCTCCTTCCCGCGAGCGCTCGTCGATCGCGTCGCCCCCCGCCTCCTCCGCCACGATCCGGTCCTCGCCCGTCATCGCGCTCGCGATCCAGGTTACGTCGTGGTCGACGACGAGGCTGCGGAGCGCCGTGACCAGCCCGCCGCCCCCGCGCCCCAGGACGCGCTCGCCATTCTCGCGGCGATACGAGACCGGGCCGCGGTTCGAGACGACGATCAGCTTGCGGCGGTGGCTCACGCGGGCAGCGTAGTACCAGCCCCGAGCGCGAGGGGCGCTACGCGGCCTGAACCGCGGTCTCGAGCGCCGTCTCGCCGGTGTCGTTGCCGTCGAGTCGGTTGTAGAGCGCGAGCCAGTCGCGGAGCAGACGCGGCGTCAGGAAGTGGCGGCGCACGTGCTCCTTCCCGCGGAGCGCACGCTCACGGGCGCCCGCCGGGTCGGCGAGGATCTCCTTGCACGCCTCGGCACACTCGTGGGGCGAGTCCACCAGCCAACCTGTCACGCCGTCCTGGATCTGCGCCACGATCCCGCCGACGCGCCCGGCCACGGTCGGGCGGCCCTTCCAGAGCCCTTCGGTGACGGTCAGGCCGAAGCCCTCGCGGATCGACTTCTGGATCACGGCCGAAGAGTGCACCTGGAACGCATTCACCTCGACCGAGCCGATGTTGTTGAGGTTCGAGAGAATGAAGATGTCCGGGTCGCCGTCGGCGTAGCTGACGGTCTGGTTGTAGAAGTCCCAGCCCTCAGGGTCGTCGTGCGCCATCGAGCCGACGAGCGCCAGCTGCACGTCCGGATAGTCCTCTTTGACGCCGCGGTAGGCGTCGATGACGCCGAGCGGGTCCTTCCACGGGTCGAAGCGGGAGACCTGCGTCAGCAGCGGCCGCTTCACGTCGATCCCGAACTGGTCGACGATGTAGGCGGCGTCCTCGGCGGACAGAGCCATGTTCTTCGGGTTGAGCGGGTCGATCGCGGGCGGCCAGATGAACGCCTCGGGCAGGCCTTCGTGCATCGGGACGTACTTCCGCATGTGGTAGATGTGGGCGTCGTAGCGCGCCAGCGACGGGACGAGGAAGTCGAGCACGCTGGGGTTCGGCGTCGAGAGGTCGATGTGGCAGCGCCAGATCCAGTGCGCGCGCGACCCCTCGAAGTGGTCGATCATCGCCGTGGGCTGCGGGTCGTGGACGCAGACGTAGTCGTAGTCGTCGTCGAACTCTTCCGCGTTCAGCGCGTTGTAGCGCCGGAAGACCTCCTGCTGGTCCTCGGTGAGTCCCGTCTCGGCGCCCTGGAGCGCGTTGTGGATCGTCTTCGTGACGTCGAAGAACTCGTCGGCGCCCTTGATGATCCGCCACTCGACGTCCAGGCCGGCGTCGCGCATCAGCGGGATCAACGTGTAGTTGATCTCGGCGACGCCGCCGCCGAAGGCCGTCGCGGAGAGGTGCACGACGCGCTTGCCCTGGAGCGGCTCCGCCAGACGGCGGATCTCGTCCATCAGTCCGCGCGTCGCGATCGTCGCGTAGTCCGCCAGTGACTTCGAGCCGACGTTGACGAGCTGGAGCATGAGGCGGAGTCCTGGCGCTAGAGGGACGAAGGCGCGAGAATAACGTTCGCTCAGGCGGTCAGAAACTTGACGAAGCGGAGGCGGGAGCCGCGGCCGTCCTGCCGTTCGCCGACCTCGAACTCGTCCACGACGGCGCGGATGATGGCGATGCCGAGACCGCCCTCGGTCAGCTCGCCGGCCTCGACGAGCCGGTTGGGGTCGAAGCCGGCGCCGTCGTCGGAGACCTCGACCACGAGCCGGTCGTCGTGGAGCTCGTAGACGATGTCGACGATGCCGCCGTTCTCGCGGTACGCGTGGCGGACGGAGTTCGTGCACGCCTCGGTGACCGCGAGCTTGAGGTCGTTGATCGTCTCCTCGTCGAGTGGCCGCATGCGCGTGACTCCGCTCAGCGCAAGTCGGCCCAGCAGCACGTATTCGGCCTTCGCGGGAATCGTCAAGCGGACTTCGCTGCTGGCGAGGTGCGGAGGCTGTGTGCCTTCGCTCACGGACGAGGGATTGCCGAAGGTTTCGTCAACTAAACCCACGAGGCCGGCGAAGGCTAGCTGCAGGCGTATGCGGCCGCTCCACCCGGCCGCTCGGCAAGCCGGACGGCGACCGTCTTTCGCTCGCCGCCGCGGACGATCTCGAAGTCCGACTGCTGCCCGGGCTCCAGCCGCTCGCTGACGATCCGGACGAGGTCGTCCGCACTCCGCACCGGCCGGCCGTCGATCGCCACGATCACGTCGGCAGCCTTCTTGAACTGGACGCCCCGGAAGAACTCGGGGTCGCGCCCGCAGCGAAGGCCTGCGCGCAGGCCCGGGCTGCCGAGGGCGATCCGCTCCACGACGGCGCCGCGGTCGACGCGGTAGTCGAAGCGCTCCGCGAGGGTCGGGGTCAGCGTGCCCGCCGTGACGCCGACGTACGCGTATGCGACGCGACCCCTCTCGATCAGCTGCTTCATCGAGCGCTTGGCCGCGTTGATCGGGATCGCGAAGCCGACGCCCTCGGAGTCGCCGGACTCGCTGCGGATCTGCGCGTTGATGCCGATCACGCGTCCCTGCGAGTCGAGCAGCGGCCCACCCGAGTTGCCGTGGGTGATCGGAGCGTCGGTCTGGATCGCGTCGACGACGTTGAAGCTCGACGTCAGCGACGGGATCGAGCGGCTGTTCGACGAGACGACGCCGACCGCGAGCGAATCGGTGTTCCCGAACGGGCTCCCGATCGCGGCGACGGGCTCGCCCACGACCACCCTGCTCGAGTCGCCGAGCGGCACTGACGTGAGCGCGTGGTCGTCCGGGTTCAGCTTCAGCACGCCGACGTCGTCGTTGAGGTCGACGCCGACGACCTCCGCGTCGACGCGGTCGTTGTCGCGAAAGGCCACGTACACGCGCCTGGCGATCCGCGTCGGCTGGTTCTCGCCGGCGGTCGAGATCACGTGCGAGCTCGTCAACAGGTAGCCCTCGGGCGAGACGACGAACCCGGAGCCCTGCGCCGCATGCTGGTCGTCGGCGCTCGCCGGCTGCTCGTCGAAGATCGAGTAGATCGTCACGACCCCGGGCGAGCGC
>Ga0126306_10000571_pt1 | contig 17511 bp, 18 predicted proteins | sample Plot27_FD_92592 | JGI IMG/M metagenome (GOLD analysis project Ga0126306, IMG submission 92592) | Serpentine soil microbial communities from UC McLaughlin Reserve, CA, USA - Plot27 | ecosystem: Environmental > Terrestrial > Soil > Grasslands | place: USA: UC McLaughlin Reserve, Lake County...
ATGAGGTCATCGAAGGTCTTGGCGCCCATGAGCTGATCTAGTCGCTCGTCGTGCTCCTCGCGGCTCAGCCGACCCTCCGCGTACGCGGCGTTCAAGACGGTGGCCACGCGCTCTCGGTCCGCATCGGACGCGCGGAGATTCCCTCCGGCGATCGGACCGACGTTGCTGGGTTCCGGACGCGCGTCACTCATGGTCCAACGCTATTCCGGCATCCTCACCTGAGGGAAAGTGTGGACCGACTTTCAGGGGCACGCTCCAGGGGCCGACGAGGGCTCACCCTGGGCGGCTCATTGATGCGGCAGACCGATGTCGAAGACGTTGCCCTCCGGATCGGCCAGCGTCGTCCAGGTAGTGCCGTACTCGTCGTATTCGGCGACCTTGGTCGCGCCTAGCGAGAGCGCTCGTTCGACGGCACCGGCCAGGTCGGTGCTGGTGAGGTCCAGGTGCAGCCGGTTTTTGCCCTGCCGGGGCTCCGGCACGGCCAAGAACATCAGCGAGGGGAAGCGCCCATCGTCCGACGCCGGAATGACCGCGAAGAACTGGCTGGCTCCGGCCGAGACCGGGCGTTCGACCAGCGCGGACCAGAATGTAGCGAGCTGGTCCGCGACGCTGCAGTCGAGGACGACCTGACCGAAACCGATGGGGCTGCCCATGAGCGATTCCTTTCGCGGGCTGTGGACTGGACCGCAACTCGAGAAAGAGTACGGCCACTGTCAGTCAGCCCTCTCCGGCGGCCCGCTGTCCATGTCCCCGCCGAGCACGTCCTAACTCTGGCTGGTGGCCGCGTCCTGCTGAACGACCCGCTCCAGGAAATCCTCCGTGAACTGCTTGACCGAATCCCACTCGGTGTACACGTGATCCCGCGAGGTGTCCAAACTCAGGTCGCCGGGCTTATCGCGGACGATCCTCTTCATCATGTAGCGCTTGAGAAACCCGTACTGGGTGTAGAGCAAGGCACCGGCGAACATACCGACATAAGCGGGGTGCCAGCCAGTCTCGTGCTGAAAATTGTCGACATAGGCCTGGGCGTTTGCCATGTCACCATGTGCTGCCAGGCTCACCGAGAACAGCGCTGACGGTAGACGCTCGAGAGTCGCGCGGTTCTGGCGAACGAAGTCCCGAACGTAGTTCTCGTGCTTGCCCATATGGATGGAAGCACCGACGATCACTGCGTCGTAGCCGGCCGTTGCCGCATCCCCGGAGTGCTTGATATTGACTGCGTCCGCATCGGTACCGCGACCTCGAATCACATCGACGATGTAGTCCGCGATCTTGGCTGTTTGTCCTTCAGTGGTCCCGTACGCAACAAGGATTTTTGCCATGATCACTCCAGTCTCTGCGGGTGCTGCGTCTAATCGGCGATCGCCTCTTTGGCAACCACCAACGTCTCCTCGAACGTGCCAGCTCTCCAGCGACATGGCGAGGGCCAAAGGTCACGAACGTGGTCCTTGTCTACCGGTAGACGATGCCCTCGAAGATCGCTAGGACGTGCTGCCACAACATGTCGGCCGTTGCCAGAATGGCACGAGTCCACCCTGATTTCCTTCCACTGTCGCTCCAGAAGGTGACCCATGGCAGAACTGCCTGAATTCAAGATCCAGGCGACGATCAACCGAGTGCTCAACTGCTGGCCGACGGCTGGACTGGCGGTTGCAGTTGTCAAGGACGGATCGCCCAGGTTCTTTTCGGGTCGGGGTGTCGCTGATGTCGCCTCGGAGACACCAGTCACCGAAGACACGGTCTTTCGGATCGGCTCCATCACCAAGACGATGACAGCCATAGCCGTGATGCAGCTGTACGAGCAGGGTCTACTCGACCTTGATGCGCCAGCCAGCGATTATCTGCGGAGCTATGCACTGGTCCCATCCAAGGCCAATTTCCACCAGCCGACCTTGCGACATCTGCTGACCCATACCGCCGGCGTACGGGCGGTGCGGGGGCCGTCCGACATGCTGCGCCCTGAGCAGGGTTGGGGCGTCAGGGCGGGTCGCCAAGCGCCATCGCTCGCCGAGTACTACCGAGGCGGACTCCATTTCGACTTCGAGCCCGGCACTCGGTGGGCCTATACCAATCATGGCTTCGCCACGCTCGGCCAGATCGTCGAGGATGTGAGCGGGCTGCCACTCGCGCTGTACCTCCAGGAAAGGGTGTTCAAACCCCTTGGCATGGAAAGTTCTGGCCTCATGGAGTCCGAACGCCTGCGTACCCGCCTGGCCACTGGATATGCGATCCGCTCACGTGGGCTGGTACCAGTACCTGAGCACCAGATCGCCCCAGCCGGTGGCGGTTCGGTCTACTCCACAGCGAGAGATATGGCGCGATATGCCGCAGCGCTTCTCGCTGGCGGCTCGAATGATCAAGGCTCGGTGCTCAAGCCCGAGACTTTGGCGACGATGTTCCAGCCGCAGTACCAACCAGATCCGCGGATACCAGGTATGGGTCTCGCCTTCTTTCGCAACGAGGTCAGTGGACACCGGACAGTGGGGCATGACGGCATCTGGAAGGGATTCCTGGCCGACATGACATTGGCACTGGACGATGGGGTCGGCATCCTCGCGTTCGCCAACACCGGTGGATTCAACCACCGGGGCGCGCCAGTTGCTGTGACGAGTGCGTTGAGCCGTCTCTTGCTCGGCGCTCCCGAAGACACGCTTCGCGCCGATGTTCCTGAGCATCCTGCCATCTGGAGTGAGCTGTGCGGCTGGTATTCCTTCGGCCGCGGTGGGCTTGCCGACCCCCAGTCCCGGCTGGCGCTTGGAGCCGGCGTTGAGGTTGTGGTCCGACATGGCGAGCTGATGATTCGGGGACAAACGCCGATTCCAGCAGTGCGCCGCGGCCTCCGGCTACACCCTGATGACGATGGGGATCCATACGTTTTCCGCATAGATTTCTCCGCTTTCGGCTTAGGCAGCTCGCGGGTTGTGTTCAGCCGCGCGGCTGAAGGCGGAGTGACTGCTCTCTGTCTGGGTGTGGCACCCATGTCTCTCCAGAAGCTGCCTGTCGTTCGCAATCCGAGGCTGTGGATCAACCGGGCATTACTGGTCGGCGTAGCTACGTCGATTCTCATCGCCAGGAGACGACGGAGGCATCGAATGATGACCGGGTCCGTTAGACGAGACGAAGACTCACGCACGGGGGGGTCGGACAAGCTACAAGATGCGAGTCGGCGTACGGTAGAGCCCGCTAATGGCGCGTGACCGATCGGCCGCTAATGGTGCGCGGCGTGATCTCAATGAAGAGGTTCCGGGTCCCTTCCGCCCAGGGCACCGGCCCGGTTTCCCACGCCTTCGTTTGCAGGTAATCGTGCGCCATCGCTTGAGCAAATCCGAGCATGAGAACGCTCCAGCCCGAGTGATCCCGCTCCTCAATTCCGTCGATTTCGAATGCGACACTCGTTCGCCGTACGAGCCCGGACAGGATGCCGAAGGGAGACGTACGGAAGATCACGTTGCCATTTCTGTATTGATAGGTCACTGGCAGGATCTGCGGACCCTGAGGGGCAAGGAAACCAACCCGGCCGGCTGTATGTTGCCCAAGGAGCTCCTTGCAGGCGGCCTCCGACAGCTCTGTGAAGCGGCCGGGTGAGGGTTTTTCGTCCAGTGGTGATGTCATGAGCGAACTCCGTTCATCGGTTCCTTGTCGCGGCGTTCAGCCACACGTGCCACAACACCGAGACACTGGAGTTGGTCCGAGCCGCCTTCGCCACCTCGCCTCCCAGAGTCGCAGCCGACCGGTGTTCCATTCAGGGGCGAAGGTCCCGGACAGTGAAGGCCAACTCCCTTGCTGGCCTGCCACGCAGCAGGTGCTGCGCGGGTATTGATGCCCTACCGTCTGTGTGTGCCAGGGACGACAACCGGTGGCCGGGGCTGGGTCGGGCGAACGCTGCCGGGCCTGTGGCAGCTGGGTCGCTATCAGCGCAGCTGGCTTCGCGGTGACCTGCTCGCCGGCGTCACGGTGGCGGCCTACCTGATTCCGCAAGTCATGGCGTACGCGGAGATAGCGGGGCTGCCAGCGGTCACCGGGCTCTGGGCCGTCGTCGGAGCGCTCGCCGTCTACTCGCTGACCGGGTCATCGTCGCAACTCTCCGTTGGTCCCGAGTCGAGTACTGCCCTGATGACTGCCGTCGCAATGGCCACACTCGTCGGCAGCACTGGCCGCACGCCTGCCGACGCCGCTGCGGCTCTCGCGATTGCGGTAGGCGCACTGTGCCTCATCGGCTGGATCGGCCGACTGGGCTTCCTGGCAAGTCTGCTCTCGAGGCCGGTTCTGGTCGGGTATATGGGCGGTATTGCCGTGCTCATGGTGGTCACCCAGCTGGGCAAGCTGACCGGGATCAGGATCGAGGGTGACTCAGTGCTTGCCCAGCTTCGAATCGCCGCTGCGGGGCTCGACCAGGTTCATCCGCCAACGTTGATTCTCGCAAGTGCCGCCCTGCTGTTGCTGATCGTGAGCCAACGCCTGTTGCCCCGGAGCCCGGGACCACTGATTGCAATGCTGCTCGCGGCGGGCGCAGTGGCCCTCTTCGACTTGGACCGGCTCGGGATCATGGTCATTGGCCCTGTCCCAAGCGGCCTACCGATTCCGGCGATACCCGACTTCAGCGCAATTGATGTGGCCACGCTGCTGCCCGCGGCGCTGGGCATTGCCGTCGTGGCGTACACCGACAACGTGGTAACGGCCCGAGCATTCGCCGCTAAGCGGCGGGAGATCATCGACAATCGCAGGAGTTTCTCGCCCTCGGCGCGTCGAACATCGCGGCCGGCATACTGCACGGCTTCCCGGTCAGTAGCAGCGGCAGCCGGACGGCGATCGGCGATGCGATGGGAAGCCGCAGCCAGCTGTACTCTCTCGTGGCGTTGGGCACAGTGCTCATCACAACCTTGTTCCTCGGCCCCGTGCTGGCCAGTTTCCCGACACCGGCGCTGGGCGCCGTGGTCGTGTATGCCGCCATCCGTCTGATCGACTTCGCCGAACTTCGCCGGTTCGCGCGCTTCCGCCGCAGCGAGCTGACGCTGGCGCTGATCACCACTGCAGCCGTGCTAGCCCTGGATGTGCTGTACGGGATTGCTGTCGCCGTCGGTTTGTCGATCTTGGACTTGCTGCGTCGAATCGCCAAACCGCACGACGGAGTTCTCGGCTACGTCCCTGGACTGGCCGGCATGCATGACGTGGACGACTACGTCGGCACCCAGCAGGTGCCAGGGCTTGTGGTGTACCGGTACGACTCGCCGCTGTTCTTCGCCAATGCCGATGATTTCCGGCGCCGCGCGCTCGCGGCCGTGGATGAGGCTAAGTCCCCCGTCGAATGGTTCCTGCTGAATTCCGAAGCCAACGTGGAAGTCGACCTGACGGCTATCGACGCTCTAGATGATCTGCGGCAGATCTTGACTGGGCGAGGCATCACGTTCGCCATGGCTCGGGTGAAGCAGGACCTACGTCACAGCCTCGATGCCGCAGGCTTCGTCGAGAAGGTAGGGGACAGCTTGATTTTCATGACGCTACCCACCGCGGTCGCCGCTTACGTCGACGCGTACACCGCCCGGCATGGCCACCCGCCTGCCGGGGTAGTCATACCTTCGGTCCCCCCGTCGTAGGCGCAGGTGCGACCGCTCGAGGAGCGCGAGATCAGGCTAACGGTCACCAAGGAGTTGGGTCGGGTCTACCCGCGAAGTTCATTCCCCTGTTCCGCGGCGGCTCCGGCCCAGCCAAACGACGCTGATCACGACTGCCGCCACCATCACTACCGTGCTCGACATCGCGGCCACCAGACCGCTGGTCGCCTTGGTCGCTGAGGTCAGGTTGAAGGCGGTGTGCCATGCGGCCACCAGGAGGACGCTGTTGCCGGACCCCGGTAGAGGTACGTCAGCACGACCGAACCCGCTGTCAAGCCGATGGCCCAGCCGACAATCCCGGCGGGTCCCAACGACCGGAAGGACTCCACGACCCAGAACATGGGCAGGTGCCAGATCCCCCAGATGACCGCGACGAGCAGTGAGGCAGCCATTGGTCCCCGCCTCCGTAGCAGATGGTGGGCCGCAAAGCCACGCCACCCGGTCTCCTCACCGAAACCGTTCACGAGCAGCGCAATCAAGATCACCGGAAAGAGTCCGAGGCTGCCGATGCCGGTGTAGCGGGCGAAGTCCGCAGCGGGTGGCAATGGTGCCCGAGGACCGCCAAGACCAGCACGCTCAGAACCGCCAGACTCGCGATTGCAGGAACTGCCGCCCACCATCGCCAGCCAACTCGCCAACGAACGAGGCGCCGGCCGAGATCGGCGACGCCGGACCTGCCGTAAGCGAGGGCGGTCACTGCCAGCGCGGCCACCGCAGGACCCAAGAGGCCCGGCAGATGGGTCGGCCAACCCACGCTTGTCGCGACACCGATCCCCTCACCGCCATCGGTATCCACCACGCCCATGAGATGGCACAGGCCAAGATCCAGTAGGCGACCACCGGGTACTGAGCGACCACTCGGCGCGGTGTGCTGGGAACGGCCAGCGCAGTGGAGTCGGCGGCATCACTTCTCACTGTGGCCCCTAGGGATCATTGCGGGTAAGACTCCAGGTGACTTGTTCCAGCACATACTGAACGCCAAGCTCAGCCCAGGGCAGAAGGTCCTCTAGCTGCGGTGAACGTCCCCCTCGGTCAAGTTCCTGAGTCGTCTCTCCAGTTGATGTGCTGGTCCAACGTCCCCTGATCGGGGGGACTGATGGCTCTAGTGGCTTCCGCTGCCCGCCGCGAGTATGCGGGTGTGGGCACCCTTGTGGCCGGTGGGCCAGGGCGCATTGTGGTCGGCGTCGATGAGTCGCGCGCGGCTCGCAACGCTGTCCTGTGGGCAGCAGCAGCAGCCTGGCTGCACGGCTGGGACTTGATCATTGCCCATGTTGTGCCAACCACCGGGCATGCGCATGGCAGCGGCGTGGCGGTGGCCCGCGAACACCTGCTGAATGCCAGCGCCGCAGCTGCCTCCCAGCGTGCGCCGAATGTTGTGGTGGGAACGCTGCTGCTCCGCGGAGCCCCCAGTGAAGAGCTCGTCAGATTGTCGAATGCGGCCATGATGGTGGTGCTGGGGGTGGATGCCGCGCGGCCACGGGCTGACTACGGCGCGCTTGGCAGTGTCGAGGATCGAGTGGTCGTGCATGCCCGGTGTCCCGTTGTCACTGTCTCTCACCCTCCTCGGGTTGGTTACGACGACGGCGGCAAGGTTGTCGCCGCTTGGACTCCTGGCACAACCAGCCGGCAGGTTCTCGAGATTGCCGCGCTGGAGGCGACGCTCGAGTGGGGAACGTTGAGTGTGGTTGCAGGAGCTCCGAAGGACCGGGACGGCCAGAGGCCGATACCATCATCGTACGAGGGATCGCTTGCCAAAGAGCTCCGTGAACTGGCGGACCGCTACCCGCGGCTTCCTTGCGTGGTTAGTCGAGGTACCGAAGACCTGGCTGGTGCGGTCAGCCGTGCATCGGTCGATGCAGATCTCGTTGTGATGGCCTGCGACGTCAGCTGTCCGATGGAGTATCAGAACTGGACTCCTCACCGGAACGGCGATGCGTCAGACGGTCTGCACCACCTTGTTCATCAATGCGGCAACCCAACATTGGGACGCTACTCGGATACTGAACGACCTTGACCGCAAGTGAGCCAGACCATCGGTCCGATCGTTTCGAGAACCCAGCAACCAAAGTCGGCGCTCAACAGCCACTCGTCGGGGCCCTTGACGCGCCAGTCGGGGCTCGCGCTGCACTGGGCATAGCGTTCGGCCCGACAAAAGCTTGCCGTCGATGTGATGCCATGGCAGCCGGGAGCAAAAGTTCTGACGGCGTCTGCCCTGAAACGATGGACGCGTGACCGCCGCACTACAACCACTCCCTGGCCGCCCTCAGCCGCTACTGCCGGGCTCGGTTGACCGCTATCTGGTGACCGACGTGCCGCTCTGCGGTCCCGACACCACTGCGGCCGAAATCCACGCCACGCTCCTTGGTGTCCATTACGAGTCAGCAACCGATGTCGCGGTCTGCACTCAGGACCGGACGCGCTCCCACCGGCTGCTCGGGCTGATCACCCTCGAGAAGTTGCTTGCCGCGGATCCCAACACCCTCGCGCGGGACCTCATGGACCCTGACCCGCCAATAGTCACACCCGGGATGGACCAGGGAAAGGCGGCGTGGAAAGCCGCACACCACGGCGAGTCAAGTCTCGCGGTAGTCGACGCCGACGAGACCTTCCGCGGGCTTGTGCCGCCCGCGCGCCTGCTTCATGTACTGCTCACCGAACACGACCAGGACCTCGCCCGTCTCGGCGGCTTCCTCCAGTCATCTGCGTCAGCGCGCCATGCGATGGACGAACACATCACGGCCCGACTCTGGCACCGCCTGCCCTGGCTGGCGCTCGGTCTGCTCGGATCCGCTGGCGCGGCCCTACTCGTACGCGGCTTCGAAGGGCATCTGTTAGCCGACGTTCGGCTCGCGTTCTTCATTCCGGGCATCGTTTATATGGCGGACGCGGTCGGGACACAGACAGAGGCATTGGTGATTCGAGGCCTTTCAGTGGGTGTCCCAATTGGTCGCGTGTTCCGGCTGGAATCGCTCACCGGCCTGTTCGTGGGTCTCATCCTGGCGGCAGTCGCAGGACCCGTCGTGTGGCTGATCATGGGCTCCTCGGAGCTCGCCCTCACGCTGAGCCTGTCACTCACTTCGGCCTGCGCGGTGGCCACGATAGTGGCGATGTCGCTGCCGTGGCTGATGGCAAAAGCTGGTCAGGATCCTGCCTTCGGCAGTGGTCCACTGGCCACCGTCGTCCAGGATCTGCTCTCCCTCGTGATCTACTTCGCCATCGCGTCGCTGATCCTCGGGTGAAGTGTATGGATCTGCGAGACGACGCGGAGCGTCCACCGACTCAAGCCAGCTCAGGTGCCGCCTTTTCTGATCGACGCCGCGAGTTGCGGGCCCCAGGCTCGAGCCATGCGGCTGCGATCACCGGGACAGGAACGGCGGCCACCATCAGGCGACAGCCCCAGACGGCCGCCTGGCGGACGGCGTCCGCCCCGGTCGCAGGCCGATCACGAGCAGGACGACAGCGAAGATCAAGCCCGTGCCGGCGATCGAGAGCAGGATGCCGACGACCCAGGCCAGTCCCGTAACCGTTGCGCCGGCCGACAGATTCGCCGACCCCCCAGCGCTGCCGTAGGCGTTCATAACGACCACGGTCCAGTCGCCGTTCTTCACTGGCCAGACCAGTGACTGGGTTCCCGTGCCTCCGCTTCGCGCGGCCCAGATGTCCAGCGCTCCCGGTGCGGTGTCTGGCGCATCCCCAACAGAGGTGCGATAGACGGGACCGCTGCCTGCCCGATTGGGGTTACCGGGATCCACGAGGGTGGCGTGGCCGATACCGTCCAGGTAGGACGTGACGTCACGCGTTGCTGCCACTCCAAGGAACACGGGCTTGCCGTTGGTGCTGGTGGCGGTGATCTTGGCATCGCCTAGGAAGGATCGAGGGAGATAGGCTCCGGGGCGATCCGCCTGCAGCTGGAAGTTCTCGGAGCTGATCGCGTACGTGTCGGTCGCGAACGTCTGCTGCCCGCTCATCAGAAAGCCTGCCTGGTCCCGCCCTGTGGCGTCGGCCACGGCCAGCGTTGTGCCGGCAATCCCGATCCCCAGCGACACGATGACGGCGAGGCTTCCAGCACCACAGCGACTACTCGGCCGGGCGTCCACTCCGGTCCCTGCTCGTCAATGCTGCGGATTTCCACCGACTGAGTCGGCGCAGAGGTCGCAAGTGCATCCGGGTCAGGTCCTGCCGAAGGCACGGCCAGCCGTCCGGCGCCCGGCTCGTCCCCGCCTTGGTCGAGCCGGAACGGCGGATACTGATCGGTCATCAGGCCGGCGTAGGCCGCAACCCGCAGCACCCACCGGTTCATGCCCAGGACCAAGTCGAAGATGGGACGCGGATAGCGGCCGGTGAAAAGCAGGACGATCGCGGCGACGAGCACAAGCAGACCGATGAGACCACTTCCCCAAAGCCACGGCGCTCGTTCCGAGCTGGCTGCTTCCTTTGTCGCGTACAGACCGCCACCGAGGAAGAATCCGACGATCAAGTAGTGGGGGATGGCCAGCAGCCACCACTTCACCAAGACAAGCCCGCGCGACAGGTGCTCCGGGTAGTTAATCTGCAGGTGAGCGGGGTAGTCCGGCACTTCCTGCATCGTGAACGGGGGATACCGGTCGGTGCCCAGCGCGCCGTATGTGTAGTAGGCCACCCGCCAGCTCCAGCGCAGCACTCCCACGTTGAAGTCGAAGATGGGTCGTGGGTAGCGGCCGGTGATCAAGATCGCGAAGAAGGCGACCATGCTGAGCACAACGTAGGCCAGCCACAAGAAAGCCAAGATCACGTAGTGCGGTAGCGCGAGCAGCCACTTCACCAACCAGAGCCAGCGGTTCAGGCCGGCCTCCAACTGCGCGTTGACGTTAACCGGATACGTCGAGGTCGTCATCACAAATTCGCCTCCTCTGTTGAGACTTGCCTGCTTAGCCGGGCACAGCCAGTGACGTAGGTCGCGCGAGGAAGTGACAAAAGGCCTGGGCCGGTCGCGGCGTCGAACGTCGGCAGATTAGCTACGAGGCGTTCGTCAATTGCCGTCTGAGGTGGTGTAAGCCGAGCCGGCCAGCCCTTTCCTGGACAGTGCGGCCCGGCGGCTCGGCAACTAGATTTGGCGCTATGTCCGAGTCGGGCCCTGAGTCGGCTGGGCCGGGACTTGATCCGGCCCTGTCACCCGGCCCCGCTTCCGTCGAGCGGTTCATGGCTCAGCTCGTGGCGCGAGCTCAGGAAGTAATCGACGCACAGCAGCAGATGCGCCGACTGCTGAGCGCCAATCGAGCGATTGTGGCGGAACTGTCGTTGCCTATGGTGCTGCGCCGAATAGTTGAGGCTGCTAGAGACGTGGCTGGCGCGCGGTATGCAGCACTTGGAGTGATCGGCGCTGACGGTCTCCTCGAGGAATTCATTCATGTAGGGATGGATGAGGCCACGGTCGCCAGCATTGGTGAGCTACCTAAAGGACGGGGAGTCCTCGGTGCGCTCATCGAGGAACCGGTTCCGATCCGGCTGCGTCGCATCACAGATGATGGCCGCTCCTCGGGCTTTCCACCGGGGCATCCGGCGATGACCACCTTCCTGGGTGTTCCTATCCGGTCGCGCAACGAGGTTTTCGGGAACTTGTATCTCACGGAGAGCGAGGGTGGTGAATTCACGAGTGACGACGAGGATGTCGTGTTGGCCCTGGCCGCTACCGCCGGTGTCGCCATTGAGAACGCACGGCTTTATGACGAGGCTCGGCATCGCCAAGACTGGCTTCGAGCGTCCGCTGAGATCACGGCTGCCTTGCTTAACCCAAGCGAGCGCCGCGATCCCCTGGAGCTGATTGCCGACAGTGTCAAGCGCCTGGCTGACGCTGACCTGGTGAGCCTCGTACTGCGGGCGGAGGAGCCAGATATGCTCCGTGTCGCTTCGCCTCGGGTCACAACGCTGACAAGTTAAGGGGCGTCCTCTATCCCACGAGGAACAGCTTGGTAGAGCTGGCTTTGGAGACAGGGCGCGGGGTACGAATCGGAGCCATTGCTGACAATCAACGCTTCAACCTGCACCTTCGTCAAGTGGCCAACATTAAGGCGGCAATGGCAGTGCCGTTGACCGGAACAACCGGTGCAAATGGAGCGATCGTCATGGGACGCTTGCCGGGTCGACCTGGTTTCGGGTCCGCAGATTTGGAGATGGCGGAGGCTTTTGCCAATCAAGCAGCCATCTCCCAAGAGCTGGCTGCCGCTCGCCTCAACCAACAGCGCCTGGCCGTGCTGGAGGATCGTGAGCGCATTGCCCGCGACCTGCACGATCATGTCATCCAGCGACTGTTTGCGGCTGGCCTGAGCCTCGAGAGCCTGGTGACCGTAAAAGACGAGGAGCGCAGCCGCCATAAGCTGAGCCGAGTCGTTGATGATTTGGATGAAACCATACGGCAGCTCCGCACGTCGATCTTCGGCCTGCGGGTGCCTGCCTCAGATGGGCCGGGACTTCGATCAGCTGTGCTCACGGTGGCGGACCAAGCCCGACCTGCGCTCGGCTTCTCTCCGAGTGTCCGATTCATTGGACCGGTGGACACTGTTGTTACCGATCGTCTGACTGCTGAGGTGGAGGCTGTTGTCAGGGAGGCGGCGACAAACGCAGCCAAGCACGCTCACGCAACGGAGCTCGTCATAGAAGTACACGTCGAAGGCACAGATAGCCTCACGATCGACATAGCCGATGATGGCGTAGGGCTACCGCCTGCGCCACGGAGGAGCGGGCTAGCAAACCTGCATCAACGCGCCTCGGATCTCGGAGGCACCTTCAGCCTGGAAACGCCGGCAAACGGAGGGACACGACTGCGATGGACGATTCCCCTACCGAAATGAATGCACAAATTCGGCTATTCCTACTCGACGATCATGAAATCGTGCGGCGCGGGCTTAGCGATCTGATCGGCACCGCAGCGGATATCGCGATAGTGGGAGAAGCGGCAACCGCGGCCGAAGCCCTTCACAGAATTCCTGCCGCGAGACCGCACGTCGCCCTTTTGGACGTGCGTCTTCCAGATGGCAGCGGCATCGACGTGTGCCGGGAAATTCGGTCGAGCTTGCCCGAGATCAAGTGCCTGATTCTGACCTCGTACGACGACGACGACGACGCCTTATTCGCGGCCGTCATGGCGGGGGCAGCCGGGTACCTCCTGAAACAGATCGGCGGCTCGGCGCTCCTCGAAGCCATCCGGCAAGTCGCCGCCGGCCGCTCGCTTCTGGACTCAGCCGTCACCGGCAAGCTCCTCGAGCGCCTTCGCCATCCCCCCACAAGCGATCCCCGATTGGATACCCTCACCGCCCGAGAGCGAGAGATCTTGGACTTGATTGCTGAGGGTCTTACCAATCGTGAGATCGGAGCCCGCTTGTTCCTTGCCGAGAAGACAGTCAAGAACTACGTGTCAAGTCTGCTGGCCAAGCTCAACATGCAGCGACGAACGCAAGCTGCGGTCTTTGGAGTCCAGGTCCAGCATCCGGGGGGCGGCAGCAGCGCCTAGACCGCTGACCTACTCCCTTCTCGTGCGCTTATTCCTCTTGAGCTGCCGGCCGAGGATTGTTGCGGCACGAGCGCGCCCTCGACCCACAACCTCGGGTTCGCCACTGCCGGCCGCCTCTCGAGCGACATCGGGAGCAGATCGAGGTGAGCTGTGGTCGTTCCCACTCCTGGGTCGCGGCTGAACAGCACGCGGCCGGTGCCGAGTCCGAACTGGGAGAGGTCAAGGCGAAAGACGTATGGGTCCTTGTCGTCGTCAGGATGGAGGGGGAACCCTCGATAGAGCGCCGGTATAGGGCTCAGGGCTCGAAGCGTGAGCTGGCCGCGGCGGATGAAGACCTCGACACCGGCGCCGGCCATCGACCATGCCTGCATGTCGGTCGGCTGAGCGCGAGGTTGATACCAGCCGCAGATGTCGGCCCAGATCCCAGGGCTGTGCGGCACGTCAGCACGAATCGTGTCGTCTGCAGCGCCGATCAGGCGGTTGAGCAGCCGTCCGACTTCAGCCGGCAGCCACATCAGCGCCTGCCTCGCCCCGTTGGTGAAGGCCATCACACCCACGCTGTCGTCTGGAGCTACGAAGATTTGCGAGTGAAATCCGGGCAGTATCCCCTGATGCTCGACAGCCAGATGCTCGCCGGCGTTGACCCGGAAGAATCCCAACCCGATGCCGGGCAGCCGAGGATCGAGCTGGTAGTGAGGCTCGAACATCCTGGGAAGCGTTACAGGCGTGAGCATGGAGCCATGTTGGTTGGCGCCCCCGCCGGCTAGGGCCGCCAGATAACGAGCCATGTCCCTGGGAGTGGAGTAGATCGAGGAAGCTGCTGCTGTCAGCCATTGGCGGTCCGTCACAGCTTTCGCGCCAGCGGACCGCAAGTTGTATCCGGTCGCGAGGTGTGACTTAACCCGCTCGGATCGTAGGAGGTCGGTGTCGACATGCCGAGAGGCTGAAAGATGTGCTCGCGAAAGTAGCGATCGAGGTGCTGCCCGCTCACGTCCTCGACGATTTGGCCAAGGGTGGCGAATCCGTGGTCGGTGTAGATGAAGGTGGTACCGGGCTCAACCACGAGCCGGAGACCGCCGCGGTAATACTCCGCGAGGGTCGGCAGTGACTCATCCAACCTGAAGCTTTCCCCGAACCAGCCGCTGCTGAGCGCACGCCGCGGCCGAACCATTTGAGGGATCCCGGCGGTGTGGGTAAGCAGGTGTCGTAGCCTCGCTGGTCTGAAGCTGGCTTCGGCAGGGATCAGCCGGTAGGAGTGTAGATAGTCGTTCGCGGGGGCCTCGAGGTCGACCAGCCCTTGTTCCTCCAGCTGCATGACCGCGATCGCGGTGAAGGTCTTGGTGATGGAGGCGATCCGAAAAACCGTGTCCTCGGTGATGGGGGTGTTCGAGGTGATATCTGCGACCCCGTGTCTGTAGAAGAAGTCGAGGGAGCCGTTGGAAACAACTCCCACCGCTAGACCGACGGCGGCCAGCGGTTGAGGATTTCGTCGACGGCGGCCTTCATGTCGAACTGATCTAGCGTGGGCATTGCCCTTCTCACTCCCTCGCCGGGCGCTCTCCCAGCGCCGACCGCTGGAGGTTCACTACTGATATTGCTCTGATGGGGCGCCGAACGGATGGAGTCAGGCGACCCTTCCCGATGGGTCGAACGTCCCTGGCCCGGGCTTCGGATGCGCGCGACGCTGGTTGGGAGACAGGGGGTGAGGCCAACGGAAAGATTGACGGCAGAAGATCGACTCATGCTGTGGCCGGACGAGCTCTGGCCGCAGGAGATCGGTGCGTTGGCTGTGCTTGATGGCAGCAGCCTGCTCGAGCCTGGTGGTCGCTTCCGAATCGAAGCTGTTCGCGAGGCGATCGAAGCGCGGTTGCACCTCGTACCCCGTTTCCGGCAATTGCTTTACATTCCCCGGCGCGGGCTGGGCCCGCCGCTGTGGGTAGACGCCCTGGGATTCAATCTGGATGACCACGTACGGGTTGCTCCGGTACCTGCTCCAGGCGACGAGGCGCAGCTTTTGATCATGACGGAGCAATTGCGACGGCAACGCTTGGATCGATCACGGCCGCTGTGGGAGATGTGGTTCCTCCCGGGGCTCCCGCAGGAGCGGGTCGGCTTGTTCGTGCGTATTCATCACGTGATCGCCGACGGCATCGCCGGGGTGGCCACGGTCGGCGCGTTCCTCGATGCCGCGGCAGCGGCGCCCAGCGGGTCCGGACCGCCGTGGATCCCGGCGCCGCCACCCACGGCGGGTGAGCTAATCGCAGAGAACCTGAGACGCCAGGTTGCCCGGCTTGGAAGCGCGTTGTCGGCCTTGACACGACCGGTAGCCAGCTTCCGGCCCGTGCAGGCCGCGTGGCCGATGGTCCGGGGTCTTGTCGCCGAGCCACGAACGCCCGGGACCAGCCTGGACCGCGTGGTCGGGCCCCATCGCCACCTGGCGCTCATCCGCAGCAATCTCGACGTGGTCAAGCGGATCGCGCACAGCTACGACGCCAAGGTCAACGACGTCCTCCTGACACTCGTGGCTGGCGGCCTCCGGGCGCTGCTGCGTAGCCGAGGCGAGCTCGTCGACGACATGATCATGCGAACGTACGTACCCGTCACCCTGCGGCACGGAAACCGGGACCACCCGCGGGGAAACCTCATCGGTCAGATTGTCGTTCGGCTCCCCATTGGACTGGCTGATCCCGGTCAGCGGCTTCGCCAGATCGTGGCCGAGACCGCCGAACAGAAGCTGAGAAGCCACCCCTCTTTAGGAACGTTGCTCCGCAGCCGAATCGCCCGGTCGGCGCTGCTGAAGGTCTTGGACCGCCAGCCCGTGAACGTGACTACCGCCGACCTGCCCGGGCCACAGACTCCGAAGTACCTTGTCGGGGCGCTGCTGGCGGAGGTGTTCCCCGTTCTCCCCCTGATTGGGAAGGTGCCACTCGGTGTAGGAGCGCTGTCCTATGCCGGGCAGTTCAACATCATGGTGGTCGCCGACCGGGAAGCCTGTCCTGACCTCGACATCTTCACCGCGAGCCTTGAAGAGGAGCTGCGGGTACTTGAGGAGCACCGGCACAACCCCGCCTTGGCTGACTAAGGGGGAGAATCAACGACCTGACCTGACGCCGGAGCGGACCCCCTCGAGAAGCTCGGGGCCGAGTAGAGCCACTCCAGGAGTACCTGTTTTCATCGGCAGTCCCATGCCGAGCACCAAGCCTGAGACTGCTACCAACCTGGTGCCTCGAACCTAGGAAGCGGCTATAGGTTGGTCATCCGTTCGGCGGCTTCGCTGTAGCGGCCGCCCTGGACCTCGATCCTGGCCGCGGCTTCCTCGATTTCTCGGACGTCGTCGGTCGACAGCTGGACGTCGGCGGCGCCCATGTTCTCCTCCAGCCTGTGCAGTTTGCGGGTGCCGGGAATCGGGACAATCCACGGCTTCTGGGCGAGCAGCCAGGCCAGAGCGATCTGGCCGGGGGTGGCACCCTTGCGTTGAGCGATGCTTCCGATGAGGTCGACCAGGGCCTGGTTGTGCTGCAGTGCCTCAGGGGAGAAGCGCGGGATGGTGCTGCGGATGTCGTTGCTGGCATCGAAGCTGGTGGAGGCGGTGATGGTGCCGGTAAGGAAGCCCTTGCCGAGGGGGCTGTAGGGAACAAAGCCGATACCGAGTTCCTCGCATGTCGCTAGAACCTCTTCTTCAGGACGCCGCCACCACAGCGAGTACTCGCTCTGGACGGCCGTGACCGGCTGGACCGCATGCGCCCGCCGGATTGTGTCGCCCGCGGCCTCGGACATGCCGAAGTGCTTGACCTTGCCTGCCTCGATGAGTTCCTTGACCGCACCGGCGACGTCCTCGATGGGCACGTCCGGGTCGACCCGGTGCTGGTAGTAGAGGTCGATGGTGTCGACCCCCAACCGCTCCAGCGAGCCATCGACGACATGCTTGATGACCTCAGGGCGGCTGGTGACGCGCCCCCTCGGCTTGCGTTCAACGGGGTCGATGTCCCACCCGAACTTGGTGGCGATGACCACTTGTCCCCGGTACGGGGCGAGCGCCTCGCCAACGAGCTCCTCGTTGGCGTACGGGCCGTAGATCTCGGCGGTGTCGAAGAAGGTGACGCCGCGGTCCACTGCGGTGCGAACGAGCGAGATCATCTCCTGCCGGTCAGGGGCGTCGCTGTAACCACCAGTCATGCTCATACAGCCCAGACCGATGGTGGAGACCTCGAGGCCGTTGGTGCCAAGGGTGCGCGTGTCCATCTTCAAGCTCCTGTCGTCGGCGCAACGAGTAGTAGTGGTCGCGTGATTGTTACTGACACTACGAGCCGCCACTTGATTAAGCGAGGTACCGGTAGTACACCCATGGCAAAGTCGCGGGCGGCAGGTGGGTTGGGCCCTCATGCCGCGGATGGCGCCGCCCAGCGATCTGGA
>Ga0126306_10000572_pt1 | contig 17506 bp, 13 predicted proteins | sample Plot27_FD_92592 | JGI IMG/M metagenome (GOLD analysis project Ga0126306, IMG submission 92592) | Serpentine soil microbial communities from UC McLaughlin Reserve, CA, USA - Plot27 | ecosystem: Environmental > Terrestrial > Soil > Grasslands | place: USA: UC McLaughlin Reserve, Lake County...
AACCTGGACCCGACCACCTCCCAGGACATCATGCGGCTGCTGGAGCGGATCAACCGCACCGGCACCACCGTGGTCATGGCCACCCACGACGAGCGCATCGTCGACCAGATGCGCAAGCGGGTGATCGAGCTGGAGCACGGCAAGGTCGTCCGCGACCAGGAGCGAGGGGTGTACGGCGCCGGTGATAATCCGGCCTCCAACTAGGTGGAGGAACGCGACCCAGGGTACGAGCCTTGATGAGCGCTCCTTGGCCGGGATACGGTATGGGGGTATCCTGAGGCCGGCTCCAACTCTCGAGGTGCAGATGCGCGGGTACACAGATAACAAGCAGGACCTTCAGCGCCGGCTGCGGCGGATTGAAGGGCAGGTGCGCGGCCTGCAGCGGATGGTGGATGAGGACGCCTACTGCATCGATGTCCTCACCCAGATCTCGGCGGCCACGAAAGCGCTCCAGTCGGTGGCCGTTGAGCTGCTGGACGACCACCTGGCTCACTGTGTGCGCGAGGCCATCACCGGCGGCGGTCCGGACGCCGAGGCCAAGGTCGCCGAAGCCTCGGCAGCCATTGCGCGACTTGTCCGATCCTGAGCTGCTTGTCCCAAGGTCTCCGCACAGCCCAAGGCGCATGAGCAGACTAGGTTCTCACCCTCGCGGAAGCCTCCTCCAGGCACGGCGTCCGTGAGCCGCTGGTTAGCCGGGTGGCCTAGGGTTCCGACATGGCCCAGCGTCGCTCGGCTGGTTCGCCAGCCCCTGGCTGGCAGCGGCCGCGGCTGGCGGTATCACTCGCCGTGGTGCTGGTGGCCGCCAGCATCGGCGCTGTGTTGGTATCGAGTGGCTCCGCCCGAGACGCTGGGCCGCCCGACAGCCCTTCTGCCGCGTCCTGGAACAGCACCGACAGGGCCTCTATGTGCTGGCCATGCTCTGGCATCAGCAGCAGGCCCAGGAGCTGGCCAGCCTGGTTCAGGGCCGCACCTCCCGCCCGGAGTTGCGACGCCTGGCGCTCAGCATCCGCACCGCCCAGACCAGCGACGTCGACCGGATGACGGCATGGCTCCGCGCCCGCGATCCCGCCGCTGGTGACTACGTTGTCCATTCGAATACCCAGCCCGCGGACCGATGGTTCCCGGGGATGATGGCCAGAAGCCAGCTGCGGACCCTCGCGGCCACCAGCGGCCAGCGGTTCGACTTCCTGTTCGTCGACATGCTGGTGGAGCACTACAAGGGCGGGATTGTCATGGCCGACGGGGTGCTCGCCGACGGTCGCGACGCGGAGGTTGCACTGCTCGCCAGCAGGACGGTTACCTACTCGCAGCGGGCGATCGGGCAGCTGAGCAGCTGGCGGCGACGCTGGGCCGAGCCCTTCCTCCAGGAACTGACTCCACCAGCCGCCCAGTCGATGCCAGCGTCCAGCTAGTCCAGGACCTGGCCTGCTCAGCTCCGGACCGAGATGTGCACGTGGTCGTCGTGGCGCAGGGTCGGATTGCAGTTGCACGGATCCGACGGGTGCCGGTAGCCATGCCAGCCTTGGTCCCCGGTCCAGATGCGGCCGTTGAAGATCACATACTTCACATCCAGGGCCCAGGCGTTGTCGGCGGCCCAGTTCGCGACCCGCCAACCCAACGCCCGACCCTGAGCGCTCGGGTAGTTGACGAACACGTCCAGGGCCCGGCCCCGTGGATGATCGCTTCCAGGCACCGACCCGGAGGGCCGCCATCCCCCGATGGCATGGATGTCGAAGATCCGGGTCACCAGCCCATACAGGCGCTTGGCGGTCGACGTCAGCCGTTGATAGCTCGCCGCGCTCGGGCCGGCCGGGCCATGCTCATCCTCATGAAGGATCGTCGGGCCCTGCCTGCCACCGGCACGATTGGCGGCCGCCTGCGCGGCGCGGCGCCGGGCCGCCTCCTCGGCCCTGATCGCACCCAGGATCCTGGTTGACTGCCGGCGCAGGCTGCCCTGTCGGACCTGAAGGACGTCGATCTTGCGTTCCAGGGCGCGCTGAGCGGCCGCCCGCGCGGCCCGGATCTGCTCGAGCTCGGCCGCGCGAGCGCGCATCACAGCCTGCGCCTCACGGGCCGACCGCTCGGCGGCGGCGGCTCGCCGGCTCGCCTCCTCGGCCTCCATGCGCGCCTCCACCAGCCCGGCCAGGTCGGCGTTGGCCGCCTCGGCCACCTCACCGAGCAGCTTGGTCCGGTCCAGCAGGTCGGCGATGGTGTCCGCGTCAGCAAGAAGGGTGAGCACCATCGACGGGGTGCCGTTGACGTAGGTCTCGCGGGCGCGCCGGTCGATCAGCGCCTGCTGGGCGTCCACCTCCAGCCTGGCCAGCAGCGCCTCCCGCACCGCCTGGGCACGCCGGTCTCGGGCCTGCCGGTAGCGTCGCTCGGCCTTGGCCAGCGCCGCCCGGGCGGCAGCGACGTCACGGTCGGCCTGGACGAGGGCCCGGGCCACCTGGTCAGCGTCGGCTCGTACGTCGGTCAGCACCTTGGCAATCGCGTCGAGCTTGTCCTGGACCTCGGAGAGTTCGGCCTGCCCCTGGTGACGGGCCTGCACCGGAGCAACCAGGAGGGAGCCGAGCAGGCCGACCACAACCACCAACACGCCAGCGCGCCGCACGGCCGAGCCAAAGGCGAAGGGCACTTGACCTCCGGGGCAACCGGGGAACGGAAGAGCATCGACAGCGGTTGGACGCCCTTGAGCGGCTCCCGGTTCCTGGCTCCATTCGCCACCCCCGGGAGCCCAGCCGCTGGCGTTCGTCGACGCGGCGACTAGCTCCAGGCTTCGGCGCGGGCGCGGCGCGGCGCCAGGCGGACGTCAGCCAGCCCGGCTTCCTGCAGATTGGCCTCGAGCCGGTCCTGCTCCTCGGTGGTCAAGCGGTAGGTGACCCGCGGTCGGCCTTCCAGGTTCTCGGTCGCCTGCACGACCGGCAGGAGGTCGTCCTCGACCCAGATCCGCAGGTCGGTCGAGAACGGCGCAAACCGGCGCAGCAGGTCGAGCTGGTTTGGGTCCTGGAGATCTAGATGAGCCGTGCTGGCGGTCAGAGCCCGCCGGTACCGGGAGCCGTTGCGGCGGGAGGCGGTCGCGGCCAGCTGCCGAAGCGTGACGGCGGCCTGGCTGGCGCCGGCCGGCAGCTCCTGTGGGAGAAGCGAGGCACTGTTCACTCCCACGGCGGCATGCGACAGCCGCGGCGCATGCAGGCCGAGCACGGTATCGAGCACCAGCGGCTCCTGTTCCGAGGTGAGCCGCCCGCGCAGCACATAGGACGTGCGACCGACCGGGCGCGGCTCGGTAGTGGGGGACTGGCCGGCCTCCGTGGCCTGGCCGGTGAGGGCGGCAGCGAGCAGCGTGGTCAGGGGCACCGCCGCGATCAGCCCGATCGACCCGCACAGGCTCCGGACGACCTCGACAGCCACCGCCTCGGCGGTGGCCACGGTGCCGAGCGAGTCTCCGCTGGTGGTGAACAGCACCAGCAGCGGCAGCGACGCCCCGGCATAGGCCAGGAACAGGGTGTTGACGGTGGCGGCGATGTGGTCACGGCCGACCGCCAGGGCGCCGGTGACCAGCTTGCCGAAGCTGGCCGTGGGGTCGGCGCGCCGCAGCTCGAACACCAGCGAGGCCTGGGACATGGTGACGTCGTCGAGCACACCGAGGCCGCCCAGGATGATGCCGGCCAACAGCAGCCCGCGAAACGACAGGCCGCCGGCCAGGAAGCTGGCGTTGAGGGCGTCCTCGCTGGCCAGGCCGGTGAGCGAGGTCGCGGCGACAAACCCAGCCGTGAGGACGGCGGTCAGGACCAGGGCAAGGCCGGTACCGACCACCGCGGCGGTGGTCTTGCGGCCCATCCCATGGCTGAAGTACAGCGAGATCAGCATGATGGCCATCGCCCCGACCAGGGCCACCGCCACGGGGCTGTGGCCGCGCAGGATGGCCGGAACAACGAACCCGACGATGACGGCGAACGACAGCGCCAGACCAATCAGGGAGCGGATTCCCTGCCAGCGACCGAAGGCCACCACGGCCAGCGTGAACACCGCCACCAATATGAGCATCGGTCGGGTGCGCTCGAGGTCGCGAATGTTGTAGAAGGGCGGCTGGCCTTCCCGCTCGAGCACCGACAGTCTGACCCGCTGGCCGGCCCGGAAGGTGGTGCCGGTCAGGTCGGTGGTGTCGAAACGGACCTGCTTACCATCGGCCAACCGCGCCTCGACCCTGATGCAGGTGGAGCTGGGCACGCCCGGGTCGGCCTCCTCGCACTCCAGCGGCTGAACACGAGTGAGGGTGGCGCTGACCAGCCGGGTCGGGTCCTGGGGGCCGGCTGCCACCGGCCGGCTGACCTCACCGCGGGGCCAGAGCAAGGCAACGCCCACGACAACGCCGAGTGCCAACACTCCAACCGCCACCAGCATCAACCGGTGGCGGCCAACCGCTGCATCCATTTGGGTTGACGCTCCTTGCATGCTGGGCCGTGGCAACCGGATGCCAGGCGGCGACGCTTCAGCCAGTCGGTCGACTGAAACCGACGATCTCGCCTTGGAAGGCGGACTGCAGCTTGACCGTGCTGCCGGTATGGGTGGCAGAGATCTGCTGGCCGTTACCCACGTACAGCGACACGTGGGAGATGGGGCTGTACCGGAAGATCAGGTCACCGGGCTGCAGCTCACTTCGTGTCACCTGACGGCCGATGCCGATCTGGGCCCGGCTGGAATGCGGCAGCGACACGCCCGCCTGCGCCCAGGCCATCAAGGTCAGCCCGGAGCAATCAAAGGAGCCGGGGCCGGTCGCGCCCCACTGGTAGGGCTTCCCGAGCTGGGCGTAGGCGTAGCGGATCACCGCCCCCACGTTGCCACTGACCGCCTTCGGCGGCGGCGTGGGAATGGAACTGTCGGCCGAGGGCGCCGTGGTCGGCCGGTTGGCCGCTGCGGCCCGCCGCCGCTGGGCCGCTCGGAGCTGCGCCAACGTCTGCTCGGTCTGCGCCACCAGCTGCTCGATCTCGGCCTTCCGCTCGGCCATCTGGTCAAGGATCGCCGCCTGCTTCCGCTCGACTGCGGCCAGGTCGTTCGCCCGGTCCTGCGCTGAACGCTCGATCGCCCGCGCGGCCAGGACCTGTTCGGCATCGTGGGTGGCCAGCAGATCGAGCAGTTGCGCCCGCTCCAGCGCATCGGTGGGATCGCCGGCGGCGAGCAGTGAGGCGACGTCGGTGGCCGGGCCCTGGACATAGGCAACCGCCGCGCGGGCGGCGATGCTGGCTCGGGCGGCGGTCAGCTGGCCGCGGACGTCGTCAAGCTGCCCTTGCAGGATCCGGATCGATTTCCGTGTCCGCTCGACCGCCAGCTTCGCCTGCAGGTAGTCCTCGACCTGCTGATCGGCTTGCCGGTTCAGGCCTTCGAGCCGCTGTTGCAGCTCGGTGGCGCTCGAGGGGGCGGCAGCAGCCGGGCTTCTGGCGGCCGCGAGCAGCGTCGACCCCGCCACTATCAAGCCGACAACCAGCACCATGCTGACTAGGGGAGCCGGCGAGTGGCCTGGGGGACGCCATCGACCGTTGGGCAAGGCTGGAACCTCCTGCTTGCAAAGCGACGGAACGCCAATGCCAGCAGCCGGTGGGGGCCGACTGCCTGGCCGTGCGTAGCTCGCCGCTGATGCTGCGATGGGGGGAATTCGCGGCGCGCCGAACCTATACGACAGATTGTCGAAACACAACTTGCCTGCACGGCCGGTGTGCAGGACCGCCCTCTGGGTGCAGATCATCAGTTCGACAACGTCGCGCTCGCCTTGTTAGTGGAGAACAGCCGACGCGGCCTGGCGCCCGTGGGCGGCTGTAACGACAACCTGTCGTACTGCGTTCTGTTGTTCAGGAGCCGGATGCATTCGCGATGACAGTCGGGGGGTGAGGGTTCGCGTACTCCGCGGGGATGGGCGTCGCCACAGCTCCGCCGTAGGTTCGTCAATCAGCTGAGCTTGCACTGGACCGGCAAGGCAGGACACCGGCTGGTCGGGACAGCCGACAGGGCAAGCAATCTAGCCAAGGAGGGCGGGATGAGGAGACGGACGACGTCCCTGTTGGCGCTGCTGGTGATGCTCGCGGCAATGACGCTCCTAGGAGCGAGCCCCGCGGGTGCCCAGCATGGACCCGACGACGGGCACATCTACGCGGACCCAGCGCTGGACACCGACGGGGATGGTGACTGGGGCAAGATCGAGTTCGTCAGTCAGGTCACCGTCCATGACGCCGAACCCGAGTTGAACGCCGACGTGACGGCGTTCGGCAACTACGCCTACCTGGCCCGCTGGGGCGGCGAGGACTGCGCCGGCCCGGAGGGCGGTGGGCCCGACGGCGGCGTGTATGTCATCGACATCTCCGACCCGGCCAACCCTCGAGAGGTCGGGTTCATCCCCACCCATCAGGACACCCTGGTCGGGGAGGGCATGCAGGTCGTCCATGTGACCACGCCGGAGTTCACCGGCGACGTGCTGGTCCTCAACCACGAGGGGTGTGGCAAGAACTACAAGGCTGGGGTGTCGCTGTGGGACGTGACCGACCCCCTGCACCCCAAGAAGTTGTCGGAACACTTCGGCGATTTCACCGTGGATGACCAGCCGAACCGGCCGCACGATGCCAATCAGACCCACAGCGCCTTCCTGTGGGACGCCGGGGACCAGGCCTATCTGGTCGCCACCGACGACGAAGAGGTCACCGACGTCGACATCTTCGACGTCACCGACCCCAAGAAGCCCGTCCTCATCGGCGAGTTCAACCTCAACGAGTTCGACATCTCCCAGCCCGAGCTGGGCTTGGTCGACTCCTTCCTGCATGACATGGTCGTCAAGCAGATCGGCGCCCGGTTCATCATGCTGCTGTCCTACTGGGACGGCGGCTATGTGCTGCTGGACGTCACCGACCCGGCCAACCCGGTGTTCCTGGGCGACAGCGAGTTCACCAACCCCGACCCCGAGCTCCTGGAGCAGACCGGAGTCAGCCTGACCCCGGAGGGCAACGCCCACCAGGCCGAATTCACCGCCGACAACCGCTTCGTCATCGGCACCGACGAGGACTTCGCCCCCTACCGCCTGGCCGTCTCGACCGACGACGGCGGCGAGTTCCGCGCCTCCATCGGCTCCAACACCACCGTCGAGCAGGCGACCCAGATCTCGGGCACGACGGTGTTCGTGGGCCGGGCCTGCCCGGGTGACCCGGCGGTGCCGCCTGCGCCCGACCTGCCCGGCGACGAGATCGCCGTCGTCGAGCGCGGGGTGTGCCTCTTCACCGAGAAGGTCGCCGCCGTGCTCGCGGCCGGTGGCTATGAAGCGGTCGTGATCATGAACCGGGAAGGCCCCGACGCCTGCACCGGCGTGTTCACGCCGGATGTGGCGGGCGACATCCCGACCATCCTTGTCGGCCGGGACGCCGGCTTCGCCCTGTTCGACCAGCCGTTCGACCTGGCCGCCTGCCTGGACGACACCCCGGAGCAGTCGACGATCCCGATCGGCACCGTGGGCGACCAGATCACCGGCGTGGAGGCCGTCTTTGACGGCTGGGGCTATGTCCACCTGTTCGGGGTGTCGATCGGGGCCTCCTCGGCCACGCTGACCGAGCTGGACACCTTCGCCATCCCCGAGGCCATGGATCCGGACTTCGCCGAGGGGTTCGGTGACCTGTCGGTGCACGAGGTCGCCACCGACCCAACCGACCCGGACCTGGCCTACCTGTCCTACTACGCCGGCGGGCTGCGGGCCATCCGGATCGTGGATGGCGAGCTGGTCGAGGTCGGCGGCTACATCGACCCGGTCGGCGGGGTCACCGAGGCCGGCGGCAACAACTTCTGGGGGGTGGAGGTCTGGACCCACCCAGAGACCGGCGAGGAGTACATCCTGGCCAGCGACCGCGACAGCGGACTCTGGATCTTCCAGGACCCCTAAGTAAGTAGCCATCATGCCCGCCTAAACGCGGGCAACAAGGTGGAGGCGGCCCATAGCGCCGCCTCCACCTGTCTACCCAGTACTACGGCATCGTGCCGTTCAAGCGGTCCAGCGATACGGGTCTATCGCCGGGAGGGCCCTGGTGGAAACGCATTTCCAGCATGGCGCCTTAGCGGATTTATCTGATGAGCAGCTCCTGGGGATTCAGGCAGCGCAGCCTCACCTCCTTTACCGCCTTGTTTACGACGCTGAACCCTCTCCCGGCTGCCTGTACCGCCGCCGGGTCATGGACGCCGTCGCTGGCATAGATGGTTAGGGTGCCGGGACCCAGGCCCGAGCTCTCGTACCTCTAGGCGGGCCAGTTGTCACCGCGGTTGGTCCGAACGCCGCCACGTCATGCCAAACGACCTCACGCGGGTCCGTCGGGGTCGTTGGAGTCGATCACGGGCAACTTGACCAGCGCAAACGCCCTCGCCGGGTTAAATCACAAGCTAAGTGGACATTCCGGAACCAGGCGACCGTGGGGTGGGTCCCGATGCTGCTGGGAACCGATCAGCGGGCTTGGTTGTAGATAGGGCAGAGTCCATTCCCTGAAGACGTAGGGAAGTGGAGACATGCGCCATCGGCTGGCCCGGGGGCTGATCGCGGTCCTGTCCCTGCTGCTCGCGGCCTGTGCCGCATCCGCCGCCGATGCCCCGGCCACGGCGCCGGCTACCCGGTCGGTTGCCATACAGCCGAGCGCGGCACCGGCGTCCTGCCCTACCACCCGACCTCCGGATCCCCGGTTCGTGCCGCCCGCGCCATTCCCCCCCGAGCCCCCATCGGTGGAGGGCGACAAGTTCTGGTACGGCACCAACCAGTTGTGGACCTGGCTCAATGCCGACGGGACCTGGGCGATGGCCCACGACGAGCACGGCCTGTTCGACAAGAGCTTCTGGTGGCGCCAGGGCTATGACTGGCGAACCGAGACCACGCCAACGTTGCGGGTCACCGGCAGGCGGCTGGATACCCCCGCGACGGCGGTCACGGTCTCGGACGCTACCAACGGCTTCGAGGAGTCCATGGGCGCGTTCATGCTGCTGGGGCTGGAGCTGCCGGCTGCAGGCTGCTGGGAGCTCACCGGCCATTATCACGGCTGGAGCCTGCGCTTCGTGGTCTGGGTGATGCGCTGGCAGCCATAGCGGGCAGCCGGGGGCACCGACCATATACCGCCAAGGCCCGTTCCCGTGGCCAGTTGCCTCGTTAGCCAGGTCGCAGGCCGCACGGCGGCCATTGGGTGAGGAGCCTGGAACGCTGACCACCCTTCCGGAGAATTGCTTACCGATGCCCGTAGTTCTCCCTGGCCACCGGCCGGCGTGCACCCAGCGAACCAGCCGTGGTCAGCCAAGCCGCCGTGATGCTATGGCCGATCACAGCTCGCCCAGGTAGGCCTCTCGCATTTGGGGGTTCTTGAGCAGGTCCTTGGCCGTGTCGGCCAGCACGACCTTCCCGGTCTGTAACACATAGCCCCGGTCGGCAATCGAGAGCGCCATGTTGGCGTTCTGCTCGACGACGAAGACCGTGGTTCCCTGCCGGTTGACCTCCTGAATGATTTCGAAGTTCTGCTGGACCAGCACGGGGGCCAGTCCCATGGAGGGCTCATCCATGAGCAGCACCTTGGGGCGGGCCATGAGCGCCCGAGCCATGGCCACCATCTGCTGCTCTCCGCCCGAGAGCGTCCCCGCTCGCTGGTTGAGTCGCTCCTTGACGCGAGGGAACAGGGCGAAGACCCGCCCGAAGTCCTTCTCGATCTCGTCGCGGTCGTCCCGGAGGGAGCAGCCGAGCTCCAGGTTCTCGCGCACCGTCATGCGTCGGAACAGCCGGCGATTCTCCGGGACCATCGAGACGCCCATGTCCACCAGCCGCTGGGTCGGCAGCCCGTTGACCCGCTGGCCGTCAAGTAGGACATCACCCTGGGTCGGGACGATGTAGCCGAGGATCGTCTTGAGGGTGGTGGTCTTGCCGCTGGCGTTGCCGCCCAACAGACAGACGATCTCGCCCGGACGGATCTCCAGGCTGATGCTGTGGAGAACCTGGATCGGGCCGTAGTGGGTGCAGACGTTGCGTAGCTCCAGGATCGGCCGGAGCTGGGACACCACGGTGGCGTCCCTGCCCGTCCGGTCGGCCTGCTCCGCGCCCGTGCCGGGGCCGCTTGGGGCGTCGCTCATGCCGTCGTCGCCGTCTTGCCAAGGTAGGCCTCGATCACCCGGTCGTTGCTGGCGACGTCGGCGTAGGCTCCCTCGGCGATCTTCTGGCCGTAGTCGAGCACCACGACCCGCTCCGAGACCCCCTTCACCACCCGCATGTCGTGCTCGATCAAGACGATCGTGACGCCGGTTTCATCCCGCAGCCTCTGGATCAGCTCGGTAAGTTCCTGTGTCTCGCGCGGGTTCATTCCGGCGGTCGGCTCGTCGAGGAGGAGCAGTTTCGGTTCCGAGGCCATCGCCCGGGCAAGCTCGAGCCGGCGCCGGTTTGCATACGACAGCGAGCGCGCCGGGGTGTCGAACCGCCACCCGATCAGGCGACTTCCGAAAAATGCCAGGGCCTGTTCGGCCCGCTGCCGCGTCTCCTGCTCCTCCCGCCGGAACGACGGTGCTCGGAAGATCGCCTTGAGCATGCCGGACCGGGTGCGGCAGTGGCGGGCGACCATGACGTTCTCCCGCACGCTCATCTCGGGAAACAGGCGCACGTTCTGGAAGGTGCGGGCGATGCCGAGCTCGAGGATCTGGCTGGGTCGCAGACCTACGATGCTGCGGCCCTCGAAGCGGATGTCGCCCTGGCCGGCCGGGATCATCCCGGTGACGAGGTTGAACAGGGTCGTCTTTCCGGCGCCGTTTGGGCCGATGACGCTGATAATTTCTCCGTCGTCGACGTCGAGGTCGAGCCCGTCGATGGCCCGCACCCCACCGAAGTCCCTGGTGAGTCCCCTGATCTCGAACAGCGCCATGAATGCCCCGGTCAGCTCGTCTCATTCCGGCCATCCTCGGCCGGTCCTGCTTGCTGCTGCATCGTGGCCTGGGTTCGCAGCCCGGCGTCCTGGGAGATCTCCTCCTCGTGCAGCTCCTCGGCCCGCCGCCTGCTCGGGATGAATCCTTCGGGCCGCCGCTGCATCATGAAGATCAGCAGGGCCCCGTAGATGAGGAACCGGTACTCCGCGAACTCGCGCAGCAGCTCCGGCAGACCCACCAGCACGAAGGAGGCGAGGACGACGCCGGGCACACTGGCCATGCCCCCGACGATGATCACCACCAGGATGGTGATGGACACGATCACGCTGAAGCTGTGGGGGAACACCGAGCCGATCTTGCTGGCGAACAATGCGCCACCAAAACCGGCGAGCATGGCCCCAGCGATAAACGCCGACAACTTGGCGGTCACGATGTTGACCCCCATGGCGTCGGCCACCGCCTCGTCCTCGCGCATCGCCATCCACGCCCGTCCGACCCGTGAGTCCTGCAGCGCGTAGGTGACGTAGGCGGCCAGCAGCACAAAGCAGAAAATCACGTAGAAAAACGCCTGCGGCCCTCCAATCTCGATCGGCCCGATGGTGATGTCGCGCACCTGAATGATCCCCTGCGCGCCACCGAAGGTGGGCTTGAGCCAGTCGGACAGGAACAGCAGCCGGGCGATCTCGCCGAACCCGAGGGTGACGATGGCCAGGTAGTCGCCACGCATCCGCAGCACCGGGGTGCCGACGGCCAGGCCTGACACGGCGGCAGCGAGGACCACGAACGGCACGGCGGCCCAGAAGATCCAGCCGACACCAAGGCTCGACTGGGGCGAGGTGAGCAGCGCGGTGGTGTAGGCGCCGACCGCGAAGAAGGCCACGTAGCCGAGGTCGAGCAGCCCGGCGAGGCCCACCACGATGTTCAACCCGAGCGCCATGAGCAGGAAGATGCCGGCGATGTTCAGGACCTCGCTGAGGAACGGCCCAAGGATCTGGGGCAGCAGACCAAGTACGAACAGGATCCCGGCCAGGACCACCAGCCGAAGTAGCCGGCGGGACCGCTCGGGCAAGGGCTCCAGCCGCGCGCGGACCGGCCTGCGACCCTCCCGCGTCAGGAGTGCGTGGATGCCGAACGCCAGCGCTGCGACCGCGACCGCTCCAGGGACGCTCAACGCGCCGGTCGGCTCGTACAGGAAGTCGGCGAGCGGAGCGGTCCAGATTCGCAGCTCCGCCTGGATCCCTCGAAGCACCTGGACGATAACAGGCTGCAACATGGCAAACCCCAGCACCCACAGGGCCGCGGCAAACACGGCCCTCCGCCACCGCGCGGGCAGCAAGTGCAGTGTCCCGGCGACAGCGCCGAGCGCCGCGTTGAGGGCAAGAATGAGCACCAGGCCGCCGGCACCAAGCTCCAGTCCGAAGGTGAGCAGCCGAGGCGCCTCCCGCACCAGCCCGGGCGTGACATTGATGAGGATCCGGCGGACGTCGAACGTTGCGATCAGCGTCACGAACACCGCCATGACGACGCCGCTCAACAGTCCGGCAACCAACCCGCCGGCGACGTTGCGCCAGCCGGGGCGAGGGGTGGCGAACCCCTGGAGGACTGGCGGCGGCCGCCCGGCGAGGTAACCAACCAGCACAGGGACGGCCACCAGCAACAGCGAGCCGAGCGTCTGCCCGCCGAGCACCGCTCGCTCCGAGAACGCCGCAACCATGCCGTTGGCCGACACAAATGCGGCAGTGAGTCCGCCCACGAGGCCGAGCCTGACCGCTCGCCAGAGGTCAACCTGCCGGGCGGCGAGCAGCTCGCCCTCTGCGGCCACGGGCACCTCAACGGCGACCGTTGGCTCCGCCATCGCTACGCTCGCTCCTCGCTCACCCGCTCACCCAGGATGCCGGTGGGTCGGAAGATCAACACCAACACCAGGGCCAGAAAGGCCACCACGTCCTTGAGCTGGTGGGCGGAGGGGATGCCGAGCCCGACCAACACGAGGCTCGGTCCCAGCGATTCCACCGACCCCAGTAGCAGGCCACCCAGCACAGCGCCCGGGATGTTGCCGATGCCACCTAAGACAGCGGCGGTGAACGCCTTGATGCCTGGCAGGAACCCGCTGAGGAAGTGCACATTCTGGAACACGAGTCCGAACAGGAAGCCGGCGGCCCCAGCCAAGGCCCCACCGATCGCGAAGACCCTGACGATCGTGCGGTCGACGCTGAGCCCCATCAGTTGGGCGATCTCTGGGTCCTCGGCCACCGCCCGGATGGCCCTCCCGGCCTTGGTCTTCTCCACATACAGGTAGAGGCCAGCCAGCATCAGCAGCGCCGCGACGATCACCAGCACCTGCACCTTGAGGATCCGGAACCCCAAGAAGGTGACTACACCGGTAAGGGCGTCGACCGAGGGGTAGGCCTTGACGCTGGTGCCGAACAGGGTGGCCACCGTGTACTGGAGGAAGAACGACGCTCCGATGGCGGTGATGAACGGAAGCAGGCGGGGGAGGCCCCGCAGCGGCCGGTAGGCCACCCGCTCGAGCAGCACAGCGATCAGCGCCGAGACCGTCATGCAGCAGATCAGGACGATGAGCAACGAGATGAATGGCTGGGCCTCCCACAGCCACGTGCGGGAGAGCCCGTCGGACACATAGAAGCCGGTCATCGCCCCGATCATGAACACCTCGCCGTGGGCGAAGTTGATGAAGCGGAGAATGCCGTAGACCATCGTGTACCCCAAGGCGATGAGCGCATAGACCGAGCCCTGGGCGATCCCGAACACCACCAGGTCACGCCACTGCTGGCCGCTGAGACGTCCGCTGGTGAGGCTGTTGAAGGCGCCGACGACGATCAGCACGATGGCGGCGATCCGGACCAGCCACAGGAAGCTGTCGACGATCGGCAGCTGGAACCTCCGCCTGACGGCGATCGATCCCCGCGGCTCCAGGCTGGTCTTGGCCACGCGCTCCCTCGTCGGTCGAGTCACCCGAGCCAGGTCGGGTACCCAGCCGGTCCCGGGTACCCAACCGGCGCCCGCTCAGCTGGTCTGTGGCTCAAAGGTGAACAGCACGTTCCCTCGGACCTGGTCGAGCGTCTTCTTCGCCGGGGTGTTCTGGACGATGTCGATCTTCGGGTCAGCGCAGTCGCCGAACTCGTCGCAGCTGAGGGTCCCGGTCAGGCCCTGGAAGTCCTTGGTCGCGTACAGCGCGTCCATGAGCCGCTGGCGGTCGATGTGGACCGTCCCGTCGTCTTCCCGGACCGCCACCTTCTCGATGGCCGCGAACAGCATGTTGGTGGCGTCGTAGGCGTGCGCGTGGAAGGCCTGGATGGGCTTCTCACCGTACTTGCTCTCGTACTTGCCGACGAACCCCTGGTAGGCCTCCCCGATCGGCGTCGCGGGCCCGGAGAAGTACATGCCCTCGGTCTGGTCGATGACGATGTAGGTGTCGGAGAGCAGACCGTCGGCGCCGAACAGCTTCTTGGTGTCGGCCAGCGCCGGGAAGTCCTTGGCCTGCTTGACGATGAAGTCGGCCTCCGGCTGGAAGATCGGGAAGAACACCACGTCGGGCTTGGTCGCCGCCACCTCGGTCAGCACCGGCCGCATGTCAGTGTCGCCCTTGCTGATGGCGGTGGCGAGGGCGATCGTGCCACCCAGCTCCTTGAATGAGGTGCCGAACGCGTTGGCCAGGCCCTCGGTGTAGGGGTCACCGTCGTGGATCGTGGCCGCCTTCTTGGCCCCGAGCTTCTCATAGGCGTAGGTGGCCGCCGCCTGCCCCTGGACGATGTCGTTGTGGGCGGTGCGGAAGTAGCCCTTCTGGTTGGCGTCCCCCTTGGTGCCCTTCAGGTTGGAGGTCAGGTTCGGGGCGGTGTTCGACCCGGAGATCATCGAGATGCCCTTGCCGGCGAAGATCTCCATGGCCGGCACCGCCGCGCCGGAGCAGCTCGTGCCGATGACCCCGACGATCTGCGGATCGGCCACCAGCTTCTGGCCGGCGGTGGTCCCACCCTCGGCCTTGCAGAGGTCGTCCTCCACCTGGGGCTGGACCGGGTGGTCCAGCAGCTTGCCGCCCTTGTCGGCGATGGCGAGCTCGACGCCACGCACCTGGTCCTGCCCGAGGCTGGCGGTGTCACCGGTGATCGCCTGGATGGCGCCGACTTTGATCGGTGCGTCGGCTCCGACCGTCACCGCACCGAGCCGCCCGGGCGTGAACCCTCCGGTCTCCTCCTCGGGTGCGCAGGCGGCGCCGAGCAGCGCCAAGGCACCGACCAGCGCGGGCACGAGAAGCGTTCTGCGCCTCTTCATGGCTCCTCCTTCGTCGGAGGCTTCTGCTATGCCCTTTCTGATGAGTCGAAAGATACGTCTCGCCCGGGCCGGCGTCGAGATTTCTCCAAACCAGTCAGCTCGTCTCCAACACGGCAGATGGCCAGCCCCGGCATCAAGCCGCGTTCTCAGCGGTCGGATGACCCCAGCCGGGATCGGCCCTCCGGGTGGGCCGCAATGGCGTACCCTGCAGAGCTGCAGGAGGGCGGATGGATCTCGCTGGCAAGCGCACCGACCCGCACGGCCGGTTGGCCTGGTGAACGCGGACACGGGAAGAGACCGCCGGCCGCTGTTGCTCGGCGGCAGTGACGTCGCCAAGGTGCTCGACCTCGACAGCGCTCTGGCGTCGCAGCGGGAGGCCTTCAGCCGGCTCGGCCGCGGTGAGGCCGACCAGCCGGCGCGCCTGATGCTACCGATCCCGCGGGGCGGCTCGCTGGCGTTCTGCTACGCGGCTCGTCTCGGCCCCGGTAGCGGCGCGGTCAGCAAGTTCGGCAGTGTGAACCCAGGCAACGCGACGGCCGGCCTGCCGACCGTGAGCGCCACCGTGCTGGCGCTCGACCCCGACGACGGCCACCTGGTCGCAATCATCGAGGGGACCAGCCTGACGGCGCTGCGGACCTCGGCGGCCAGTGCGCTGGCCGCCTCGCTGCTGGCCAGACCTGGCAGCTCGACCGCGGCCGTGTTGGGACCCGGCGTGCAGGGGCGCGGCCATGTCCGCGCCTTCGCCCACGCGCTCGGTCTGGAGCAGGTCCGGCTGTGGGGTCGCGACCCGGCGGCCACCAAGCGGGCCGCTGCCGCGCTCGACCAGGAAGTAGGCCCACGCGTGCTCGCTGCGGCCACGGTCGCCGAGGCGCTTGCCGGCGCGGACGTCGTCGCCACCTGCACCAGCAGCAGCACCCCCCTGGTCGAGGCCGAGCAGCTCGCGCCCGGCGCAACCGTCATCAGCATCGGCTCGATCGCCCCCGACCGCAGCGAGGTCGGCCTCAGCGTGGTCGCCGCCGCCACCACGGTGGCGGTCGACCATCCGCCGGCGGCGCTGGAGCACGCCGGCCCCGTGATCCAGGCGCTGACGGCTGGCCTGCTCCATGAGACCGACCTGGTCGGCTTGGGCGACGTGGTCACCGGCCGGCACGCCGGACGGCAGGCCCCGGACGACTTGGTCTTCTACAACAGCCTCGGCCTTGGCGTGCAGGATGCGGCCGCCGCCTGGGCCATCGTCGAGCGCGCCGCGAGGCTGGGCGTGGGCCGGCGGGTCGCGCTGTGACCCGACCGGAGGGTGATCTCCCGGAGCGGGCCGGCGTCGTGGTGGTCGGCGGCGGGGTCATCGGCACCAGCATCGCCTTCCACCTGGCCGAGGCCGGCGTCCCGGACGTCGTGCTGATCGAGCGCGACGAGCTCGGTGCCGGCTCGACCAGCAAGGCCGCCGGCGGTGTGCGGGCCCAGTTCTCCGACGCCCTCAACATCCAGCTCGGCGCCCGCAGCCTGCGGGCCTTCGCCGACTTCGGCGCCCGTCCCGGCCAGGAGATCGACTTCCGCCAGCTTGGCTACCTATTCCTGCTCAGCCGCCAGCAGGATGTGGCCGCGTTCGAGCGGAGCATCGAGCTGCAGAACCAGCTCGGCGTGCCGAGCCGCCTCATCGACCCGGGCGAGGCCAAACGGCTGTCGCCTCCGATCGACACCGACGGCCTGCTGGCAGCCGCCTTCTCCCCGGACGACGGCCTGGCCACCCCAGAGGCGGTCGTGCAGGGGTACGCCGCCGGCGCACGCCGCCATGGAGCGCACCTCCAGACTGCCTGCGAGCTGCTTGATGTGCGTCTCTGCGGCGAGGTGATCCAGGCCGTCGTCACCTCCAAGGGCGTGGTCGAGACCCCCGCGCTGGTCTGCGCCGCCGGCGCCTGGTCTCGCCAGGTCGGCGCCATGGTAGGTGTCGGCCTGCCGGTCACCCCCTACCGCCGCCAGGTCCTTTTGACCGAGCCTGTGCCGGGGCTGCCCCAGCATCTGCCGATGACGATCGACTTCGCGTCGAGCGTCTACTTCCACCGGGAAGGCCCCGGGCTGCTGATGGGCATGTCGCTGGAGGATGAGCCGCCGGGCTTCAACCTCGCCCGTGACGACGCCTGGATCCCGCGGCTCGCCGAGGTGCTAGCCCGGCGGGCCCCATCCCTGGTCGACATCGGCATCGCCGGCGGCTGGGCCGGCCTCTATGAGGTGACCCCCGACCACAACGCCCTCATCGGCGAGACGCCACAGCCCACCCGGCTGCTGTATGCGACCGGCTTCTCCGGGCACGGCTTTCTCC
>Ga0126306_10000573_pt1 | contig 17501 bp, 18 predicted proteins | sample Plot27_FD_92592 | JGI IMG/M metagenome (GOLD analysis project Ga0126306, IMG submission 92592) | Serpentine soil microbial communities from UC McLaughlin Reserve, CA, USA - Plot27 | ecosystem: Environmental > Terrestrial > Soil > Grasslands | place: USA: UC McLaughlin Reserve, Lake County...
CCGCAAGGTCAGGCAGGCGGCCGAGCTGCTGGAGCTCAGCGAGCTGCTGGACCGCAAGCCGGCCAACCTGTCCGGCGGCCAGCGCCAGCGGGTGGCCATGGGCCGAGCCATCGTCCGCAGCCCCCAGGCGTTCCTGATGGACGAGCCCCTCAGCAACCTGGACGCCAAGCTGCGGGTGCAGATGCGGACCACCGTGGCCCGGCTGCAGAACCAGCTCGGCACCACCACCGTCTACGTCACCCACGACCAGACCGAGGCCATGACCCTGGGCGACCGGGTGGCGGTCATGCGGGCCGGCGTCATCCAGCAGGTCGGCACGCCCGAGGAGCTGTACCAGCGGCCGCGCAACCTGTTCGTGGCCGGCTTCATCGGCTCGCCGGCGATGAACTTCCTCCCCGGCACCCTGGAGGACGGCCACCTGCGCACCGCCCTCGGCGACGTCGCCCTCCCGGCCGAGATGGCCGCCAAGATCCGGCGGGCCGGCGCCGGCCGCGACCTGATCATCGGGATCCGGCCCGAGCACTTCGAGGACGCCGCCCTGGTCGACGGGCGGCGGGCCGAGGGCCTGACCTTCTCGGCGGTCGTGGACGTGCTGGAGTCGCTGGGGTCCGACAAGTACGCTTACTTCCGGCTCCAGGGCGCCCGGGCCACCGCCCAGGAGCTGGAGGAGCTGGCGGCCGACGCCGGCACCGGCGACGCCCCCGGCGGCGACCAGGTGGTGGCCCGCCTCGACCCGGCCAGCCGGGCCCGCGAGGGCCAGCAGCTGGAGCTGTGGTTCGACCCGAGCAAGCTGCACCTGTTCAACCCCGGCAACGGGGCCCACCTCACCCTCTGAGACAGGGCGGCCGGTCAGCGCGCCTCGAGGTAGGTGAGGACGGCCAGGACGCGGCGGTGATCGTCCTCGGCCTCGAGCAGCGTCAGCTTGGTCAGGATGCTGCGCACGTGCTTCTCCACGGTGCCCTCGGTGACCCACAGGCGGTGGGCGATGCCGGCATTGGAGCGGCCCTCGGCCATCAGCGCCAGCACCTCCCGCTCCCGGGCGCTGAGGGCGGCCAGCGGGTCGTCGCGGCGGCGGGCGTCCACCAGCTCGGCCACCAGCGCCGGGTCCACGACCGACCCGCCCTTGGCGATCCGCTCCAGGGTGTCGATGAACTCCTCCACGTCGGTGACCCGGGTCTTCAGCAGATAGCCGACCCCGCGACCGCTGGCCAGCAGCTCCATGGCGTGGTCGACCTCGACGTGGGCCGACAGGACCAGGATGCCGGTCTCGGGATGCTGCTGGCGGATCTGGCGGGCCGCCTCCAGGCCCTCGGCGGTGTGGGTCGGGGGCATGCGGATGTCCACCACCACCAGCTCGGGCGCGTGGGTGGCCACCAGGGCCAGCAGCTGGGCGGCGTCGCCGGCCTGGCCCACGACCTCGAACCCCGACCGCTCGAGCAGGCTGGCCAGCCCCTCGCGCAGCAGGACGTCGTCCTCGGCCAGGACCACCCGAACCCCGGTCGTCGTCATAGGACCGGATTATGGTCTAGCCTGCGGCTGTGAGCACGCTGCGGACACTGGAGCGCCGGGGCGGGCTGACCGGTCGCATGCTGATCGCCAGCGGGCTGCTCGCGCTGCTGATCGGCGCCGCCTTCGCGGTCCTGCTGTCCTCGGTGGCCGACCTGCGCGCCCTGGAGCGGCGCGCCCGGCAGTCCGAGGAGGTCCTGGAGGTCGCCAACCTGCTGGAGCGGCGGGTCGTCGACCTGGAGACCGCCCAGCGCGGGTTCGTCATCACCGGCGAGGACCGCTTCCTGGACCCGTGGCGGCATGCCCAGACCGCCTTCCCCGGCGAGGCCGCCACCCTGGAGCGGCTGGTCGGGAGCGACCCCCAGCAGCGGGCGCGGGCCCGGCGCGTCGTCGAGGGCGCCCAGTCCTACCTGCGCGACTACTCGATCCCGCTGGTGGCCACGGCCCGGCGCGACCGGGCGGCGGCCCAGACCGAGGCCGCGACCGACGAGGGCCGGCGGCGCATGGACGCCATCCGGGACGAGTTCGACCGCTTCCTGACGGCCGAGCGTGGCCTGGCGGCGGCTCGCGAGCGCCGCTCGGACGAGGCCGCCGAGCGGGCCATCGCCGCCGCGGCGGTCGGCCTCGGCGGGTCGATCCTGCTCATCGCCGTGTTCGCCGGCTACCTGACCCGGGCCATCGTGCAGCCGGTCCGCCGCACGGCGGCCATGGCCGACCGGCTGGCGGCCGGCGACCTCGGGACGCGCACGGCCGAGCAGGGCGTCGGCGAGATCGGGGTCCTGGAGCGCAGCTTCAACACCATGGCCGGCTCCCTGGAGCAGAGCCGCGAGGAGCTGGCCGCCTCCCGGGCCCGCATCGTGGCCGCCGGCGACCAGGCGCGCCGGCGGATCGAGCGCGACCTGCACGACGGCACCCAGCAGCGGCTGGTCTCGCTGGTGCTTGATCTGCGAACCGCCGAGGCGGCGGTGCCGCCCGAGCGGCCCGAGCTCCGGGCCCAGCTGGCCCGGGTGGCCGACGGCCTCACCGGCGCCCTGGAGGAGCTGCGGGAGCTGTCGCGCGGCATCCACCCGGCCATCCTGTCCGAGGGTGGTCTGGCGCCCGCCCTCAAGGCCCTCGCCCGCCGCTCGGCCGTCCCGGTCGAGCTGGACGTGGACGTCCGGGCGCGGCTGCCCGAGCCGGTCGAGGTCGCCGCCTACTACGTCGTCTCCGAGGCCCTGGCCAACGCGGCCAAGCACGCCCATGCGTCGGTGGCCCAGGTCGAGGCGCAGGCCCGCGACGGCCTCCTCCACCTGTCGGTCCGCGACGACGGCGTCGGCGGGGCCACCCCCGGGGGAGGCTCCGGGCTGGTCGGCCTGGCCGACCGGGTCGAGGCCCTGGGGGGGACGATCGAGGTCCACAGCCCGGCCGGCCAGGGCACCAGCCTCCAGATCGACCTGCCGATCCACGCCGAACGGGGCCGGCCGAACGCGGCCGGCCCCGTGCCGGGGGACCCGGGCTAGGGCGTGATCGCCTGCCCGCGCGTCCGGTTGCTGGCCGGCACCGAGAAGCCGCCGAGCACCACCGCGATCACCCCGACGATCCACGAGGTCCACGAGGCGGCGGCCCGGTCGGTGTAGGTGAGCACCCACGGGGCGACGAACAGCAGCACCCCGAACAGCACGGTGAGCCACTCGGTGGCCACCACGCCGGGCAGGGCGAGCGAGAACAGCGCCGTCACCGCCAGCAGGGCGCCGAGCGCGATCAGCGCCCAGCGGGCGTCGCGCTCACCGGTGGTGTTCACCCAGATCGGCGAGACCGCCGCGTACAGACCGGCGACCAGCGTGCCCCAATCCTGGAGACGGGTCCATGGCCGCATCCAGGGTCACCTCCTTGCTTCCGTCCGGGCGGCCGGTCGCCGCCCGGTTCCGGTCTCGATGGTCGCGCCGCCGGCAGCGGGCGGCATCGCAGGTAGCCCCCATCTCTGGCCTCCGGCCAGCCGGAAGTCGAGATGGCGGCAGGCGGCGTTGCCGCCAGCGGCCGCGGGGGCGATCCTCGTGCCATGAACGCGCGGCAGACTCGCCGGCGCCGGGAGGCGGCGCGGGCGCGGCAGGCCGCCCGGCGCCGCCGCCGGCTGGGCATCGCCGCGGCGCTGGCGGTGGCGCTGGTCGCCGGGATCGGCGGGGTGGCCGTCTTCACCGCCTCCAGCCACCGGCAGACCGCGGCCAGCGCCGTCCCCCTGGCCGGTCTGCAGACCGGGCCGGCGCCCTGGGGGGCCGACACCGCCGACCTGGCCGAGCGCCTCCAGGCCATCGGCGTGCCCCCGCTGAGCCCCATCGAGGGCACCGCCGTGCACATCCACCAGCACCTCGACCTCTTCGTCGACGGGCGCGAGGTGCCGGTGCCGGCGGGCATCGGCATCGACCCGGCGGTCGGGTACGCCCCGCTACACACCCACGACGCCAGCGGCGTCATCCATGTCGAGTCGCCCACCGCCCGCACCTACACCCTCGGGGACTTCTTCGCCGTCTGGGGGGTGCGGCTCACCCCCGGCTGCCTCGGCGGCTACTGCGCCGGCGGCGGCCGGCAGCTGCGGGTGTACGTCGACGGCCGCGCCTACCCGGGCGACCCCACCACCCTGGTCCTGGCAGCCCACCAGGAGCTGGTGGTCGCCTTCGGCACCGCCGCCCAGCTGCCCTCCCCGATCCCGTCCGCCTACCCGTTCCCGCCCGGCCTGTAGTCAGGCGGCCCCGCCGAGGTCCTGGAGGCGGGCGCGGATCTCGGGGCTGCGCAGGGCGGCCAGGGCGTCCCGCTCGACCTGGCGGGCCCGCTCGCGCGAGAACCCCAGCACCTTCCCCACCTCCTCGAGTGTCCGGGGGGTGCCCGAGTCCAGCCCGAACCGCAGGATGAGCACCTGGCGCTCCCGCTCGGGGAGGCCGTTGAGGACCTGCTCCAGGGTGGCCAGGCCGACCGCGTCCACGGCCAGCTCGTCGGGACCGACGGCCGAGCCGTCCTCCAGGAAGTCGGCGAGGGCGGCGCCGTCCTCGCCCACGGGAGCGTCCAGGGACGTCACCGCCTGGGCGGTGTCCTTGAGCCGGAGCACCTTCTCGGTGGGCAGGTCGAGTGCCTCGGCCAGCTCGTCGTCGGAGGGCTCCCGGCCGAGGCCCTCGAGCAGGCGGGTGTGGGTGCGCCAGAGCCGCCCGACCTGCTCATCCACGTGCACCGGGAGGCGGATGGCGCGGGCGCCCCGGTCGGCCGCCCCCCTCGCGATCGCCTGGCGGATCCACCAGGTGGCATAGGTGGAGAACTTGAATCCCAGATGCCAGTCGAACTTCTCCACCGCCCGCAGCAGGCCCAGGTTGCCCTCCTGCACCCGGTCCGCCAACGGCAGGCCGGTGGCCGAGAAGCGCCTGGCGATGGCGACCACCAGGCGCAGGTTGGACTCGATCATCTTGCGGCGGGCCCACTCGCCCCGCTCGACCACGACCTCCAGGTCGCGACGGGCGGGGTCGTCAGCGGCGCAGTCGGCCAGCTTGCGCTGGGCGTCCCGGCCGGCCTCGTAGGCCTGGGACAGCTCGATCTCGTCCTCCCTGGTCAGCAGGGGATGCCGGCCGATCTGGTCGAGATACACCCGGAACAGGTCGAGGTTCTCCTGGTCGCTGCGCATGGCCGGAGGATCCCGCCCCGGCGGCCCGCTGTCGCCACCACCAGCACCCGTTTTCGATGCCAGGTAGCAGGAATCCCGCCTACCGGCCAGCACCATCGGGCAGGATGAGGCGCATGACGGAGCACGGCACCGGGACGGCCGCGACCCGCTTCTCGATGGCGGCGGCGGCCGGCGTCGTCGCCGGGGCGCTGGTCGCCCTGCCGGGCAGCTGGCAGATCGGCACCCTGGCCGGCTGGGACGTGGCCGCCGGGGTGTACGTGGCCTGGACCTGGGCCTCGATCTGGCATCGGGACCCAGCCGCGACCGCCCGGCTGGCCCTGCGGGAGGACCCCGGCCGGCCCGTCGCCGACGCCCTGCTGCTGGTGGCCAGCGTGGCCAGCGTCCTGGCGGTGGTCCTGGCGATCAGCGCCGGCCGCGCCGGCGGCTCGGGGACCCGCGATCTCCATGCCGCCGTGGCGGTGGCCAGCGTGGCCCTGTCCTGGACGGTCGTCCAGACCGTGTTCACCGCCCACTACGCCCGGCTGTACTACAGCCATCCCGCCGGCGGCATCGACTTCAACCAGGAGGCGCCGCCCCGCTACACCGACTTCGCCTACCTGGCGTTCACCGTCGGGACGACCTTCCAGGTGTCCGACACCGAGCTGCAGACGGCGGCCCTGCGGGCCGCGGTGCTGCGCCAGGCGCTGCTGTCGTACCTGCTGGGCGCCGTCATCCTGGCCACCACCATCAACCTGGTGGCCGGACTGCTCGGGTAGCCGGCACGCCGGGATTCCAGCCAGCCACCAGCGGAGATGGCCGCTGGCGGTGGCGACAGTGGCCGGTTGTGGCGCGACCCTTGGGCCAGCACAAGGAGGGTGCCATGACAAAGACAATGCTGGAAGCGGGCACCGGTCCCGCTGGTCATCCCGGGACGGGGACAAGCATGATCCGGCATCGCGCGTGGCTGCTGGCCGTGGTCGCGGTGGTGGCGCTGGCCGGCTGCTCCATGACCACCGGCACCGCCAACTCGTCGGCGGCGACGCCGGCGGCCGACGTCTCACCGTCCGCGCTGGCCCTGCAGCAGCAGTTCGTCCAGGTCGTCAAGCAGGTCGGCCCCTCGGTGGTCCTGATCCAGACCAGCCAGGGGCTCGGCTCTGGCATCGTCTTCGACGCCGACGGCAACCTGGTCACCAACGCCCACGTGGTCGAGGGGGCCGACCGCTTCCAGGTCACCCTTGCCGACGGCAAGCAGTACCCGGCCCGGCTGGTCGGCAGCTTCGCCGCCGACGACCTGGCGCTGCTGCACATCGACGCCGGCGGCCTGCATCCGGCCGGCTTCGCCGACTCCTCCAAGCTGCAGGTCGGCGACGTGGCCCTGGCCATCGGCAACCCCCTGGGGCTGCAGTCCAGCGTCACCGAAGGGATCGTCAGCGCCCTCGGCCGCACCGTCAACGAGGACAACGGGGTCGCCCTGCCCAACGTGATCCAGACCAGCGCCCCCATCAACCCGGGCAACTCCGGTGGGGCCCTGGTCGACCTCCAGGGCCAGGTCATCGGCATCCCCACCCTGGCCGCCACCGACCCTCAGCTGGGCGGCGGCGCGGCCGCGGGCATCGGCTTCGCCATCCCCAGCGACACCGTGCGCGACATCGCCGCCCAGCTGGTCGGCCAGGGCAAGGTGACCAACTCGCGGCGTGCCTATCTGGGCGTGGAGGTGGCCGCCACCACCAGCGGCGGCCTGCTGATCACCAAGGTCCAGTCGGGCGGCCCGGCCGCCGAGGCCGGGCTCCGCGCCGGCGAGCTGGTGATCACGGTCGACGGCACCGCCACCCCCGACCCCGCCATCCTGGCCGACGTGCTGGCCGGCCTGCGTCCCGGCCAGACGGTCCGGGTGGAGGTCGCCCGCCCCGGCGGGCCCAGCCGAGCCGTCCGGGTCACCCTCGGCCAGTTCCCTGGCTGATGAGCATGCGACGCGGCCCGGGCCAGCGGGGGTCTGGTCCCGGGCCGCGCCACGGTTCAGGCGGCGCGTTCCCAGCGGAACGTCCGCATGGCGACCAGCAGGCCGACGACCAGCCAGGCCAGCAGCTTGCGCATGTCGGTCCAGATGGCGCCGGGCCCGTGGCCGAAGATCAGCGCCTGCCGCATGCCGTCGAGCATGGGGGCGAGCGGGAAGGCGTTGGCCACTGAGGCCAGCCAGTGGGGCAGGCCGCTGATCGGGAACCACGCCCCTGACAGGAACAGCAGGGGCAGGTAGGCGGCGTTGGCCAGCGCCGGCGCCGAGTCGGCGTTGGTGACCAGGCGGGTGTAGGCGACGCCGACGGCGGTGAAGGTGGCCGTGCCGACCAGCACGACCAGCGCGAAGGTGGCCCAGGCGGCGGCCGACGGCGGCAGGCTGACGTGGAACAGCAGCCGGCCAAGGCCGAGCACCAGCACCGCCTCCACGACGATCAGGACCAGCCGGGAGACGACCTGGCCACAGAAGAACGCCCACGGCGGCAGGGGCGTGCCGCGCAGCCGCTTGAGCTGCCCGTTGTCGCGCATGAAGGTCAGCCCGATCACCAGGGCGACGAAGCTGCCGGTCATGATGGCCATGCCGAGCATGCCCGGGGCGAAGAAGGTGGTGTAGCCGATCTCCGGGCCGCCCGGGGTCAGCTGCACGGTCGCGTCGCGGTTGATGGCGCCGAAGAACACCAGGAACATCACCGGCAGCAGGATGGTGAAGAAGGCGCCCGAGCGGTTGCGCCAGAACGTTCGCAGCAGGTTGCGGCTCTCTCGGGCCGCCAGCACCAGTGGGTTCATGCCGCTTCCTCCGTGTCGCTGGTCAGGGTGAGGTAGATGTCCTCCAGGCTGGGGCGGGCGACGGTCAGGCCGTCCAGGGCGGCGCCCCGGGCGGCCGCCCAGCCGGTGAGGGCGAGCAGGTCGCGAGTCGGGTCGTCGGTGGAGATCTCCACGTTGCGGCCCTGGGTGGCGACCTCGCCGGAGATCCGCGGCAGCTCGGCCGAGCCCGCCTCGGTGGGCAGGGTGAAGCGGATCTCGGTGCTGCGCTGGGCGGCCAGGTCGGCCGGGGCGCCCTCGGCCACGATCCGGCCGGCGGCGATGATCGCCACCCGGTCGGCCAGTGCCTGGGCCTCGTCCATGTAGTGGGTGGTGAGCAGGATCGTCTTGCCCAGCTCGCGCAGGCCGGCGATGACCTCCCAGGCCTGGCGGCGGGCGGCCGGGTCGAACCCGGTGGTCGGCTCGTCCAGGAAGACCAGCTCCGGGTCGCCGACCAGGGCCAGCCCCACGTCCAGGCGTCGCCGCTGCCCGCCGGACAGGGCCCGCACCCGCCGGTCGGCCGCCTCCTCCAGCCCGACCAGCCCGACCACCTCGTCGACCGGGCGGGGCCGGAGATAGTAGCCGGCGAACTGCCGCACCGTCTCGCGCACGGTCAGCTCCGGGTCGTGGCCGGTCTCCTGGAGGACGATGCCGATCCGCTCCCGCAGCTGGCGCCCTCCCGTGGCCGGGTCCATGCCCAGCACGCTGGCCTGGCCGCCGGTGCGCCGGCGGTAGCCCTCCAGGATCTCCACGGTGGTCGTCTTGCCGGTCCCGTTCGGCCCCAGGAAGCCCACCACCATCCCGTGGGGGACGACCAGGTCGATGCCGTGCAGCACCTCCCGGTCGCCGTAGCGCATGGCCAGCCCGCGCGCTTCGATCGCGGGCCCCTCACGCCCGGTCTCCAGCGACGGCGGCGCCTCACGCGTCCGCAGCATGTTCTGGTTCCTTTCGCTCGATGCAGCGCGTCGTCGTCGCGCGGCGCTTCCGCCCGAGCCTGGCCTCCCCCGGCCTGCCTGTCGTCAGGGCCAGCGGCCATCGCGCCTCCCGGCCGGCTGGAGTCTTCGCCTGCCTGCTACCTGCCAGCCGACCTCCACGCCCCGATTGCAACTAGCGGGGGGCGAGGTTGGGTGCTGGCGTCGACGACAGGCCGGCACGGCGGCGCCAGCCTTGGAGCAACAGAGAGAGCTCGGGCTGGAGGCGAGATGAAGAGTCAGCAGATGATGCACGCCGCCGTGCTGCACGGCCTCGGGGAGACACCGCGCTACGAGCCGTTCCCGGCGCCGCTGGCCGGCGACGGCGAGGCGGTGGTGACGGTGACCGCGGCCGCGCTGAAGCCGTCCGACCGCTGGATGGCCAACGGCGTCCACTACGCCCCCGACCGAGTTCCCCATGGTCGTGGGCCTGGACGGCGTGGGCCGGCTGCCCGACGGCGCGCGGGTGGCCTTCTTCGGCCCGCAACCGCCGTACGGTGGCATGGCCGAGCAGGCGCTCGTGCGCCGCGGCATGTGGCTCCCGGTCCCCGACGGCATCGACGACGTGACCGCCGCGGCGGTCACCAACCCCGGCATGGCCGCCTGGAAGACGCTCCTCTGGGAGGGCGAGCTGGCCCCCGGCCAGACGGTGCTCGTGCTCGGCGCCACCGGCACCTCCGGCCGGATCGCCACCCAGCTGGCGACCCGCCGCGGGGCCCGGGTCGTCGCCGCCGGCCGCAACCAGCGCGTGCTCGTCCAGCTCATGGCCCGCGGAGCGGACGCCATGATCAGGGTCGACCGCCCGCGCGAGGAGCTGGCCGAGGCCATCGCCGCCGAGGGACCCTACGACCTGATCGTCGACTACCTCTGGGGCGCGCCCGCCGAGGCGGTCTTCGCCGCGCTGACCCGCGTGGACCCACGCGCCGCCGACGCCCCCGACCGGATCCGCTACATCCAGGTCGGCATCGGGGCCGGCGACGTGGCCACCCTCCCCGCCATGACCCTGCGCAGCGCCCCCGTCCAGCTGTTCGGCAGCGGGATCGGCGGGCCGGCCGCCCTGGGCGATGCCGCCGCCGCCTACGACGACCTGCTCCGCCGGGTCGCCGCCGGCGAGATCAGCCTCGACATCGACCCCGAGCCGCTCGCCAAGGTCGAGCAGGTCTGGCCGCAAGCCGGCAGCGACCGGCGTATCGTCTTCGTGCCCTGACGGCGGGAGGACGCATGCAGGCCAGGAACACGATGCCGACCTATCCGGACCTGGCCGGCAAGGTCGCGGTGGTCACCGGCGGGTCGGGTGGGATCGGCGCGGCCACCTGCCGGCTGCTCGCCGCCAACGGCGCCAGGGTCGCGGTGAATGGCCGCGACCCATCCAGGATCGAGGCCGTGGTCGACGTTATCCGCGACGACGGCGGCGAGGCGGTCGGCGTGGCCGGCGACTGCACCGACCCGGCGGCGGTCGGACGGGTGCGCGAGGCCGTGGAGGAGGAGCTCGGCCCGGTCGAGGTGCTGGCCGCGTTCGTGGGCGGCGGGCGGGCGCGTCCAGGCCCGGTCGCCGACGTCCCCGAGGAGGACTGGCGGTCGACCCTGGACGGCAGCCTCACCGCGACCTTCCTGACCCTCAAGAGCTTCCTGCCCGGCATGCTCCAGCGTGGCCGGGGCGCGATCGTCACCATGGCCTCCAGCGCGGCCCGGCTGCCCGGGCTGGGCGCGCCGGCGGCGTACATGGCCGCCAAGGCGGGGGTGATCATGCTCACCCGCCAGGTCGCCAGCGAGGCGGGCCCCATGGTGTCCGCGCCAACTGCCTGGCGCCGCACACCATCCTGACCGAGCAGATCCGGCAGGTGGCGCCCGAGGAGTGGCGCGAGCGGATGGCCGCGGCGATCCCGCTGCGACGGTTGGGGACCCCCGAGGACGTCGCCCAGGCGGCGGTGTTCCTGGCCTCCGACAGCGCCGCCTGGCTGACCGGCATCACCTTGGACGTGGCCGGTGGCTACGTGATGACCTGAGGCGTTTGGGCCATCCTGTAGTGTCGTACTCCAGGTGCAGCAAGGCCGGGGAGCGGGTGTGGCGCAGGTCGACGGCCCCAAGCGGGGGAGGGCAGAGCCGGCGGGTCGCCTCGAGGGGTGGGTGCCTGGGCTGCGCACCCTGCGCGAGTACCAGCGCGCCTGGCTGGCCAACGACCTGGTCGCCGGGCTCGTCCTCACCGCCCTGCTGATCCCGGTCGGCATGGGCTACGCCCAGGCGGCCGGGCTCCCCCCGATCACCGGGCTGTACGCCACCATCGTGCCGCTGATCGCCTACGCCGTCTTCGGGCCGTCCCGGGTGATGGTCCTCGGCCCCGACTCGTCGCTGGCGGCGGTGATCGCGGCCGTGATCCTGCCCCTGGGCGGCGCCGACCCCGACACCGCGGTCGCGCTGGCGGGTGTCCTGGCCATCCTCACCGGCCTGATCGTCCTGGCCGCCGGCGTGGCCAAGCTCGGGTTCGTCACCGAGCTGCTGTCGCGCCCGGTGCAGCTCGGCTACCTGTACGGGATCGCCGTCACCATCCTGGTCGGCCAGCTCCCCAAGCTGTGCGGCTTCTCGATCGAGGGCCGCGGGCTGCTCACCGAGACCAGGGACTTCCTCCAGGGCGTGGCCGACGGGCGGGTGAACCGGGCCGCCCTGGCCGTCGGGCTGGCCGGCATCGTGGTCATCTTCGGCCTGCGCCGCATCTGGCCGGCGGTCCCCGGGGTGATGGTGGCCGTGCTCGTCGGCATCGCCGCCGTGTCCATGTTCGACCTGACCGAGGAGGGCGTGACGGTCGTCGGGGTCCTCCCCGAGGGCCTGCCCAGCCTCTCCTTCCCGACCGTGGGGCTGGCCGACCTGGGCGCGCTGTTCAGCGGGGCGCTCGGCATCGCCCTGGTCGCGGTGGCCGACACCACCGTGCTGTCCCAGTCCCTGGCCGCCCAGCGCGACGAGACCGTCGACCCCAACCAGGAGCTCCGCGCCCTCGGCATCGCCAACCTGGCCGCCGGCCTGTTCCAGGGCTTCTCGATCTCCAGCAGCTCCTCGCGCACCCCGGTCGCCGTGGCCGTCGGCGCCCGCTCCCAGCTCACCCCGCTGGTCGGCGCCGTCACCATCGCCCTGGTCCTGGTGCTGGCCCCCGGCGCGGTCCGCAACCTGCCCCTGTCGATGCTGGCCGCGATCGTGATCACCGCCGCCGTCGGCCTCATCGACGTGGGCGCGGTCCGGCGCCTGTTCCGGGTGCGGCGCTCCGAGTTCGTCCTCTGGCTGGCCGCCTTCGGTGGCGTCGCCCTGCTCGGGGTCCTGCTCGGCATCTTCGTGGCCATCCTGCTGTCCCTGGCCGACTTCGTCCGCCGCGCCTGGCGACCCTACGACGCCGTCCTGGGTCGCGAGGACGACCTCAAGGGCTACCACGACATCGACCGTCACCCCAGCGCCCGCCGCATCCCCGGCCTGCTCCTGTACCGCTTCGACGCCCCCCTGTTCTTCGCCAACGCCGGCTACCTCCGCCGCCGCATCCACTACCTGGTCGACGAGGCCACCCACCCCGTCCGCTGGGTCGTGGTCGCCGCCGAGCCCATCACCGACATCGACACCACCGCCGCCGACACCCTCCGCCAGCTCCTCAGCGAGCTCCGCCAGCAGCAGGTCACCCTGGCCTTCGCCGAGATGAAGGGCCCGGTCAAGGACCGCCTCCGCCGCTACGACCTGTTCGACGCCGTCGGTCCCGACCGCTTCTTCCCCACCGTCGGCACCGCCGTCGACGGCTACCTGGCCGCCACCGGCACCAGCTGGGTCGACTGGGAGGAGCGTCCACCCGCGGGTGCCGAGCCCAGCCCCGATCGCTCCCGGGTCGCCACCCCCGACAAGCCCGCGCCCGAGTCCCGCGGGTAGGTCGGCCCGACCGGCTCAGGGGTGGTCGGGCCGCAGCGCCACCAGGGGCAGCTGGCCGGCGAGCCGCCGCCGGGCGCCGTCGCTGCCGTCGTAGCGCCATCCCACTAGCCAGCTCAGCACCCGGCGGACCAGGGGCGCGACCCACCGGTTGCGCCGCTCGTAGTCGGCCAGCACGGCCACCGCCTCCCGCGGCCCGAGGACCCGGTGCCGGGGCCGGAACCGGCGCCGCCCGATGGCGACCTCGACCCCACGACCGGCCTGGAGGTTGCGGAACCAGTCCGCCGACCGGCCCAGCCCGGCCACGACGACGACCTCTCCGGGGGCCTGGCCGGTCCCGACCACCTCCAGCATGGTCCGATAGCGCCGGCCCGACCGGCGGCCCAGGTGGGTGAGCCGCAGGAACCGGTGGCCGAGCAGCCACCCGGCGTGCCAGTCATAGAGCAGCCCGGGCGCCCGCAGCAGCCGCCGGACGATCGGTCCCGGTCGGTTGGTCATCGCGCATCACCTCGCCTCAGGTGGACCGCTCGACTATCGTCGTGCCATGCCCCAACTGGAGCAGCGGGACTACGAGCGCCTGCTCGCGTTCCGGACTGGTCTGCGCCGGTTCCTGTCCTGGAGCGGCCAGCAGGCCGAGGCGGCGGGCCTCACGCCCGCTCAGCACCAGCTGCTGCTGGCCGTCCGCGGGCATCCCGACCCGCGTGGCCCGACGGTGGGCGAGATCGCCGGCTACCTGCTGGTCCGCCACCACAGCGCCGTCGAGCTGATCGACCGGGCGGTGGCGGCCGGGCTGGTCTCCCGCCAGACCGACAGCCAGGACGCCCGCACGGTCCGCGTCGGCCTCACCCCGCTGGGACAGGAGCGACTCGAGGGCCTGGCCGCCTCCCACCTGGAGGAGCTCGACCGCCTGACCTCCGACCTCCACACCCTCTGGGCCGGCCTCGACGCCGACCGCTGACTACGGGCCCGCCGGCCCCACGGGCCGCTCGCGGACGCCGGTCAGTGGGCCCCTCGGGCTCCACGGCGCCGCCCGGCCGACCGGGTGCCGGTGGTCGCCGACCAGCCGCTGGATCCGCGAGGCGACCGCCAGGTCATCGGCGGTCAGCCTGCCTTCCACAGTCGGGTTCAGCTCGAGAGTGACGCGGCCGCCGCGAATGGCGATGTCCGGCTGATGTCCGGTGGGCCCGGTCGCGTCCGCGACCCGCCCGACGAACTGGACGGCCGAAGGGAAGTCGTCGAACTGGTAGGTCCTCCAGATGCTGTCGCCGTGCCGGTGCCATCCGTGCAGGTCCTGGAGGGGACGGGCGAGCGCCTCATCGCCGATGCTGTCCATGGTGCCTCCTTCACCCGATGTTCGGGCACGATCCATAATATCGCAGCACGATAGATCCTGCTCCCGACCCAGCCGACGGCCGTCGCGCCGGCTCCTTGTCCGGGGTCAAATTCGTTCAAGACGGCGGGGGAGCCGGTCGCCTACGGTGGGCCGTGTCTCCCACCAGGAACCGCCCGTCGCTGCCATCGCTGGATGGCGGGATCCGTGGTGACGACCGGGCGCGCGCCGCGGCCGCCGACGACTTCGGGCACCTCGCGCACCGGACACCGGAGGGGGTCCTGCTCCCCGCGTCGGCGGAGGACGTGGCGGCCACGGTCCGCTGGGCCGCGGCGCAGGGCCGCCGGTTCGCGGCCCAGGGGAACCGGCACTCGGTGTTCGGCCGCGCGCAGGTCCGCGACGGCATCGTCGCCGACATGCGGCGGCTGCGGGCCATTCATGACCTCCAGGACGACCAGGTGGTGGTCGACGCGGGGGCGACCTGGCGCGAGGTGCTGACCGCCACCCTGCCGCGCGGGCGCGTCCCGCCGGTGCTTCCCGACTACCTCGACCTGTCGGTCGGCGGCACCCTGTCGGTCGGCGGCGTCGGCAGCCGGACCTGGCGGCAGGGGACGGTGAGCGACAACGTCCTGGAGCTGCGGGTCGTCATCGGCCGGGGCGAGCAGGTCAGCTGCTCGCCGGCCCGCAACCCGCGCCTGTTCGACGCGGTGCGGGCCGGGCTCGGACAGGTGGCGGTCATCACCGGGGCGACGCTTCCGCTCGTCCCGGCGCCCCGGCAGGTCCGCCGGTTCCTGCTGTCCTATCCCGACCTGGCGACGCTGCTGGGCGACCAGCGGCGGCTGACCCGCGAGCCCCGGTTGGAGGCGGTGCAGGGCGCGGTGCTGGCCGCCCCGGCCGGCGGCTGGACGTTCCGCCTCGAGGTGGTGAAGGAGCTCTCGGGGAGCTCGCCGGACGACGGCGAGCTGCTGGCCGGCCTGGCCGACGACCGGCCCCTGGCCCAGCCGAGCACCCTGCCCTACCTGGACTACCTGGATCGGCTGGCCGCGCTCGAGCAGGCGCTGCGCGCCACCGGCCAGTGGTGGTTCCCGCATCCGTGGCTGACCACCTTCGTCGGCGGCGCCGCGGTCGAGCCGGTGGTGGCCGGCGAGCTGGCCGAGCTGACCCCGGCCGACCTGGGGCCACTCGGGCAGGTCGCCATCTCCCCCATCCTTCGCCAATCGGTCAGGAGTCCACTGCTGCGGCTGCCGGCGGACCGCCTGTGCTATGCGTTCAACCTGATCCGGCTCCCGCCGACGGACGACCCGAACGAGGCGCGACGGCTGGTGACGGCCAACCGGGCCGCCTACGAGCGGGTCCGGGACGCCGGCGGGACGCTGTACCCGGTCAGCGCCCTCCCGATGTCGCGTGCCGACTGGCGCAACCACTTCGGGGCGGCGTTCGGCCCGCTCGGCGAGGCCAAGGACGCGCACAACCCCGGCCGGGTGCTCACGCCCGGCTACGAGGTCTTCTGAGCAGCAACGCGACGGTTTCGGCAAGCGCTCCTGGCACCACCAGAGCCTATCCCGCGGATCACTCTCCCTAGGTCGGCCTGGGAATGCCTGGGCAGCTAGCGGAAGAGGCTGCGGACCAGCGACGGGCTGCCGATGGTGCGCATCGGCGTGTCGTCCATCGCCTTCAGCGCCGGCACCGCCGTCTCGACCGGCTCGGCCATCACGGTGGTGTTCGCCCACGTCAGTGGGGGCTTCAGGGTCTTGGAGAAGACGATCTTCGGGAGCTCGGCCATCCGGGGGGAGGTCGGGTCGTCGCCGGCCGCGACGATCTCCGCCATCAGCCGGTAGGTGGTTGCCCCCATGAGCATGATGTGGTGCTCGGCGAGCTGCTGGTTGATCGTGTTGGCCGCCTCAGAGGCGGCGGGCCAGGCTGGCCAGCAGCTCGGGCCAGTGGGCGTAGCTGTAGTCGATGCCGACCGGACCAAGACCAGGTCGCGGCTGGGGACGACGTAGATGAACTGCCAATGGTTGCCTGGGCCCAGAAGTCGTTGCCGGCCCCGTCCCCCGGCCGGGTCCACCAGCAGTACTGGAACTCGGGCGAGGGATCGGTGCGGGTGTCGACCCGGGTGGAGGCGGCCACCCAGGCCCGTGGCACCAGCTGCCGGCCTCGCCAGGCGCCCGGACACGCTAACGTCGCGCAGGAACCAGCCGCAGGGGGCGTCCCGTAGGCCGGCCACCACTTGGTCGCCGCGGACTCGCCGAACTGGGTCTGCGCCCGCTCGAGGTCGACCTCAGCCGGCGCTACGAGCTCGGGCCGGCCACGCTCGATGGCCCGCCGCTCGGCCGCGGCGCGCCGCCTGGTCGGGAAGATGCCGGCCGAGCGCTGGCGCTTGCCGTCCTGGCAGCGGACTTGGTAGCGCTCGTGTGGGTGGCGGGGACGGCGGGACAACCGCGATCCAGGCCATGTACCATGCCTCCTTGTCACGGGCTCCGGATGACTCGTGACTCGCAGTCCGGATGCGTTCCGACTGAGTTCCGGATGCGGAGGCTCCAGAGAACATCCCACACTGGCGGGAGGCTCACCAACAGGCTCATTGCCAGGGCAACGTGCGATCTTGCCCCCCTAGCTCAGTCGGCAGAGCACATCCATGGTAAGGAAAATCTGCGGGCTATTCTCCTCGTCCGGTGACCAGCAGGAACAGCCGTTTGTGCAAGTCAATGTGGATCGTAGCATCTGGATCAAGTAGCAGCGACTGGCAGCAGTTAGCACCGGCTGGCGACCAATGCTGATGAGTCTTCTGACAAAAGGCCGACAAATTGACCGGCTCGTCTCTGGTCGAAGGCTGCCATGCCAAGGCTCACGAAAGACTCTTCGCGCAGTCGGCTAACAACATGATCGGCAACCAGCCTCCGCGGCGGGGGATGTCGCGAGCCAAGGACGCCTGGCGCCGTTAATCGCCGCTGTCTAGGACTTCCTGAGGACGGGTTGAGGTGACGGGTGGACCCTTGGCGTGGTCATGATAGGTGCGCCTCCATGACCGCAAAGGGCGTGCGGCCGCGCATGAAGTCGCCGTGGTTGCGGCGCCGAGTGTTGTAGTGCTGCAGCCAGCCCTGGAACTGGGCGTTGAGGTCGGTGAGGCGAGCGAAGTGCTGGCGGTGGAACGCGGGCCGGTAGAACTCCTGGAGCGTGGTCCCTTGGAAGCGCTCGCAGACGGCGTTGTGGTTGGGTGAGCGGGGCGGGATGCGACGGTGGCGGACGCCGAGCTCCTCGAGGTGGCTGGTGAAGCTGCGACCGGTGAACTCGGGGCCGTAGTCGGTCAGCACCCCGGTGAGCTCGGTCCCGATGCCGGCCAGCCGTTCGGCGACGTGGTCGA
>Ga0126306_10000574_pt1 | contig 17484 bp, 19 predicted proteins | sample Plot27_FD_92592 | JGI IMG/M metagenome (GOLD analysis project Ga0126306, IMG submission 92592) | Serpentine soil microbial communities from UC McLaughlin Reserve, CA, USA - Plot27 | ecosystem: Environmental > Terrestrial > Soil > Grasslands | place: USA: UC McLaughlin Reserve, Lake County...
CCGATCGCGCGGCGCCAGGTCGGCGAGCTGCGGCGGCGGTTGGCGGTGTGAGCGCCCCGCGCACGCCGCGCGACGAGCTGGCCGAGGCGACCCCGCACGGTGGGCTCTACCTGCGCCGGCTGATCCGCAGCCAGCTCGGCCTGAGCGTGCTCGCGCTGGTCGCGTTCGGCGGCTTCCTCGGCTCGCTGCCGCTCGCGCTCTACCTGCTGCCGGGGCTGCAGGACGTCGACGTCTTCGGCGTGCCGCTCCCGCTGCTGCTGATCGTGGTGCCGCCGTTCCCCGTCTTCGTCGCGTTCGGCTGGCTCTACGCGCGCCGCGCGCAGGCGCTCGAGCAGGCGTTCCGCGAGCTCGTGGAGGCGCGCGAGTGATCGCGCTGGCGGCGGTCCTGGCGACCACGGGCGCGACGATCGGGCTCGGCGTCTACGGCGTGCGCATTGCGCGCACGACGTCGGACCTGTACGTCGCGTCGCGCGCGGTGACGCCGTGGTGGAACGCCGCGGCGATCTCGGGCGAGTACCTCTCGGCGGCCTCCTTCCTCGGCATCGCCGGGCTGCAGATGAAGATCGGCTCGGGCGCGCTGTGGCTGCCGCTGGGCTTCACCGCGGGCTATCTCGCGCTGCTGCTGTTCGTGGCCGCGCCGCTGCGCCGCTTCGGCGCCTACACGATCTCGGACTTCGCCGAGGCGCGGCTGCGCTCACCACGGCTGCGCACGCTGTCCGCGGCGATCGTGCTGCTGATCGGCGGCTTCTACCTCGTGCCGCAGCTCAAGGGTGCGGGCCTGACGCTCGGGGAGGTCGTCGGCGCGCCCTACTGGGTCGGGGTGGTGGCGGTCGGGGCCGTCGTCGCCCTCAACGTGGCGCTCGGCGGCATGCGCGGGATCACCTACGTGCAGGCGTTCCAGTACTGGCTCAAGACGTTCGCGATCGCGCTGCCCGCGTGCCTGCTGCTGCTGCACCTCGGCGGGCTGCCCGAGCGCGCCGCGATGTTCGGCCACGAGTACCCGCGTGCCCCGGCGGGCGGCCTCGTCGTGACGCTGTCGGAGCCGACGCCGGCGACTTTCCCGGAGGCCGCGACGGTGCAGGCCGCCGGCGGAGCGCTGGCGGTCGGCGAGGGAGAGCGGGTGCTGCTGCCCGCCGGGCGCGTGGAGCTGCCCGAGGGCACGGCGGTCCCAGTCGCGGACGGGACCGATGCGCAGCGCGGCGACGAGTGGGCCGCGCCGGTGTCGGACAGCGGCGACGCGTCGCCGCTGTTCGTCTACTCGCTGCTGATCGCGACGTTCCTGGGCACGATGGGGCTGCCGCACATCCTCGTGCGCTTCTACACCAACCGCGACGGGCCGGCGGCGCGGCGCACGACCGTGCGCGTGCTCGGCCTGCTCGGCGTGTTCTACGCGTTCCCCGCCGTCTACGGCGCGCTCGGCCGCGTGCTCGTGCCGGAGCTCTATCTGACCGGGGAGACCGACACGGTCGTGCTGCGACTGCCCGAGGTGGCCTGGCCCGGCGTCGGCGGCGAGCTGCTCGGCGCGCTGGTGGCAGCGGGCGCGTTCGCGGCGTTCATGTCGACCGCGTCGGGGCTGCTCGTCTCGCTCGCCGGCACCGTCACGCACGACTTCCGGCGCGGCGTCAGGCGCGCCGCCGCGACGCGCCGGCTGCGCTTCCGCGTCGCTGCACTGGGCGCGATGGTCGTACCCGCGCTGCTCGCGCTCGTCGCGCGCCACCTCGACATCTCGGTGCTGGTCGGGTGGGCGTTCGCGCTCGCCGCCTCGACGTTCTGCCCGCTGCTGCTGCTGGGGATCTGGTGGGACCGGCTGACGGCGCGCGGCGCCGCCGCCGGGCTCGCGGTCGGAGCGAGCGCCGCCACGACGGCGATCTTCGCAGGGCTGGCGCTCGAGCCGGCCGACCGGTCGCTCGACGCGCTGCTGACGCAGCCGGCGGTGCTGAGCGTGCCGCTGGCGTTCGCGACGATGGCGCTGGTCTCGCTCCACGACGCGGGCGCCGCGCGCGCGCCGAACGCGGAGCTGCTGGCGCTGCACGCACCCGAGGGGCTCGGGCTCGGATTGGAGGACGAGGACGTCGACGCGGTCCGGGCCTAGCGCCGCTTGCGCTTGCGCTTTCGCGCCGAGGCCCTGGACGAGGCGCCGGCCACCGAGGCCGGCTCGGGCTCGGGGGTCTCGTAGACCTCGCCGCGGCGCTCCGCGGCGCGGCGCTGGCGCTGCTCGCGCACCTGCGCCGAGGTCGGCCACGGCTCGGCGTTGCCGGTACGCCATGCGCGCGGCTGGCCGTTGGGCCAGCGGCCGGTGAAGAGCAGGCTCAGCATCAGCAGCCAGAAGCACTGCACGACCGGCAGCGGGCCGCCGAAGGGAAGGATCTGCAGCGCGCCGGTGATGATGCCGAGCACGCCCATGAAGCGCGTGAGCAGGCCGACGCGCATCGCGTTGAGCGAGATCATCGCCAGCGACAGCGCGAGCCCGAGCGCGCCCGGGAGGCCGAGCAGCGAGGCGAACACGCCCAGCCCGCTCGTCGTCACGTCCTGGGCCTCCTCGACCGTCTGCGAGCCGGCGAGGAAGTCGCTGATCGCGAGGTTCGTGGCCAGCGCCGAGACGGCGCTCGCGAGCGCCTGCAGGGTCGCCGCGGCGAGCGGCACGTAGACCAGCCACTTCGGGAACTCCGGCCGGCGCGCGCGCGTGGCGACGGCCAGGTAGGTCAGCGCCCAGCCGAGCGCGACGTAGCCGATCGCCACCACCACGCTCGCGGCCAGCACCTCCAGCGCGTGATCGTCGTAGAAGCCGAGCGTGTCGATGCGGAGCGACTTCAGCTCGCCGACCGGCCCGTCTTGCGCCGCACGGTCGAGCGACTCCAGCAGCCCGATGCGCGGCAGGTCCGAGAGCGTGAGCGCGCGCCAGACCGTCCCGGCGAAGATGAACAGCGCCGCGACGGCGGCCGCGATCGCGGCGGGATTGCGCTGCCGCGCCTCCCAGGCGAGCTGGTCTTCGGATCCCTCCAGGGCCACGAGGCGCTGAATCGTAGCCTGGGGCCGCGTCAGGCCCTGTCGGGGCCGCCGCCGAGCGGCGTGCGGACCTCGGCCCGCAGGCTTCGCCGCGACGGCTCGGGCTCGATCTGGTTGCGGCCGGCGACGCGCGAGATGCGGTCGCCGGCTGCCAGCAGGAGGTCGAGCGCCGGCGCCGCGAGTCGGATCAGGCTCTCGATCCGGGCGCGGTTGGCGAGCTGGCTTGCGCTGCGGGCGGCCATCGCCTCGATTCTAGGGGCGCCGGTCGGTGTCACCGGCGTGGTCGCCACACCTCAAGGCGTGGACGAGGCGTGAAGTACCATCAACGGCATGGAGGGCTTCGGCTTCTTTCAGGACCCCGACTTCCAGAAGCGTTTGCAGGAGATGGCCGAGCAGATGCAGGCCACTCAGTCGCTCGCCTGGGCCGACAACGCGATCAAGCTGGCCGTCGACATGACGGTCGCAGCGATCAACCGCGTCAACGTCCAGGGCACGACCGAGCAGCAGGCCCAGCAGATCCGCACGGTCATGGCGACGGTCTTCCCGGAGGCCGTCACGCTGGTGCGCGAGGCTCGGCAGGGGCTTTCCTAGCCTCCCTGCCCGCCGCGACCACCTCCTTGAACGACCGGAAGCGGAAGATGAACGCCAGTGCCGCGAAGCCGCAGGCGAACGTCGTGACCGCGATCGCGATCTGCTGGCCGACCGAATAGGCCGCGACGGTCGCGCCGGCGGCCGAGCCTGCGAACACCTTGACGAGCAGCGCCTGCTGCACGCCTGCGCCGCCGGGCGTGAACGGCACGAGCGCCGCGACCGCGTTGACGCCGAGCACGAGCAGGACGTTCCTCACCGAGCCGCCGACGTTGAACGCCGACAGCAGCAGCCAGAAGGCGGTGAAGCGCAGGCACCAGCCGCCGAGCTGGACGAGCCAGACCTCGCGGAAGTAGCGCCTGCGGTCCGACAGGATCGTGACTCCCTGGCGCACGCGGTCCCAGAACGCCCGCACGCGCGCCGACAGCAGCGCGAAGGCGGCGAGCGCGGCGATCGCCAGCACGGTCAGCACGAACAGCGCGAAGCGCGGGTGCGAGGCGAAGAACGCGAGGTCGAACGCGGGCAGCTTCGAGAAGTCCGGCGGCTTCGGGAACGCGCCCTGCGAGAACGCGAAGATCAGGATCGGGATCGCGAGCGTCAGGTCGAAGATCTGCTCGACGAAGAACGACGATCCGACGGCGGGGTAGCTCGACCGCGGAACCGACGTCTTGGTCAGGAACAGCCGCACGATGTCGCCGCCGCGTGCCGGGACGATCGAGTTGAAGCCGTAACCGGCCATGTACGCGCCCCAGATGTCGCGGAAGCGGAAGCGCTCGTCCGGGTAGGCGGCGCGCAGGATGTGGAACGACGCGCGGGCGCGCACGGTGAGGTAGCCGACGAAGATCGCCAGGCCGAGGATCAACGTGCCCCAGTTGACCGCCGCGACGTTCGAGCCGAAGTCGCCGACCGCGTCGAAGAAGGAGGAGAAGGAGTCGCCGATCGACGCGAGGGGCACCGCTCTCAGCCTAGGACGCCCGGCGCGAACGCGGCGCGGGCACCCACCATCCACGCGACCATGACCGCCACCTTCACAGAGGAGCAACCGATGGCCTTCCGCACGCTGAACATCTCCGAGCTCGAGCCGATCCCCGTCGTGGAGGGCACGCTCCTCTGGCATCCGCTGCGCCATGCGCTCGGCGTGACGGGATTCGGCGTGAACGCATACACGGCTCCGGCCGCCGGGCACGACGTCGTGGAGGAGCACACCGAGGCGTCCGGCCCGGACGCCGGCCACCAGGAGCTCTACGTCGTGATGACCGGCCGTGCGCGCTTCACGATCGACGGCGAGGCGCTCGAAGCGCCCGCGGGCACCTGCGTCTTCCTTCCCGATCCGCAGTCGCGCCGCCACGCGGTCGCCGTCGAGGACGGCACGACCGTGCTCGCGGTCGGCGGCGAGCCGGGGAAGCCGTTCGAGGTCAACGCCTGGGAGTGGAACTTCCGCGCCCGTCCGCACCTCGACGCAGGCGAGTGGGAGCAGGCGGCCGCGATCATCGCCGACGGCCTGGAGGCGCGCCCCGGCGACGGCTCGCTGCTCTACAACCTCGCCTGCTGCGAGGCGCGTCTCGGCCGGCTCGACGCGGCCAACGCGCACCTGCAGGCGGCGCTCGCGAGCGAGCCGCGGGTGCGCCAGTGGGCAGCGGGCGACGCGGACCTCGACGAGCTGCGCGAGCGCCCGGACTTCCCGCTCTGACACGGCTCCCGCCGGGTATGTGCTTGCTCATGGCCGACTACACCAAGCTCAACCTCAAGCGCGACGTCGAGGACATGGCGCCGAAGTTCCAGCTCTCGCCGGGTCTGGAATCGCGCTTCGCGCGCAAGCCGCTGGAGCTCGAGAAGTCCGGCTTCAGCTACTACAAGATCGCGCCCGACTTCCGGACACCGTTCGGACACCGGCATGGCGAGCAGGAGGAGGTCTACGTGGTCGTGAGCGGGAGCGCGCGGCTGAAGCTCGACGAGGAGACCGTCGAGCTGGAGCAGTGGGACACCGTGCGGATCCCAGGCCCGACGATGCGCTGCCTCCAGGGCGGCCCCGAGGGCGCGGAGGTGCTCGCCTTCGGCGCGCCGAACACCGACAACAAGGATGCCGAGATGGTGCCCGGCTGGTGGAGCGACTGATCGCCCGGGCCCTCGCCGGGCGTCCGCCCGTCGCGCTAGGCGGCCGGCGCCAGCTCGCCGAGCGCCCTCAGCACCTCGGCGTCGTGGGTCTTCGGCGACGCCTTCGGGATCACGTGGCGCACGACGCCCTGCTCGTCGATCACGAACGTCGATCGCAGCGCACCCCAGTAGGTGCGGCCGTACATGTTCTTCTCCGCCCAGACGCCGTAGAGCTCGCACACGGTGTGGTCCTCGTCGGCCAGCAGCCGGAAGTTCAGCGACTGCTTGTCGGCGAACTGCTTGACCGCCCTGACCGGGTCGGGTGAGACGCCGAGGACGACGGCGCCGGCGGCCTCGTAGTCGGCGCGGTGGTCGCGGATCCCGCAGGCCTGGGTCGTGCAGCCCGGCGTGTCGGCCTTGGGGTAGAAGTAGAGCACGAGCTTGCTGCCACGGAAGTCCGACAGCGAGACGTCCTCGCCCTCCTGATCCGGCAGCGTGAAGTCCGGGGCGACCGCGCCCTCCTCGATCATGGCGTGCTCCGTGTGTTCTCGTTTGCGGCCACGCAGCATGACGCAGACGCGCCCTGCGACGGCTCCGCGCCGATCCTGTGCCAACTCCGCGCAACAACGAGGCGACGGCGGCGGCGCGCGCGACGATGGCGCGGTGCCCTCGTTCCTCGGCCGCCCCGACCGTCGCCTCGAGCACGTAATGCGTGCTCAACCCGACGCCCGCGCCGAGGACCACGGCGAACGAGACGCCGAGCCCGTCGATCGTTCGATCGCGGCCCTCGCCACGGCGCAGGGCGGAGTGGTCGGCCACGCTCAGCTGATCGCGCTCGGCCTGACACGTCGCGCGATCGGCCACCGACTCAGTCGAGGACGGCTGATCGTGCTCCATCGCGGGGTCTACGCCGTCGGTCACCAGGCGCTCACGGACCGCGGCCGCGGCGTCGCGGCGCTGCTGGCCGCCGGACCTGGCGCGGTGCTGAGCCACCGGGCCGCCGCGGCGTTCCTGCTCATCGTCCCGGCGCTGCCGGCGCGTCTCGAGGTGACGCGCGGCGACGACCGGCGGCGCTCCCGTCCGGACCTGGTCGTGCACAGGTCCTCGCTCGACTTCGCGCGTGAGGTCCGCCGGCGCGACGGGCTGCTGCTGACCTCGCCCGCGCGCACGATCGCGGACCTCGCCGCGACCCGACCCGCGGTCGAGGTCGAGCGCGCGTGGGCGGAGGCGCGGGTGCAGAACCTGCTGCAGCCGTCCCACCTGGCCGCCGCGATCACGCCGGGCCGCCGCGGCGCCCGGCTTCTCACCAGGCTGGTCGGCGAGCCGGAGCCCACGCGCTCCGAGCTCGAGCGCGCCATGTTCGCCGCGCTGCGCGCCGCCGCCCTGCCGATCCCGCAGTCGAACGTCCGCATAGGCCCGTACCTGCTCGACTTCCTCTGGCGAGAGCAGCGGCTCGTCGTCGAGACCGACGGATGGGCCGCGCACGGGCATCGCGGCGCGTTCGAGCGCGATCGCATGCGCGACGCGACGCTGCAGGCGCGCGGCTACGCGGTGCTTCGCTTCACGTGGCGCCAGGTCAAGTACGACACCGTGCGCGTGGTCGTGGCGATCGCGCAGGTGCTCGCGCTGAGGTCGGGCACAACCTCCCACTCGCGACCGCGCCAGCGACGAGCGTCGGGTTAAGCACGGCAGGTGTGCTCGAGGCGACGCTCGCGCGCCGGCGGCGCCTGCTAGAACCCGAGATCCTGTTCTACGCGATCCCGTTCGAGTACACGGTGGCGCCGGACGCGCGCACCGAGTTCGAGTCCGTCTACGGCCCGGACGGGCAATGGGCGCGGTTCTTCGGCACCGACGAGCATTACGTCGAGACGACGCTCGAGCGGGTGGGAGAGGGCGAGTACGTCGTCACGGACCACTGGCGCTCGCGCGCGGACTACGAGCGCTTCCTCGAGCACAACGCGGCGCGCTACGAGGCGCTCTCGCGGGCCGCGGCCCGGCTGTACGAGAGCGAGCGCCGGCCGCCGCCTACTTGAGCAGGCGCGAGAGCCGGCGGTCCTTCAGCACCCGGCCCTCCGTCTGGTCGCGTGGGCAGTAGCTCATCACGTAATCCTCGTAGAAGACGGCCTCGAGCACGGTGCCGCACTGCGGGCACGGCTCGCCCTGGTGGGCGTGCACGCGCGTCGGCTTGGGGAACTTCTCCGGCAGCGGGATCTCGACCCGCTCCTCGTAGACGTCGATCACGCGGCCCAGCTCGGACACGATCGCCGCCCGCAGCGCCTCGGCCTCCGCGTCGGCGAGGTCGTCGCCGCGCTTGAACGGCGACAGCTTGGCCACGTTCAGGATCTCGTCGACCCAGGTGCGGCCGATGCCGGCGATCACCTGCTGGTCGCGCAGCAGCGCGTGCAGCGGCCGCGGCGCGTCGAGCAGCTCGCGCAGCGGCGGCGGGTCCGGCCACGCCTCCGGCCCGAGCCCGGCGAGCGACTCGTCGGCGTCGACCTCCTCCGCCCGCAGCACCTTCACCCAGGCCGCCTGCTTGGTGCCGAACTCGCGCAAGCGCAGCTCGCGCCCGCCGGGCAGCCGCAGCAGCAGCCGCGACGTCCTGTCGCGCAGCGAGGCGCGCTTGGGATGCAGCTGCAGCCGCCCGGCGGACATCAGGTGCGCCAGCACGACGAGCTCGCCGAGCTCGAGCGCCAACAGCTTCCCGCGCCGCCGCACGGCGGTGAACCGGAGCCCCTCGAGCGCGTGCAGGGGCGGGTCGAACGTCTTGAGCGCGTTGATGCCCGGGGCGAGCGCGGACTCGACCGTCTCCCCCGGCAGCGCCGCGTCGAGTCGCCGCGCCACGATCTCCATCTCGGGCAGCTCGGGCATGGGCTTGAACTCTAGAGTCCGAGCCACGATGGACACCTGGGTACAGCGGGCGGCGGGCGAGATCGCGCGCCGTGCGGAGCGTGAGCTCGACGCGCTCGTCGCCGTTTCCTCGCCGTCCGGCGACGTGCACGGCGCCGAGGAGTGCGCGGCCGTCTGCGCGGCGCTGCTCCCCTCCGACGCCGAGGTCGAGCGGCCGCCCTGCTCCTCGCCCCGACACGCGCCCGACCTGATCGCCCGGCTGCGCGGCACCGGCAGCCGGCGGATCCTGCTGGTCGGCCACGTCGACACCGTCGTCGCACATGCCCATCACAAGCCGCTGAGGCGCGAGGGCGAGCGACTGCTCGGCTCCGGTGCAGTCGACATGAAGGGCGGCGTCGTGTTGGCGCTTGCCGCGCTGCGCGCGCTCACGGCGCGGCGGGCCGACTTCGCCGAGGCGGCGCTGCTGCTGGTCTGCGACGAGGAGTGGCGCTCCGCGCCGTTCGCGCACGTCGAGCGCTTCGCCGGCTGGGACGCGTGCCTGTGCTTCGAGGCCGGCGAGCTGACGCCGCATGGGGACGAGGGCGTCGTCGTGCGGCGCAAGGCGGCGGGCACGATCAAGGTGCACGCGCGCGGCCGCTCCGCGCATTCGGGCTCCGCGCCGGAGCGCGGGCGCAACGCGCTGCTGGCGCTTGCCGCTGCGGCGCAGGCGGTCGCAGCCCGCCACGCGCCCGACGGCCCGGATCACCTCACGGCCGTGCCGACGGTGCTGCGCGCCGGCGAGGCCTTCAACATCGTGCCGGGCCGCGGCGAGCTGTCGTGCGACCTGCGCGCCGACTCGGATGCCGCGATCCTCGGTGTGCTCGAGACGCTGCCGCGCGAGGTCGGCGGCGTCGCGCTCGAGCCCGAGCTGATCCGGCTCTGGCCCGGCATGAGCTCGGAGGAGGCGACCGCGCCGCTGCTCGCGCGCGCGGGCGCGGCGCTCGGACGCCCTGTCGTCGGCGTCCGCCGCGGCGGCGCCAGCGACGCGAGCCACCTCGCTCCCGTCATCCCGCTCACCGTCGACGGCCTCGGCCCGCGCGGCGGCAAGGCGCACAACCCCGGCGAGTTCGTGCTCGCCGACTCGCTGGCGAGCCGCGCCGAGGTCGCGCTCGCACTGATCGACGCCGCGCTCGCCTCCTAGTCGCCCGGGAGCGGGCTGAGCGCGAGCGACTCCAGCTCGCGCGGGCGCAGCAGCGCAAGCAGCTCGGCGTGGCCGCCGCTGACGCGCACCGCGGCGACGCCGCCCTTCTTGAAGTCGATGTGCGCGCCGGTCATGGCGAGCACGACCTGCGCGAAGGGCGGGTTGTGACCGACGACGAGGATGCGCTCGCCATCCGCGTGCTCGCCGAGCAGCCGGTTCGCCGTGTCCAGGTCGAACCCCTTGCCGAGGTCCGCGCGCTCCTGCGGCGTCACGTTCAGCTTCTCGCACGCCAGCGCGGCGGTGCGCGCGGCCCGCAAGAGCGGGCTCGTGTAACAGGCGGCAAACTCCAGCCCGAGGCGCGCGAGCGCCTCGCCGGCGGCGACCGACTGGCGCTCGCCGCGCGCGGTCAGCTCACGATCGAAGTCGGTCTTGGACTCGTGCGGAACGGCCTCGCCGTGGCGCAGGAGCCAAAGCTGCTTGGTCGCCATCGGCGCTCAGCGTACTCAGGGCGTGCGCATGACGGTGAATGGTCGCGCGGGCCGGCAGCGAGAAGCGCACCCGGGTGGCGCGCAGGCGCCGTTCAGTAGGCGCGTATCGCCGGACCGGTGATCGTCCCGCCCGCCGGCCGCCTCCACCTCGCGCGATAGCGCTGCGCCTTCCTGTGGTCGGAGCGAAGGCCGTAGACGCCGTTCGTCGGCACCACGGTCAGTCGCTTCCAGCGGCCCTTGCCGACCTTGTGCTGGATCGTCACCTCCGTCGGTCCGGCAGCCGGGCGCACGCGCCCCCAGAGCACGTCGCTCGCCCCGTACCGCTTGACCGCGAGCGGGAGCGCGAAGCCGTCGTAGGCCGGCTTCTTCCTCCCGCTCGACGTCCTCAGCCCGGTCTCGAAGCCCGAATAGCGCTGCAGGCTCGAGCCCTTGCGCGGCTCGTCGTCGCGCATCAGGTACTGCGAGAACGCCGCTACCCGCGGGTTGGCGTAGGCGATGCGCTCGGAGATCGCCATGTACTCGGCCTGGCGCCGCAGGCTCACCCCCGCGACGGGGTCCGGCTTGCTCTGGATCCCGAACTCCGTCAGGTAGATGCTGCGGTCGCCATCGATCGCGCCCGCGCGTGCGGCGCGGTCGAGCGCGGCGACGAGCCGGGTGAGTGCGCCGATCGTGACGTCGTCGCCCTCCGGGTGCACGTAGTTCGGGCCGTTCCTGCGCGTGTAGGCGTGGTGCGCGTAACCGTCGATCCGCAGCTTGCCGCAGCCACGCTTCTTCTGATAGCCGGAGCTCAGGCACATCGCTCCCCGCATGAAGGCGAGCGGGGAGACCACGTGCACGTTGCCGATCGGCGCTGTCTCGCCGAACAGCACCGTGTCGCCCGAGCTGCCCGGCGCCCCGTGGATCGCCCGCTCGGCCGCGAGGTAGAGGCTGCGGTAGATCCTCGGGGAGACAGGCCGCCGCTTCTTGAACTGCGGCTTGAGGAACTCCGGGTGGTTCGGCTCGTTCCAGATCGACCACAGGTTCACGCGCTCGCCGTAGCGGGTCGCGACCGCCCTGGCCCAGCGGCCGAACTCGCCCGCGCGCGGCCTGTCGAGGTGGCCGCGCCGGGACCTGGTCGCCCAGCGCGGCACGGGCCCGGTGAGCGTGACCTGCAACTCGATGCCGCGCCGCTCGGCCGAATCGACCAGCCGGTCGAGTCGCCCCCACGTCGCGGCGGGATAGGCGGTGTGGTGCGCGCGGTTGAAGCGCGGGGGCCGCTTGGAGTTCGGGCGCGCCGAGAAGTCGCGCCAGTACACGAGCGCGCGCACGCGCTTGACGCCGAAGGCCTGGATCTCGTCGAGCGTCCGCTCGCGCTCGGAGTCGTCGAGCATCTCGCTCGGCGCCTCGAACGTCATCACCTGGCTGCTGGCGGCCGGCGCGACGGCAGGGAGGAGCAGCGCGGCGGCGAGCAGCGCGGGCAGCGCGAAGACGAGCTGGCGTGACACTGAGTACTACGAACCCGCCGTGACTCACACGGTTGCGGTGCCGGCGGTCAGCCGGCGGCCAGCGCGACGACGCCGCTGAGCGTGATCAGCACGCCCACGTTCTGCGTGCGCGACAGGCGCTCGTGCAGCACGACGCGGGCAAGCACGACCGTGAACGCGGGGTAGAGCGAGCCGAGCACGCCGACGACGCTCAGCAGCCCGCGCCCGGCCGCGAGCACGAACAGCAGGTTCGCGAGCAGGTCGAACGCGCCGATCGCGGCGATCGCGGTCAACGTCGCCGGCGCCGTCGGGAGCCGCGGGCGCAGCGCCAGCGCGGCGAGCACCAGCAGCAGCACGTCGGCCACGCGCGCGGCGAGCAGCACCCACGCGACGTCGGCGGTCTCCTCGGCGCGGTCGATGCCGGTGAAGAACGAGCCGAAGCCGATCGCCGCCAGCAGCGCCAGCCCGATCGCGTTGCGACCGGTGCGGCGCGCCGCGGCGTCGGCGGCCGGCGGCTCGCGCGCGGCGAGCACGACGCCGCAGCACGCGAGCGCGATGCCCGCGACCTGCAACGCCCCCGGCCGCTCGCCCGACCCCAGCCCGACCAGCACCGGGATCGCGACACCGGTCGCCGAGATCGGCGCGACGATGCTCATCGTCCCGATCGCGAGGGCGCGATAGAACGCGGCCAGGCCCAGCAGCCCGAGCATCCCGACCCCCGCGGCCCACGCCGTCGCCGCGGCGTCGTGCTCGGTCGGGGCGCCCGCGAGCACGGCGACGCCGAGGATCACGAGCGCGAGCCCCTGCGAGAGCAGCATGACCGCGAGCACGCCGTGGCGCCGGCTCTGGAAGCCGCCGAGGAAGTCCGACAGCCCCCACGACAGCGACGAGGCGAGAGCGAGGACGGCGGCGAGCACGGGTCCGCACAGTAGTGCTCCGCGGGTCGCCGGGAGACCCGCCGGCGGCTGTCGCCCGGCGGGTCTAGACCGGGCTTGCCCTACGTCAGGTCGGAGAGGGTGAAGCCGGGCTCGGACCCGAACGCGCGCTTGTAGCGCCGCCGCACCAGCTCGTACCGGCGCAGCGCTTCGGAGTGGCGGCCGCGGCGCAGCATCAGCGAGATCAGGTCGCGCTGGACCTGCAGGTCGAGCGGCTCGAGCTCGGCCAGGCGCTGGAGGTGCTCGGCGGCGGACTGCTGATCGCCGGCGGCCTGCATGAGCCCGGCCAGAGCCCGCAGCACCTGGGTGGCAAGCTCGCGCAGCCGCGCGCGCTCGGCCAGCGCCCACTCCGCGTACGGCTCGTCGTCGAGGAAGTCGCCGCCATAGGTATGCGCGGCGGCGCGGAGCGACGGCTCGGCACGCTCGGGCGCGCCGCGCCGCAACGCCTTCAGGCCGGCGCGCGCGCTGGCCTCGAAGTCGTCGGCGTCGATCGAGACCCCGTCGGGCGCCAGCTCGTAGCCGCCCTTGCGCGCGACCACGTAGCCCGACGGCTTCCCGCGCGGCCGGTCCGGCTCCAGCCGGTCGCGCAGCGTGTGGATCGCCTGGCGCACGCTGGCCGCGCCGGTGCGCCCGGCGTCCGGCCAGAAGACCTCGAGCAGCTCCTCGAGCGTGACGACGCGGCCGCGCTCGCACACGAGGTACTTGAGCACCTGGCCGGGCCGGTGATCGAGCCATTCGCCCGCGGGCGACCCGCCATCGCTCTCGAGCCGGGTGCGCCCCAGTGCCCGCACGGCCAGCCGCGGCGGCGGCGGGTCCTCGGCGGGCCGGCCGGCAGGGCCGGCGACGCGGTGGAGCATTACCACCAGCTGGTCGCGCCCGCTGGTAGGAGCAGCCGACGCCCACGCGGCGCCGCCGTCGGCGAGCCGGATCTGACGCTCGGCGGGCCCGCCCGCGCCACGCAGCACGCGGTCCGTGACGCAGCCCGCTGCCGGCCCATGGCCGGACGGGCTGCAGCCCAGCAGCTCGCAGCAGCCGACCCCGGGCTCGGCCAGGGGCCCGAGCAGCGCGCGCGCGGCGCCGTTGCGCGCCAGCAGCCCGCCATCGGCGCCGAGCACCAGCACCGCCTCGGGCAGCGCCTCGAACGCCGCCCGCCACGCGACCTCGACGGCCGGCGCGCGGGCGCTGCGGACGTCCGCGATCGACTCGATTCCGGTGGCGCGAACGGTCACGTGACCAGCGTCCCAGCCCCCGCCGCATCGCCCAACCGAACATGTGTCCAAGGCATTCGCTTAACGCTCACTTGATCGGTCAGGTAACTCCGGGTTGACCGGCGCAGTCTAGCGTCCGACCGGTCACGGCCCTCGCACGGATCGCGGGGCCACAGGCCGGAGGGAACCGCGGGATGCTCAGAATCGAAGCAGGCGCTCAGGGGGCGATCCGCCGCGAGGCGGATCTGATCGAGGCAACGGTCGAGCGGGGCCGGTTCCGCCGTCGCCGCACACTCGATCGTTCGCCCGCCGTCGAGCGGCTCGTGCTGGCCGCGGTCGCCCGCGCCCGCGACGGCGACGCCGATGCGCTGCGCTTCCTCTACCTGCGCTACGCCGACAACGTCTACGGCTACGTCTGCTCGATCGTGCGCGACGAGCACGATGCCGAGGACGTGACCCAGCAGATCTTCGCCAAGCTGATGACGGCGCTCGGGCGCTACGAGCCGCGCGTCGTGCCGTTCTCGGCCTGGATCCTGCGCGTCGCGCACAACGCCGCGATAGATCACGTGCGAACGCGCCGGGCGGTCCCGTGCGAGGAGGTCCGCTCGCCCGACGCCGAGGTCGACGCGAGCGGCGGCGAGCGCTTCGCGGACCTGCGCCTGGCGCTCGACGCGCTGCCGTCCGAGCAGCGCAACGTGATCATGCTGCGCTTCCTGGTCGGGCTGTCCCCGCGCGAGATCGCCGAGCGGCTGGGCCGTTCGGAGGATGCGGTGCACGGCCTGCAGCACCGCGGCCGGCGCCGGCTTCGTCGCGAGATGCAGCGGATCCAGGACGAGCCCGGCGCGTTCCCGCTGGCGGCGTGAGCCCGCGGCTCAGTTGCGCTTGCCGCGCCCGTAGAGCAGCTTCATCGCCGTGCCGATCAGCTTCGTCGTGCGCGCGCGGTAGGGGAACATGTGGATCTCCCGTCTAGGCGCGAAGCGCGTGATCAGCAGCGACTGCTGGCGGCAGTACTTGCGGATGCCCGGCGCCCCGTGCCGCGACCCCATGCCCGACTCCTTCCAGCCGCCCATCGGCAGCTCCAGCGCGAAGTAGTTGAGCTGGGCGTCGTTGACGCAGACCGCCCCCGCCTCGATCCGGCGAGCGACCTGCTCGGCGCGCGCGACGTCCCTGCTGAAGACCGACGCGGACAGCCCGTAGGGCGAGTCGTTGGCGAGGCGGACGGCGTCGTCGGCGTCGCTCACGCGCATGATCGCCACGGTGGGGCCGAAGGTCTCCTCGGTCATGCAGCTCATGGAGTGGTCGGCGTCGGCGATGACGGTTGGCGCGTAGAAGCGCCCGCCGTGCTGGGTCGCGCGCCCCCCCGTGAGGACGCGCGCGCCCGCCTGCCGCGCTTCCTCGACGTGACGGCCGACGACGTCCAGCTGCGGCGCGTAGGTCATGGCGCCCACGTCCACGCTGCCGGGTCCGTCCGGGACTCCCTGACGCAGCGCCGACACCTTGCGTGCGACCCGGTCCACGAAGTCGTCGTAGATCGGCGCCTCCACGTACACGCGCTCGATCGAGACGCAGGTCTGGCCGCCGTTCTGCATCGACGCGTATACGGCGGTGTTCGCGGCACGCTCGATGTCGGCGTCGGCCAGCACGATCATCGGGTCCTTGCCGCCGAGCTCGAGCGAGACGGGCGTGAGCGTCCGGGCGGCTCGCTCCAGCACGCGCTTGCCGGTCGGGGTCGAGCCGGTGAACATGATCATGTCCACCTCGTCGATCAGCGCCTCGCCGGCCGAGCCATCCCCGGTGGCGACGAGGTAGACGTCCTCGGGCAGGCCGCACTCGCGCAGCGCGTCGGCCATCAGCAGCGATGTCAGCGGCGTGGACTGCGACGGCTTGAGCACGGCGCTGTTGCCGGCCGCCAGCGCCGGGATGCAGTCGCCGAACGAGTTGGTCAGCGGGTAGTTCCAGGGCCCGATCACGCCGATCACTCCGAGCGGGCGGTAGCGCACGACGAGCCGCCGGCCGACGAGGAACGGGCTCGACGTCCGCACCTTCTCGTCGGCGAGGAAGCGCGGCGCGTGCTTGGCCCAGAAGCCGAACGCGGACGCGACGTAGCCGATCTCGGCCATCAGGGCGTCGTCGTAGGTCTTGCCCGTCTCGGAGACGATCGTCCGGGCGATCCGGTCCGAGTTGTCTACGACCCACTTCTGGGCGCGGCGCAAGATGGTCGCGCGCCCGTCGAACCCGAGCGCCTCCCATGCCGGCTGTGCCGCGCGTGCCCGCGCGACGAGCCCGGGCACCGCATCGGGCACGATCCGCGGCACGCCGGCCACGAACCCGCCCGTGGCCGGGTTCTCGACCCGGATCTCGTCACTGCGGGTCGTCTGCTCGACGGTGGCCATCGCGCGTGCGCCTAGTTGAAGCTCAGCCGCTCGATGACGGCCGGCTCCTTGGGGCGGTCGCGGCCGTCGGTCGGCAGCCCCTCGAGCTGGTCGACCACGTCCATGCCGGATGTCACCTTGCCGAACACGGTGTGCTTGCCGTCCAGCCACGGCGCGGCGTCGGTCGTGACGATGAAGAACTGCGAGCCGTTGGTGTTCGGGCCGGCGTTCGCCATCGCGAGCGCGCCGCGCACGACCTTGTGCTGGTTGATCTCGTCCTCGAACTCGTAGCCGGGGCCGCCGGTGCCGGTGCCCTTCGGGCAGCCGCCCTGGATCATGAAGTCGCGGATGATGCGGTGGAACGTGAGCCCGTCGTAGTAGCCCTTCTCCGCCAGCGTGCGCATGTTGCCGACCGTCTTGGGCGCGTCATCGTCGAACATCTCGAAGACGATGTCGCCCTTGCTGGTGGTCATGGTCATCTCGGACATGCGCATCATCCTTTCGCGAGTTCAAGGCGCAGCGTGTGGCCGCGCACGTCGGTGCCGTCGACGGACTCGGCCACTCGGGCGGCCTGATCGGTCGGCACCTCGAATAGCACGAACCGCTCCAGCAGCCGCACGTTGCGGATCGCCTCGCCGTCGAGGCCCGTCGCGGCGACGGCGCCGATCACGTCGGACTCGGCCAGGCCCGCGGCCCGCCCGCCCGACGCGATCAGCTTGCGGAAGCCGAGGTCGCCGTTGACGGGCGCGGCGTCGTCGTGCGGCTTGCGGTGGCGACGCGGGCGGCGCTCCTCGACCTTGGCGGGGGCCACGTGCGCGCCCTCGGCCCAGGGGGCGATGTGCGTGTTGGCGTTCTTCTCGATCGCCGCCAGCTCGCGCGTCTGGCGCGGCTCGACGAACGTGATCGCGCGGCCGGAGCGTCCGACGCGGCCCGTGCGGCCGATCCGGTGCACGTAGACGTCGGGCGAGGTCGGCACGTCGAAGTTGACGATGTGGGTCACCGTGGTGATGTCGAGCCCGCGCGCAGCGACGTCGGTCGCCACGAGGATCTTCACGCGCTCGTCCTTGAACGAGATCATCACGCCGTCGCGCTGGCCCTGCGTCATGTCGCCGTGCAGCGCCTTGACGTTCATCCCGCGGTCGCGCAGCGTGCGGTAGAGCTGCTCGCAGCGGATCTTGGTGCGCACGAACACGATCGCCTGGTCGGGGCGCTCGGCCTCGAGCACGCGTGCGAGCATGTCGTTCTTCCCGGCCGGCTTGGTCTCGACGAAGAACTGCTCGACGGTGTCGATCGTCAGCGTCGC
>Ga0126306_10000575_pt1 | contig 17479 bp, 12 predicted proteins | sample Plot27_FD_92592 | JGI IMG/M metagenome (GOLD analysis project Ga0126306, IMG submission 92592) | Serpentine soil microbial communities from UC McLaughlin Reserve, CA, USA - Plot27 | ecosystem: Environmental > Terrestrial > Soil > Grasslands | place: USA: UC McLaughlin Reserve, Lake County...
GCCGCGGCATCTACGGCGCAGTCCTCGTGCGCGCCGGCGACTGGGAGCGGGGCCGAGGCGGTGCTCGCCGAGGCGCTCCGGCGGGAGGCGGGCCGCCGGGGCGGCGGCCGCGCGCTGCCGCTCGCTGTGCTCGCCGAGCTGCGCCTGCGCCAGGGGCGCAGTGAGGAGGCCGAGCGGCTGCTCGCGGGACTCGACGACGATCGCGCCGCGCGCGCCCTGCTGGAGCGGGCCGCGCCCGGCGGCGACGACGGCGAGCTGCTCGCGCTGCACGGCGCCGTGGCGCTTGCGTGCTGCGAGCCCGACGCCGCGGCAGCCGCGGCGGAGCGGCTGCGCGACGTCGCAGGCGGGCTCGCGCGCAACGACCTGCGCGCGGAGGCGGCGCTGCTGGCGGGCCGCGCCACGGCAGCGCGCGACGCGACGCCGACCGGGCCGCCGTGGCGAACGGCGCGGTGTCGTCCCGGACGCGCCGCACCCAATCGGCGACCGGGCCGAGGGGCTCCTCGCCCGAGCAGCCGATGATCCACGTGAACGCGCGCGCGCCGCGGTGGCCGAACGCGGTCGCGCCCGGCGCGACGCGGTCGATCGCACCGCCCATCCACGAGGTCATGACGCGCGGGCCTGCGCACAGCCGGCTTCGTCGGCCGGCTCGTCGAGCCCGACGAACCCGACTATGACGCGGTGAGGGCGGAGGTGAGGGCGAACGTGCTCGTGCCGGCACGATCGCTGCGATCGGGCCGCGGGGTGTCGGGGTCCTCCCCTATCTGCAGCCCCTATCCGACGGGGCTCTCTCGGGGTCATCCCCAATGGTGCGCCGGCACGCCACACGTCACCCTTCAGCCATGACCACAGACACCCTCCCCACGACACGCCCCCACCGCCTCGCCCGCTCGACCTCCGACAAGAAGATCGGCGGCGTCGCGGGCGGGCTCGGCTCCTACTTCTCCACGGATCCGGTGCTGTTCCGGATCGGCTTCGCGGTCGCGACGCTGTTCAGCGGAGCCGGCGCGGTGGCGTACCTCGCGCTGCTCGTCTTGATGCCGGCCGACGACCGCGACCGGACAGGCGTAGCGCGCCCGATGACCGCCTGACCGCGGTCGCGGCGGCCCTACTGCGACTTCGCGCTCGCCATCAGGTAGGCGTGGACGAAGCCATCGAGGTCGCCCTCGAGCACGCCGTTGGCGTTGCCGACCTCGAAGCCCGTGCGGTGGTCCTTGACCATCGTGTACGGGTGCAGGACGTAGGAGCGGATCTGGGAGCCGAAGTTGACGTCCTGGGCCTCGCCGCGCTCGCGCGCGATCTCCTCCTTGCGCCGGCGCTCCTCGGCCTCGATCAGCTTCGCGCGCAGCATCGCCATCGCGGTCGCGCGGTTCGAGGACTGCGAGCGCTCGTTCTGGCACTGGACGACGATGCCGCTCGGCTTGTGCGTGATGCGCACCGCGGAGTCGGTCTTGTTGACGTGCTGGCCGCCCGCGCCCGATGCACGGTAGGTGTCGATCTGCAGGTCGTCCTCGTCGATCTCGAGCTTGCCGGCTTCCTCCACGACCGGGGCGACCTCGACGCCGGCGAACGACGTCTGGCGCCGGTTGGCTGAGTCGAACGGCGACAGCCGCACGAGCCTGTGCACGCCCTTCTCCGCGGAGTAGAGCCCGTATGCGTTCTCGCCCTCGGCGCGGAACGTCGCCGACTTGATCCCGGCCTCCTCCCCGGCGCTTGCCTCGAGCAGCTCCACCTTGAAGCCGCGCCGCTCGGCCCAGCGCATCAGCATGCGCAGGACCATCTCGGCCCAGTCCTGGGCGTCGGTGCCGCCGGCGCCGGCGTTGACCGTGACGAGCGCGTCGCCGGCGTCGTAGGGACCGGTGAACAGGCGCTCCTCCTCGAGCGTGGCGAGGCGCTTCTCGACCGAATCGAGCGTCTCGTCCAGCTCGGCCGCCAGCTCGGGATCCTCCTCGGCCAGCTCGATCAGGCCGTCGAGGTCACCCGCGTCGGCCTCGAGCTGCTCGTAGGTCTCGAGCCGGCGTTGCAGGCGCGCGTACTCGGCGTTGACCTTGGCGGCGGCATCGGGGTCGTCCCAGAGCCCGCTCTCGCCCATCCGGGCCTCGAGCGCTGCGGCGCGCCCCCTCAGTGCGGCTGGGTCAAAGGTAGTCCGAGAGCAGGGACATCTGCTCGCGGATGGCGGCGAGGCGCTGCGGAGTGGGCTGGGTCTGCGGGCTCGCCATCGTGCGTCTGAGGCTAGCGCACGCGCCAGCGTCCAACCCTGACCCCGCCGGCGCATTCGAACATCTGGAACAGCGCACGTCAGGAGGAATGCATGACCCGCCGGAGCATCCGGCACAGACCCTCTAGCCTGTGGCGGCGTCATGATCGAGTCGTTCAGGGGATACGGGTAGTGCGCACAATCGGGGTCCGCGCAGCGATGCTCGCTTGCGCAGGTCTCGCGCTCATGGCGTCCAGCGCCGGCGCCCACCGGCCCCCTGACGTGGTCACGACGGCGGCAACGGACGTCGGCTCCAATTCAGCGACCCTCACCGGCGTGGTCACGCCGAACGGGATCGACACGACCTACTTCTTCCAGTACGGCTCGAGCACCTACGACGCCCACACCCCGCTCGCCTCCGCCGGCGATGGTCGCGAGCCGGTCGCGGTCAGTGCCCACGTCGGGAATCTGAGCCCCGCCGCGACCTACCACGCCCGGCTGGTCGCCTTCAGCTCCTACCGTGTCGCCTCCGGCCACGACGTCGCCTTCGCGACGCAAGCCGCCGCACCCGCCGAGCCGGCGAGCCCGGCGCTGCCCGCGCCGCTCGCCCTCTCGCCGCTCACGGAGGCGCCCTCGGTGCTCGTCGCGCCGCCGCCGGTGCACGGCGAAAGGGTGAACCTCGCGGTGCGCAAGGGAACCGTCACGGTCAAGGTTCCCGGCGACGACGGCTTCGTGCCAGTGTCGGAGTTCGCCTCTGTCCCGGTCGGCTCGCTCGTGAACACGCGCCGAGGCAGCGTGACGCTGCGCAGCGCCCTGCCGAGCGGCGGCACCCAGGCCGGCGCCTTCCACGGGGGTCTGTTCCAGGTGCGCCAGGCGGAGACCGCGGGTGGCATGACCGAGCTCGTGCTGCGTGGACGGGGTCCCGACTGCGGCGACCGGAGCGCCGCGGCGGCGGCCGCGCGAAAACGCAGACCGCGCCGCGCGCTCTGGGGCAGGGTCACCCACGGCAACTTCCGCACCCGTGGAAGCAACAGCGTCGCCACGGTGCGCGGCACCGTCTGGTACCTCCAGGATCGCTGCGACGGCACTCTCACTCGCGTCGAGCGCGGGAGCGTGTCCGTGCGCGATCTGCGGCGCCACCGCACCGTCGTGGTACGGGCCGGCCAGCGCTATCTTGCGCGGGCCAAGCGCTAGCACGATGCGCGCCTCAGGCAGCAGCCGGAGGCGGGCGGTGGCGGTCATCGTGGCGGGCGTGATGGCGGCCAGCGCGGCCGTTGCGGTCGATGTGGCGCAGCTGTTGCGGGGCGTCGAGCAGCAGTCGATCGTTCGGCGGTTCGAGCAGCGGGACGCGCGGGCGGCCCCGAACCTGCTCGTCATCGCCATCGACGACAAGACGTTCGCCGACCTCTCGCTGCAGTGGCCCTTCCCGCGACACTGGCACGCGGGCGCGATCGACCGCCTGCGCCGCGCCGGCGCGCGCCTGATCGTCTACGACGTGCAGTTCACCGAGCCGACCGCGGTCCGCGAGGACAACGCGCTGATCCGCGCGGTGGGCCGAGCGCGCGACGTCGTGCTGGCCACCGCCGAGACCGACGAGCGCGGCCGCACGAACGTGCTCGGGGGCGCCGACGTGCTCGCGCGCCTGGGCGCGCACGTGGGCGCGAGCAACCTGCCAGAAGGCATCGGCGGCATGCTGCAGCGCTTCGAGCACACGCACGGGGGCCTGCCCACGCTCGCGACGGTGGTGGCGGGCGTGCTGGGGCGCGAACCCGCTCCGGCGTCGTTTGAGGACGGCGGCGCGTGGATCGACTTCCACGGACCGCCCGGAACGATCGACACCGTCTCGTTCTCCGATCTCGTCTCCGGGCGTGTGGAGCCCGTGCGGGTGCGCGGGCGGATCGTCGTCGTCGGTGCGGCGTCGCCGACGTTGCAAGACGTGCATCCGACGCCAACCGGCGATGCGCTCATGTCGGGGCCCGAGATCGAGGCGAACGCGATCGACACGGCGATTCGCGGCCTGCCACTGCGCGGGGTACCGGGGTGGACCGATCTCCTGCTCGTGCTGGGCCTCGGGTTCCTGCCGGCGCTGATCAGCATTCGCTGGCGAGCGCTGGTCGCCGTCGTGCGGTCACCGGCGATCGCCGCCGCGTACTTCTTCGCCGCCCAGTTCGCCTTCGAGCACGGTCGGATCCTGCCGGTCGCCGCTCCGCTCTTCGCATTGACTCTGGGCACGGTGACGACGATCTCAGCCGGGTACACCGCCGAGAGACGCTGGCGCCACCTCGTGACGCGCCGCAACAAGGAGCTCGAGGAGGCGGTGCGCGAGCGCACCGCCGAGCTGCGCGCGACGCAGCTGGAGGTCATACACCGGCTTGCCCAGGCAACCGAGTCGCGCGACCAGGAGACCGGCCTGCACCTGGAGCGCATCAGCCGCATGTGCGAGCGCGTGGGGCTCGCCATGGGCATGACTGCGACCGAAGCAGAGACACTGCGCAACGCCAGCCTGCTGCATGACGTGGGCAAGATCGGAGTTCCCGACGCCATCCTTCAGCAGCCCGGCGCGCTGTCGCCGGAGGACCGCGAGCTGATGCGCCGCCACGCGACGGTCGGCGGCGCGATCCTGGCCGGCTCGAGCGCGCCGGTCATTCGAATGGCCGAGCAGATTGCGCTCACCCATCACGAGCGCTGGGACGGCAGCGGCTACCCGGCGGGTCTGCGCGGCGACGCGATCCCGCTGCCAGGCCGTATCTGCGCCGTCTGCGACGTCTTCGACGCGCTGCTCTCCTGGCGGCCCTACAAGGATCCCTGGCCACTCGAGGAAGCGCTGGCCGAGCTACGGCGCGAGCGCGGGCGCCATTTCGACCCGGCCGTGCTCGACGTGTTCCTCGGCATCGTCGACGACTTCGACCCCGCCCTTCTAAGCGACAGCGGGCTGCGTCCGCCGGCCGAACGGATCGCAGAGGTCCGGCCGGTCGGGATCGTCGAGCCCGCGGCGCAGCGCGGCGAACGCCGTCGTACCGAGTAGCAGCGGGAGCCAGAACAGGATCACGCGGTACGCGAGCACGGCGGCGGCGGTCGCCGCGGCGGGAAGGCCGAACACGATCAGGGCGCCGATCAGCCCGCCCTCGATGCCGCCGACGCCGCCCGGGATCGGAAGCAGGCCGCCGAGCTGGCCGAGCAGGTAGCCCATCAGCACGAGCGTGATCGCGGGCGACTCGCCGAACGCGCGGTAGCACGCCCATAGCACGGCGTTGTCGAACGCCCAGTAGCCGAGCGAGCCGGCGACGACGCGCCAGTCTCGCCGGCGCACGACGCGCCCGGCCTCGCGCACGCCCTCGCCGAGCGCGTCGGCCGCGAACGCCAGCCAGCGCCGGGGGCCGTGCTCGGCCGGGTGGTCGCGCGCGGGCCGCCGCGCCGCGAGTGCGGCGAGCGCAGGCACCGCGGCGATCGCCGCGAGCGCGAGCGCGGCCGGCAGGATCGTCAGCAGCGCGGAGGTCTCCGGTCCGAGCCCGAGCCACATCGCGGTCCCGACGACCGCGACGGCGCCGAAGTTCGCCGCGCTCTTGATCACGTAGAAGGCGACGGTCCGGCGCGCGATGTCCTCGGCCGGCATGCCCCCCTTGCGCAGCGCCCACGCGCCGAGCGCGAGGCCGCCCGCACCGCTCGCCGGGACCAGCGAGCCCGCCGCCAGCTCCGACATCCCGAGCTCGTAGCTCGTGCGCCAGGACATGTGGCGGCAGAAGATCGGCCGGAACATCAGCACGTAGGAGAGGCACGACAGCAGCTCGAGCACGACCGCGAGGGCGATCCAGCCGGGCCGCGCCTCGCCGAGCAGGTCCCGCACCTCGCCGAGCCCGGGGGCGAGCAGCGCGACCAGGCCGACGACGGCGAGCAGCGCCACGACCACGAGCACGCGCCGCCGCAGCCGCCTCCCGGCGAGCTCGCCCGGGAGCGGCTCGGGCGGCGGTATGTACTCGACGTCGACGCGGGTCACCCGACCGACGCTACCGGAGCGCCCGCAAGCGCTCGGCGCGGCGGCAGCGGAAGACCGGCGCCGGCTCCGAGAAGCCCTTGAGCCGCTTCAGCCCCCGCGTCCGGGCGCGCTCACGCCGGCACCGGCGCGGGCACCGGCGCGACCGCGACCGGGATGCCGTTCAGCACAGCGTTGCCCGAGAGCGCGTCTACCAGCCCTTCGTCGGCGAGCGCGTTCGAGTTCACGCCGGCGTGCTCGCCCGCCACCGTCATCCGCGCGCCGGGCGAGTCGTGGCCCCAGCCGTGCGGGAGCGAGACGACGCCGCGCATCACGGCGTCGGTCACCTCGACGGTCACCTCCAGCTCGCCCGCGCGGTTGCGCACACGCGCCGGCTCACCGTCGGAGAGCCCGAGCCGGGCCGCGTCGTCGGGGTGCACGTGCAGCGTGCAGCGCTCGGGGCCGCTGACCAGCAGCTCGAGGTTGTGCATCCAGGAGTTGTTGGAGCGCAGCTGGCGGCGCCCGACGAGCACGAGCGCGTCGTCGTCGCGCGGGCGCACGAGCGCCTCGCGCAGCCGCGCGACGTCAGCCACGATCGGCGCCGGTGCGAGCTCGATCTGACCGCTCGGCGTGCGCAGCAGCTCCGGCAGGCGCGGCTCCAGCGGGCCGAGGTCGATGCCGTGCGGCGCGGCCTCGAGCGCCGCGAGCGTCAAGCCGTCCGGGCGCGCGCCGAAGCCGTCGCCGTAGGGCCCGCAGCGCAGCAGGATCTCGAGCAGCCGCTCGGGCCCGCGGCGCTGCTCCAGCTCGGTCAGCAGCTCGTCGACGTCGCGTCCGTAGACGGGCGAGTGCTCGCTCGCGATCTCGCGCCGCAGAAGCTCACCGGCGACCAGGCGGTCGAGCGGCTCGACGTCCTGGGGCACCGGCTGCCCGGCGGCGAGCGCCGCCAGCCGCAGCAGCGTGACCCACTCGTCCGGCATGTCCGGCTCGGGCTCGAGCACGGGCGGCGAGTAGTTCGCGACGTTGCGCACGGACAGCTGGTAGAAGGCGAGGTCGTAGTGCGAGCGCTGCAGCGGCGACGGGACCGGCAGGATCACGTCGGCGTGGCGCGTCGTCTCGTTGACGTAGATGTCGACCGCGACGTACAGGTCGAGCGACTCCAGTGCGCGCTCGATCCGGCCCGAGTTCGGCGTCGAGCGCGCCGGATTGCCGGCGAGCGTGATCAGCGCCCGCACCTGGCCCTCGCCGGGCGTCTCGATCTCCTCGGCGAGCGCCGCGACCGGCAGCTCGCCGAAGCTCTCGGGCAGGCCGCGCACGCGCGAGTGCCAGCGGCCGATCATCGCCCCGCGCCCGCGCCCCGGCTCGCCGGCGGAGTTGCGCTGGCCCGCGGCCGCGCGCGGGAACATCGCGCCGCCCGGCCGGTCGAGGTTGCCGGTGAGGAGGTTGAGCACATCGACGAGCCAGGAGGCGAGCGTGCCGAACTCCTGCGTGGTGGTGCCGATCCGGCCGTAGACGGCGGCCGTCTCGGCGGCGGCGAGCTCGCGCGCCATGCGCCGGATCGTCGCCGCGTCGATCGCGGTGACCGGCGCGACCGCGTCCGGCGTGAACGGCCGCGCCAGCTCGCGCACGGCTTCGATCCCGTCGGCCAGCTCCGCGAGCCGGCCGGGCGCCGTCAGGCCCTCGTCGAACAGCACGTGCACGAGCGCGAACAGCAGCTGCGCGTCGGTCCCGGGGCGGATGGGGTGGTGCTCGTCGGCCACCTCGGCGGTGCGGCTGCGGCGCGGGTCGACGACGACGAGCTTGCCGCGGCGCGCCCGCAGCGACTTCAGCCGCCCGCGCATGTCGGGCGCGGTCATCAGCGAGCCGTTGGACGCCAGCGGGTTGGCGCCGAGCATCAGCAGGTGCTGCGTGCGGTCCACGTCCGGGATCGCGACCGACAGCGGTGCGCCGTACATCAGGGCGTTGGCGATCTCCTTCGGCCGCTGGTCGACCGTGCTCGCCGAGTAGGCGCTGCGCGTGCCGAGCGCCTTGAGCAGCACGCGTGAGTACAGCAGGGGCGCGAGCCCGTGCGCCGCCGGGTTGCCGACGTAGACCGCCACGGCATCACGCCCGTGCGCCTCGATCAGCGGCCCGAGCCGCTCGCCGATGAACGCGAGCGCTTGCTCCCAGCTCGCCGGGCGCAGCTCGCCGCCGGCGTCGCGCAGCAGCGGCGCGCGCAGCCGGTCGGGGTCCTCGTGGAGGTCCTTCAGGGCGACGCCCTTGGGGCAGAGGAAGCCGCGCGAGAAGACGTCGTCGGCATCGCCGCGGACCCTCACGACCTGCTCGCCGCGGATGGTCACCGCGAGGCCGCAGGTCGCCTCGCAGAACGGGCAGGTCCGGAACGCGGTCCGTTCCTCCATCGCCCGGACTACGCCCCGTGGCACTTCTTGTACTTCTTGCCCGAGCCGCACCAGCACGGGTCGTTGCGGCCGAGCTGCTCGTGCTCGTCGACACGGCGCTGCTCGACCACCGTGCCACCGGGCGCCTGCTCCCCCTCGGCGTCGCCGTACGCGCTGGGCTGGTCCTCGGGGGTGCCGCCGGTGTAGTTCATCGCCGCCGCCCCGCCGCCGCGCCGCTGATCGGGCAGAGCGCCGTCCCCGTTGGCGCCCTCCACCTCGACCTCGACGTTGTAGACCATGCGCGCGAAGTCCGACCAGATGCTGTTCATCAGGTCCTGGAAGAGCGTGAAGCCCTCGTTCTTGTAGGCGACGAGCGGGTCGATCTGGGCGAAGCCGCGCAGGTGGATGCCCTCGCGGAGGTAGTCCATGTCGTAGAGATGCTCGCGCCAGCGCTGGTCGATGATCTGCAGGAGCAGGAAGCGCTCGAGCGCCCGCATCAGCTCCTCGCCGAGCTCGGTCTCGCGCTCCTCGTAGAGCTTCAGGGCGTCCTCGACCAGCAGCGTGACGAGCTGCTCGCGGTCGAGCTGCTCGCGGTCGAGCTCATCGACGCCGAAGTCGACGTGGAAGATCTGGTCGAGCTGCACCCATAGGCCGTCGAGGTCCCAGTCCTCGACGTAGTCGCCGGGCGTGTACTCCTCGACGAGCCGCTCGATCACTTCGGCGACCTGCTCGCGCGCGGTCTCGCCCATGTCCTGGCCCTCGAGCACGCGGTCGCGGTACTGGTAGACGATCTCGCGCTGCTGGTTCATGACGTCGTCGTACTCGAGCACGCGCTTGCGGATGAGGAAGTTCTGCTCCTCGACCTTGCGCTGGGCGTTCTCGATCTGCTTCGAGAGCATCTTCGCCTCGATCGGCTCCTCCTCGCCCTCCTCGCCGACCGGCCCGAGCCGGTCGAGGATGCGGTAGATCCGGTCGCCCGCGAACAGGCGCACGAGGTCGTCCTCGGCGGAGAGGAAGAAGCGCGACTCGCCGGGGTCGCCCTGGCGGCCGGAGCGGCCGCGCAGCTGGTTGTCGATCCGGCGCGACTCGTGGCGCTCCGTGCCGACGATGAACAGGCCGCCGGCCTCGAGGACCTGCTCGCGGTTGTCCTCCACGCGCGCCTCGATCGAGGGCAGCACGTCCTTGTAGCGCTCCTCGTAGTCCGGGTCGCCGGGCCTCAGGCCGAGCTTGGCGAGCTCGAGCTGCGTGAGGTGCTCAGCGTTGCCGCCGAGCTTGATGTCGACGCCGCGGCCGGCCATGTTGGTCGCGATCGTGACCGCGCCGGGGCGGCCGGCCTCCGCGACGGTCTCGCCCTCGCGCTGGGCGTGCTCGGGCTTGGCGTTGAGCACCGTGTGCGGGATGCCCTTGCGCTCGAGCTGGGCGCCGAGATGCTCGGAGACCTCGACGGAGATCGTGCCGACCAGCACCGGCTGGCCCTTCGCGTGGCGCTGCTCGATCTCCCTCACGACCGCGGCCCACTTGCCGCCCTTGGTCTTGAAGACCTGGTCGTTGCGGTCGGCGCGCACCATCGGCTGGTTCGTCGGGATCTGGACGACCGGCAGCTTGTAGATCTTCATGAACTCGTTGGCCTCGGTCAGCGCCGTGCCGGTCATGCCCGCGAGCTTGTGGTACATGCGGAAGTAGTTCTGCAGCGTGATCGTGGCGAGCGTCTGGTTCTCCTCCTGGACCCGCACGCCCTCCTTCGCCTCGACCGCCTGGTGCAGGCCCTCCGACCAGCGCCGGCCATCGAGGATGCGGCCCGTGAACTCGTCGATGATCTTCACCTCGCCGTCGACGACGGCGTAGTCGACGTCGCGCTTGTACAGCGACTCGGCCTTCAGCGACTGGTTGAGGTGGTTGACGAGCGGGCCGTTCTCGGCCCTGTAGAGGTTGTCGATGCCGAGGAAGCGCTCGGCCTTCTCGACGCCCTGCTCGGTCACCGAGACGGTCTTGTGCTTCTCGTCGAACTCGAAGTCGAAGTCGGCGACGAACTCCTTCTTCGTCCGCGGGTCCATCCCCTCGGGGCGCTTGCCCGGCTTCATGATCTTGGCCAGCTTCGCGAAGCGGACGTAGAGCTCGGCGGCCTGCTCCGGGGCGCCGGAGATGATCAGCGGCGTGCGCGCCTCGTCGATCAGGATGTTGTCGACCTCGTCGACGATCCCGTAGTTGTGCAGGACCGGCTTGCCGTCGGCCCCGACCCGGCCCCCGTGCTGGACCTTCTCCTCCAGCGAGGTCGCCATGTTGTCGCGCAGGTAGTCGAAGCCGAACTCCGAGTTCGTCCCGTAGGTGATGTCGGCCGTGTAGGCGGCGCGCTTGTCCGCGGGCGGCTGCTGGTTCTGCAGCACTCCGATCGAGAGGCCCAGGCCACGGTAGATCGGCGCCATCCACTCCGCGTCGCGCCGGGCCAGGTAGTCGTTGACGGTCACGAGGTGGACGCCGTTCCCGGCCAGCGCGTTGAGCGCGATGGCCAGGGTGGCGGTCAGCGTCTTGCCCTCTCCCGTCTTCATCTCCGCGATCGAGCCGCCGTGCAGCACCATCCCGCCGATCAGCTGGACGTCGAAGTGGCGCATTCCCAGCGTGCGCCGCGACGTCTCGCGGACGACGGCGAAGGTCTCGGGCAGCAGGTCGTCGAGCGGCTCCCCGTTGCGGGCGCGCTCACGCAGCGAGTCGGCGTGGGCGCGCAGCTCGTCGTCGTCGAGCAGCTCGAGCTCCGGCTCCCATGCGTTGATGCGATCGACGCGCTTCGCGTACTGCTTGAACTGCTTGCCTTCGCCGAGTCGGAGAGCGCGGTCGAGGATCGTCATGGGTCAGAGGATAGAGGCCTGCGGGAGCCGCTCGGGGCCCCGCTTGCCGCATCGGACAGGGCGCCCTACCAGGCCGCCGCGGCCTCCCCCGGCCCCTCATCCACGCCCGGCGTGCCCTCGGCGGGTATCGGCGTCGCGGCGCGCGCCTCGCGCCGGCGGCGGCGCTTGTCGCGGTGACGCTTGACCTGGCGCGCCAGGTCCTCGGAGATCAGGTTGATCGAGTGCTTGAGGTCGCGCGAGCTCTCCCTCGCCCGCAACGTCGTCCCCTTGAGGCGCAGCGTCGCCTCAGCCACCTGGCTGTCCGGGTTGGCCGGGTTGCGCTCCTCGATCAGCTCCACCTCGAGGACCGCCAGATCGCTGACCTGCTTGGCGACCTTCTCGAAGCGGCGCGTCACGCACTCGCGCAGCTCGTCGGTGACCGGAAGGTTTCGTCCCTTGACCTCGATCTGCATGGAAGGGGACTCCTCTCGTCGAGCCGGATTACCGGGCCGGTCCGATGCTAGGCCACGCGGAGGCGAATGTGAATCGGTTGCACGGATGGACCCCGAGTCGCCGCCGGGCTCCGCGCCCACCTAGAGCGTCCGCGCATACGTCACGGCATCGACGCGCGCGACACCCGCGGCCGCGAGCGCTGCCGCGCAGGCGTCGAGCGTCGCGCCGGTCGTGTGGACGTCGTCGACGAGCAGCACGCGCCCGGCGGGCGCGGCAACGGCGGCGACCGCGATCCGCCCGGGCGCCCGCCGCGTCGAGCGGCCGGCGCGCGTCTGGCGCGCCGCTCGGTCGTGCCGCGTCAGCGCGGGCGCAAGTGGCAACTCCAGGCGCTCCGCCAGCGCGCGCGCGAGCGCGCCGGCCGGGTCGAAGCCGCGCGCGCGGCGCCGCGCACGCTGCGGCGGCACGGGCACGACGGCGTCGCCGCGCAGCTCCTCCGGCAGCGTAGCCGCGACCTGCGCCGCCATGAGGACGGCGACCGGCAGCGCGCCGCGGAACTTGAGCGCCTGGACGAGCGCGCGCGCCACGCCCTCGTACGCCATCGGCGCCCACGCGCCGGCGAACGCTCCCCGCGCCGCGGGGCAGCCGCCGTGCCGGTGGCGCGGCAGCGCGCAGCGCGGGCAGCGCCAGCCGCGCAGCCACGGCAGCGCGCGCAGGCAGCCGGCGCACAGCAGCTCGTCCGCCCGCCCCAGCGGCTCGCGGCACGAGACGCACGTGGGCGGCGCGACGATTGCGAGCAGCTCGGCGAGCCACCGCGGCGTCACGAGTGGCCGTCCCGGCGCCGCGTCACGAGCGGCGGTCCGATCGCACGTGCTCGAGTCCCGCCGCGGTCATCGCACGATCCTGGCGCCACGCCCTGCGCGACACACCACGCGAGCGTCACAATCCCGTGCCTTGTCCGTCGACTATTCGTGGACCTTCGCGCCCATCGTGCTGCTTGCGCTCGCGGGCTACCTCGGCGTATACGCGGCGCGCTGGCGGACGGCGCGCTCGGAGGGCGGCGCGAGGGCGGCGTCCGTGTGGCGGCTCGCAGCGTGGTGCGGCGGCGTGCTGACGCTCTTCGTCGCGCTGATCTCGCCGGTCGACCGGCTCGGCGAGCAGCTCGCGTCGATGCACATGGTGCAGCACCTGCTCCTCGCGGACCTCGCGGCGATCCTCCTCACGCTCGGACTCACGCGCCACATCCTGCGGCCGGCGACCCGCCGCATCCACCGGATCGAGCGCGCGGCCGGCCCGTTCGCGTCGCCGTGGTTCGGCGTGGTCGCGTACGTCGGCGCGATGTGGCTCTGGCACGTTCCCGCTCTGTACGACGCCGCGCTCGAGCACCCCTGGATCCACACGCTCGAGCACCTCAGCTTCGGCGCGGCCGGGCTCCTGTACTGGTGGCAGCTGCTCTCGCCGATCCGCTCTCGCCTGCGGCTCGGCGGGATGGGCCCGATCGCGTACATGGGGAGCACGAAGGTCCTCGTCGGCCTGCTCGGGATCGTGCTGGCGTTCGCGCCGGAGCTGCTCTACGACGCCTACGACCAGCCCGGCAGCCGCTGGGGCATGACCGCACAGACCGACCAGCAGGTGGCGGGGCTGATCATGGCGCTGGAGCAGTCGATCGTGATGGGGATCGCGCTCGCGTGGCTGTTCGCGCGGATGCTGACCGAGTCCGAGGAGGAGGAGCGGCGCGCGGAGCGCTACCGGGTGTGACCGTCGAGCTCCGCGCCGTCCTCGATGCGGCGCGGGCCCTCCACGCGCACGCTGCCGCGCACCGCCACATCGCGGCCGAACGTGACGTCGCCCTTCACCGCCAGGCGCTCCGCCTCCACCAGCGACGGCGGCCCCGCCGGGAAGTGGGCGTCGAAGTCGGCCAGCAGCTTGAAGTGCTCGTCGTCGAGCTCCACGAGCGGCGGCGCGTCGCGGCCGTCCGCGAGCTCGATGCGCGCGCCGTCGGCGAGCACGTAGGCGTCCGAGCGCAGCACCAGCAGATCGGACGTCGTCTTGACCGGCACGAAGCGCGAGCGCGGCACGCGGATCGCCTGCGCGCCGTCGAATACGCCGATCGCCGCGCCCATCGCCGTCTCGAGCTGATAGACGGCGGGCGTCGACGAGTCCGTGGGATCGACCGTCTTCTCGTTGACGATCATCGGCAGCCCCATCACGCCGTCGCGCTCGCGCAGCAGCCGGTCGAGCGCGTGCAGGTCGACCCACAGGTTGTTGACGTGGAAGTACGGGTGGCGCTCGACGTCGGTGAACGCGTCCATGTCCTCGTCGGGCGTCTGGGCGGTCTCGCGCAGGATCAGCCCGCCGGTCTCCTCGAGCACCCCGAGGTGACCGCCCTTCTTGTCGGCGTCGGTGCGCTCGGTGACCTCGGCCACGTACGGCAGCCCCTCCGCCGCGATCCAGGCCAGCATCCGCGGGTCGAGCACGGCGCCGAGGTTGTCGGAGTTCGACATGAACGCGTAGCGGTAGCCGCGCTCGAGCAGCAGCGCGAGCATCCCCGAGGTCAGCAGCGCCGGGTAGATGTCGCCGTGGCCCGGCGGGCACCACTCCAGGCTCGGATCGGCGGGCCACCCCACGGGCGTCAGGTCCTCGACCAGCAGCTTGGGCTCCTTGTGCTGGACGAAGTCGAACGGCACGTCGGATGCCAGCCCGTCGTAGCGCTCGAGCAGCGCGACCGAGTCGTCGCGCGTGTAGAACGAGTTCATCAGCACCAGCGGGACGCGGGCCCCGCTCGACTCGCGCAGCGCCAGCACCTGGCGGGCGATCACGTCCAGGAACGCCATCCCGTCCTTGACCTCGAGCAGCGACTTGGCGCGGTCCATCCCCATCGACGTTCCGAGCCCGCCGTTGAGCTTGATCACCACCGCCTCGTCGAGCGGCGCGTCCGCGTCGGGCAGCGCCTCGGCGTCGGTCAGCTCGCGCACCGGCTCGATCGCGTCCTCGGGGATCAACCCCGAGGCGCCCGATGCGAGCTCCTCGTAGTAGTGGCCGAAGGTCGCGATCGCGGCGTCCGGCACGCCAGCGCGCCGCATCTTCTCGACGCTCCTGCGCAGTCCCTCCGGGCTCATCGCGTCACGATGCTAGCCAGCCGCGCAGGTATGCGGTCTGCTCGTCGGAGAGCGCGTCGATCTCGACGCCGAGCGACGCCAGCTTGAGCCGCGCGACCTCGCGGTCGACCGCCTCCGGCACCGGGTGCACGCCGGGCCCGAGCTGCGCGCTCACCAGGTGCTCGACGGCGAGCACCTGGTTGGCGAACGACATGTCCATCACGGCGGCGGGATGACCCTGGCCGGCGGCGAGGTTGACGACCCGCCCGGACGCGAGCAGGTTCAGGCGCCGGTCGCCGACGTCGAACTGCGTCACGAGCGGCAGCACCTCGCGCGGTTCCCCGCCCGCGGCGCGCAGCGCCCCGAGGTCGATCTCGACGTCGAAGTGGCCCGCGTTGGCCAGCACCGCGCCGTCCTTCATGCGCTCGAAATGCGCGCGCGAGAGAACGTCGCGGTTGCCGGTGACCGTGACGAAGATGTCGCCCCGCTCGGCCGCCACCAGCGCCGGCATCACCTCGAACCCCTCCATGCGCGCCTCCAGCGCGCGCATCGGATCGACCTCGCAGACGATCACCTGCGCGCCCGCGCCGCGCGCGCGCAGCGCGACGCCCTTGCCGGTCCAGCCGTAGCCGAGCACGACGAGCGTCCTGCCGGCCAGCAGCAGGTTGGTCGCGCGTAGGATCCCGTCGAGCGTCGACTGACCGGTGCCGTAGTGGTCGTTGAAGATGCGCTCCGTGCGCGCCTCGTTGACGGCGATCACCGGGCACGCGAGCCGGCCCTCGGCCTCGAGCGCGCGCAGCCGCACGAGGCCGGTGGTCGTCTCCTCGGTCCCGCCGACGAGCCCGCCGAGCAGCTCCGGCCGCGCGGCGTGCAGCACCGTGAGCAGGTCGGCGCCGTCGTCGAGCGTGACCTGCGGCGCGCCGTCGACGACCGCCACGACCCCGGCGGCGTACGCGTCGGCATCCTCGCCGCGGCGCCCGTGCGTCGCACAGCCGTCCGCGACCAGCGCGGCCGCGACCTCGTCCTGCGTCGTCAGCGGGTTGGCGGCGGCGAGCGCGACCTCCGCTCCGCCGGCGACCAGCGCCCGCACGAGGCACGCCGTCTCGGCAGTGACGTGCAGGCACGCGCCGACGCGCAGGCCTTCGAGCGGGCGCTCGACGGCAAGGCGCTCGCGGATCGAGCGCAGGACGGGCATCTGCCCGTCCGCCCACTCTATGCGGGCTCGGCCCTCGCCGGCGAGAGCGGCTGAATGGGGCTCAGTAGCGATAGTGGTCGGGCTTGTACGGGCCCTCGACCGGTACGCCGATGTACGCCGCCTGCTCCGCCCGCAGCTCCGTCAGCTTGGCGCCGAGCGCGCCGAGGTGCAGCCGCGCGACCTTCTCGTCGAGCCGCTTGGGCAGGACGTAGACCTGCTTGTCGTACTCCTCGTTCTTCGAGAACAGCTCGATCTGGGCGATCGTCTGGTTGGAGAACGACGACGACATCACGAAGCTGGGATGGCCGGTGGCGTTGCCGAGGTTCAGCAGCCGGCCCTCCGACAGCACGATGATCGCGTGGCCGTCGGGGAAGACCCACTTGTCGACCTGCGGCTTGATGTTGACCTTCTCGATCCCGTCGACCTTCGCGAGGCCGGCCATGTCGATCTCGTTGTCGAAGTGGCCGATGTTGCCGACGATCGCCTGGTGCTTCATGCGCGCCATGTCGGCGGCGGTGATGATGTTGAAGTTGCCGGTCGCGGTGATGAAGATGTCGGCGGTCTCGACGACGTCCTCCAGCGTGACCACCTGGTAGCCCTCCATCGCCGCCTGCAGCGCGCAGATCGGGTCGATCTCGGTGACCACGACGCGCGCGCCCTGGCCCCGCAGCGAGACGGCGCAGCCCTTCCCGACGTCGCCGTAGCCGAGGATCACGGCGGTCTTGCCGGCGATCATCACGTCGGTTCCGCGGTTGATGCCGTCGATCAGCGAGTGGCGGCAGCCGTAGAGGTTGTCGAACTTGGACTTGGTCACCGAGTCGTTGACGTTGATCGCCGGGAACAGGAGCCGGCCTGCCTCCTGCATCTGGTAGAGCCGGTGCACGCCCGTGGTCGTCTCCTCCGTCACGCCCTTGATGTCGGCGGCCACACGGGTCCAGCGCTGCGGATCCTCGCCGAGCGTGCGGTTGAGCAGCTGCAGGATGATCCGGAACTCGTCGTTGTCGGCGGAGTCGGGCGCCGGCGCTGCACCGGCGGCCTCGTACTCGACGCCCTTGTGGACGAGCAGCGTGGCGTCGCCGCCGTCGTCGAGGATCATGTTCGGGCCCCCCTCGGGCCAGGTCAGAGCCTGCTCGGTGCACCACCAGTACTCCTCGAGCGTCTCGCCCTTCCATGCGAACACCGGGATGCCGGCGGCCGCGATCGCGGCGGCGGCGTGGTCCTGGGTGGAGAAGATGTTGCACGAGCACCAGCGCACGTCGGCGCCGAGCGCGGTGAGCGTCTCGATCAGCACGGCGGTCTGCACCGTCATGTGCAGCGAGCCGGTGATGCGCGCGCCCTCGAGCGGCCGCGCCGCGGCGAACTCCTCGCGCAGCGC
>Ga0126306_10000576_pt1 | contig 17473 bp, 16 predicted proteins | sample Plot27_FD_92592 | JGI IMG/M metagenome (GOLD analysis project Ga0126306, IMG submission 92592) | Serpentine soil microbial communities from UC McLaughlin Reserve, CA, USA - Plot27 | ecosystem: Environmental > Terrestrial > Soil > Grasslands | place: USA: UC McLaughlin Reserve, Lake County...
ACGCGGGCACGCTCCTGACCTCGGGCAACGACGGACAGGTGATTGCCTGGGACCTCGACCGAGGCAGGGTCGCCGAGCGCTTCGCGGGCCATGGCGGAGAGGTGTGGGGGCTCGACATCACTGCCGACGGGCGTACGCTCCTCACCTCTGCCACCGACGGCCGCGCGATCGTCTGGGACCTGGCCGGGGACAGGAGGCTCGACCGGCGCTTCTCGGTCGGAGCGCCCGTCGACACGAGTGCTCACGCGGCCTGGTACGTCGTCGACGTCACGAGGGGCCTGGCGGTCAGCCCCGACGGCGGCACCCTCGCCGTGACGCGCAGCGGCGGAGCCGTCGACCTCTTCGACAGCGGGACACTCAGGCGTCGCGGAACCATCCAGGCGATGCGGGGCTTCGCCGCGAATGTGGCCTTCAGTCCCGACGGACGACTGCTGGCCGTCGTGGGCAGGAACGGGCGAATTACGCTCTGGAACGCCAGGACTCTGCGGAGTGCAGGCGAGCTGCGAGGGCTCCGCGCCGATGCGCAGGCCCTGGCCTTCTCTCCCGACGGTAGGTTGCTCGCGGCCGCCGAGGCACGGTTCGAGCCGCCGCGCATGCGGGTCTGGGACGTTCGCCGGCGCGCGCTCACGCGCTTCCGGATCACGAGGTCCGCGAGCATGCTCGCCTTCAGCCCCGAGGGCCGGTGGATCGCTGCGGAGACGGGATCGGGAGCAGAGGTCTTCGATGCCCGGAACGGCGGGCTGGTCAAGTTCGTGAAGATCGAGGGGGCGTCGCGCTCGGTGGCGTTCTCACCCGACGGCAGCCTCCTCGTCGTCGGCTCGACCGACGGCACGGTCCACTTCTTCTCGACCGATGACTGGAAGCCGGTGGGGCGAGCTTTCGAGGCCCACACGGCACGCATCACATCTCTCGTCTTCGCGCCGGACGGCCGGATGCTCGCCACCGCCGGGGCCGACGGGACGGTTGCGCTCTGGGACGTTGAGACGCGGAAGCCGATCGGACCTCCACTGACGCTCGAGCGCGAGACATATGTGTCCGCCGCCTTCAGCCCGGACGGCTCGCAGCTATTCGCAGTGTCCACACGCGGTCAGGGCCTCCGCCTCAACGCCTCTCCCGAGGCCTGGAAGCGCCACGCCTGCCTCGTCGCCGGGCGCGACCTCAACGCCCGCGAGTGGGAGGACAGGCTGCCCCAGCGGCCCTACCAGGCCGTCTGCTCGGGCCACTGAGTCTCACCGCTACGCCCGGGGTTTACCGGCGATGAGCGCGCCGTGAGCGGCCGGTTACCGACCCACCGCACGCTGCTGTCGATCGACCGCAACTCGTGGTCGCCGACAGAAAGGAGCGGAGATGCTCTCCGCCGCACACAAGAAGCGCCTGGCAACGGCTATGGCCGGCGCGGCCCTTGCGAGCGCGCTGGCCGTGTCCGGCGCCTCGGCGCATTACGGCTCCGTGGACGTGCGTTCGCCCGATACCCGCGACGCGGGTGACCCGCAGGAGGTGGCACCGCCGCCGTCCTCGATCGCGGCCTCTACCGGTGAGGAGTACACGGACCTGCGCTCGCCCGACACCCGCGACCTGGCCGAGCCCCCGACGCTGCAGCCTCAGCCGGTGGCAGAGGAGCCGTCCCAGCCGGCCGGGTTCGATCTCGTGTCGGCTGCCATCGGAGCCGTCGCCGCGGCCGGGGTGTCGCTCGTCCTCATGGCAATGCTCGGCATGCGTAGGCCCACCGGCCGGCGTGCCGTGAGCGCCTGAGGGGTGACGCGGATGACCACGAGACATATGCGCAGCGGCGGCCTCCTGGCGGCCGTCGCGGCGCTGCTTGCCATTGCCGCACCCGCTCGCGCGGACACCGTCACCGAGTGGAACCTGAACGCGACGAACGCGCTGATCGTCAGCGCAGGACAGCCACCCCAGGCGTCCGTGCCGCACCTGGCGATGGTGCACGGTGCGGTCTACGACGCCGTGAACGCAATCGACGGCGGGTATGAGGGATATCTGATCTCGTCGCGGGTGGCGACGCCATCCGATTCCAAGGACGCGGCAGCTGCGACGGCGGCGTACCGCGTGCTTGTGCACCTCCTGCCGGCGCAACAGGCGACCTTGGAGACCCGGTATACGGCCTCGCTGGCCGCAATTCCTGACGGATCGTCGAAGACGAGAGGGATCGCGGTGGGCGACGCGGCGGCCGCCGCAATGATCGCGGCGCGGACGGGCGACGGCCGCTTCGGTTCGTTCCGGTTCGCCGTGGGCGCGGGGCCCGGTGTATGGAAGCCGGTGCTGCCCGCCTTCGTCAACGATCCGAACGCCTGGCTGAAGGACGTGAAGCCGTTCCTGATCCGGAGCTCGTCGCAGTTCCGCTCCGGGGGGTCGCTTGCGCTCACCAGCCGCAAGTACGCACGAGAGCTCGACGAGGTGAAGTCGTTCGGCTCCGCCACCAGCACGGCCCGAACGGCCGATCAGACGCTGGCCGCGCAGTACTGGGCGGAGAACCCGCCCGGGACGTGGAGCCGGATCTTCCGGACGCTGTCGGGGCAGGAGGGGCTGTCTGTCGTCGACAACGCGCGCTTGTACGCGATGCTCTACCTGACGGCTGCCGACGCCCTGATCAGCGTCTGGGACGACAAGGCGCACTGGTCGTTCTGGCGGCCGATCACTGCGATTCGGGAAGCGGACACGGACGGGAACCCGAGGACGGAGCGAGACGGTGAGTGGTTGCCGCTGATCCCGAACCCGCCCTACCCGGAGCACCCTTCCGGGCACACCGGCTTGAGCGGCTCGATCGTCAAGACGCTCCAGCAGTTCTTCGGGACGGACAAGGTCACGTGGAGCGACACCAACAATGCCGGCCTGACGCGGAGCTTCGCCCGGTTCTCGCAGGCGATCGACGAGATCGTCGATGCCCGTGTCTGGTCCGGCATCCACTTCCGGACCGCGGACGAACAGGGCGAGCGCATCGGCCAGCAGGTTGCCCGCTACCGCGAGGAGCACTACTTCCAGCCGGAGCACCGCCTCCACAGGAGGCACGACTTTGACCTGGAAGTCCACTCTGACCGGGACGACTCCGACTAGCGGGCTCCAGCGGGCGGGCCGCCTCGAGCGGCCCGCCCGCGCGCCGCGCGTCATTCCTCGCTTGTGTCGAGGACGGCTCGAGTGCTGAGGACGGTCAGTTGGACGATCGGGATCGTCCGGTTTGCCTTTGATGCGTCTTCGCGGTACGCCGCGTACGGCGCGAAGACGCGGTCGGCGAGCGCCCAGAGCCGGTGGCGCTCAGCTTCGTCGCTCACCACCGCTGCGCGCATGGGGATACCGCCGAACTTGACCTCCGGATGGGCCCGAAGGTTGTGAAACCAGGCCGGGTGCCTTTCGGCGCCGGCCTTTGAGGCGATGATCGTGACCCGGCCCTCGTCATGGAAGTAGATGACCGCGTTGCGTCGCACCGCGCCGGTCTTCGCACCGCGGGTTTCGAGCAGTGCGGTGGGGAGGACGAGGCCCATCCCGACGCGGCCCCGGGTTGCCCGCAACAGATGTGGGTCGACCTTCCAAACGAGCTTGGCCGAGATGAATCTTCCCAGGCGGGTGGCAGAAAACGCGGCATAGGCGCGACCGAACCAGCCACGACGGCGATTGGGATCGACGTACTTGAGTTCCAACCCATCCATTATAGAGTGGTCGTTCTAGTTGCCCCCCCGGAACCCCAAGATGCCGGTGACCCCAAGGCGCGTGCTGGTAATCGGAGCAGGCCACAACGGCTTGATATGTGCCGGCACGTTGGCGCAGGCGGGCTGGGAGGTGACCGTGATGGAGCAGGCTCCGCGCCCTGGCGGCGCCGTCCATTCGTCCCCGGGTCCGCTTGACGGATTCCTCGTGGATCCCTGCGCGGCCTACTTTCCGCTGACCAGAGCCTCGCCGGTCTTCGAAGAGATCGACCTCGAGCGGCTCGGCGTGGACTGGATCGATCCCCCGGTCGTGATGGTGCACCCGCTGCCCGACGGCCGGTCAATCAGCCTTCATCGAGAGCTGGGGCCCACGGTGGCCAGTCTCGAAGCTGTGCGGCCCGGTGCCGGACGGGCCTGGGCCGAGCTCGTCAACCCGCTTCTGCGCCACGAGCGTCTCGTCCGCAAGCTTGCGTTATCCCCGCTACCGCCCGTGGCTCCGGCCGTGGCGCTGGCTCTGCGCCTGCGGCGGTCCGGGATCGAGCTGGCGCGTCTGATGGCCGGTTCCGCCGCCACCCTCGGCACGCGCGTGCTTGGCGGCGAGGAGCCGGCAGCCTGGCTCGGCGGTTCGGCGGTCCACTCGGACCTCGCACCGGACTCCGCGGGCAGCGCGGGCTTCGGGTTCTTCCTCCACCTGCTCGGCCACCTCGTCGGGTGGCCGTTCCCGCGCGGTGGAGCCGGCCGGATCACCGATGCCCTGATGCGGCGACTGACCGACGCCGGCGGTGTCGTGCGCTGCGGATCGGCCGTCGAGCGGATCCACTCCTCGCGCGGGCGCGCACGCGGCGTGGTGCTCGCCGACGGCACCAACCTCGAGGCCGACGCAGTCGTGGCAACCGTCAGCGTCGGCCCCCTGATGCGGATGCTGGACGCCAGGGCACTGCCGGAGCCGGTGTCTCGAGAACTCGGCCGTTGGCGCTACGGGTTGGCGACCTTCAAAGTCGACTTCGCCTTGTCATCGAAGGTCCCGTGGCGCAATGAGGAGGCGCGGGAGGCGGCTGTGGTGCATGTGAGCGGCACGTTGAACGAGCAGATCGAGGCCGCTCACGCCGCGGGCCTCGGGCAGCTCCCGCGACGACCATCCATGGTGGTCGGCCAGCACTCGGTCCACGATGCGTCGCGCGCGCCAGCCGGTCAGCACACGCTCTATGCATACACGCACGTGCCGGCCAGGCGCGACGGCGACGATGCCACGATCGTGGATTTGATGGAGCAGCGGATCGAGGCGTTCGCCCCCGGCTTCCGTGACCTGGTGCTCGCACGCAGCGTGCGCTCCCCAGAGCGCCTCGAGCTGGAGAACCCCAGCCTCGTTGAGGGCGACCTCGCCGGCGGCAGCGTCGAGATCGATCAGCAGCTGATCTTCCGTCCGGTCCCTGAGCTCGCGCGCTACCGCACCCCGCTGCCCGGTCTGTACCTCGCGAGCGCCTCGACACACCCCGGCCCGGGCGTGCACGGGGTCCCCGGCGCCGGTGCCGCCCGCGCCGTTCGGGCCGACGCGTCCGGCGTGCGGCCCTGGCGCAGACTGCGCCGAGCGGCGTTCTAGTCTAGGAGCGCTCCATGCCCCGCCCGCAAGTGCATCCCACCGACACGATGCTCGATGCAGCACGCGATCTCCTGCTCAAGGATGGATCGCGCGCAACCATCGAAGCGATAGCCGACGCGAGCGGCGCCCCGACCGGATCGATCTATCACCGTTTCGGCTCCCGCGACGAGTTCGTTGCCAGGCTCTGGATCCGCGCTGTACATCGCTCGCAAGCCTCCTTTCTGGCCGCGCTGGAACGCGAGGATGCAAAGGAGGCGGCGCTCGGAGCCGCGATGTCGATCATCGACTTCTGCGAAGAGCATCCCGCGGACGCGCGCTTGCTCGTTTCGTTCAGGCGAGAGGACCTCATCCGCACGATTCCTCGAGGGCCTGTCGCAGACGAGCTCGAGGAGCTCAACCGACCGGTCGAACGCGCTGTCGTGGATCTGGCGCGTCGGCTTCACGGTCGGCGGACTCGAGCGACCCTGGATCGCACGCTTCTCGCTGTCTTCGACCTCCCCTACGGGGGCGCGCGGCGATACCTCATCGCCGGCGTGGCTCTTCCCTCAACGCTGCGGCGTGATCTCACCCACGCTATTTCCGCAGTGATCGATCAGCCTGGATGAGCTAGGCAGCCGGCGCTCCGACGGAGCTCCGGGCTCGCTCGAGAAAGGCCAGGATGGCGGCGGTGTCGAAGTGGAACATCTGGGCCCGGGCGAACTTTCCGTCGCGAACCTCGTACAAGCCCAGCACCGGCGATTCGAAGCGCTCGCCCGCGGGACTGACTGCGCGCTGCGTGTAGACGACCGTCACCTCATCTCCATCGGTCGCCACGACCCTCGGGTCCATCCGCCGTTCGTTCTCAGTCGGCTGCAAGGGTCCCCACGTGCCAAGCCACGTCCGCTCAGGCGTCGACTCGAGCTGCTGCCGTAGCGCGTTCTTGCCGCCCGTGACGCCTCCGTAGGGCAGCGAGCTCGCTTCGTGGAACTCGACGTCATCGTGGTAGAGGTCGAAGAGCGCTTCACGGTCACGTTCCTCAACCGCCCGAAACACGCGCAGGACAACTCCGGCGTTGACGTTCATCGATTTCTCCGATCGTCGTTGTTTGGCGTCTCGAGACGCTCGCCATAATAGAGGATTGATTCTATTACTCCGGAGATGAGCCAGGCCGAACCGCTCTACAACCGGACCGGAAGCGGCTACGCAAAGGAGCGGCGCCCCGACCCGCGGCTGGCAAGGCCGATCTCAGAGGCGCTTGGCTCGGCCAGGACCGTGCTCAACGTCGGCGCCGGCTCCGGGTCCTACGAGCCCCGCGACCGGTACGTGCTAGCCGTCGAGCCCTCAGCCACCATGCGGGGTCAGCGCCCCACGGCTCTGCCGCCGGCTCTTGACGCCGTCGCTGAGTCGCTCCCACTCGATGACGATTGCGTTGAGGCGGCCATGGCCCTCTTGACCGTCCACCATTGGTCCGATTCGCTTGCCGGTCTCAGGGAAATGCGCAGAGTGTCCCGAGGCCCAGTGGTCATCCTGACCTTCGACGTCGAGGTCGAGGCCAAGAACTGGCTGGCACGCGATTACGTTTCAGAGATCATTTCCGACAATCGCCGCCGCTTTCTGGAACCGGCCGCGATCGCCGAGATCCTGGGCCGGCCAAGCATCTTGGAGATACCCGTTCCGGGCGACTGTTCGGACGGATTCTTCGAAGCCTTCCTGACCCGGCCCGAGGCGTATCTCAGAAGCGAAGTCCGAAAGGCCCAATCGGGCTGGCATCAACTGGGACGCGAGATCGAGCAGCGAGCCGTTGCTCATCTCGCGAAAGACCTTGCTAGCGGGGCGTGGGATGAGCGCTATGGCCACTGGCGAGAGCGCCCGAGCTACGACGGGGGCTTGCGCTTGGTCGTCTCCTCTCCCAGCTAAAAGCTGAGGGTTTAGCGGTCCGAGGCGTCGGATAAATAGTTGCGTGACTCACACATACAACTTCGGGAGATCGGAGGCAACGGTGAGTGCACGCGCAACCGGCACGTTCAAGATCCAGGGCTGGGACGAGAAGCCCTACACCGAGATCGAGGGGGGACGAAAGATCACCCAGGCGAGCGTCAAGCAGGCCTTCGCCGGAGATGTCGAGGGGGAGGGCTCCGTGGAGTGGCTGATGTGCTACCGCTCGGACGAGACGGCGGACTTCGTCGGTCTCCAGCGCATCGTCGGGCAGATCGAAGGCCGCTCCGGCAGCTTCGTCCTCCTGCAGACGGAAGGGACCTTCGACGGCAAGGAGGCGAAGGGCAAGCTGTCGGTGGCGCGCGGCTCCGGCACTGGAGAGCTCGAGGGACTTCGCGGCACGGGCGAGTTCAGCGCCCCGCACGGCGGCGAGCCGTCCATCTCGCTGGACTACGAGTTGGACGATTCATGACGGAGGGCCACCAGCGGCCCCTGGACCGGACCGGCAACCTGCTGGGTGCACTGTCGCTCGCGGTGACCGATCGGACGTCGGCCGCCGCGGGCGGCGCTGCGGGCCAGTCAGACTCTGCCGCCGTGGCGCTCTCGGCGCTGCACCACTTCCTCGACGACCCATCCGTGGACCTGCTCCGCCAGGTGCTCGGGCTCACGCCATCCGGGACCGTCCGGCTCGTCGACCGGCTCCAGGATGCCGGCTACGTCACCCGCCGGCCCGGCCGCGACGGCCGCTCTGTCTCGCTGCGCCTTACGGCCTCAGGCCGTCGCGCGGCGGAGCGTGTGTCGGCGGCGAGGGCAGAGGTACTCCAGGACGCACTCTCGGATCTGGCCCCGGCTGAGCGCCAGGCGCTCGACGAGATGGTGTCACGCGTGCTCGTCAGACTGATCCGCGGGCCGGGGGCGACGCGCTGGATGTGCCGCCTGTGCGACACCGCGGCCTGTGGCCGGGAGGCGGGCCTGTGTCCGGTTGCGAATGCGGCGCAAGAGCGCTATCGGTTCTGACACCGCGATGCGAAGCCGGGCAGCACGGGATCACCGCAGCAGCCCGGACCGCAGGGCCGCCACGACGTCGTAGACGTCCTCCTCACTGACCTTCGGGCTCAGTGGGAGGCTGAGTGTTCGCTCGGAGAGCTCGGTGCTGACCGGGAGGGCCGCCGGCGCGATCCCGTACTTGCGCGCGTAGAACGGCTGGAGGTGGACGCCGCGGTAGTGGACGCCGGCGCCGATCCTCCGTTCAGCCAGATGATCGAGCAGCTCGTCGCGCGATATCGGGGCCTCGGGGCGGACTCGCACCTGGTACAGGTGGCGCGCGTGGCGTGTGGCCTGCTCGGACGGCGGCGGCAGGTCCAACGGGAGCTCCTCGAGCAGCTCGTCGTAGAGCGACCACAGCTCGGCGCGATAGTCGATCCACGCATCGAGGTGCTCGAGCTGGCGCAGGCCAAGCGCCGCCTGGACGTCGGTCATGTTGAACTTGAAGCCCGGCTCCTCGACGTCGTAGTGCTTGAACCCGGGATCGGAGTAGCGCTGCCACGCCCCGAGGCTGAGCCCGTGAAGCGCCAGTCGCTCAACCCGATCCGCGATCTCGTCGTGCGGCGAGGCGAGCGCGCCGCCCTCGATCGTCGTGATGTTCTTCGTCACGTAGAACGAGAAGGCCGTCAGGTTCCCGAAGGAGCCAATTCGCTGCCCGCGCCATTCCGCGCCAATGGCGTGGGCGGCGTCCTCGATCACGGCAAGCCGGTAGGCGTCTCGCAGTGCGTTGAGGCGATCCATGTCGAGCGGGCGCCCGGCGAGGTGTACCGGCATGACGGCGACGGTCGACTCGGTTATCGACGCCTCGGCGGCGTCGAGGTCCATGAGGCCACTCCCCGGCTCGCAGTCGACGAGCACCGGCCTGGCGCCGGTGTGCTCGACGACGTTGGCCGAGGCGACGAAGGTCATCGCCGGCACGAGCACCTCGTCTCCGGGTCCGACGTTCAATGCCCGCAGGCCGAGGAACAGCGCGGCGGTGCACGAGCCGAGACAAGAGACCCGATGTACGTCGATGTAGTCCCGCAGATCCTCCTCGAAGTGCGTGACCTTCGGTCCGGTTCCGATCCATCCCGACTCGAGCGAGTCGACGACCTCGTCGATCGCGGTCCGATCGATCATCGGGGCGCCGAAGACGAGGAAGGACTCGCGGACCGGTCGCGAGTCGAGCACATGCGTCCTCGGATTCAAGCCGCGACCTCGTCGTAGATTCGCTCACGTTCCATCGCGTTCTTCCGCGGGCTGTGGTGCTCGCGGACGAACGGTGCCGCCGCCTGCGACAGCTCGAGGAGCCGCGCGCGGTCGGCGTACAGCTCTCGCAGGACCCCTGCCCACTCGTCGACCGTCGCGTTCGAAATGACGATGCTCCGCTCAGGTCCGGCGATGAACGGGAGGTCGTCGTGATCGGAGACGACGCTGGGGACGCCAATCCAGCTCGCCTCGATCAGCGTCACGGGCGCGCCACCCTCGCTATCGCCGTTCGCGGCGGTGCGGCTTGGAAACACGCCGACGTGAGCCGCTGCGAAGACGTCCATGAACTCCCCGTACGGCAGGAGCCCGGGGAAGATCACCCGGTCGGCGACTCCGAGCGACCTGCTCAAGTGGCGCAGCTCCGCTTCGAGTTCACCCCCGCCGAGCAGCACCAGCTCGGCGTCGCGCTTGTCCCGCAGACCGCGGGCGAAGGATGCGATCGCGGTGTCGAGGCCCTTCTTCTCCGTGAAGCGCGCGCCCGCGACGATCCGAAAGCGATCCTTCGGGGGCGCCCACGAGAGCCGCGTGAGGCTGTTCTCATCCGCCGGCAACCGCACGACGTGCACCTTCTCCGGCGCGCACCCGAGCGCTGTGATCCGCTCGGCCATCGACGGCCCCTCGGCCAGCACGGCGTCGACGGTGTCGAACAGCCGCCGGTACCGCCGTCGCCACGTGGCCGAGTCGAGGAACTCGGCGGAGCAGGCGTCGGCACCGTAGAACGCTGCGATCAACGCCGCGTCGAGGCGCTGGGCGAGGCGGCGGTGCGCCCACGCCACGGGCCCGAAGTGGGCATGCAGCGCCGCGGGCCGCGCCGGCGGAAGCAGCGACCTCAACGCTGTCGCGGACCAGCCGTCGGTCCGGCCGGCGAGCCGGTGGAGGAACCACCACCGCGCGGAGTCACCCGTGACGATCCAGTGCGGGTCTCTCGTCGTGCCGGTGGCAACCTGGCGAGTCAGCGCCGCGGAGCCGTAACGCGGCCCGGGGAGCGTCTGGAGCGCCACCCACCGCTCCGTGAGCGACCCGAGCTCCCAGTTCACGTGCAAGACCCACGGATGGGCTGGCGGCGATGCCCGCTGCACTTATTCACGATAGGTCGGACCGTTCCGAATCGCCACTAGTCGAACGCTGCGGCGACGAAGCTACGCCCGCCGCGACACCAGCCGCGAGGCGGCGCCCAGCAGGTGGCGGTACGCAGCCCAGTCCTCGCGGCGCGGAACGAACATGTCGATGGCCGAGATGCCACCCACGTGAAGCGAGTAGCCCGCGGCGATCAGACCAGTTGCTGTGTAGGACAGCGATGAAGCTACCGCCGCGCCTGTCGCGCCGAACGCCTCAGCGCCGACGACGTAGGCGACGATGGTTGGTGGGCCTATCGCGAGCGCTGAAATCAGCGGAAACGCCGACCGGCCTAGACCGATGAGGCCGGCGGTTAGGACCGCAGCGATGCCGTACGCGACCGCGCCTGGGACCAGTATGAGCGCGAGCTCCACCGCCGGCTGGAAACCCGGCCCGTAGACAAGCGGTATGAGCGGGGCGGCCGCGGCCACCGCCACGCCAGTTCCGCACGAGACGATGACGGCGTGGCGGGATGAGCGGGCGAAGACGTCGCTTGACCTAGATCGGGCGGGGGCGTCGCGTGCGACGCGAGGCAGTAAGACCGTCGCGAGGCCGCGCGGAAGCATGATCTGCATCGAGCTGATGGCTAGCGCGATCGCGTAGGGTCCCGCCTGCGTCGCGCCGACGACTGCCGAGACGATCAACAGGTCCGCTCGACGGGTCGCGACCCCCAAGCCGTTCGAGATCGAGACTGGAAAGCCGTACCTCACCGCTCGCATGACGATCTGCCAGCCTCCACTGCCCTCTTCCCGGCCCACGGCCGGGCTCGCGCGGAGACGCCGCCAAGTGAAGCCCGCCGCACAGGCGTTGGCGATCGTCAGTCCGGCGGCGGCCCCCGAGATGCCAAAGGCGACGGCGCCCGTAGTCGCGAGAGCAGACATCCCGACCGCCTGTCCAACCGGGGCGAGGGCGAAGGCGCGGTAGTCGCCGACGGCCAGCGCCACAGCCGCCAGAAGCGTCCATGAGACGGCAAAGGGGATCGACGCAAGCGCAAGGAAGACGGTGCCGGAACCGAGGTCGCCGTGAATGCTGCCGGCCACGGTGGTTGAGACAGCCCCGAGCATGGCGAGGGTAGCCAAGCTGGTCCCGGCCGCTAGCAGTTGCGTTCGACGTATCGCGGCGCGGGCGGACCATTGCCTGCCGCCGACGAAGTACGGGATGCCGAAGTCAAGCCCAAGCGGCACGAAGACCGTCGCGAACAGGATCAGGGTGACGAGCACGTTGAACTGACCCGTACCTGCCGGTCCCAGGCTCCGGGCGACCACGATATTGGTGAACGCGATCCCCGCCGCGGCGATGACCTGGGAGGCCGCGGCGTACGCCGCGCCCGTACGCAGGGTCACGCGCGCTGTCGAACCGCAGCGGCGGGCGAGCCGGAGGCGATGCACCGGTCCGGGATCGTCCCGAGCACCATCGAACCGACGGCGACCCACGCGTCGCGACCGACAGTGCTTCCCGGCAGCACCACGGCGTTCAAGCCGATGGCCGCGCCCTCGCGAAGCACGACCGGCGAGCTGATCAGCGCCTGGTCCTCGTCGGGCGCCAGTGGCGAGAAGCGGTAGAGGCGGTCGTCGTCCGGATCGGCCAGGTTGCGGTGGTGGTGCGAGAGCGAGTAGATCTTGGCGCCGGACGCAACCCCGGTGCTGCCATCGATCTGGACACCGCCATGACCGTTGATGACGGTGTGTGGGGCGATGTGGGTGTTCGGGCCGACCACGAGATCACCCTCGTTGAACGCGAAGTCCGGGTTCGGTCGTCGAATGAGCTTCCTCTTGCCCGCCCGGGGCGGCCCGGCGAGGAGCACCGCGTACTTGTCGATCCACACACGGTCGCCAATCGAGACGTGCTCGGCCCCTTCGATCTGTACGCCCACGTCGATTCGAACGTCATCGCCGAGGTGCCGTAAGCGGCGGCGGTAGTACGCGCGTCGCAGCCGGTCCCCAACCGGCCCCGGCATCGGGAGGATGAGCGCGAGCCACGCGCTCTCGAGGATGTCGCGCGCCTTCCGCAACCTTCCTAGTCTGCCACCAGGGGGCGGGCGCCGCTAGCGGCGGCGAGTCGCGCCAGATCTTCAGCGTCACCGACCGATACCAGCGGATGGGTCGGAAGGTTCAGGACCCGTGCGGCGAGCTTCGACGCCGCCGGAAAGGCGGTCGGATCCAGGCCGAAGTCCCGTGGGTCAGCGGCGGCCGGGTGGACGAGGCCATCGAACCACGGCCGACCGAGCTCCCAGCCGGCCTGACGAAACACCACGTGTGCCCGTTCGCGATCGGCGACCTCGAGTGGATACCGGACAAGCGGCAACGGCTGCCGAACGGCGCCGAGCGCGGCGTCATACGTCGCGACCATGCGGGAGCGGTGCGCGGCCACCTGTGCGCGTACGGACAGCTGCGCGACCATCAGCGCGGCCGCGACGGGGGTCGGCCGGCCAAGCAAGTTGGCGCTCACGCCCTGGCCCGCGACCTCCAGGTCGCTCTGCCCGCGCATCCAGTCACCGTCGATGGCTGCGGTTAGGCGGTGGAGGACCATCCCAAGGGCACGCCGGCCGCCGAAGAGCGCCCTCCCGGACATCAGGGCGCCCAGGGTGACGAAGGCGTGCCGAAACGATGACCGTCGCGCTTGCGCCGCGTCACGGCTGTCGCGCATCGCCTGCGCCAGCGCCTCATCGGCCGTGACGGCCACCCCACCGAGGCCGGCGGAGAGCCACTTCGAGTGCTCGAAGCTCGTCACCGTCACAGAGATGCCTTCGGTTGCCTCGAAGATGAGGTCCGCGCGGTGAGATGCGTCGCGGATCACGGGCGCCTCGGCCGGCTTCGGGGCGCATGGAAATCCGAAGGTGTCCTGGGCCAGCAGCGCCTGCGCTTGATCGCCCGAGCAAGACGGACGCCCGACCCCGTCGACGTCGATCCATCCGAGGTTACACCCAGCGCTACGGACCGCGTTGGGGACAGCGACGCACGTGTAGGCGGGCACCTGAACGGTGTCGTCGTGATCGACCGTCGCACGAATGGCGGCAGTCAGCGCGCCGCGTGCGCTCGCGAACAGGACGGCGTGCCGTCCGCCCAGGAGAGCGGTCACGGCCGCCTCCGCCGAGTCGACCGACCGCGGTGAGAGCGCCGCGCGCACCACCGTCGAAGCCCGAAGGGTGGCGTTTGGCACGTGGGCGTAACGGGGCATGTCGGACATCTTGACGTGGCTTGAACCGGATGTTAAGCCACGCATCACGGAAGCTCGAAGTCGGCCCCAGACCGGAGGACCCCGATGAGGCGCTCGCATCACGTGCGGCGGCGTCGTCGATGGCAGCTTGGCATCTTGGCCCTCGTGGCGGTCATGCTCGCGGCGTGCGACGCCGACACGGAGCCCGCTACGAACGTCACTTCCGCTTCGGCCACGCTACGTGCGAGCGTCGACTGGGACCAGGGCGAGGACGTCGCCTATTGGTTCGAGTACCGCCGGTTGGGCACCACGGGCTGGGTCCGCGACGACGTTCGCGATCCGGGTCCCTTGAACGGCACCGCCCGGAACGCGACGATCGAGGAGCAGATCACCGGCCTCGCCGAGAACGAGACGTACGAATACCGCCTCTGCGGCTATCGCACCGCGCCGAATCCTGCTGGCTCGGCGACCAACCCGATCTGCTTCGACTCCGATCGCAGCGCGGACCCGCCGGACGATTACGACAGCCTGAAGACCCTGCAAGGTCCGCTCCCGCCGGGCTTCACGCAGACCACGGTGTTCAGTGGCCTGACGATTCCGGTGGCGGCCCGGTTCTCGCCCGACGGCCGCGTCTTCGTCGCCGAGAAGCGCGGCCTGATCAAGGTCTTCAGCAGCCTGTCGGACACCACTCCCGACGTCTTCGCCGACCTGCGGTCCAAGGTGTACGACTACGGAGATCGCGGATTGCTCGGGATGGCGCTCGACCCCAACTTCCCGACCAAGGGTTCGATCTACGTCCTGTACACGCACGACGCCCCGATCGGAGGCACCGCGCCGACCTTCAACGACGACTGCGCGAATCCCCTCGCCACGTGCGTGGCAAGCGCGCGCCTGTCGCGGCTCGGGCCCGACGGCAGCGAGCAGGTGCTGATCGAGGACTGGTGCCAGCAGTACCACTCGCATTCGATCGGCAGCCTGAACTTCGGCCCCGATGGCGCCCTCTACGTCAGCGCCGGCGACGGTGCGAGCTGGAACTTCGTGGACTACGGCCAGGGGGGTAGCCCGACCAACGCATGCGGCGACCCTCCTGGAGCGGTTGGCACGACGCCGAGTCCTCCGTCGGCCGAAGGCGGGGCGTTGCGTAGCCAGGACCTGCGCACGCCAAGCGATCCCACGACTCTCGATGGCGCCATTCTGCGGGTCGATCCGGCCACCGGCGCGGGCATGCCGGGCAATCCCTTTGCCGCCAGCAGCGATCCGAATGCCCGTCGCATCGTTGCGTACGGCGCGCGCAACCCGTTCCGGATGACGTTCAGGCCGGGCACGAGCGAGCTCTGGATCGGTGACGTGGGATGGAACTCCTGGGAGGAGATCGACCGGCTGGTGGCGCCCGCGGACGCCTCCGTCGACAACCTCGGATGGCCCTGCTACGAGGGCCAGGGTCGGCAGCCCGGCTACGACGCAGCCAACCTCACGATCTGCGAGAACCTCTACGGCCAGCCAAACGCGGTCACGCCTCCCTTCTTCACCTACAAGCACGACACGGGGCTCATTCCGGCCGACGCGTGCCCGATCGGCGGCTCCTCCGTCGCCGGCCTGGCGTTCCAGTTCTACACCGGCGGGCCGTACCCGCCGGAGTACGACGGCGCGCTCTTCTTCGCCGACTACTCGCGCAACTGCATCTGGGTGATGAAGCGGGACGGTGGCGTCCTCCCGAGCCCGTCGAACATCGATCGGTTCGTCCGCGGCGCGAGTAACCCGGTCGACCTGCAGATCGGGCCGGGCGGTGACCTGTTCTACGTCGACCTGGCCGGGACGGTGCGGCGAATCCGGTACGTGGCGACGGGCAACCTGCCACCCAGGGCGGTGGCCACAGCGAACCCAACGAGCGGCGACCCGCCCCTGACCGTCAACTTCGACGGAACTGGATCGAGTGACCCGGAGGGTACCGCGCTCTCGTACGCCTGGGACCTCGACGCAGACGGCGCCTACGATGACTCGACCGCGCCGCGCCCGACGTGGACCTACGACACCAACGGCAGTCACGTCGCGTCGCTGAGGGTCACCGACGCGCTGGGAGCGTCCGATACCGACTCCGTGACGATCGGCGTCGGCCGGCCCACGGTCACGATCAGCGCCCCGGCTCCCGGCACCACCTGGGCGGTCGGCAGCACGATCTCGTTCTCCGGCTCGGCAACCGACAGCCAGGGGAACCCGATCCCGCCGGCCGGGCTGTCGTGGTCGGTCGTGCTGCACCACGGCCTATGTCCTGCCTGCCACGACCACCCGCTCCAGACCTTCACCGGCGTGGCGAGCGGCTCCTTCGTCGCTCCCGACCACGACTATCCGTCGTCCCTCGAGGTCTCCCTGACCGCGACCGACTCGAATGGGCTGAAGGGGACGAAGAGCGTCGTCCTCTCGGCGCGGACGACCACGCTCACGCTGCGCTCGGAGCCGTCCGGGCTGACCCTCGGCCTCAACGGCGTCACGGCCGGGACGCCGTTCAGTCGCACGGTGATCGTCGGCTCGAAGAACACGCTCAGCGCACCGTCGCCACAGCATCTCCGCGGTAAGTGGACATGGGCGTCCTGGTCAGACGGGGGCGCCCAGACCCACGAGGTGACGGCGCCATCCGGCGGAGCCACCTACACTGCGACGTACGTGAAGTAGCCGGAGGCCGATAGCTCCGCCTGGATTCGAACCAGGGACCTCACGATTATGAGGCGTGCTCCGCCGTATAAAGGGCGGGGCCAGGCGGGCACAGCAGATAGAGAAATCCCTGCAAGGCGACCGTTTCGCAGGACGTTATGGTCGCCGGGCGGATCCGCGCGAATTCACGTTGGTGGACCCGTGGTGGACCGCCGCGCGATGCGCCGTGAATGTGCCGCCAGTGGACCGAGCGTGTCCGAGCGCAGAGCTGGTGGGTGATGTATAGCGCCCGCCGCGCGGCGAGCACTCCTGCATCCGCTGACGTGAGCAGGCGTCTGCCTGCGCGCCTTGCGTACGCCTCTTCCTCGTCCAAGTCGGGTGTGATGGAGCGAACGGCCGGGCTATCGAGATCACGGGAAGGCGCGAGCGCGGGTCTTCGTGGCGAGCTCCGAAAGGAGTGTCGCTCTCAGTGTCAGGCTCGGCATCCAGGGCCGGAGGTGTCGGACCCGGCCGGTAGGTCCTCGGGCTGGCGGTGGGCTGACCCGAGTGCCGCTTGTCGTCCGGTTGGACTGACTGGCATGGGTTGTGTCGCCCACCGCCGCCCGAGGACCGCCGGCGTGACCTGATAGGAGCGTGGCATCGCCCCGACTGAGATCTGTCCGCCGACGGTCCGTCCGTTAGGCGATATCCAACGAAGGGACGGTGCACATGATCGTGATCGGGGTGGACCCACACAAGCAGACCCACACCGCGGCGGCGGTAGATCGCCAAACCGGCGAGCTGCTCGGCGAGCTGACGGTCAGGGGCAATGAGGACGGCCACGCGCGCCTGCTCGAGTGGGCCCGGGAGCTCGGCGGCGAGCGCGGCGTTTCGCGCTCGAGGACTGCCGCCAGGTGTCGTGTCGGCTGGAGCGCTTTCTGATCGGCCGCGGCGAGCCGGTGGTGCGGGTGCCGCCGAAGCTGATGGCCGGCGCGCGCCGCGCGGCGCGCAGCAGGGGCAAGTCGGACGCGATCGACGCGCTGGCGGTCGCGCGCGCGGCGATCCGCGAGCCCGACCTGCCCGCGGCGCACCTAGAAGGCGCCTCGCGCGA